>Ga0182749_1000700_pt1 | contig 29005 bp, 30 predicted proteins | sample eDN3rd37CKraftMG_FD_128875 | JGI IMG/M metagenome (GOLD analysis project Ga0182749, IMG submission 128875) | Enriched Miracle-Growth compost microbial communities from Emeryville, California, USA - eDNA 3rd pass 37_C Kraft MG (version 2) (version 2) ...
GACGGCGACAAGGCCGAATATCTCTATGTGAGCGACCTCAAGGGCATCGTCGCCGGCGTGCAGATGAACACGCTGGAGTTCCACATCTGGGGCTCGCGGATCGACGCGCTCGAAAAGCCCGACCGTCTCGTCTTCGACCTCGATCCGGACGAGGGGCTTGGGTTCGCCGACGTCAAGCAGGCCTGCTTCGATCTGCGCGAGCGCCTGGAGGGGATCGGTCTCAAAACGCTGCCGCTGGTAACGGGAGGCAAGGGCGTCCATGTGGTGGCGCCGCTTTCCCGCCGGGCGGAATGGCCGGAAGTGAAGGCTTTTGCCCGAGCTGTTGCCAAGCGGATCGGGGAGGAGGAGCCCGAACGCTTCCTGGCGGAGGCTTCGAAGGCCAAGCGCAAGGGCCGCATCTTCATCGACTGGCTGAGAAACGAGCGTGGCGCGACGGCGATCACGCCTTACTCCACGCGTGCGCGACCCGGCGCACCCATTGCAACGCCCGTCTCCTGGAAGGAACTTGAGACGCTTGACGCGGCGAATACCTTCCGCATCGGCGACATGGAAGCGCGGATGCGCGAGCCGGACCCATGGGCCGAGGCGGCCGGCTGGCGCCAGGCGATCACGAGATCCATGCTCACCTCAATGGGCGCCGACCCGTCGGGGGACTGAGGAGCAGGTTATCGCCTGCGCAGCGCCTTGTGCGCCGGCAGCAAAAAGTGACAGCTTACCTAGAAGATGAAGAAGGCGGCGAGAGCGCCCGCACTGCCGAGGATGGCCCCGATGAGTGCAAGCGAAAGCAGGCCGATCGAGACGGCGATCCCGAGCAGAAGCCCGTCACATTCCGAAAGGGCGAGGCCGAGGAGCGCGCAGGCAAGTGCCGGAAACCAGTTGCCGAGCGGAATCGGCAGCGTGATCATGGTGGCAAGCAGAAGGGCCAGGACGCCGACCACGCGATCGCCCCGCCCATTGGCGAAGGGCCAATAACGCGGGCGGATAAGCCGCTCCACCCATCTGACCCTTGGAACGAGTCTCTCGCTCATTTGGCGGAAATGCTCGATGCCGATAGACTTGGTCAGGATCGAGCGCGGTAGCCAGACCGTCTTGCGCCCGAGCACCATCTGGAGCGAGACGAGGAGGAGGGGAATGCCCAGGACCAGTGTGCTTCCCGGAGGCAGCGGAAGCATGTTGAGCAGGGCGAAGAACACCAGCAATGTCGCGAAGCTGCGGTCGCCGAGCGCGTCCCGCAACTGCTCCATGCTGATCGCCCCGTCCGCATTTCGCGCGAGGTCCTCGAATATCTGCGACAGTCGCCGGGGCGGGGGGCCGGAAAACCGCCGCGCCGTAGCTGCCTGGAGTGCGCTTCCTTCTGCTTTCAACCTGCCCTGCTTTCAATCCATTTTGCTACGATCGTACCCGTGGGTACGGTTGGCTTGCGTTGATATAGGTGCTTAGCGCGGGCGTCGAAACTCCAAAATATCGAGCTTCGATTCACGCGCCGGCGCCGGAAACTCGATGCGCCAGCTGTCCGGCCCCTCGCGGAACGTATAGCCGACCTGATCCGTTTCAGGCCCCAGGCCGTACCGCGGTGGCGTCTCACCGGCGATGAAGAACGAGCCGAGATAGGTGAGACGCTTGTCGCCGTCATTGAAGAAGCGCCCTTTGGTGCGCTGCGAGCCTGAAAGCTTTTCAAGCGTCCAGCCGGAACCGTCGTCGGTTACGCGGCAGCGGAACCAGCCGTAGATCACGAGCCTGGCAAGCCCGCCCGCCTTGATCGTCCGGCACTGCCAATTGCCGATCATGTCGAAGCCTTCGAAGGAAAGGGCTGGGCGGGAGATGATTTGCTCGAAGGATGCGACATCCTCGGGCGACCCGCCGGCCTTTGCCTCGGTGATCGCTTCCTTGCGGGTGGCCTCGTAATTCTGCAGCCGGGCGGAATCCTCCTTGGTGATAAGACGGATGATTTCACCATCGGCGCGGGCAAGGCCGCTCGCAGCGATCAGCAGAAAGGCCGAAGCCAAAAAACGAAAAAACATACCACCCCTCCGGAAACGACGCAGAGCTATAACGGCAATTCCGGCTGTTTCGTGACTCCGCTGATCGCTGAGGTCAACCGCGCGCGAGCATCCGGCAGGCCATGACCAGAACCTTTTCTGGTTCAAAGCGTTCTATGGCCGTCATTTATCGTCGCTTTCACGTGTCGCACGTGAGCGAAAATGGGGAAACAGATCATGACCGCCAAGATCCTTTCGCGCCTCGCAGTTCTCGCCGCGGTGATCGGCTTGGCCGCCGGCTGCGCCAACACCATCCGTGGCGTCGGTCAGGATACGGCGAACGCCGTCAACGCAACGCAGAACGCGGGCCAGAACGTCGCGACTGCCGCCGAAAGATAGGCCTGCCGGCCACCCGGAAAGCGAGATCAGGCCGCCCTCGGCGGCACTGCCGTCTTGCGGCGATAGGCGTCCGCTCAGCGCAATGCTGCAGCACGAGTGGAGACCCAGCTGGCCGCCGAGGCAGCACACGCCCATCTACCGCCCGGCATGGACAACTTTTGATTGCAATCGCGAAACGGAATGCACGTCTTCATATTTTGTTAAGCATGATGCCCTAGCAGTGAATCCGTGGGGGCAAGTTTTGCTTAGGAGCATATATGAAGAAAGCTTTGCTTGCCGCCACTCTGCTTGCGGCCGCAGCAGCGCCGGCTGGCGCCGTTACGGAAACGATGACCTTCAGCGGCACGATCGCGCCGGTGTGCACGATCACCGTTGATTCTCCCGGTGTCATGGCGCCGGACAGCGCTCTTGCGGAATTGAGCACGACCCAGGCTGGCGGGTCCGCCGGTGTGGCGACCATCCAGACCTCCGGCACAAGCTTCAACGTTTCCACCACCGCGCCGAGCACGTTCTCGACCGCCCCTGCCGGAGCGGACGCGAATGTCACCTTCGCTGCTCTCTACAGCGCCACCGGCGCAACGACCCTGACCGACGTGGCGGGCGCCACGCCCTCTCCGCTCGGTCAGGGCACGACGACGCTGAATGTCGATCTGACGGCCACGAAATCGAGCGGGACCTTCCCGGACGGTTCGTATTCGGCTGATCTCGTCGTCACCTGCGAATAGAGGCAGCGCATGAGACCGGGCTTGCTGCTTAAGGTGGCCGCGCTGGTGATCGCCTGTACAGGACAGGCGAGCGCGCAGTCGATGACGCCAATGCGTGGCACCGTCACCAGTTTCACCGACGAGTTTGCTGTCCGTGTCTTCCCGAAAAATCCGTACCGCCGTCCTGTGGAGGTGGCGGTGCGGGTCTATGATGAGACATTCCGGCCGGTGGAGGCGCGCATCTCGCCTCCTTCCATGATGCTTGCCGCCGGAGCATCCCGCCCCGTGGTCGTCGTCGTCGACTTCGGGGACAGGAACGAGCGACGCGTTCGCGTGTGCACTGAAAGTGTTCCCTTTCCCGAAGGCAAAACAAGGATCAGGGCACAGATATGTGGACGTTTCCTGGCGCGCCGCGTGCGGTGAGCATGGTCATTCTGGCGGTCCTGCTGCCGGGCGCTGCCGAGGCCGATGATTACATCATCAACCAGAACCAGACGGGCATCGCGCTTCCGGGCGTCGCGCTGCCGAACGGCTATGACGAAGTCCGCGCGGCGGATGGGACGGTGTGCCGCTCCGCGGTGGGCGGATCGGGAGCCTATGTCGATTCGGGGCTGATCGGGGGAGGTCTCAACGGCAACAACTCCAACACCCTATCGGCTTATGGACGGGTGGTCATTCCTTTGGGCTCCAGGCCTGACCGCCTCAATTGCGATCACCTCTATCAGCTGGAACTGGAGCGCCTTCGCTTCGAGGTGCAGATGCTCAAGCGCGGCCTTGACCCACGGCTGAACGAGCCTGCCACTTCCGAGGACGATTGGGCGAGGGAAGGCTGGTCGTCCGAAGGCAAGGCTGCTGGCTTGCCGCCTAAATAAACATATGGCCGCAGAAATTATGTTCGTCCCGAAAGAGATACGAGGATTATAATGAGAAGGATAATTACAGGTTTTATGTTTCTGTTTTTAATTGCCCTATTCGCATGCTCGGAGAAAGTATCCATCAACGGCCCAATCAAGGTGACCGCAAGCCGAGAGGCTCTCGAAGTCGAAACGGACCAGGCTGGCGATCAAAAATCCTTCAACCTCAAGGTAGAAAACATTAGCGATGCTCCAGTCGACCTGACGGAAGGATGTTTCGTCCTGGCGGGCCTCGACAAATACGAGGTTGCGGCCAGCTCGGTGGCATTGCAGCGCACGCTGCTGCCCGGTGAGGCGATAGAAGGGATCGTCACTTTCGTCGGGCCGAAGAGCATATCTTCAGCCAGCGAGGTCAAGTTCAGCGCCTCTTGCAGCAACTGAGGCGCCTTTCTCTGGAAATCACCGTTGATATGTACGACAAAGACCTCCCACCCGCCTGAGAACTCGGGCGATCTTTCGCGGAGGTACGAGGATGGAAAAACAGGAAATCGAGATCAAGACTTCGGACGGGACCGCCAAGGCCAATCTCTTTCGCCCTGAGAACCCAGGCGCATCCCGGGCAGGCGTGATCCTCTACATGGACGCATTCGGCTTGCGGCCGGGCCTCGACACGATGGCCGAACGGATCAGCCGCGAGGGCTATACGGTGCTCGTGCCGGACCTTTTCTATCGCTTCGGCCCATACGGACCCTACAATGCGAAGACCGCCTTTCAGAATGAAGAGACCGGCAGCCAGATCAAGCGCATGATCGCCGAGACCACCCAGGAGATGACGCAGCGCGATACGAGCGCCTTCATCTCCGCGCTTGATGGCCATGGCGCCACCGGCCCGATCGGCACGGTCGGCTACTGCATGGGGGGAGCGCGGGCCCTGAATGCCGCTGCCACCTATCCCGACCGCATCTTGGCTGCTGCAAGTTTCCATGGTGGAAACCTTGCGTCCGATGCGCCGGACAGCCCCCATCTGAGGACTGACTCGATCAAGGCTCGCGTCTATGTCGGTATGGCCGGTGTCGACCGCTCCTTCCCGCCGGAACAATCCACCCGGCTTGCCGAGGCTCTCCGGACCGCGGAGATCGACTTCGTGATGGAGAACTACGTGGGCATGCAGCACGGCTGGGCCGTGCCCGACCACGGCGTCTTCAATGAAGCCGGTGCCGAGCGGCATTGGCGGCGGCTTCTGAGCTTCTTCGCGGAAACGCTCCGATGATTTTGGCAAAGCCAGATGAAGGAGGCCTCACCGTTACGAGGCGGCCTTCATCTGGCGCATCGGCCGAAAACGGAATGGTTTCGGATCCACGGCGCTGCAAAAAACGAAACCGCGTCCTCCGGTCGGGAGAAACGCGGTATTCTTACGCTTAACTCTGCTTGCCCCTGCTGTACTGATACGCTGCGGGAGGCAACCGCTCCGGGACGCGAGACCTGATCCGGAGCCGGTGAGGCTTCAATGTCCGCCTCTTGTTTTGTTTTAGCCGGATATCGTTACCGGGAGGTTAGCGAGTGCTTGCAGATTCCTTAATTCGGGAATTTTTGCGGCGGGCCAAGCATCAGCTCGCGCCGTGATCTGCTGTCGGCTGGATTATCTGGTCGCGCCGCGCAGGAAATTGATGATGCCGGAAAAATCCTGTCCGCTCTGGCCCATCGCATCGAACAAGGCGTAGATCTGCGCGGCTTCGGCCCCAAGCGGAGTCACCGCGCCGGCCGCAAGCGCTGCCTCCTGGGCAAGGCGCAGGTCCTTGAGCATCAGGCTGGCGGCAAAGCCGGGCTGATAATTCCGGTTGGCGGGGGAGGCGGGTACCGGTCCCGGCACCGGGCAATAGGTGGTGAGCGACCAGCACTGGCCCGAAGACGTCGACGCCACGTCGAACAGGGCCTGGTGCGAGAGCCCGAGCTTTTCCGCTAAAACAAAGGCTTCGCCCACGGCGATCATGGAGACGCCGAGGATCATGTTGTTGCAGATCTTCGCGGCCTGGCCGGCACCTCCCTCGCCGCAATGGACGATGCGGCCGGCCATCGGCTGCAGGATAGGCTCGGCCTTGGCGAAGGCTTCGGCGGTGCCGCCGGCCATGAAGGTCAAGCTGCCCGCCTCCGCTCCGACCACCCCGCCGGAGACGGGTGCGTCGATGGAGAGATGGCCGTGCTCGCCGGCCATCTTGTGGGCCTTTCGGGCCGAGGCCACGTCGATGGTGGAGGAGTCGATGAAGAGCGTGCCCGCCCGGGCACCGGGCATGATGTCTTCATAGACGGAGAGCACATGCCTGCCCTCGGGCAGCATCGTGATGACCACGTCGGCGCCCTTGATGACCTCTCCGGCGTTTGCCGCCCCGGTCACCCCGTTCTTCTCCGCTCTCGCAAGATTCTCGGCCAGGAGATCGAATCCGCGCACCTCGTGCCCGGCCTTGACCAGGTTGGCAGCCATGGGGTTCCCCATGTTTCCGAGGCCGATAAAGGCGATCTTGGTCATGTTCTCCTCCGGGCTCGGCCGCAAAGTTCCGCGCCATCTTCGGATGGCGCGCTGATCGGCATGGACCGCAGTTTAGTACATCGGGTAGCCTAAGCAACGAGGGCTGGTCCCGGAGCCTTCCAGTGAAACCTAGCCGGCCGTCTCGTGCGCTTTCGGCCAGTATGTGCCGACCGACCAGAGATTGCCCTCCGGGTCGCGGCACATGAACTCCCGGCTGCCATAGTCCCGGTCGGTCAGGCCCTGCAGGATCTCCGCGCCCGCCTTCACCGCTCGCTCGTAGACAAGGTCGGCGTCCTCGACCGAGATATAGATTGATTTCCCGCCATTCTCCCCCGGCCCACCGACCATGGCACCATAGTCGTCCTGCCTTACCTGGCCGAGCATGATGATGGACGAGCCGAGGGCGAGCTCGGCATGCTCCACGTCGTTTCCCTCGCCATAGCGCGCATGTACGGAAAAGCCGAACACCTGCACCAGCCAATCGATCATGGCGGCTGCATTACGGTAGCGGAAGGTGGGGAAGATGCATGGCGGCTGGATGGAGACAGACTTGCTCATGCGGACTCTCCTGGTTGGCGGGCGGTTCGCCGGTCGGCACCACAGCGGAGTGTGCACCCGGCGGCGCGGTGTTTTCAACCCCGCGCGCTCTGCGCCAGCCGATCTTCGAGGCTTCTCTTCAAGTCGGGAGCGGCGGCAACAAGTGCCCGGGCCGCATTGCTCTTCGGATCGCGCAGAACGGCTTCCGTCGGGCCGGTTTCGACGATCTTTCCCCGGTGCATCACCATCACCGTGTCCGTGATCGCATGGGCGACCGTGAGATCGTGGGTGATGAAGAGATAGGCGATCCCGAGCCGGTCGTTCAGGTCGGCGAAAAGGTCGAGGATCCTCGCCCGGATCGAAACGTCCAGGGCCGAGACCGGCTCGTCGGCCACGATGAGCTTTGGCTTCGTGATGATGGCGCGGGCGATGGAGAGGCGCTGCCGCTGGCCGCCGGAGAATTCGTGCGGGTATTTGTCCATATCCGAGCGCGAGAGGCCCACCTGTTCGAGCGCTTCTGCCACCAGATCGCGCCGGCGCGCCGCGTCCGGCTTCTCGTCGAGCAGGTGGAGGGGTTCCGCCACGAGCCGCTCGGCGCGGTGGCGCGGATTGAAGGAGCCGTAGGGATCCTGGAACACGACCTGCATGTTGCGACGGGCGGGCCGCAATGCTTCCTCGCTTCTTCCGCCGATTTCCTTGCCGAGGAAACGAATTGAGCCCGAGCTTGGCCGGTCGAGCGCAAGAATCATGCGGGCCAGCGTGGATTTTCCGCAGCCGGAACGGCCGACCAGAGCCGCCGTCTCACTGGCATGGAGTGAAAAGGAAACATCGTCCACGGCGCGAAACGTGCTCGCCCGCCTGATGAGGCCGGCCCGGCGGACGGGATAATCCCGCGTCAGTCCACGCACTTCAAGGAGCGGTTCCGGCGCCGCGCCGGCGGGCTTTGAGGCCCGCGCCCGCGCCGGAACATGGGTGGAGGCGTGCGCGAGTTGCCTCGTGTAGGGGTGGATCTGGCGCGAGAGGACCTGGCCCGTCTCGCCGGTTTCCATCACGCTGCCGTCGCGGATGATCGTGAGGCGGTCCGTCATTTCCGCCACGACCGCGAGATCGTGCGAGATGAGCAGCATGCTCATGCCGTTCTCATCCACCAGTTCGCGCAGGAGCGTCAGGATCTGCTTTTGCAGAACCACATCGAGTGCGGTGGTGGGCTCGTCCGCGATCAGGAGCTTCGGCTTGAGCGCGCAGGCGATGGCAATCACGACCCTCTGGCGCTGGCCGCCTGAAAGCTCGTGCGGATAGCGGGTAAGAGGGAATTCCTTCTCCGGCAGCCCCACGCGTTCGAGCATGGCGCGGGCGCGGGTCTCTGCATCCGCCCGGTTCGCGCCGGTGTGCCAGCGGATACCCTCCGCCACCTGCTCACCGATGGTCTTTAGAGGGTTGAGCGCGGTCATCGGCTCCTGGAAAACCATGCCGATCTCGTCGCCCCGGAGCCGGCACATGGCGGATTCGGGGGCGGCGAGAATATCGATGCCGTCGAAATGGACGCGGCCGGCCATCCGGGCGCCATGCGGCAGAAGCTTCATGATGGTGAGTGCGGTCAGCGACTTCCCGGAACCCGACTCCCCCACCAGCCCCATGACCTCGCCCCGCCTGATCGCAAGGTCGATGCCCCTGAGGATCTGCGTGCCCCCAATCGAAAGCGCAAGGTTTTCGATTTCGAGCAAGCTCATCGCTGGTGCCTCAGCCGCGGGTCGAGCACGTCGCGAAGTCCGTCGCCGAGCAGGTTGAGCCCGAGCACGGTCAAGACGATGGCAAGGCCGGGGAAGAGCGCCAGATGCGGGGCGACGGCGATCCGCGTCTGTGCGTCGAAGAGCATGCGCCCCCAGGAAGGCATGGGCGGCTGTGCGCCGAGACCGAGATAGGACAGGCCTGCCTCCGCCAGGATGGCGAGCGCGAACTGGATCGTGCCCTGCACCAGAAGCAGGCTCGCAATGTTGGGCAGGATGTGCTCGACGGTGATCAGGGCCTTGCCCTTCCCCGCCGCTCGGGCGGCCAGGATGAACTCGCGCGGCCAGAGCGCCAGCGCGCCGGCGCGCGCCACCCGGGCAAAAACGGGTATGTTGAAGATGCCGATGGCGATGATCGCGTTTATCGCCCCCGGGCCGAAAATGGCTGTGATCATCACCGCCGACAGCAGCGATGGGAACGCAAACACCACGTCGTTCGCGCGCATCAGCACCTCGTCCGCCCAGCCTCCCCGGGCTGCGGCCCACGTACCGAGCGGTACGCCAAGTCCCATGCCGATGCCAACGGCGACGATCGCGACGACGATCGAGTTGCGCGCGCCGATCATGATCATGGAGAGGACGTCGCGGCCCAAATGGTCGGTGCCCAGGAGGTGCTCCGCCGAGAGACCAAGAAGGCGGTTCGCCACCGAGAGCCGCGTGATGTCGTAAGGGGTCCAGAAAAAGGAGACGAGCGCCATCAGCGCCACGACGCCGGTGATGATGAGCCCAACGAGGAAGGAGCGATTGGCAAAGGCTTGGCGCAGCCATCGTTGTCGAGGGGCGGGGACGAGGACGGGATCGAAGCTCATCGGCCGCCTCTCAGGCGCGGATCGACGATGGCGTAGCAGATGTCGACGACGAGATTGATGAGGATCACGCTCGCCACCAGCAGCATTACGATGCCTTCCACCACGATCAGGTCGCGCTGGCTGATGGCCTGGAAGATGAGCCGGCCAAGGCCCGGCAGGTAGAACACGTTCTCGATGATGATCGTGCCGGCGAGCAGGAACGCGAATTGCAGGCCCATGATGGTGAGCACGGGGATCAGGGCATTGCGCAGCGCGTGCCGCCAGAGTACCGCCCGGTTCGGCAGGCCCTTGGCGCGGGCGGTGCGGATGAAATCCTCGCCCAGCACCTCCACCATGGCGGACCGGGTGACGCGGGCGAGGATCGCCGCCTGGGGCAGGGCGAGCGAGACCGCCGGGAGGACGAGAGCCTTCAGCGCCTGCAAGTGCGCGCCCCAGCTTTCGCCCCAGCCTGGAAATCCTCCCGCGGGGACGAGCCGCAAACCCACGGCGAAGACATAGACGAGAAGCAGCGCGAACCAGAAATTGGGCACAGCCACCCCCACCTGCGCCATTCCCATCGAGATCGTGTCAGCCGCACGCCCACGCCGTGCGGCGGCGAACACGCCGACCGGGATGGCGATGATGGTGGAGAGCAAAAGCGCGATCAGCGCCAGCGGGAGGGAGACGGCGAGCCGCTCCCTGACGAGGTCGACCACCGGCGAGGAATAGGTGAGGGAGCGGCCGAAATCGCCAGTCATCATTCCAAGAAGCCAGTCGAGATAGCGGGCGGGGAGGGGGCGGTCGAGCCCCATCTGCGTGCGCAGAGCCTCCAGTGCCTCGGGACTGGCGTTCAAGCCGAGCATGATGCGGGCCGGATCGCCGGGCAGGATTTCCAGGACGGAAAACACGACGAGCGATGCCACGAGCAGCGTGGCAATCGCAATGACGAGGCGGCGGAGGAGATAGGCGGTCATCGAGCCCACGACTGCAAGAGCCGGCGCTTTTCCGCACCCCCCTCCGGCCTCCTGAGCTTTTGTCGAAGGGCGGCCAGACGGGGTGACGTAGAGCGCAAGCCTTTATCAGCTTCCTGAGATTTCAATCCACCCAACGCACTTTGGTAAGGTCGTTTGCCTGGATGGGCATGTTCTCCCACATGCCTTCGAGCTTTGCGTCCCACACACCGATCTTGGGGAGCTGGAAGAGGAACACGTTCACCGCATCCTCGGCGATGATGCGCTGTGCCTTGCCGTAAAGCTCCTTCCGCTTCTCGGGTTCCGCTGTGGCGTCGAGCTCTGCCATCACCTCGTTGAATTTGGGGTTCTGGTAGTTGAAGTAGTAATCCTCGCGGGCATAGATGTTGATGTCGTCGGGCTCCGTATGGGAGATGATGGTGAGGTCGAACTCCTTGTTGGTGAAGACCTGCTCCAGCCACTGCGCCCATTCCATGGGGATGATTTCGAGATTGATGCCCACCTCGCGCAATTCGGACGCGATGATCTCGCCGGCAAGCCGGGCATAGGGCGGCGGCGGCAGTTTCAGCGTGGCGGAGAAGCCATCGGGATAGCCCGCCTCGGCCAGGAGCGCTTTGGCTTTCTCGACGTCGTACGGATAGGTACCGGTAAGGTCCACATAGGCGGGATTGGCCGGCGAGAAGTGCGAACCGATCGGTACGCCATGGCCGTTCGTGGCGCCCAGGATCACCTCGTCGCGGTTGACGGCATGGGAGATCGCCTGGCGCACCTTCAGGTTGTTGAACGGCTCCTTGCCATTGTTCATCGCGAGGATCGTCTCGCCCTCGGTGGCGCCGATCACGACCTTGAAGCGTGGATCAGCCTCGATCTGCGGCAGAGCATCACCCGCCTGCAGATTGGGGAATGCCTGCACGTCGCCCGAAAGAAGGGCGGTCACGGCGGCTGCGGCATCCGGGATGAAGCGGAACTCGGCTTTCTCCAGCCCCGACGGTTCGCCCCAGTAATCCGGGTTCTTCACGATGGTGACGGAGGATCCCTTTGCCCAGTTCTCGAATTTGAACGGGCCGGTGCCGGTGGGTTTCTCCTTATTGCCGTCGGCTGATTCGGGAGCAACGATGACGGCATCGCCCCAGGCCATATTATAAAGGAACGAGCCCTGCGGCTGCTTGAGGGTAACCTTCGCGGTCGTGGGATCCACCGCTTCGACGGACTGGATCGCCGAGAAGAGCACCTTCTGCGCGTTGGTGGAGTTTTCCGCCATGGCGCGCTCGAGCGAGAACTTCACATCCTCGGCGTCGAAGGCTGTGCCGTCGTGGAATGTGACGCCGTCATGCAGCTTGAACGTATAGGTTTTCCCATCCTCGGAGATCTCCCAGCTTTCGGCGAGCGCCGGCAACACGTTGCCGTCCGGGCCGATGCGAGTGAGGCCCTCGAAGATATTGGCGTAGACGATCTCGTCGATGGCGGCGGCGGCGCCGGCCGTGGGATCGAGATGCGGAGGCTCGAGCACGACACCGAGCACAAGGTCCGCCCGCGCGCTCATGGCCGCAGAAGCAGACAGCGCCAGGACAGCGGCTGCGCCCCGCAGTCGTGCAAACATTTTCATTCCATTACTCCCTACATCTCGCGTCATTGCCGGTGCATGTTCTGCGACGATTGAAGCCTGAATCCAAGAGCGAGTAAATCGCACTCGTGATTGCCCGGCGACCAAGCGGAAGCGAAGGCCGATGCGTCGCCCGGTTTCCCTAACACCCGGTAAACTCAACCGGTGCGACTCTCCCGGGAGGTTATAGGCACGCTTAATCTGATGGTTGTATTTTCATTGGAACGGCGCTGAGATTGTGACCGGGACAGAGAGGCTGCGGGATGAAAAGATTGGTTCGCAGTTTGGCAGTCGCGTTGCTGCTGGCCGCCAGTCTCGGCGGGGAAGCAGCCGCCGCAAAGCTGGAGGCCCGGGTGAGCATCTCCAGGCAGATCATGACCGTGAAGGCAGGAGGCAAAGTCCTTTATCGCTGGCCGGTTTCCACGGCGCGCAAGGGATATGTGACGCCGCGCGGCCGCTGGACGCCGACCCGCATGCACCGCATGTGGCACTCGCGCAAATACGACATGTCGCCCATGCCCCATGCGATCTTCTATCACAAGGGATACGCGATTCATGGGACCTATTCCGTGAAATCGCTGGGACGTCCGGCTTCACACGGTTGCGTGCGGCTGCACCCGGACAATGCCGCCAGGCTCTATTCGCTCGTTCGCAAGGCCGGACCGGCCAACACGCGCGTCATCGTGACGGACTGAGTAGTGATTACCGGATCTGCCAGCGCTTGTGGAACCACATCCACTGGCCGGGATCGGCGCGGACCCATTCCTCCACCACATCGTTGAGCAACTGTGCCGTCTTCGGCACGTCGATGGCGCCATCCTCATCCCGCGGCAGATCAAGCTTCTCGCTCACCTCGAGACGGTAGCGGCCATCGGGCAGGCGGATGCAGTGGGCGGGGTAGACGTCGCAATCGTAATGCCGCGCGAGCTTGGGCACGAGAGGGCTCGTGTTGCATTCGCGCCCGAAGAAGCGCGTGCGCACCCCGCCCATGAATTTCTGATCCACCAGAACGCCGATATTGCCGCCTTCATCCAGCACGCGCGCAAGCTGGAGCGCAACACCGGAGCGCGAGGCAAGCAGCCCGCCCATGGACGAGCGACGTGTCTTGTGGATGTATTCGGCGATATAGGGGTTGTTCGGCGGCCGGAATAGCGAGGTGACCTGAAGACCGAAGGTCGCCGCCGCAATGGGTAGAAATTCGAAATTGCCGAGATGAGCCGTGAAGAAGATGTGCGGGCGCTTCTCTTCGCGCACATGCAGGAACACGTCGATGCCGGCGACCTCTACGCGGCCGGCATTCGGCTTTTCCGGATCGAAGTCGAAAAGCTTGTCGAGGAACACATATTCAACCGCAAGCCGCGCCATGTTTGCCCACATATCCGAGGCGATGGCCTCGATCTCCGCAGCCGATTTTTCCGGATAGGCGCGGCGCAGATTGTCGAGGGCCACCCGGTGCCGGCCCGTCATCGGCCCGATCCGGCGCGCCGCCCGCTCGGCGAAGTTCAGGGAGGCATCGGGGGGCAAAAGCCGCAGCAGCCATAAGACCGCGAGCGCCACCTGCGCCGTAAGCCAATGCTCGGCGGTCTTGAACCGGCGGCCGAGTTTGCGGAGGAAGCGTTTCATCGAAGCAATATAGTGCCCGACAAAATACCGAAGCGGGCGCTCCTTGGTACCCCCCTCTGCCCTGCCGGGCATCTCCCCCTCAAGGGGGGAGATTGGCCGTCATGATCGTCTTCGCCAACTGCCTGCGTAACGAAGAAGGAGCCGGAGCAAGCGGCCGGTGTAGTCTCCCCCCTTGAGGGGGAGATGCCCGGCAGGGCAGAGGGGGGTAAAATGGCATGGATGTATCGAAGCATGAGCGCCATCAACCCACGCGCAGGATGATCTTGCCGAAGACGTCGCGGCCCTCCATGCGCTTCAGTGCCGTATCGATCGCCTCCAACTCGACCACCGTGTCGATGACCGGAGAGACGATCCCCGCCGCCATCTTCTGCATGGCATCGGCCATGTTCTCCATGCGGCAGCCGAAGGAGCCGAGGATCTTGAGCTGCTGCTGGAAGAGCTGCATCAGGTTCATGCTGGTGGAAACGCCCGAGGTCGAGCCGCAGGTGACGAGCCGGCCGCCGCGCTTCAGGCACAGCATGGAGCCGGCCCAGGTGTCGGCGCCCACATGCTCGAACACCACGTCCACGCCGCGCTTCCTGGTGATCTTGCGCACGGCGCCCTCGAACCGGTCCTCGCGGTAGTTGATCACATGGTCGGCGCCAAGCGCCATAGCCCGCTCGATCTTTTCGTTCGAGCCCACCGTGGTGATGACCGTGCAGCCCATGCGCTTGGCAAGCTGGATCGCGGCCGAGCCGATGCCCGAACCGCCGGCATGGACGAGGATCGTCTCGCCGGGCTCAAGCTTCGCGTTATCGAACAGCATATGCTCGACCGTGCCGAAGGTGACCGGAGCCACGGCCGCGCCGATCTCGTCAACGCCGGGCGGTGCGGGCACCAGCAAACGCGCCGGGAGGTTGATTTTCTCCTGCGCGAAGCCGTCGAGATGGAAGCCGTGGACGCCGCCCACATGCTCGCACAGATTGTCGCGGCCTTCGCGGCAGGGGCGGCAGAGCCCGCAGGTGCGTGCGCCGTAGATCGACACGAGCTGGCCCGGCACGAGATTGGCGACGCCGGGGCCGATGGCGTCCACCCGGCCCGAAGCCTCCGCGCCCACCACCAGCGGTAGCTTGCGCTTGGCAAAAGCCATGCCGCGCCAGCCCCACACATCGATGTGGTTGAGCGCGACGGCGGAAATCCTGAGCGTCACCTCGCCATGGCCGGGCGGAGGAGGCGGAGAGACGTCCGCGATTTCAAGCTTGCGGTCGGCGATGAGCTGGAGTGCGCGCATGGGCGGGTGTCCCGAAAAAAAGCGAATAGGGAGTAGCGAATAGGGAATAGGGAAAAGTTCGATTACAGATGCATCCCGCTATTCGCTACTCCCTATTTCGCTATTCGCTCTCTTCATCCCGCCTCTCTCGCCATCACGAGGCACGTATTCTGGCCCCCGAAGCCGAAGGAGTTGGAAAGGACGGTGGCCACGTCCGCCTCGCGCTTCACGTTGGGCACCACGTCCAGCTCGATGGCCGGGTCCGGATGCTCGTAATTGATGGTCGGAGGAATCACGCCCTCGCGCATGGTCATGATCGAGAAGACGGCCTCGACGGCGCCCGCGGCGGAAAGCGTATGGCCGATCATGGATTTGTTGGACGAAATCGGGATGTTGCGCATCCGCTCGCCGAAAACGGTCGAGAGCGAGAGGTGCTCCATCTTGTCGTTCTCGGGCGTCGAGGTGCCATGCGCATTGACATAGTCGATCTCGTCCTCCGACATTCCGGCATCGCTGAGGGCTGCGCGAACGGCGGCAATGGCCGGCGAGCCGTCGGGCTTTGAGCGGGTGCGGTGGAAATCATCCGCCTTTTCGCCGCAGCCGCGCATGATGCCGAGAATCTCCGCGCCGCGCGCGAGCGCGCTGTCCAGGGATTCAAGCACAAGCGCGCCCGAGCCTTCCGCGAGCACGAAACCGTCGCGATCCTTGGAGAAAGGTTTTGACGCCTTTTCCGGCCGCTCATTCTGGGTGGAGAGCGCCGAGAGGAGCGAGAACCGGATCAGGGCTTCCGCGGTGGCCGAGCCGTCCGCGCCGATGGCGAGCGCCCGGTCGCATTCACCCCGGCGGATCGCCTCGGTGCCGAGCTGGATTGCAGTGGCGCCGGAGGCGCAGGCGGTGGAAAGCGTGATCGGCAGCCCGCGAATGCCGTATTTGTCCGCCATCCGGTCGGCGATCGCGGCGAACTGGCCTTCATCGAAAAGGTCGCGTTCGCTGGCCTTGCGAGCCGCCTCGATCAGGCTGCGCCAGCCATTGGACCGGTCCGACTGGGCGTAGAGCTTCAGCCGGTTGCGCCAGTCGAGCTCGACCGGTGGGGCCGCGAGGAACAGAGGGCCACCGAAATCGGTGGTCGAGAGGCCGGCCTCCGCTATGGCTTCCTCCGCCGCGGAATCGGCAAGGGCGAAGGTGAGGGCGCTGGCACCGATGTTGCTCTCGGGCAGGAAATCCACCATGCCGGCGATCGTCGTCGCCAGGTGGTCCGTCGGGAAGCGCGTGATCGGATGGATGCCGGAGCGGCCGCCGGTCAGGGCGGCCCAATTGTCCTTCTGTCCCTGTCCGAGCGAGGTGAGGACCCCCATGCCGGTGACGGCGACGAGCGGGCGTCCGAAACTGTCGGTGGTCTTCATGGACGCTCTCTCCTTAGGCCTCGACGATCAGTCCCATGCCCTCGAAACAATCGTAGCCGACGGCCGTGGCAAGCACCGCCTTGGGCTCGCCCTCGAAAGGCTTTTCGCTCGATGGATCGAAGGCCGGGTAGGCTTGTCTGTTGCGGATGGCCAGGGCCGCCAGCGCCACCGCGAAGGGAAACTGCGCCTCCTTCAGGTGGCCCGTGATCGTGTTGAAACCGCGGACGACCGTTCCAGCGTTTTCCAGCGCGGTTCTCTCGGCCGCCGTCGGTGCGTGCGCGCCGGAAGCGCCGGAGATGGCAAGGACCGGCTCGCCCTTTGGCGCAAGCGAGCCTGCCATGCAGGCGAGTTCTTGCTGCAGCGTGCTGTCCTTCCGCTTTGCCCGGCCCGAAATCACCGGGCCGATGGCTGCGTAGGGTGCGCGCCCGCGCTTTTCCGCATGCGCCCGCGATTCCAGCACCAGGAACGCGGCGCCCGAGCCGGTGATCACGCCTCCGCCCAGCTCCTTGCTACGGTGCCAGACCGGCGACCACTTCTCGCGCTGCAGATAGCCGCCAAGCTCATAAGCGAGCAGCATGTCCGGATGCTCGGTCTGGAAGGCCGCGCCCACCAGCAGGTGCGTCGATTGGCCGGAGCGGATGCGCGCGGCCGCCGTCTCGATGGCAGACACGCCGGCGCCGTCCTCGCCCATGAAGGTGCGCGAGGAGCCGGTCACCTTGTGGACGATCGAGATGTTGCCGGCCAGGAGGTTGGAAAGTTGCGCCAGGAACAGCGTCGGGCGGAGCTCGGTCGTGAGCTTCTCGTTCAGGAGCACACCGTGGTCATTGCGCGTCAGCGAAGCGTCGAGAATGGTCTGGTCGACCGCCACGTCGCGCTCGCCGCCGCCGGCGGCCACGATCATGTCCATGGAGGCGCAGAGAGCCTCGTCTTCCTTGACGCCCGCATCTTCGAGCGCAAGCCCCGCCGTATAGGTGCCGAGCCGCTGCCAGGTTTCCATCTGACGCTGGTCGCCACGCTTGGGGATCTGCGTGCTCCAGTCGATCTCGGGCAGGGGATGGACGATATAGGGCGAGAACCGCTCCAGATCGACCACAGGCATGGGCTCGCGTTTCGTCAAAGCCTGCCAATGGGCGTCAGTGCCAAGACCCAGCGAGGAGACGACACCGATACCGGTGATGACCACGTCTGTTGGATTCATATCCCCTCGCTTTGCAGCAATGTTTTTAGCTGGCTGCCTTGGCGGCCACGAGCGCGTCGATCTTGGCGCAGAGGTTCTTCATGACGAAATATTCCTCGCCAGAGACCTTTCCGTCATTCACTTCCTGCGTCCACTTCTCGAGCGGAATCTTGATGCCGAATTCTTTGTCGATCGCAAAGACGATGTCGAGGAAATCCAGGCTGTCGATCCCCAGATCGTCGATCGTGTGGCTTTCGGGCGTAATCTTGTCGCGGTCGATCTCGCTCGTCTCGGCGATGATATCAGCCACTTTGTCAAATGTCGTCGTCACTGGCTTCCCTCGGGCAAACGGGATTCGTTTCTTGAATGGATCAGCGGCTCTCTAATCGGTTTTTAACGGCAGGAAAAGGGCAGAAGGCAAGGGATCACTAATTGAAGGTGATGCGGGCGGCCACGCCGATGGGTTCTTTGGAACGCGAGACGATGATTGCTTCCGCGTCCCGCGGGCGTGCGCCGGTAACCGCTTCGATCACGTCGGGATGCGTCACCATGACCAGATTGCCGGCCCCCGTGTAGCTCCTTATCCGCTCTTGAATGGCAGGTATCTGAACCTTCGCGGCATCGGATCCCGGCTCGAAATTATCGAGCGCATCAAGGATTTCCGCGTCCCCGAAGGCGAGTGTTGCGGTCTCGTAGGCCCTGCAATAGCGGCTCGAAAGCACGGCATCGATCGGGGCCGCACGGGCGAAGAAGAGCGCGCCCATCCTGCGTGCCTGCTCCCGGCCTCGGTCCGAGAGGTTGCGTTGGGTGGCGCAGGATTCGAGGTCGAAATTCGCCGGCTCGTCATGGCCAAGGGCATTGGCATGGCTGATCAGCACCACTTGGCCGCCTTCGCGCAAGAGCGCCCAGCCCGCTTCCGTCGCGGCAGCCTGGATTGCGGCAAGCGAAAGGAAAAGGATTGCGATTGCGGCACGGATCATCACGCTCTCTTGCTTCATTACATTCATATAGAGTTGGTTGGTGGTTTCCGGAAATGCGACGCGAAGGCGATGTCGTCTCTCGTCGAAACAGTTGCGTTCGTCTTCGCGCTGGTTGGGTAGGAATTGCACAGTGGGTGTTCGCTTGAAGGAAAAGCCGTCCGGGCGTTCTCCTGGCTCTAGCGTCAGCCCGCGATTGGCCCATGAGCGGAACGTGGCGCTGTGCTTGAACCTGCCCGACTTCTTCCCACTTTCGGATATGATCCCATCATTCTGGCCAAGCGGCACAACGGCGCCAAGGAGGACCAATGCTCAAGAAGACCAGCCATTTCCTGCATGAAGCGAACTTTATCGGCGGCGATTGGGTGAACGCGGACTCGGGCGCGACCATCGAGGTGATCAATCCCGCCACGCGGCAGACCATCGGCACGGTGCCGAAAAGCGGCCGGGCGGAAACCCGCCGCGCCATCGAAGCTGCGGAGGAAGCCTTCCACTCCTGGAAGAAAACCTCGGCGAACGATCGCGCTAAGCTTCTGCGCAAGCTCCATGATGCCATCATGGACAATCAGGACGCGCTCGCCGAGCTCTTGGTGATGGAGCAGGGCAAGCCGCTCGCCGAAGCCAAGGGCGAAGTCGGCATGTCGGCCGCTTATGTCCTCTGGTTCGCGGAGGAGGGCAGGCGCGTTTACGGCGATGTCGTCCCCTCTCCCTGGGCGGATCGGCGCATCCTCGTCACCAAGGAGCCGGTGGGCGTGGTCGGCGCGATCACACCGTGGAACTTCCCGTCATCGATGCTTGCCCGTAAGCTCGGCGCGGCGCTGGCGGCCGGCTGCACCGCGGTTGCGAAGCCCGCTTCCCAGACGCCCTATTCGGGCCTGGCCTGGGGTGTGCTGGCGGAAGAGGTGGGCTTTCCAAAGGGCACGGTGAACATCGTCACCGGTTCCGCCTCGGAGATCGGTGACGAACTGACCGGAAATCCGCTCGTGCGCAAGATCACCTTCACCGGATCGACGGAGATCGGCAAGCTTCTGATGCAGAAGGCGGCCGGCACGGTGAAGAAGGTTTCCATGGAACTGGGCGGCAATGCGCCCTTCCTCGTTTTCGACGATGCTGATCTGGATCGCGCCGTGGAAGGCGCCATGATCGCCAAATACCGCAACGCCGGGCAGACCTGCGTCTGCACCAACCGCTTCTTCGTGCAGGAAGGGGTTTACGACCGCTTTGTCGAGAAGCTCGTCGCCGCGACGCAAAAACTGAAGGTTGGCTCCGGGCTCGACGATGGCGTCGAGCAGGGGCCGCTGATCGACGTGGGCGCGGTCGAAAAGGTGGAAGAGCTGATCGCCGATGCCACCGGCAAGGGCGGCAAGGTCGCGACCGGCGGCAAGCGCCATGCGCTGGGCGGCAGCTTCTTCGAGCCCACCGTCATCACCGAAGCCTCGCCCAAGATGCGTTTCATGGAGGAGGAAATCTTCGGCCCCGTCGCGCCCGTTTTCCGCTTCAAGGATGAGGCAGAAGGCGTGCGGCTGGCGAATGACACCTCCTTCGGCCTTGCCTGCTATTTCTATACGAGTGATCTCGGCCGCGCCTTCCGTGTCATGGAAGGGCTGAAATACGGCTTGGTCGGCGTGAACGAGGGCCTGATCACCACGGTCGAGGCGCCCTTCGGCGGGTTCAAGGAATCCGGTCTCGGCAAGGAAGGCGGACACCAGGGCATCGAGGACTACCTCGACACCAAATATGTCTGCATCGGCGGGCTGGGGCTTTAGGCTGTGGTGACAATTTAGTCATTTGAGCCAGAGCATGATGCTTGCGAGCTTGACGAAGGCGAGGAAGCTGGAAGCGAGCTTGTCGTAGCGTGTGGCGATACGACGCCACTGCTTGAGCCTGGCGAAGAAGCCCTCGATGCCCCAGCGCCGACGGTAGACAATCGTATCGTAGGCATGCTGGAACTTGCGATGGCGGCGTGGCGGAATGACCGGTTCGCCGCCTTCGTCGAGGATTGTGTCGTGAAGGCTGTCGGCGTCATAGGCACGGTCGGCGATGACCTTGCCGGACGCGAGACCTGCAACGAGCCGGCAGGCCGGCGCCATGTCGTTCTGCTGGCCCGGACCGAGGGCGAAACGGACCGGCAGGCCGAGCGCGTCTACGACGGCGTGAAGCTTGGTGCCGAAGCCGCCACGCGAGCGGCCGAGAGCCTGGGCTTCAGATCCCCCCTTTTTCGCCGTGCCCCGGCGGCTTGGGCCTGCGCCCGGATCACAGTGGCATCGATCGCCAGCCATTCAAGATCAGGATCGCTTGCCACCGCCTCGAACAAGCGGTCGAACACCTTCATCTCGATCCAGCGATAATAGCGCCGCTTGGCCGTCTGATAGGGACCGAACCTTTCCGGAAGATCACGCCAGCGCGCACCCGAGCGCGCCATCCACAGCAGCGCATCGAAGAAGCGCCGCCCGTCGCTGCGCGGGCCGCGCTTGCCCTTGCGGCCGCCGGGAACAAACGGCTTCACCTTCTCCCACTGATCATCCCGAAGAACTTCCCCGTCCATCGCCAGCCTCCAAAAGCCAGCGTTGAATCTGATTTGCTTCCCTTTGGGAATCCAAGAAGCGTTAATTCGTCACCGCAACCTAGAGCGCGATGCGTTCCGATTGAATCAGAACGCGCGCTCTAACGATTTGGTTTGGCCGCATGATCTTGTCCGAAAAGTCTGCAACTTTTCGGGATCATGCTTGGAGGACTGCAGGCAAGCGGGACGCGCGCGAATGATCGCGTTCCGCCTAAGCGGCCCTGAAAGCTTCGCGCAGCACCTCGAAGGGCGCGAGCGCCCCATGAACCTGGATCACCGCCGCGGCCACCTTATGGGCTCGGCGGGCCGCTGCCTCCGGCGTGTCGCCCTGGAGGCGCGCGGCGAGATAGGCGCCGTTGAAGGAATCGCCGGCGCCGGTCGTATCGATGGGCTTTTCCACATGCAGCGCTGGCACCGAGGCTATCTTTCCGCCGGCTGAGAGCAGCGTCGGCTCCGAGCCGTTCTTGACCACGATCTCCGCAATGCCGGCCCGGCTCATGCGGTCGATGGTCCTTTCCGGCGCCTCGTCCCCATAGAGCGAGGCTTCGTCGGGGAAAGTGGGCAGTGCGATGTCGCAACCGGCAAGCGCTTCGTCCAAGGCGGTTCGCGCGATATCCTCCGCGTGCCAGAGGCGCGGGCGGTAATTGGGATCGAAGGCGATCATGCTCCCGCTTTCCCGTGCCTCGCGCAGCACTGACAAGAATATCTGTCGCGCGACCTCATCCAGAATTGCCAGGGTGATGCCGGAAAAATAGATAAGCTCCCGGTTGCGCAGGCTTTTCTCCAGTTCGCGCCGGTCACCGGCCAGCAGCCGCGCAGCCGAGTCGGACCGCCAGTAGGTGAAGGAGCGCTCAGCGCCTGAAAGCGTGATCGCATAGAGACCGGGCCGGCGGCCGGGAATCACCGGACTAGCGGCCGTTCCGATCCCGTGCGCTGCATAGAATTCCCTCTGCTGCTTGGAGAAGGGGTCGTCACCGAAGGCGCTGACAAAGTCCGTCGGCGATGTATCCGGCATCAACGCACGCATGGCCCAGAGCGTGTTGAACGTATCGCCGGCATGTCCCATCCGCCAATTGCCGTCGGCCCCGCCGGAAAGCTCCAGCATGCATTCTCCGACCGACGCGATACCGTCCGCTTTCATGATGATCCTCCAAGATATCGCCGCGCATAGCATGTTCCTGCCTGCTGGCAAACGTGGCGACTAGCGATCCTTCACCGTCTCCATCGCCACGAACGTGGACGTGTGAGAGACATGCGGCAGGTTGGAGATCTTTTCGCCGAGCACACGCCGATAGGCGGAGATGTCCTTCGTCCTCACCTTGAGCAGGTAATCGAAGCTCGCGGCGATCATATGGCATTGATCGACCTCCGGCACCGCGAGCACTGCCTTGTTGAAGGCTTCGAGTGCTGCCGAGCGCGTGTCGGAAAGCGTGACCTGGACGAAGGCAATGTGGCCTTCGCCCATGCGCTCCCGGTCAATGATGGCCGTGTACCCGCGGATATAGCCGTCCGCCTCCAGCCGGCGCAGCCGCGCCTGCACGGGCGTTTTGGAAAGGCCGACCCGCTTCGCCAGCTCTGCGGTCGAGAGCCTGCCGTCCTGCGAGAGTGCGTACAGGATATTCCGGTCGATGCGGTCCAGTCGATCTAAAACCACGGCCTGATCTGGTCCATTCCTTCTTTCATTTCCGATTAGAACAGTATTGCCGAACTGGCAATCGCCCTATTTCAGTCCGCGGCGTGCGACCCCATATGTTATGAAGCGCTCAAGCCACTACAGTGCCGTGCGTCCTTTAGGACGCACTAAGGGCGCTGTAGATTATTGAATCCGAGCATCGTGCTTTCCCAGAACCGGTTCCGGTTTTCGGGCCGATGCTCTAGCGATCGAGGTCCACCGATGCCCGCACTCGATGCCCTGCGCGACGAGATCCGGAAACATTATCTGGCGGATGAAGATGGTCTTCTCAGGCGTCTGATCGAATCGGCCGCGATCTCGCCTGCGCGGCGGGAAGCGATTTCGGCGAAGGCAGCGGAACTGGTGCGGGCGGTGCGGGCAAGCTCCACTCCGCACCTGATGGAATCCTTCCTTTCGGAGTACGGCCTTTCGACAAGCGAGGGCGTGGCGTTGATGTGCCTGGCGGAAGCGCTGCTTCGCGTGCCCGATGCCGAGACGATGGACGATCTGATTCGCGACAAAATCGCGCCGCACGACTGGTCGGCCCATTCGGGCGAATCCGCATCCATTTTCGTGAACGCCTCCACCTGGGCGCTGATGCTGACAGGCCGGGTCCTGGACGATGAGGGCAACGGCATCGAGGCGACGCTTCGCGGCATGGTCCGCCGCCTGGGCGAGCCGGTGATCCGCGCCGCGGTCGCCGCCGCCATGCGCGAAATGGGCGAGCAGTTCGTGCTCGGCCGCACGATCGACGAGGCGATCAAGCGTGGCCGCGCCATGACCGGAAGGGGTTACACCTACTCCTACGACATGCTGGGGGAGGCGGCCCGCACGGAGGCCGATGCCCTGCGCTATTTCGAAGCCTATCGGAAGGCGATCGCCTCCTTGAAGAGCGAGGCCAGAAGCAGCGATATCCGTGCCAATCCCGGGATTTCCGTAAAGCTCTCGGCGATTCATCCCCGATATGAGGCAACGCAGCGAGAACGCATGCTGCCGGTGATGGTGCAGCGCCTGCTTCTTCTTGCACAGGACGCCAAGGCCGCACGCATGGGCCTCAACATCGACGCGGAGGAGGCGGACCGCCTCGATCTCTCGCTCGACGTCATCGAGCGTGTCTTGGCGCATCCTTCCCTCGCAGGCTGGGACGGCTTCGGCGTCGTCGTCCAGGCCTACGGACGGCGAGCTCCCTTCGTCATCGATTGGCTGCACGCGCTCGCCGAAAAGCTCGATCGCCGGATCATGGTCCGCCTCGTGAAGGGCGCTTATTGGGACACGGAGATCAAGCGCGCCCAGGTGATGGGGCTTTCAAGCTACCCCGTCTTCACGCGCAAGGTGAACACCGACGTCTCCTACATCGCCTGTGCGCAAAAGCTGCTATCGCTCACCGATCGCATCTACCCCCAATTCGCCACGCACAACGCGCATACGGCCGCGGCCATCCTAGCCATGGCGACGGACAAGGACGCCTTCGAGTTCCAGCGCCTGCATGGCATGGGCGAGGCGCTGCACGATATCGTCCATCGCCGCGAGGGTACGCGCTGCCGCATCTATGCGCCCGTCGGCGCCCATGAGGACCTGCTTGCCTATCTGGTTCGCCGCCTCCTCGAGAATGGCGCCAACTCCTCCTTCGTGCATCAGATCATCGACGAGGACGTGAGCGCGGAAGAGATCGCCCACGACCCCTTCGGTGTCGTCGAAGCCAACGGCTCCGCCGCAAATCCCTCCATCCCGGCGCCTCAGTTCATCTTCGGGCAGCAGCGGCTGAACTCCAGGGGATGGGACATTACCGACGCGACGATGCTGGAAGAGATCGACGCCGGGCGTCGGCCGTTCGAAGCGCCATATCTATGGGAGGCGCGGCCGATCACGCGCGCAGCAGGGAAGGGCGAGGTGCGCACCATCGTCAACCCCGCCCGCACCGCCGAGATCGTCGGCTCGGTGACCGACGCGACGCCGGAACAGGTGACGGAAGCGATAAGCCTAGCCCTCGCAGCTCAGCCTGCCTGGACAACCACAAAGGTGCAGGAGCGCGCCGGGATTTTGCTGCGCATCGCCGATCTCTACGAGGCCCATGCCGGCGAATTCTTCGCCCTCTGCGCCCGCGAGGCGGGCAAGACCCTGTCCGACAGCATCGCGGAGCTTCGCGAGGCTGTCGACTTCCTGCGCTATTACGCGAACCAGGCGCAGTACGCGGAAGAGGGGACCGAGGCGCGCGGCGTGATTGCCTGCATCTCGCCGTGGAACTTCCCGCTCGCCATCTTCACCGGCCAGATCGCCGCCGCGCTCGTGACAGGCAATGCGGTGATCGCGAAACCGGCGGAACAGACCTGCCTTATCGCCGCGCGGGCCGTGGCGCTGATGCATGAGGCGGGAATTCCGCAGGATGTCCTGCATCTGCTCCCGGGCGATGGGCCTTCAGTCGGCGCACCCCTCACCGCAGACCCCCGCATCGCCGGCGTTTGCTTTACGGGCTCCACGGAGGTTGCGCGTCTGATCGAGCGCCAACTCGCCAAGACCGCCGCGCCCGACGCGATGCTGATCGCGGAGACCGGCGGCCTCAATGCGATGATCGTCGATTCCACGGCGCTGCCGGAGCAGGCGGTGCGCGATATCCTGGCATCCGCCTTCCAGAGCGCCGGTCAGCGCTGCTCGGCGTTGCGGATCCTCTATATCCAGAAGGATGTCGAGGCCCGCATGACAGCGATGCTGCAAGGAGCCATGCAGGCGCTCGCGGTGGGCAACCCTTGGGATGCTTCGACAGATGTCGGCCCGGTCATCGATGACGAGGCGCTTTCGGGAATCTCGGCCTATTGCGAGGAGATGGAGCGCAGGGGACGCCTTCTCGCCCGGCTCGAGCGGCCGGAAGGCGGGCGCTTCGTGGCCCCGAGCGCCTTCAGGGTATCCGGCATCGGGGAGATGGAGCGAGAGATCTTCGGGCCGGTTCTCCACGTCGCCACCTTCGAAGCCGAAGACCTGGACAAGGTGATCGCGGAGATTAACGGCAGGGGTTACGGTCTGACTTTCGGGCTGCACACCCGCATCGATGCGCGCGTGCAGGAGATCGTGGACGGCATCCATGCCGGCAACATCTATGTCAACCGCAACCAGATCGGCGCGGTTGTGGGATCGCAGCCCTTTGGCGGCGAGGGGCTTTCGGGCACGGGGCCAAAGGCGGGCGGCCCGCTTTATCTCCGTCGCTTCCGCCGCGGCAAGGCCGGGCCGGAGGTTGCGCCGGCTGAAGCCCCGGTCATCGGCGACAGGGAATTGACGCGGGCCATGCCCGACGCCCAAAAGGGCGGCTGGGCTACCCGCGGCGACCGCATCGTCGCCCTGCGGCGCGCGCTGCGCGGCCGCTGGCCGGAGGTGCTTGCCGCTGCGGCCGCTCTCGATCTCGGCCCGATCGATCTGCCCGGGCCAACGGGCGAGGCCAATTCCCTCCAACTCGCTCCACGCGGGCGCGTGCTCTGCCTCGGCGCCGATGCCGATATCCTCGCAGCGCAAGTGATCCAGGCCCTTGCCGCGGGCAATGCCGTCCTTGCCGTCGCAAAGGATGCGCCGGCCGTTCTTCAGCCGCTGATCAAGGTCGGGCTCCCGCTCGCCGCCTTTGACGGGACAGTCTCCCCGGAAAGCCTCAAGACCGCTCCGCTCGACCTCGTCGCGGCGGCAGGAGAGCGGCAGTGGCTCTCCGCGCTAAGAACGGCACTCTCCGAGCGGGATGGCCAGATCGTGCCGCTGGTGACGGAAGTCATCTATCCGGCAGCCTACATGCATGAGCGGTCGGTCTGTGTGGACACGACGGCCGCCGGCGGAAACGCAAGCCTGCTCGCGGCGGCATAGGGGGCGCAGATCGGGCTATTGTTGCGTGTGCCTTCCCGAACGCTCACGCCCCTTCGACAGTCTCAAATCCCTCGAAGACCGGCGGGCCCTTATAGAGGTTCTTGTTCTGGCCGGCATTCTTGTGCGCATTGCGGAAATTCTCCGATTTCGTCCAGGCAATGAAATCGTCTCGGCTTTTCCAGATCGTGTGCGAGGCGTAGAGCGTGAAGCCTTCCTCCTCGTTGCGCGCGCCGCGCAGCAGGCGGAACTCGACGAATCCCGGCATCTGGTCGAGGCTTGAATCCCGGTTCTTCCATACCTGCTCGAACGCCTCTTCCTGGCCTTCCGCCACCTTGAAGCGGTTCATGGCGATGAACGTGCTCAATCCCTGTCTCCAATTCTTCTACTAAGGTTTTCTATTCATTGCCGAAGCGCCGAGCGGAAACAACAGAACGTTTTCCGATAGGGTTCCGGTCATGCGCGGTGCAGGGTCCGGACTCGCCTGCCGTCGTGTGAAAAAAATCTCCTCAACGGCCGGACCATGGAGTTCAGCCCGTTGGCGCATCAGCTCCACGAGTTCCTGCCGGAGTCCGTCGCCTCGCGGTGCGGCAAGTTGGTGAAGTGCGGTGAGGTGGAAAATCGGAGACATCCTTTTCAACGCCTGAATTCGAGCGGCACGGTAAAAGGCCAGGATGATCGGCCCGCATCGGCCGGGATTTTCGGGAAGGGGGCTGCCCGTTGAACTGTGGCAACGGCTGCCTGGTCGAGGACCGGCGAGCCGGAGCTTCGCACAATCCGGATGCCGCTTACCGAGCCATTGCCCGACACCGTGAAAGCGACGCGCACCTCTCCCCTGAGGCGTTGCCGCTGGGCTTCGCGGGGGTAACGCAGCGACCGTCGGAGCTTGGAAACGACCTTGCCGGGATAATTGGAGACTGCCGCATTCCCGGCCTGAGAGGCCCGTCCTGAACCACGGCTGGCGGCTCCATTCGCTGCCTGGCTGCCCTCGGACGAGCCACGCTTTGCATCCCGCGTATCGCGTCCGCCGGAACCGCCGGCCTTCTCCGCCTTCCTTTGCGGCGCGACCTTCTCGGCCTTCCGTTCCGGCCGTTCTGCCGACCGCGCAGGCCGCTGCTTGGGCTCTTCCGGAGTTTCCGTTGGTTCACTCTTTGGCGGCTGATAATTCGGGCGCGGGGTGGGTCGGGGGACCGGGGCCGTGGCCACCGCTTCTTCCTTGGGCGGAGTTTCTTCCACCGGCGCGATCGGTTCGAAGGGTACCGGAACCGGTTCCGTCATGCTCGGGTCCGGTGTCGCCGGTGCGGCGAGGATTTCCTCGGGAGGCACGGGTTGCGCCTCGGCAGGTGTTTCCTCGCTCGGCTCGGGAGGAGAGGGCACTGGCTCGATGGTCGCTGCTTCTGAGGGCGGGGTTGCCGGTGTTTCTTCCGGCTCTACATTCGCGGTTTCGACGGGCTGAACTGTTTCCTGCACAGGCTCGACCGGCTCCACCGGCGTCGGTTCGGAGATCGTTGGTTCGGTTACCGGCTCGATGGTTTCCGTCGGCGCACCTGTGGCGGCGAGTTCAACCAGATCCGTCCCCCAGATAATGACTTCCTCCTGAGCGCCGCCGGCGATCTGCACGTCCTGTTCCTTCAGGAAGAGAATGGTGGCCGCCGCGCTGACGTGAAGCGCAAGCGAGAAGCCGAGAGCCAGCTTGCGGCGTGTGAAGAAGCCGGCGGGGTTGGCCTCCTTGACGGGAACAGCCGGCTCTTCCGGAACGGTAATCGGAACGGGAGCATCGCCATCCTCCATGTCCGCCAATGCGGGGATGATATCGAGTTTGATGGGAATTTCGCCGGAACCCGTCGCCGCGGCCTCGTCCGTCGGGTCGTCGCGGTTTGGAACGATATCGAGTTCGATCGCGAGCACCGGCGGATACCTTCACTTTCCAAAGGTGAGGGCGCTGCGCGTGGCAACCGCGACGAAGGTGAGACTGCATCCCCGCTGGCTGGGCTCCGCCCCGTTGAGTTCCAGGGAGAGGGAGAGCGGCTGGTTGCCGCCCTCCTGGGCCAGGACATGCCCGGCACGCCCCGCGAGTGTTGCGGTCAGCCAAAATGCCAGCCGCGCACGCATGGTCAGCCTCCGAGCCGCAGGGTGGCGCCGACCTTCACGGTCACGCCGGGCTGGTAATTGAAGCCGCCGGAGGTATCGACGAGCGGGACCACGTATCTCTCGTCGAAGAGATTATCGACGCGGAAGTCGAGCCGCAGGTTCTCGGTGGCCTGATAGTTGGCGTAGACGTTCACGAGCGTGTAGTCCTCGGCGAAGCTCGATCCTTTCGGAGCCTCGTTGAACTGCACCTCGCCGCCGACCGTCAGGCGC
>Ga0182749_1000701_pt1 | contig 29003 bp, 22 predicted proteins | sample eDN3rd37CKraftMG_FD_128875 | JGI IMG/M metagenome (GOLD analysis project Ga0182749, IMG submission 128875) | Enriched Miracle-Growth compost microbial communities from Emeryville, California, USA - eDNA 3rd pass 37_C Kraft MG (version 2) (version 2) ...
CACTGCGCGTCGCTCAATTCGTATCGCTTGATACCCATCGCCCGCTCCGCGTTGAAAATGCGGAACCCTATGAATCACAGCAAGGGACCGATGGGAATCCTGAATGTCGATCGGACCTAGAGCTGTCACGCCTGTCCGGAAACCCGTTCTGGAGCCTCGCTCAGCCCTGCACTTCGAAGCGCGGCGAGGAGTTTCTCATGGGGATGCAGAGAGGGCGGTCATGAACCGGATCCTCGATCACCCGGCACTGGATGCCGAAGACGGAGGCGATCAGCTCCTCCGTCATCAATTCGCGTGGCGAGCCCGCGCGCACAATCCCACCATCCTTCATGAAAACCAGGAGATCCGCATAGCGGGCCGCCAGATTGAGATCGTGCAGCACCAGCACGACCGTGCGCCCATGCTCCCGGTTCAGCCGGCTGACGAGATCCAGGCAATCGATCTGGTGCGCCATATCGAGATGGTTTACCGGCTCGTCGAGACAGATGATTTCGGTCTGCTGCGCCAGCACCATGGCGATCCAGACGCGCTGCAGCTGCCCGCCGGAAAGCGAGCCCAGCCGCCGGTCCCGCAGGTGCCCCACGCCCGTGCCGAACATGGCGTCCTCGACAGCCGCGGCATCGTCCTTGCTCCAGGGCTGCAGCATCGCCTGATGCGGATAGCGGCCGAGCCGCACCAGTTCCTCGACCCGCATATCCTCCGGCGCCGAGGGCGATTGCGCCAGAAGCCCGATCTCGCGCGCGATCTCCTTCTCGCGCATCTTGCCGATATCGGTATCGCCCAGCAGCACCCGCCCCGACTTGGCCGCGTGCAGCCTGCGGATCGCCCGCAGCAGGGTCGATTTCCCGCAGCCGTTCGGCCCCGCGAGCACCGTGATCTTGCCCTTGGGGATGGCAAGCGAGATGGCATCGACGGCGAGACGCGTCCCATAGGCGACCGAAAGCGTGTCGACCGTCAATCCGTTGAGCGCCTTATCCATTGAGGCGATCCTTCCGCAGGAGAAGATAAAGGAAATACGGCGCGCCGATCACCGCCGTGATGGTGCCCGCCGGCACTTCGGTCGGCGCGAAGAGAACCCGCACGACCAGATCCGCTCCCATCAGGATCACCGCGCCGCAAAGCGCGCTCGCCAGGATCCCGGCGATTGCCGAGCGCCCCACCAGCAGCCGCGCCATGTGCGGCGCAAGCAGGCCGATGAAGCTCACGCCGCCGGCAAACGCCACCGAGATCGCCGTGAGTGCCGCGGCGAGCGCGAAGACCACCAGGCGAAAGACCGGAAGATTGAGCCCCACCGACCGGGCAGAAACATCGTCCAGATCGCTTGGCGGCAGGCGCGTCGCGGCGATCAGCGCCAGAACGAGCGCCGGCACGAGAAGCAGTGCCGTCAGCTGCACCTCGCCCCAATTGGTCTCGTTGACCGCACCGGCGATCCAGCGCGCCGCCTGCGTGGTGCGGTAGATCGGCCCGGTCAGCAGCAGCACCATGATCACGGACTTGGCCGCCGCGGCCACGGCGATACCGAAGAGCAGGAGCCGCAACGCCGAGGACGCCTGCCGCCCGCTCAGGGCGAAGACCAGCGCTACTGCCGCGCAGGCCCCGAGGGCCGCCGCGAGCGGTTGCCAGCCGATGCCGACGATCAGCGCGTTGCTCTCATTCGAGAGCAGGGCAAGGAAGATGACGACGCCGAGCGCGGCGCCATCGACCACCCCGAGCACGCTGGGCGAGGCCAGATCGTTGCGCGTCACCTTCTGCAGGAGAAAGCCCGAAACAGCGATCGCGCCGCCCGCCAGGGCGGCAAGCAAGACGCGCGGCAGCCGCAGTTGCAAGACCACCAGCCTTTCCATGCGTTCGCCGCCGCCGGTGAGCACGGCGATCACCTTCTCCAGCGGCACCCATGTCGAGCCGAAGGCCGCGCTACCCAGCAGCACCAGGAGCATGACGACGAGGAGGAGAAGAACGATGGTCACCGCCCGTGCACGGTCGCGTCCGAGGCCGCCAAGCACTGGCGCCCTCTGCGAAAGCTTCGCCACCCCGCCGGTCATGCCGCCCGCCTGCGCAGAAGAACGAGAAGAAGGCCCGCGCCGACGACGGCCGTGATCGCCCCCACCGGCGCTTCCGTGGGATAGATCACGAAGCGGGCAAGGATATCGGCCGCCGTCGCATAAAGGGCTCCGACCAGCGCAGCCGCGGCGAGCTTTTCGGTGTGCCGTGACCCCACGAGCGCCCGAGCGGCGTGCGGCACGACGAGGCCGATAAAACCGACAGGCCCCGCCATGGCCACCGACGCGCCGGTGAGCAGCGCGACCGCGACGAAGCTTGCGATGCGGATCACCCGAACCGGCGCGCCGAGGCTTTGCGCGGTGGCGTCATCCGTCTGAAGCGCGTCGAGCGGCCGGGCCAGCATCGCCGCCAATAGGCCTCCCAGCGCCAAGAGCGGCAGGTTGCGCGTCACCAAACTCAACGGCCGGTCGACAAAGGCGCCCGAAAGCCAGAACAGCAGCTGCTGCAGTTCCGCCTCGTTGACGGTCAGGATCACCTCGACCATCGCGTTCATCAGCCCCGCGAAGGTCACGCCCACGAGCACGATGCGCAGCGGCGAGAGCCCGCCTGCCGTCGCGGCCAGGGCGAAGACGAGCACGCTCGTCAGAAATGCGCCCGATGCCGCCGCAAAGGAAAGCCCGAAAAGAGAGGAGGTGCCGAAAGCCGCGCTCGCGCCCACGACGGCCAACGAAGCGCCGGCATTGAGCCCCAGCGTATCCGGCGAGGCGATGCGGTTGCGTGAAAGCGTCTGGACAATCACCCCCGCCACGCCGAGCGCGGCACCCACCAGAGGCGCAACCACGGCGCGCGGCAGGCGATATTCGCGGATCACCGTGTCGGCTTCGCTCGTTCCCGAGCCCGCCAGCGCGTTCCAGAGCTCGCCAGGCGTATAGATGGTGTAGCCCAGCATCAGGCTGCCGAGCACCGCCAGGCCGAGCAGAAGTGCCAGGCCCGCATAGATCAGCGGCAACCGGTTCACGGCCGGGGTCAGGGCTATGGGGGCGGAGCTGTTCAAAGGTGATGTTGACAGTCAGGTTTGCTTCTGCTCTTTGCTCTCACAATTCCGACCGTCCTTGTCAAGTTAGGTGTCCCATGAACCGCCGTCGGCTGCTCTCCTCCCTCCTCGCCCTGCCGCTTCTTCTTGCCGCTTCGGCCGCGCTTCAGGCGGCGGAGATCACCCATTCCATGGGCAAGACCGAAGTACTGGAAAACCCGCAGCGCGTGGTGGTGCTCACCAATGAGGGAACCGAGGCTCTGCTGGCGGTGGGCATCAAGCCCGTCGGCGCGGTCCGCTCCTGGCTTGGCGACCCTTGGTACGCGCATATCGACGACCAGATGGAAGGCGTCGAGGTGGTGGGCGAGGAATCGGCCGTCAATCTCGAGCTCATCGCCGCGCTGGAGCCGGATCTCATCATCGGCAACAAGATGCGTCATGAGAAGATCTACGATCAGCTTTCGGCGATCGCGCCCACCGTCTTCGCTGAGACGCTTCGCGGCGACTGGAAGATCAATTTAGCGCTTTACACCAAGGCGGCCGGCAAGGAGGCTGAGGGCAAAGCCGTGCTCGACCGCTACAATGCCCGGGTGGCCACTCTCAGCGAGGCGCTCGGTGACCGCAAGGCGGAGAAGATCTCGCTCGTCCGCTTCATGCCGGGCCGCACGCGCATCTATTACAAGGACACCTTCGCCGGCCTGATCCTCTCCGAGATCGGCCTTGCCCGCCCGGCAAACCAGGACAAGGACGCCTTCGCCGACGAGGTGACGAAGGAGCGCATTCCGGAAATGGAGGGCGACCGCTTGTTCTATTTTGTCTACGAGACCGGCGACGGCAGCGCCAAGGCCCTGGCCGAGGAATGGACGAAGGAGCCGCTCTGGCAGAACCTCAACGTGGTGAAGGCCGGCAAGGCCATGGCCGTCGACGACGCCATCTGGAACACCGCCGGCGGCGTGATCGCGGCCAACCTGCTGCTCGAGGAACTCGCGAAGATCTACGACATCTCCCTGCCGGAGTGATGGAGGCGGGATAGTTCAGCCTGCATCGCAGTTTGGCACGTAGTGGCGGAACGTCGATGGCTCGCTTCCTCAATCGCCGGTGACGCTTCGATGTTCAGGCATGGATCCTCGGGTCAAGCCCGAGGATGACGAAAGAGGAGAGGTCGCCGCAACCCACCAGCGTTGGCGATTAGCGGCAACGCCCCATGCCATCGTCATCCTCGGGCTTGACCCGAGGATCCATGCCTGAACGCCCCCACCCGCAACACGATCAAGTCAGAGACCGTAGGCGTGACTCTCGCCCCCAAACACCTCACCTCACCATCCTCGGCTCCACCGGAGAGGACTGGATGATCGAGCTGTTGGTCATCGCATAGGGTATGATGGCGTCGATCAGGACCTCCAGGTCCGCGATCGTCCGCACATGCGCCTTGGCGACAAAGCAATCCTCCCCGGTCACGCGATCGCAGGAGGCAATCTCCGGACGTCCCCGCAGGATTTCCGCAACGCGCTGCAGCTCGCCCGGAAGCGGGCGGATGCGAAGCCATGCAGCGATGGGCAGGCCCAGCGCGGCCGGGTTTATCCTTGCCGAATAGCCTTCGATGACCCCGGCCTCCTCGAGGCGCCTCACCCGTTCGGCGACTGACGGCGGCGAGAGGCCGACAAGCCGCGCAAGTTCGGCGGTGCTGGTGCGCGCGTCGGCAACGAGCGCCTCCACCAGCTTCATGTCGATCGCGTCGCGCGGAGCATTTTCGTTTCGAAAGCGTTTCATCGGCTTTGCCTTGTTCCTGGGCGCATTTCTAGCCGTATCGCCTTCCATTATCCATGGAAATGCTCTCACTCGCCATCGATACTGCAGAAATGGGAGAGGATCGCGCCAGCACCACACCGCTGAACCGGGCGGCCGAAGCGGTGCCGCCGCATCTTTGGTTCGGCGTCAGCGCGATATTCCATTATCTCGGGCCCTCCTTCGCCGTCCTGCTGTTCCCGGCCGTGGGCGTGCTCGGCGTCGCCTGGTTCCGCATCGCCTCGGCTGCCCTTGTCTTCGCGCCGGTTACCCGTCCCTGGCGGACGCTGCGCACGGCGGATTTCCGCACGCGTCTTCTCCTGTTCGGGCTCGGCGCATGCCTGGCGGCGATGAACACGTCCTTCTACCTCGCGCTTGACCGGCTTCCCATGGGCCTCGTGGCCGCGATGGAATTCATCGGCCCGTTGGCGCTGGCGCTTAACGGCCTGCGTACGAAGCGCAACGCCGCTGCCTTTCTCCTGGCGCTGGCCGGTGTCTATCTCCTGATCGACGTCAAATGGGCGAGCGACCCCCTTGGCCTCTTCTGGTCGGCCCTCAACGCGGCGCTCTTCGCGCTCTATATCCTGCTCGGTCATCGCGCGGCGGCTCAAGGTGCCAGCGGTGGCGTGGAGCAGCTCGGCGCTGCCATGACCATCGCCTTTGTCCTGCTGATGCCCGTCGGCCTCGGGGAAGCCGCACGCGCCTTCGGCTCGATCGAGCTGGTGCTGGCCGGCATCGCTGTGGGGATATGCTCGTCCGTCATTCCCTATGTCTGCGACCAGCTCGCCATGTCGCGGCTGCCGCGCGCGTCCTTCGCCCTCCTCCTCGCCCTTCTTCCGGCAAGCGCCACCATCATCGCGGCCATCGTCCTGGCGCAAATCCCGACGCCGAAGGATCTCCTGGGGATCGTCCTCGTCATGTCAGGCATCGCACTTCATCGGCCGGCCCAGTCCGCATGAAACAATTCCAGCGACGTTTTTTCATTCGATTGACTTAATCATTCGATTAAACTATATCCTCGGCAGGACATGCAGAGGCCTTTGACCCATGCCAAACGAAAAGCGTCCCAATCGCCTGCAGAACCGGCCCGCCCGGCGCGAAGACCCACGCGAAAAGCTTCTCAGCACCGCCGTCGATATCTTTGGCCGCTACGGCTTCGACGGCGCGTCGACGCGCATGCTCGCGGATGCCGCCGGCGTGAACCTTCAGGCCATCCCCTATTATTTCGGCGGCAAGGAGGGGCTTTACGTCGCCGCGGCGGAATATATCGGCACCCTCATCTCCGCTCACGTGTCGGGACTTCGCGAGACCGTGCGCGGCAGGCTCGAAAGCGCCGACCAGGGCGGCGAGCAGATCGGCAAGGCCGAAGCGCAGGCGCTGCTCACCAGGACCGCCGAGACCATGGCCGCGATTTTCATCAGCGACGAGTCCGAATCCTGGGCGCGCTTTCTCATTCGCGAGCAGATGGAACCGACGGAGGCGTTCCAGCGTGTTTATGGCGGCGTCATGAAGCCCATGCTCGAAGTGTCGGGCAGGCTCGTCGGCATCCTCCTCGGCGAGGATCCGAACTCGAACCGCGTCAAGCTTCGCACTCTCTCCCTGCTTGGCGGCATGATGGTCTTCCGCGTCGCCCGCGCCGCCGCCCTCGCCCAGCTCGGATGGAGTGGATTCGGCAAACCGGAAACGGAGGAGGTCCGCCGTCTTGCGGCAGAGCTGGTGGCCTCCCTCAAGACGGAGCAGCGCCATGAAACGTAGACTCCCCCGCATCGTCGCGCTGCTGGTGGTCGTCGTGGGCGGCGCTGCAGCGGCCTGGTGGTACGACCTCCCCGCCCGCTTCGGCTGGACCCAGGCACAGGAAACCGGCCTCACGCTCTACGGCAATGTCGATATCCGCCAGGTGCAGCTCGGCTTCCGCGTCAGCGGCCGCGTCTCGGAAATGCTCGTCGATGAAGGCGACCGCGTGAAGAGCGGTCAATTGTTGGCTCGTCTAGACAACCAAACCTATGCCGATGCGGTGCGTGCCGCGGAAGCCGAAGTCGCAAGCCAGCAGGCAAACCTCGCCAAGCTCAAGGCAGGTCCGCGGCAGGCGGAGATCGCTCAGGCGCGGGCGACGCTCGCCGAGCAGACCTATAACCTGGCCAATTCCGAGCAGGCATTGGAACGGGCGCGCCAGCTCAGGCCCGGGGGCTCCATCTCGCAGGCTGCCCTCGATCAGGCGCAGGCGGCGCGCGACATGGCGTCGGCACGCGTGGATGCCGCTAACGAAGCGCTTCGCCTCCTCGAGGAGGGCACGCGAGAAGAAGACATCGCCGCCGCGGAGGCGAGCCTGCAGGCGGCCGAGGCCAATCTCGCCTCGGCCAAGACCTCGCTCGGCGACACCGAGCTTCATGCGCCCGCGGAAGGCGTGATCCTGTCGCGGGTGCGCGAGCCCGGCGCGATCCTCTCGCCCGGCGATGCGGCTTACGTCCTCTCGCTCGACCGGCCCGTCTGGGTGCGGACCTATGTCGAGGAGCCGGATCTGGGCCGCATCCATCCGGGCATGGCCGTCGAGGTCGTCACCGACAGTGCGCCCGATAGGCCCTATCGCGGCCAGGTCGGCTTCATCTCGCCCGTGGCGGAGTTCACGCCGAAATCAGTCGAGACGCCGGAGCTTCGGACCGACCTCGTCTATCGCCTGCGCGTGATCGTGGAGGAACCCGACACCGGCCTGCGCCAAGGTATGCCCGTCACGGTGCGCGTGCTGGAAAACGCCGACGTCGAGACCACGGCAAGCGATTGAGGAGTGCGCCGATGGGCGAGGAATTCGTCCGCCTTTCCGATGTCACCAAGCGGTTCGGCAGCGCCCCTCCGGCCCTCGATGCTGTGTCCGGCTCGATTACGGGCGGCGATATCACCGGCTTGGTCGGACCAGACGGCGCGGGCAAGACCACGCTGATCCGGCTGATGACAGGCCTCATGCTGCCCGATTCCGGCACGATCGAGGTGCTTGGCTTCGACACACGCAAGGACCCCGCAGGCATCCAGGCCGCGATCGGCTACATGCCGCAGCGCTTCGGCCTCTACGAGGACCTTTCCGTCCAGGAGAACCTCGATCTCTATGCCGATCTGCGCGGCCTGGCGATTCCCGACCGCCCCGAAGTCTTCGATGAACTTCTCACCTTCACTGATCTCAAGCGCTTCACCGGCCGGCTCGCCGGCAAGCTTTCGGGCGGCATGAAGCAGAAGCTCGGCCTTGCCTGCGCACTCCTGAAAAAGCCTCGCCTCCTGCTGCTTGACGAGCCCAGCGTCGGCGTCGACCCGATCTCGCGCCGCGACCTCTGGACCATGGTCGAGGACCTGACGAAGGAGGGTATCGGCGTTCTCTGGTCGACTGCCTATCTCGACGAGACGGAAGCCTGCGACCGCGTCCTCCTTCTCAATGAAGGAAAGCTCCTCTTCGCCGGCACGCCGTCCGACCTCACCGGCCGTGTCGACGGCCGTGTCTTCAAGCTCGGGGGCATCGAAGGCCGGCGGCGGCCGATCCTGACCGAGGTGCTCGACCAGAAAGGCGTGGTCGATGGCGTGATCCAGGGCGAGGCGATCCGGCTCGTTCTCGACGCGCCAAAGCCTCAAGGGTGGAAGGCCAAGGATCTTGCCGGGCGCGCCGCAACGCTCAAGCCCGCCGAACCGCGCTTCGAGGACGCCTTCGTCGATATGCTCGGCGGCGGGCCGGGCGGGCGGTCCAAGCTTGCCGACGCCGCCGTCCCGCGCGACCGGAACGAAGGCCGCGCCGTCATCGAAGCGCGCGGCCTCACCAAGCGCTTCGGCGATTTCACCGCAGCGAGCGACATCACCTTCTCCATCCCGCGCGGCCAGATTTTCGGCCTTCTCGGCCCCAACGGCGCCGGGAAATCGACCACGTTCAAGATGCTCTGCGGGCTCCTGAAGCCGACCGAGGGCGAAGGCCGGGTGGCGGGCTTCGATCTGCGACGCGATACGGCGGAAGCGCGCAACCGCCTCGGCTACATGGCGCAGAAATTCTCGCTCTACGGCGATTTGAGCGTCGCCCAGAACCTCGCCTTCTTCGCCGGCGCCTACGGCCTCAGCGGCGCGCGCAAGCGCGAGCGCATCGCGCTCATGACCGAGATCTTCGACTTCCGCTCGCTCACCGCCATGTCCGCGAAGGACCTGCCGCTCGGCCTGAAGCAGCGCCTCGCGCTCGCCTGCGCCATGCTGCACCAACCCGAGGCCCTTTTCCTGGATGAGCCGACCTCCGGCGTCGATCCCATCACAAGGCGCGAGTTCTGGACCCATATCAACGGTCTTGTCGAGAAGGGCGTCACCGTCCTCGTCACCACCCATTTCATGGACGAGGCGGAATATTGCGACCGCATCTCGCTCATCTATCGCGGCCGCTCCATCGCCCTCGGCTCGCCGGACGAGCTCAAGGCCAGCGTGGCGAGCCCGGAGAACCCCGATCCGACGATGGAGGACGCCTTTATCGCGCTCGTAAAGAATTCCGATCTCGCGGAGGCGGCATGAGCACGGAAGCGCTCGCCCGGAAGAAAGGAGCCGTGCTCCCAACCGGCCGGGCGCGCCGCTTCGCCGCCCTCGTGCGCAAGGAGAGCCTGCAAGTGATCCGCGATCCGAGCAGCATCCTGATCGCCTTCGTGCTGCCGCTCATCCTGCTCGTCATCTTCGGCTATGGCGTCTCGCTCGACGCCACCCGCACGCGCATCGGCCTCGTCATCGAAAACGCCACGCCGATCGCCCAGGACCTTGCCGCAAGCTTTCAGGCCTCGCGCTATTTCGAAGTGGCCACCGGCCGCGACCGGCGCGAATTCGAGGACGATCTGATCCTCGGCCGCGTGCGCGGCATCGTCGTCATCCCGGCGAATTTCGCCGATGTGGGCGCCGCCGGCGGCTCGCCGCAGATCCAGGTGATCGTCGACGGGTCGGACCCGAACACGGCCAATTTCGTGCAGAACTATGCGCAGGGCGTGGTTGGCACCTGGATGGCGCAACGCGCGGCGGAAATCGCCATGCGGCCGCCGCCGATCTCGGTCGAGCAGCGCTTCTGGTTCAACCCGGAGCTTGCCAGCCGCAACTTCCTCGTCCCCGGCTCCATCGCCATCGTCATGACGCTCGTCGGCACGCTCCTCACCTCGCTCGTGGTGGCGCGCGAGTGGGAGCGCGGCACCATGGAGGCGATGATGGCGACGCCCGTCACCGCGGCAGAGCTTCTGGCGGGCAAGATCCTGCCCTATTTCGTCCTCGGCCTTGCCTCCATGTCGCTCTGCGTGCTCATCGCCGTATTCATCTTCGGCGTGCCGTTCCGCGGTTCGGTGCTGGCGCTCTACGCGCTTTCGGCGAGCTTCCTCATGCCGGCGCTCGGCCAGGGCCTCCTCATCTCGGCCGCCACCAAGAACCAGTTCCTCGCCTCGCAGCTCGCGCTGCTCTCGGCCTTCCTGCCGGCCTTCCTGCTCTCGGGCTTCCTGTTCGAGATCAATTCCATGCCGTGGATCATCCGCCTCGTCACCACCATCGTGCCAGCGCGCTACCTGATTCCCAGCCTGCAGAGCGTGTTCGTGGCGGGCGACATCTGGCCCATGTTCCTGCGCTCGATCGCCGTCATGCTCGCCATCGGCGCGGTGCTCTTCATCCTGGCCGCCCGCAGCACGCGCAAGAGGATAGCCTGACATGTGGTGGACCAGGCTCAAAGCCCTCATCATAAAGGAACTGCTGGCGATCCTGCGCGATCCCAGGGGACGGCTCATCCTGGTCGGCCCGCCGATCCTCCAGCTCCTCGTCTTCTCCTACGCGGCGACGCTGGAGGTGAAGAACGTGGACATCGTGCTCTTCAACCAGGATTCCGGCGCCTGGAGCCAGGAGCTCGTCAACCGCATCGCCGGCGCGCCCACCTTCCGCAGCATCGAGAGGGTTGGAAGCCCCGAGGCGCTCAGCGCGCGCATCGACTCGCAGCGGGCGATCGCCGCCATCCATATCGGCCCGACCTTCTCGCGCGACATCGCCGCCGGCCGGCCCGCAGATCTGCAGATCATCCTCGACGGCCGGCGCTCCAATGCGGCGCAGATCGTCGCGGGCTATCTCAACCAGATCGTCAACCAGCTTTCCGCCGATATAAGCGCCGGGGCGCGCGGCGCGGGGCAAGCCGTCACGGTCATCCCGCGCAACTGGTTCAACCCGAACCTCGTCTTCCAATGGTTCATGGTGCCCAATCTGGTGGCCGCCATCGCCCTCCTCATCGGCCTCGTGGTCACCGCCCTTTCCATCGCGCGCGAGCGCGAGCTCGGCACCTTCGACCAGCTCATGGTCTCTCCCTTGCGCACGCATGAAATCCTCGTCGGCAAGGTGATCCCGCCGATGATCATCGGCACCTTCCACATGACGATCTACATCCTTGCGGCCGTGTTCGTCTTCGGCGTGCCGCTCCGGGGCTCGCTCCTCATGCTCTACGGCAGCAGCATCTTCTACCTGCTCTCGGTCGTGGGGGTCGGCCTCTTCATCTCCGCCCTCTCGATGACGCAGCAGCAGGCGATCCTCGGCGCCTTCCTCTTCATGGTGCCGGCCATGCTTCTCTCCGGCTTCGCAACGCCCATCGAGAACATGCCGGACTGGCTGCAGCCCATCACCTATGCGAGCCCGCTGCGCTATTTCCTCGTCATCGTGCGGGGCGTGTTCCTGAAGGACCTGCCTCTTGCGGAGGCTGTCGCCAACACGCTCCCGCTCGCCCTCATCGCCTTCATCACCCTCGCGGCGGCGGCCTGGCTGTTCCGGCGCAGAATGGAGTGAGTTTGGATCCGGTGCCGGAAGCGCCTGCGCATGTCCGCTGCATTCAGGCATGGATCCTCGGGTCAAGCCCGAGGATGACGAGGAGGCGAGGTTTTCCGCTAATCTCCAGCGCTGGCGACTAGAGCGCGATGCGTTCCGATGGAATCGGAACGCGCGCTCTAGCTGTTTGATTTAGCCGCATGATCTTGTCCAAAAAGTCTGCAACTTTTTGGGATCATGCTCTAGCCGGAACATCCATGCCTTCGTCATCCCAGGCCTTGACCCTGGGATCCATGCCAGAACGACGAAGCGTCACGGGCGACCGGGGCAGAACCTGCACCCTTCATTCCCCCTCACCGCCTCGCTTTGCTCGGCACCTCTCCCCCGCAAGCGGGGGCGAGGAAACGCGGCTGCAAGGCTGGCGCCAAGTCCTGCGGAAGGGGTTCCTCGCCCCCACGAAGTGAGGGAGAGGTGGCTCGGGCGCAGCCCGAGACGGTGAGGGGGCGATTTATGCGAAGTCCTGCTTTGATGGGAAGATGTCCGGCAGGACAGAGGGGGTGTGAAGGGGCGCGACATGTGAGCATTGAGAAGCGGACTTATTTTGTCCATCCTCGTAACGTGGAAGGGTAGTTGCGCCACAAAGAAGCCGGCCTTACATCGGATAGACCGGCGCAATGCCCAACCTTCCCGCCCGCGAGGTTTTCATGGCTTCCATCGATCTTTCGACGCATCCGCTCACCGCATGGAACGGGCCGCTCGGCCTGCCGGAATTCGACCGCATAGAGGATTCGGCCTTCGCTCCGGTGTTCGACGCCGCCCTTGCCGCGCATGAGGAAGAGATCGCGGCGATCGCCGGAAACAGCGAGAAGCCGACCATCGAGAACACGCTTGCCGCGCTCGAGCTTTCCGGCGAGCCGCTGTCGCGCGTTTCCGCCATTTTCTGGTGCCGGGCGGGCGCCCATACCAACGAAGCGATCCAGCAGCTGGAGCGCGAGATCTCGCCCCGCATGGCGCGGCATTATTCGCGCCTCTTCATGAACGAGGCGCTCTTCACGCGCATCGACACGCTTTATGCGGCGCGCACGACCCTTGGCCTCGACAAGGAAGCCGCGCGTGTTCTGGAGAAGACCTGGAAACGCTTCGTGCGCGGCGGCGCGAAGCTCGACGCGCAGGGCAAAACGCGGCTTGCCGGCATCAACGAGGAGCTGGCGGAACTCGGTGCGCGCTTCGGCCAGAACGTGCTCGCCGACGAAAGCAAGTGGGCGCTCTTCCTGGACGAGGCCGACCTCGCCGGCCTGCCGGCATCGCTTAAGAGCGCCATGGCCGAGGCGGCGGAATCGCGGGGCCAGAGGGGGCGCTATGCCGTCACGCTGTCCCGCTCGATCGCCGAGCCCTTCCTGTCGTTTTCCGCCCGGCGCGACCTGCGCGAGACGGTGCTCGACGCCTTCATCCGCCGCGGCGCCAATGACGGCGAGGCGAACAACGCCGAAATCGTGCGGAAAACGCTGGAGCTGCGCGCCGAGAAGGCACGCCTTCTCGGCTACGAGAACTATGCCGTCTACAAGCTCGACGACACCATGGCGAAGACGCCCGATGCGGTGATGAAGCTGCTCGAACCCGTTTGGGAAAAGGCGCGGGAGAAGGCCGCGGCCGACGAGAAGGAGCTGCAGCGCCTTGCCGCCGCCGAGGGGCACAACCACCCCATCGCCGCATGGGACTGGCGCTATTACGCCGAGAAGCTGAGGGCGGAGCGCTTCGCCTTCGACGAGGGCGCGCTGGAGCCCTATCTGGCGCTCGAAAACGTCATTGCCGCTGCCTTCGACGTGGCAGGCCGCCTCTTCGGCCTCTCCTTCGAGGAGCAGCAGGGCGTCCCGGCCTGGCATGAGGATGTGCGGGTCTTCAAGGTCAAGAATGCCGACGGAACGGAGCGCGGCGTCTTTCTGGCCGATTACTTCAATCGCCCTTCGAAGCGTTCCGGCGCGTGGATGAGCTCGCTGCAATCGGGCCATAAGCTCGGCCAAGGCGAGAAGCCGATCATCTACAACATCATGAACTTCGCCAAGCCGCCCAAGGGCAAGCCGGCGCTGCTCTCGGTCGATGACGCGCGCACGCTCTTCCACGAGTTCGGCCACGCGCTGCACGGCCTCCTTTCGGAGGTCACCTGGCCGTCCATTGCCGGCACGTCCGTCGCGCGGGATTTTGTCGAGCTGCCCTCGCAGCTCTACGAGCACTGGTTCAGCACGTCGCAGGTGCTTTCGAAGCACGCGCGGCACGTCGAGACGGGTGAGCCCATGCCGGCGGAGCTGCTCGAGAAGATGCGCGCGGCGCGCAATTTCAACGCCGGCTTCGCCACCGTCGAATTCACCGCCTCGGCGCTGGTCGACATGGCCTATCACGCGCGGCCCGATGCTCCCATGGACCCGCTCGCCTTCGAGGCGGAGGTGCTGGAGAAGCTGAAGAAGCCGGCGGCGGTTCCCATGCGGCACGCCACGCCGCATTTCCTCCACGTCTTCTCGGGCGAAGGCTATTCAGCCGGCTACTACTCCTATCTCTGGTCGGAGGTGCTGGACGCGGATGCCTTCCGCGCTTTCGAGGAGGCTGGCGATCCCTTCGACCGCGAAACCGCGCAAAAGCTGCACCGCTACATCTATTCGGCGGGCAGCTCGGCCGATCCGGAGGACCTCTACAAGGCCTTCAGGGGTCGCCTGCCGAGCCCCGATGCCATGATGGAGAAGAAGGGGCTGGTTTGAGATAGCGCGAGCACGCCGGCGGGGTCAGCGAAACCAGATCATGCAGAACGATCCCTTCTCCCACGGGCTCTGGGAAAAGACCGCGCCGCCCCCACCGGCAACCGGACGGCTAACGGGCGAGAGGCGCGCCGATGTGGTGGTGGTGGGAGCCGGCTTCACCGGCCTTTCCGCCGCGCTGCACCTTGCCAAGGCCGGGGTCTCGGTCGCGGTGCTCGAAGCGGTGGAGATCGGGTTCGGCGCCTCCGGCCGCAATGTCGGCCTCGTCAATGCGGGCCTATGGATCATGCCGGACGAGGTTCCCGGGATTCTCGGCAAGGAGCACGGCGAGCGGCTGCTCGAGGCGCTCGGCGATGCACCGCACGTGGTCTTCGAGCTCATCCGCGAACATGGCATCGACTGCGAAGCCGAGCATCGCGGAACGCTGCACTGCGCCGCGGACGCAAAGGGGCTTCGGGAGATCGAAGAAAGGGCAAGGCAGTGGCAGGCGCGCGGCGCGCCGGTGCGGCTCCTGGATAGAGCGGAGACCGCCGCGCGCGTCGGCACACCCGCCTATCTGGGCTCGCTGCTGGACGATCGCGCGGGGACCATCCAGCCGCTCGCCTATGTCCGGGGCCTTGCCCAAGCCGCCATGCAAGCGGGCGCCGAGATTTTCACGGCCTCGCCGGTCGTGGAAACAAAACGCAGCGCGGATGGATGGTGCGTTTATACGCAACAGGGAAGCATAGAGGCGGACTGGATCGTCGTCGCCACGAATGCCTACACGACCGCGCCATGGCCGCAGGTTCGCGCGGAACTGGTTCACCTGCCCTATTTCAATTTCGCCACCCCGCCGCTTCCAGCCGAAGCCTTGGAGCGCATCCTGCCCGGACGCGAGGGCCTCTGGGATACGAGGGAGATCCTGAGTTCGCTGCGCCGCGACCGGCAGGGTCGGCTCGTCTTCGGCAGCGTCGGCGCGCTGCGCGGGGCGGGAGCGGCGGTTCACAGCGCCTGGGCGAAACGCTCGCTGCGCAAGCTCTTCCCGTTCCTCGGCGAAGTCAGCTTCGAAAGTGCCTGGTACGGCAAGATCGGCATGACGGCGGACGCGACGCCGCGCTTTCACCGGCTGGACCGGAATGTGATAGGCTTCAGCGGCTATAACGGGCGCGGTATTGCGCCGGGCACGGTGTTCGGGCGATATCTGGCCCGCCTGATCACCGGCGAGATCGGCGAGAAGGACCTGCCGCTGCCGGTGACCGACCCAAGGGAGCAAAGCTTCCGGCCGTTGCGCGAGGCGTATTACGAAGCCGGAGCCCAGGTCGCTCATTTCGTCGGCGCGCGGCTCTAGCGGTTTGATTTAGCCGCATGATCTTGTCCAAAAAGTCTGCAACTTTTTGGGATCATGCTCTAGCGGGATCGTTCATTCGCAAGAACAAGAACAAGGAAGCAGACCGATGACCAACAGCGTCGATGTGAAAAGGGAGACCGAGCGCCTTCTGAGCAAGCTCGGCGTTGCCCGCGAAGCCTGGACCGCCGGCGACATGCCATCCTACAGCCCAATAAGCGGCGAGGAGATCGCCCGGCTGAGATCCACCTCGGCCGGGGACGCGGCAAAGGCCATCGAGGCGGCGCACGAGGCCTTCGCGGCCTGGCGCAAAGTGCCGGCGCCGAAGCGCGGCGAGCTGGTGCGCCTCCTCAGCGAAGAGCTGCGCGCCGCCAAGGCCGATCTCGGCCGCCTCGTTTCGATCGAGGCCGGCAAGATCGCTTCGGAAGGGCTGGGCGAAGTGCAGGAGATGATCGACATCTGCGATTTCGCGGTCGGCCTCTCCCGCCAGCTCTACGGCCTAACCATCGCGACGGAGCGCCCGGGCCATCGCATGATGGAAACCTGGCATCCGCTGGGTGTCGTCGGCATCATCTCAGCCTTCAACTTCCCCGTCGCCGTATGGTCCTGGAACGCGGCGCTGGCGCTCGTGTGCGGGAATGCGATCGTTTGGAAGCCGTCCGAAAAGACACCGCTCACCGCGCTTGCGACCCAGGCAATCCTGAAGCGTGCCATGGAACGCTTCGGGGAGGCGCCGGACGGGCTTTCGCAGGTGCTGATCGGCGACCGCGCCGTTGGCGAGGCGCTGGTCGACCACCCCAAGGTGGCGCTGGTCTCGGCCACCGGCTCGACGCGCATGGGACGCGAGGTCGGCCCGCGGCTGGCCCGGCGCTTCGCCCGCTCCATCCTGGAGCTCGGTGGCAACAATGCCGGCGTCGTCTGCCCTTCCGCGGATCTCGACATGGCGCTGCGTGCCATCGCCTTCGGCGCCATGGGCACGGCCGGCCAGCGCTGCACGACGATGCGCCGCCTCTTCGTGCATGAAAGCATCTACGACACCTTCGTCCCGCGCCTGAAGAAGGCGTATGAGAGCGTTTCCATCGGAAACCCGCTGGAGACCTCCGCCCTAGTGGGTCCGCTGATCGACAAGGCAGCCTACGACAACATGCAGAAGGCGCTGGAAGCCGCAAAGGCGGAAGGGGGTTCGGTGACCGGGGGCAACCGCGTTCCCGAGGCAGGCAAGGAGACCGCCTATTATGTGCGCCCGGCGCTGGTCGAGATGCCCAAGCAGGCCGGTCCGGTGCTGGAGGAGACCTTTGCGCCGATCCTCTACGTCATGAAATATCGCGATCTGGACGAGGCCATCGCCCTCCACAACGCGGTGGCCGCCGGCCTCTCCTCTTCGATCTTCACGCTCGACATGCGCGAGGCGGAGCGTTTCCTTTCGGCGGAGGGGTCCGACTGCGGCATTGCCAATGTGAATATCGGTACGTCAGGCGCGGAAATCGGCGGCGCTTTCGGCGGCGAGAAGGAAACAGGCGGCGGCCGGGAGTCCGGTTCGGACGCCTGGAAGGCGTATATGCGGCGGGCAACCAATACGGTGAACTATTCCACCGCGCTGCCGCTCGCGCAGGGTGTTTCCTTCGAGATTGAATAACGCAGGCGGCTCAACAGACCGGAAACGGGCCCGCCCGTTTCCGCGATACCGGTAATCAGGAGCACGGGTCGCGCCGTGTACGGAATGCACTTCCCGGTAGAATGACGCAGCAAGATTGCACTTGGTAAACGCAATCGATATAACATTCCCTTTGGTGGCAGCCAGGAGCACTCGAGCCCTCACGCGATTTTAACGCGGAGGGCGGCGTTTGGCCGCTAGCCAGATATAATTTGTACATATTTTATCGGGTTTTTGGATGCGAAATATTAGTATCAGGAAGATGTGGGTTTTCACCTGCTCCGTGGACGAAGGCAGTTTCACCGACGGGGCGCGGCGCGCGCATATCTCGCAGCCTGCTGCCGTCAATATCATCGACGAGATAGAGAATACGGTCGGCGAACCGCTTTTCGAGCGCTCGGGCAAGACGCGGCGCGCCATTCTCAACGCCCGCGGCCAAGAGGTTTATGAAACTTTCGTCAAGACGCTTTCCGTATATGAGCGCGCGCTGGAAAGCATCTGCCCCAGCAAGCAACAGCGCCGGATCCAGAAGATCCTGATTCAAAGCCCGTATGTTGCTTCGGTTTCGGCGCTTTGGCTGCGCAAAATGATGCCCCATCAGGATAATACGCAGCTTTGCATCCGTTGCGCGGGATGGCGGGAAATCATCACCGCGATCGAGAACCGTGAAGACTGCATGGCGCTGATCGACGGCGACATCCGGACCAAGAACAGCGAGTATTTTACCATCGGGAACGTGGAAATGGTTTTCATCATTCCCGACACCAACCCGCATTTCACCACCGACATGCGCGAAATAATGTGGGAGGACGTACCCACCGATACGCTCATCTACTCCGATATCTGCCCGCTGGCTCTCGAACGCACCTACAGCAACCTGAAGACGGCTCAAAATTGCGCGAATGCATTTACGGAAGTGAACTGCACCACGCTGTTGAAGAATTTCTGCCAGAAGGCAGGCGTGCCGGCGATCGTGCCCCGAAATCTGATCGACGTTTTCGACAACGAGATCAAGTTCTGCTGCCTGCCGTTTGCCTATTCCAAACTGTTCATACCGCTCGGTATCTCGATTTCGCACGGAAACCGCATGAGAGGAAAAATCATCGGGCAGAATATCGAGAATGTCTTCGATAATCGCTTTTACATATGACGGCCGCCGGAGTGAGCATGTTGAGTGAAAGCTCGGACCTGATAGACGACGAGTTCGGAAGATTCCCGCGCTATATGAGCCTTGCACCGGATGTGTTTTCCTTTTCCTATGACGAGGCTCTCAAGGCCACCAAACGGTTCAAGAACAACTCCGATATCGCCCAGGCCCTGGAAACGCTGAGACAATTCATCCTCGCCTCGGAACTGCCCGATGAGCAAAAGGAGGAGCTGGCGCAGCTGATTTCGGAGGAAATGGAGGTCATTTCCTACGCGGTGATCTCGCGCACCTGCGTGGTTTCGATCTGAGCGGGCCGCCATAATCTTGCAACGCCTTATTGGAAGCTGACTTGCCGAGAAGGCGGCTTCAACAGCTGACGCCGTCTTCCTGCACCCCTTGCACACTGCCTACGCGCATCAGCCAGCAACATCCGACATACGAAAGCCGTAAGCTCGCTCGCAGCGGACGACGGCTTTCAGCGCTGCCGTATTCCATTTTTCCATATCCCTATCTGCGTCCTTCGCACTACCGCTCGATATTGCAATCTCAACCAGCTTCGAGTGACGTCATGCAAACCGCAGATGCTGCAATCCCCATGCAGATTTTTTCTCAACCAAATGATCGACCTTCTTCCCCGCCAAGCCGGGTTCCGCAGAGATCAAGGAGCCTGCCGGCTCGCCCCATCGCCAGACGGAGCGAAGCGGGCCAAACAACGAGCCTCCCAGTGCTGCCGGGCTTCGGCGCGGCCAAGGCGCGTGGCGGGCAACCCGGCGACCGCGAGCTTCCGGAGCATGCCGTAAACAGGTTTCTTCAGAGATCCGGCATTCCGATGGAGCTGCGCGAAGGCGGGCTCGTCATCACCCGCCACCGCGATCTCGAAGCGGCAGAGGCCCAACGCGCCCCTTCAGTGGAAGAGCTTGCCAAGGTTTGTCACGCTCTGATGCTTGCGGACGATAGCCCCGCGAAGCTGCAGATCACAGAGGCGCTTCTGCCGGCCGTCAACGCACTGCTTTTCGAGCATGCGCAGCCGACCGAGTCCGATGACGGGCTGAAGGACTGGGTGAAAACTATCGCCGGAAAATATTGCGCGGTGCTCGGCGGCCGGGACCTGGCGATTGACGACGCGATCGGCGCCATCAACGCGTATTTCTTCGACAAGATCGGCGCGGACACGACCCTGAACAGATCCAACATCGCCGCGGCGGCAATGACCACGGCGCTGATGTTCGTGCCCACCGTCGGCAGGAATCTGCCCATCATTGCCGAAGCTATTCGCGAGGGCCGTTATCAGGATGCTCTCCTGCCCGCGCTTTCCATCTGCGCGATTTCGGCCATGACACTCAACCCCACCATGGCCGCGCTGGGGTTCGATCGCGCATCGGCCATCGCAGCCGCCACGGGAAACGCGCTGATGATGGCCAATTTGCCGGAAATCCTGCACCATGGCTACGAATGGGGCTGCCTCAAGCAAACCCGCTTCGCCCCCGAAACCCACCCTTTCACATGCTTTGCACGCAATGAGGGGCTGATCGACAAGGGGCTGCACACGGCGCTCGATTTCGTGCATGAATTCGGTGCCCAGGCGGGCTTCTTCACGCTCAATCTCAAGAATGCAATTCAAGTGGGCGGCCCCGGCCGCAGCCCAGTCACCTTCCCGCTGCTCTCCCTGCTTCTGGGCTCGTTCGCGCTGGATACGGCCAAAGGCGATCGCCCGCTGGCCGATTTCCACCCGGATCGCAAGGCGCTGGCGGGCGAATTGGCATCCGTGAGCCATGACCATGATGCACGCGGGCAAGCCGCCCGATTGTTTCTTCAGCAGAAGATCGCGGAATCCTATGATGCAAGTTATGGCGCGCTCGTGCGCGCTCTTTCGAAGCCATCGGCCACGATGCAGGCGGCCCGCCAGCTTGGCGGGAATACATTTTCCGATGCCGACGAGAAAACATTCCTCAAGGGGCTGCTCACGCGGTTTTGCCGGGCGGAGGAGACCAAGAACGACGTTCGCGTCGCCATCGACAGGATATACCGATTTGACCGGTTCGACCCGGCAGGAAACACCGGCGGCGATAAAGCGCTCGGTGAGATCCTGCGGTTTCTGCAACATGAAAGAAACAGGGACAAGGGCCTGTTCCGCGCTTCAAGAGGTCTCGCCCATTCCGACCATGTCTACTCCAGCGTGATCGCCCACGCGATCAAGTGCGCCGCTTTTCAGGAGCTCGGGCAGCAGGGAGCGTGAGACGCAGGAGCAATCCTGCCAGCAACTGACGTATTCATTGAAATTGAAAGGAATGTTTATGTTTTCATCCGTTCATGGCAACACCATGCCTTCTTTCAGGCTGACTTACCTTCCAGACGGCACGACTACGGTTCACATAGGCAACACCCCTCCCACCCCGCATCGCGCACCTTCACCCGACGGCCGTCAGGCCGGAAACCTGGCCGTGGCAAATGGGGCAAGAGAGGCTCCGCAGCGGCAGGATGTGTCAGCCGAGGCCAGGACCGGAGACACGCCTGCTTTGCGTCGCAGGCCGACGTTCTCGCTGGAATATCGGCAGGGTAGCGTTGCCATCCATATTGAAGACGATGCCTCGGTATCCAGCTCAAGGACGGCCTCCTCGACCCAAGCCAGCATGCCCCCTCCCAGTGTCTCGATCGAGATTCCGGAGCGGGAGACGATAGCTTCTCACCTGAGAGCGATGATCCCGGCGGCGCTGGATGAGACTGTCCGCCAGGGGATTTCCAATCACTTCGACGAAGTTGCCAGCCGGCTGGCAGAGAAGGAAGAAAAGCTCGAGGACATCATAGCGCTGTCGAAGAAGGCGCTGCGGCGGGATCTGGCCGCGGCGGTCGCCGGCGGAGTCGCCAACTATATACCCAGCATGGCGGCCGGGCTGACCGCGGATTTTACGCCGCACTTCTTTGCTACGGCCGAAAGGTTTGACAACCCTGTCGGCCAGGCAGCCGCCATCGGGGCGTCGGCAGCTGCGTTCGAACACGGTGCCGATACCATTGGCTGTTATGCCTTGTCGTTGCGCCTGGTTCCTTCCGACGCAGGCGATCGCTATTACCTGGCGCCGAAGGTGGAAAAGCTGGTCGGCCCTGCGGCGGATGCGCAAGAGGCAATGAAGCCGACCATGCTGCGAGAGGCAGGGAACCGGTTCCTGGCTTCCCAGGTATCGCTGGCAAGGGCCATGATCGTGCTGCCGGTCGCAACCGCGGTTGATGCCGTGGGCACGCGGGCAGCCACGGCAATTGCCGAGAATACGCTGAACAACGTGCTGCGCCTGCCAACGGGCGCGGTTAAGGACGCATGGCGTTACGGCGTGGAATATTGGGCCGGCCGCTACGGGCCATTGTGGCTGTTCGGGAGACAGGATTGGGAACAGGTTTATGACGGCTTGAAGAGTTCCCCCGCGCGCGAGCCAGCCACCAACGCCCTTCGTCACCTGGCGGTGCTTCCGTATGACACGCTTCGCCATATGGGAGGAAACGCCAAGAACTTCGTTTCCTCCGGAAAGCTGGCGCTCGGAGCCTCGCTGATTGGAGGCATAAGCATGTATGCGGCCGCCCGGGCCGGAATCAAGGAAGGCGTGGAGCGGCTGGGGGCGAGCCGTGTCGCGGGGGACGGCATTGCAAAGGCCGTCGCGCTTCCGCTCAGGGGTATTGTCATTGGGGCCGCCGAGGCGATCGAGAAGCCGACGCAAATCGGGTTCGAGAAACTATCCGATGCGATCGACAGGAAGCTGGCTTCCATGTTGGACAGGAACGCATCGGGCGAGGCGGCGGGCGCTAGCGCCAGCTCGGAAGCCGGCAACCCCAACCCGACTCAAACCAGCTAGAGCATGATCCCAAAAAGTTGCAGACTTTTTGGGCAAGATCATGCGGCTAAATCAAACCGCTAGAGCGCGCGTTCCGATTCCATCGGAACGCATCGCGCTCTAGGCCGGCCTGCAGCCTTTCAAAAACTCACGCGCCCTCGGAGCATCGAGGGCGCGTAGCGGCAGATCAGAAGGAATTCAGGAGAGCCGGCCCAGGGTTTGCTGCTGGGCTGGCCTAGTAAGCCGCGGAGCCGGTTCAGCAGAAGCTCTCCGGCTCTGGTTCCGGCGCCGATATGCTGCCGCTTTTCGCGAGTTCCGACAGCTGTGTTCCGAAAACCGCGAACTCAGAACCGACAAGCCAGGCTATCTGGGCAAACAATTGCCGTTGGGCCGCCCCTTGGCTGGTCTGCTCGTTGGTCGCAAGGCTCGCAGCTCTTGCCTGCATGCTCATGAGAGCGGCCAAGGCGTTGAACACGCAGGAGGCCGTCGAGCACACATCGGCGCCGACCTGGAACATGGAATGCCTGTCGCGACGCCGTAGCAATTCGGACAAATGCATTCCCGCATCGAGGGTGGACTTGGCTGCCCCGACACCACTGCCGAGCAGCCAGGTCATATCGCTGAAATCGCCGCTATCCTTATTGAGCTGGGATCCCTCCGGCGCGCAAAAATTCGCTCCCGCCGCAAATCCCGCCAACATATTGCAGTAATGCGCCGCTCTCGCGAGCAGCTTATACGGCTCGGAATCGGCGTCGCTTTCCATATCGTATTGAAAGAGGGCGGCAATGACGCCGGCCGGCCACAAGATGGAACTTGCCGCACCGAAAGTGAAAGACGCGGCCTTGTTGCTGATGAATGCGGAGAGAACGGCCGTCCCCGAGGCGGCCGCGTCGACAAGCGGGGCAGTATATGACCAGCGCGCCAGTTTCTTGCTGGCCGCCCGGGCGTTGCCGGAAGCCTCTTCGAAGATCTCGCAGCACGATCTGCTTGTCTCCGATCGAGCGAGGCTTTCCCTTGGAAATTGGCGTCGACCCGCAAGCGGTGTTCGCGGGGAGAGCAAGGGACTATCCGGGGAGAGCGGCATCGAGTTCGTCGCGCCAGGCGGTGAAGTAACGGGCATCAACCCCATAAGTGCTTACTCCTAAATAAACGAAATATGCTTAGGTTAAAACGGCTGGATATTGCCCCCCGGAGTGCTGCCGAGACAGAGCCTCTATTCCGGCAGGCCGGCGTTCGTCCTCATCGTCACGGCGTCCGCTGCCGCCTGTTGCGAGATAACGCCCTCTCCCTCCCGCTCGTATTGGCCGCGCAGCGCCGTCAAGTCTCTGTCGATCATCGATTCCGAGATGGAGGGCCTTCGGCTCGGTTCACGCGAGAACGCGGGTGTCGTGGAGTGGCTGGATTCGGATTGTGCGCCGGCAGCGACGGCATTTGGAGCAGGCTTCGATTTCGAGGTGCCGGCCGTCGGCCTTCCCTCCTGGAAGGATGAGCCATATCGCTGGGTGGCTTTGGCCGGGTCGTCACGTGCCCGCGCCATGAAGGCGCGCCATTCCGAATCGCGCATGCGCCGTTCGTCATCCCGCCGCAGTTGTTGCTCGCGGTTCGCTTCCTCGAGCCCGATCATCAATCCGAACAGTTGAGAGAGCGCGCCGGCAGCCTTGCTTCTTTCGACCGGAGGAGGTTGACGCTGCTCCGCCACTGTTGCTTCACTCGCCTGCGCGACCGCTTCCGGGTCCACTATTTTCAGACCGGAGGCGGCGAGCTTTTGGAGGATTTCTGCTTTCAGCTCGCTCCTGGTGACTTGCCGGGACGAACCCGCACCCTGCTGATCCAGAACAGATCTCACGATCTCACAGTACCGTTCCTCGATGGGCAGCCGGGCGCTACCCTCCAGCCTCAGGCCGACATCGCGAAGGTCTTTCTCCAGGGACTCCCTCAAGTTCGCTTCAAACCGCACTTCATAAATCAGGTTGCGCAGGTCTGCCGCGATCCGGTCAACAGCGGGAAGGTCACTCCGGGGCGAATCGCGCCTGGATACTGCTCTCAGGCTGTTTTGCATTTTCTCCACCGATGGATCGCCTGCCCCGAGTTTGTCGGACAACTCGCCCAGAAGAGCGGATAGCGGGGCGTGGAGGGCCGGGATGTCGAGGAGCGCCCGATAATAGCCCGGAGCCGGGTTCAAGCCGAGGCAGGCCACATGCAATGCGGTGGCCGCCGCGCTTCCATGATTGGGTGAGCGAAGCAACTGCGATACGGATCGTGCCGTGGCACGGTCGCTGCGCGTCACGACCTGCCGAAGCAGAGCAAGGCAGGCGTTGTTGATCTCGATCTCGCCCGTTCCCCAACGGAACGTATCGGAGGACGCCATCCGCCGGCTGAAACGCGCCATATCCCGCACCAGGAGCGCTTCACTTTCCCCCTCTGCCAGGCGACGCGCAACATCCAGCAGCCCTTTGACAAGGACAATGGAAGGATGCGCTATTTCCAGCGCCCTGTTATCCGGCTGGCGGTAACCCGTCGGATTCAGTTCTATTTCCTTGCTCTTTGCGAAGGGCTGCACGAAGCCGCCCTGCATCTGCACGATTGCAGCGCAGGCCCGGGCGATCCTGCCGTTACCATCACCGAAGGGGTGCGTTTGCACAAGTAGGCTGAAGAGCGCCTCGCTTTTTGCAAGACCATTCGGCATTCGTTTCAGGTCCGGCAACCGTTCGCGAAGAACCGCCCTACCGCCGTATGAGCTCGCGAAATCCTTGCCCGCGCCGTCTACGCGATGCTTTCTGTTGCCGGAGTAAAGCAGCCCGTGCAGGTCATCTATTGCTTTCAGATCTGTGACGTCCGCGTCTTTGAAGGCCGCCAACGCCGCCCGTGTTGCGGCAGGGCTGTCAGCGTCCGGACCGGTGCGGGACCGGAATATCCACTCCGCCGCAGCATCAAGGAGCTCAACGGATGGAGCACGGGAAGGATCGGGACGCCCGCCGGCAGCGGACAGAATCTTGTCTGCAAGAACACGATCGAGGGAATCGTTCAGCCGCCGAAGCCCACCGATCTCGCGATTGATATTTCCCTCCAGGAGCATAATCTCGCTGTTGCCCCAAGCCGTATCGCGATGCCTGATTTGCTTTGGCTCGAGTTCGTCACCTTCGTAGCTTTTCCATAGAAGCGCGCCGATGAACTCGTTAGCGGTTTGCTTTCCCACAAGGCGCCGGAGTTCCTCCGCCGTCGTGGTCCGCTGTAAATTCGTTTCAATCCTGCTTAGATTTTGAAAGGGGTGTCTCTCTCCCTTCCTCTCGAGAGGAACCAGCCGGACATCTTGAGACCCGGTGCTCGTGCTTGGCTGATCTGCCCGAATTGATGGCATCATGTCGGTATCTCACTAAATATGTGGGCCATCGCGCCGCAGCTGCTCGGAGCCCGGCCCATCAGGGCCTTGAAGGCCGGGAGGCTCTTACCCCGTGCGCAGGCGCAATTTACGGCCGTGCTGTATAGCCTTGGACCCAGCTCTCAAAATCTATAAATGTTGGTTGGTTTGACCCGGCTCACCTGCAGGCCGTAGCTCTCCCGCCCTGGTGGCCGGCCGTAAAGCGACGGGCCACGACCATATTAGCTGGTCCGAAAGGAGTGGTCGGAACGATCAACCCAGGTTGCGCTGCATCGAGGCGATCAGGTTGAATTTGTCCGCCAGCTTGTTCAAAAGACGTTCCGATTGCGCGTTGGCGATCGCTCGGTCAGCCGAGAACGTGATCGTCCTGATCTGCTCGTCTATGAGTTCTTTCGTCAATGTGCCGCTAGTTGACGCTGCGCCGGCGAGGCCGGCGCGTGACTGCGCCACCGCTTGCTGGACAAGCGTTCGAATTGCTTCCTGCGCGGGGTTGCCGCGCAACGCCGCCCCAAGGGCGGGGCTTTGAATTCCTTCCATCATTTTTCTACCTCGCTCCACCCGTCGCGCATCCGTGCCACGGATCAAGCCCGCGGCACGGACATGCGGCGGCCGTTAGGCTGCGGCTGTCTGCGAAAGCTTCTGCGTCGAGCTCTTCAGCCAGCTCTGCGCATCTTCCTGAGCCGTCGTAGCGATCTCCTTCGCGTTGTTGCTCAGCGCTCGATTGTGCTGCATCTGCTGGGCGACCTGCTGCTGCGCGTGCTCCATGTTGTTGTTGAACATGGCCTGGTTATGATTCACCACCATGTGTTCGATGAGCTGGTTCGTCTGCTGCTGCTGAAGACGCTCCATCGTCGCCTGAAGACCGACGCTCTGGGCTTCGGCGACAGAGGCTCGACCGCCGCCTGACCACGCACCGGACGCGTCGGCAGCTGCACTCAAGCCAGTTTGCAGTACTCGACCAGCGAAAAATCTAGCTGCTCCCGCTACAAAAGGAACTACAGCTTGGGCTACCATAATCATTCTCCGTAATTCATGCTTGAAATATTCGTCACTCTGAAAATTAATCGACTTTTGATAACTAGATCAGCGACGCCTCCGTTCAGAGAGGATATTGAACCTATCAACTATCAACATATAAACCTTGTCGGGATGATAGCCTCTTCGGTTTTTTCGATGCTCTTCGCATTAAAGATCCACCTATCCCCCTTCGGAATGTTCAGTGGCCTCAGCCGAGAGAAAGCCTACGGGATAGATTACTGTTTCGGGCGTAATCTCCTGATAAGCCAGGACAGGTAGATATATGCCGTGCTCGTGAAGCACATTGTGCATCGCATGGCGCACATCCTGCTGCATGATTAAAACAGGGTCCCGCCCGCGCCTGAAATCTTCCCCGCAGATCTGCTTGGCCTGCTTGGCGATTTGCGCCGAGAGGGAAGGTTCCAGGACCAGGAAGTTGCCCTCTTCGGTATTCCTGATCCCCTCTCGCATGAGGGATTCCACTGTTGGCGAAACCACCACGACCGGCAGAAAGCCTTCGGCAGCAAACCGCTGCGTGATGAAATCCGCGAGCTCGATCCGCACCTTCTGGGCGAGATAGCCATGATCCGGCCGGCGCTGCGACCATTTCAGCACCGCCTCGAAGATTCGCACCCGACTGGTTATCGGAATCCGCTCCCGCAGCAAGTTCCGCAGCACACCAGCAATCTGGTTGTTCGATGCCGCTTCGCGCAAATCCCCGACAAGCGCGGGATTGCTCGCCTGCACCTCATCCAGGACTGTCGCCACGTTCTGCAGGCTCGCCATCGTCTCCAGCCGCTCAACCACTACCCGCTTGAGGTGCATGAGCAACTGCTCCATCGGCCGCCAATAGGCGATGTTCTCTTGAGCCAACTTCTGCTCGTGCTCGGTCGAAACAAGCGCTCCTTCCCTCCGGCCGAAGCCGGCCAGGCATGAAATGCGAAGGGTTTCGAGATTGGTTGGATGCGCCTTTACAAACAGGCTGCGCGCGTCGAAGATGCCCTTGTCGGCGATTTCCTGGTTTACCAGTATCCGGTAGGAGTGCTGCGATTGCTCGTCGACCTCGAACAGCCAGTAGCTGCCCGGTATCCCATACTCCTGAGAAATGCTCACCCTGACCGCATCGAACGCGCTGCAGAACGCGGTGACGTCCAGTTTGTAGATGTCCTTCGGCAGTATGAGGCGCACCGCTTCCCTCGCGCCGGTTCGCATCGCGATCTCGGCGCATTGCCGCTGGAGCAGTTCCAGACGGCAGCGCCAATCCGTCTGCGCATTGGCCATGTCGCGCTTTTGCCGACGCGTGGTCCAGGCCACCCCGCCCGTCATGGCGAACCCTACGAAGACGAAAATCATCGTCGGGAACCCCGGAACGAAGCCGAAAAGCGCTATTATCAAGCCCGCCATGATGATCGTGCGGCGGTTGGCAGCAATCTGCTGAGCGATTTCCGCGCCCAAATCCATGCCGTTCGGATTCGTGACGCGTGTGACCATGTTGCCGGCGGCAACGGAAATAAGAAGGGCAGGGATTTGGGCAACCAGCCCATCGCCAACGGTCAGAAGCGCGTATAGATTCAGCGCCTCGCCAAAACCTACACCCCGCTGCGCCATGCCGATCGCCACCCCGCCCAGGAGGTTGATGGCAGTGATGACCAGACCGGCTATCGCATCGCCTTTGACGAACTTCATAGCACCGTCCATGGCGCCGAAGAGCTTGGCCTCACGCTCGAGGTTCTGGCGCGCAAACCTGGCATCGACCTGGTCCATATTGCCGGCCCGCACATCGGCATCGATGCTCATTTGCTTGCCCGGCATGCCATCCAGCGTGAAGCGCGCACCTACTTCCGCAACCCGGTCGGCGCCTTTGGTGATCACCAGGAACTGAACAACGGTGATGATGAGGAAAGTCACCAGCCCCACAGCCAGGTTTCCGCCCATGGCAACCTGGCCGAAGGTCTCGACAATGCGCCCCGCATCGCCTTCAAGCAGGATCAGCCTCGTGGTGGAAATGGAAATCGAAAGGCGAAACAGTGTCGTGACCAGCAGCAACGCCGGAAAGGTGGAGAACTGCACCGGATTGTGCATCTGCAGCGACATCAAGAGGACGAGGATCGACGCGCTGACGTTCAACGTGATCATCACGTCCATTGCCCCTGGGGGCAACGGCAGAATGACCATCAACAGGACCAGCGCAAAGACGAGGACGAGTGGTCTGCCCCCTGAAAAGTGGTCCTCCCTGAAGTAGGCTATTGAGCCGTAGGAGGACGTTTGAATGCCCCAGAAGAAGCATAGACCTGAAGAGATCGTGGCGAAGCTGCGCCAGGTTGATG
>Ga0182749_1000703_pt1 | contig 28986 bp, 26 predicted proteins | sample eDN3rd37CKraftMG_FD_128875 | JGI IMG/M metagenome (GOLD analysis project Ga0182749, IMG submission 128875) | Enriched Miracle-Growth compost microbial communities from Emeryville, California, USA - eDNA 3rd pass 37_C Kraft MG (version 2) (version 2) ...
AAGTCTGCTGGCGCTTCAACCATCGCGACGAGGACCGCAAACCCTTGCTGCGCAAGCTTCTCAAGACTTTGACCACTTCCGATATCAAACCAATTTTGGTCCGGAAAGGTTAGGAATTACCTTTTTTTTCGAGCAAAATGTCTGCATTCTGCGGAATACCGCGCACTTTGCAGCCTCTAGGCACTGCCTTCTGCAATCCTATGCGGCCGACCGCGCCACTGATTAGCAGTCACTCCAAGGGGCCGCCAGCCCTACGAGAAAAAAAGGCTTGGACCGCTACTCAGTGGGTCCGCTGCACGACACGCCTTCAGCATCTGGCATGTGCGGATTCGTTCTCGGGAGAGGTTTTATCGGGGAATTGACATGAATTACGGCATCGTGACCTGAGACGTTTCATCACGGCTTGACAGCCGCACCCCGGTCGGCGGAAATGGCACGATGCCGCCGACAGATTGCTATCGCTTCGGCGACTTCCTGCTGTGCCCTTCGACTCGGGAGCTGCGGCGCGGCGGCGAGCGTATCGCCCTGCCGGCCAAGTCGTTCGACTGCATCGTGTATCTCGTCGCGCACCGCGAGCGCGCGGTCGGGCGCGACGAACTCGTCTCTGCGGTCTGGGGGCGCGCGGAAGTCGGCGAAAGCGTGCTGAACCAGACCGTCCTGCACGCGCGCCGTGCGCTTGGCGACGCGGGGCGTGCGCAGAACGTCATCCGCACCGTCGTCGGTTTCGGCTATCACTGGGTCGCCCTCACGGAAGCCGTCGTCGCACCGCCGGACGATCGCAGCGCCGGCGAATCCGCTACGAGCGCGACGCCGCCGAAGACCGACAACAAGCAGCGCCGCGGGTATCGGCTGGCCGTTCTGTTCGCAATGCTCGCAGCGACCGCGATCGCCACCATCGTGTTCGTCGCGATGCGGCCGGGCAAGGATCGCGCAGCTGCGCCGAAATCGCACGATGCGGTCGTCGTGTTGCCGGTCGCCTCGGCTGAGGCAGCCGACACCGCGTGGCTTCGCCTCGGCATGATGGATCTGATCGCGAACCGGCTGCGCGAGAACGGCGCGACGGTCGTGCCGAGCGACAACGTCGTCGCGCTGGCGCGCGCGTTCGACACGCACGACCGCGAAGATCTCGATCGGCTGGCGGCCGCGGTCGGAGCGCGACTCGTCCTTCAGCCCCGCGCGACCGAGACGCAAGCCGGCTGGGAGGTGGAGCTTGCATCCGCGCGTGGGCCCGCGCTTTCCGTGCGCGCGAATGCGAGCGATCCGCTCGATGCGGCGCTTGCCGCCACCAACTTGCTCGGCGCAAAGCTGGGCCTTTCACGAAGTGCAATCACGGCCGCGGATGGCGAGCCTTCGCTGCGCACGCTGATCCAGCGCATCAAGGCAGCGACGCTGAGCGATGATCTCGACGAAGCGCGTCGCCTCGCGGCGCAGGCGACGCCGGAGCAGCGTGCCGATCCCGAGCTCCGCTTCCGCATCGCGAAGGTCGACGCGCAGGCCGGCCGCGCTACTGAAGCCGAAGCGGCGCTGCGCACGCTGCTCAGCCAGGTCGGTGCCGAGCACGATCCGCGTCTGCGCGCGCGTATCCTCGATGCGCTCGGCGTGCTCGCGCTGCAGCGCAATGCGCCCGCGGCGGCGGAGAGGCTGCACGACGAGGCGATCGATCTCCTCGCCGCCAGCGGCAACGAGGGCCAGCTCGGCAAATCGTTCGGCAACCGCGCTGCGGCACGCTTCGCGCAGCACCGTGACGAGGATGCGATGCGCGACTTCGCTCGCGCGCGCGGCGCACTCGAGAACGCGGGTGACACGCTCTCGCTGACTTTTCTCGATGCCAACCTCGGCGCGATGGACATGCTGCGCGACCGCTATCGCGAAGCCGCGGAAATATTCGAGCGCGCCGCTACGCGGCTCGAGGCGATGCGCGTCTACTATGCCGCGCTGAACGGCTGGGACGCTGCGGCGCAGTCACGGCTGCTGCTGCTCGAGCCCGCGGCCGCGGCGCGCATCGAGCCGCGGCTTCGCGACCTCGCGGGGCGCGTCGCCGATCCGCGGCTTCGCCTCGGCGCGGCGCTGACGCGCGCGGAAATCCTCGCGGCGAACGGGTCCGTGTCCGAGGCGCGGACGCTGCTTGCACAGTCACGGGCGGAGCTGGAACACGCGGACGTTCCGCCGTCGCTCGCCGGGCGCGCGGATGCAATCGCGGCACGCTTCGAGCTGGCGGCGTCGAACGCCGCCGGAGCCGCGGACGACGCCGCGGCGGCATTCGACAGGCTCGTCGACGCCGACGACGCCCGCGAGCGCGTGCGCAACTGGCTCGTCCTGGTACGCGCCGGGATCGCAAGCGGCGATGTCGATGCCGCTGCGGCGAGCCTGCGACGCATCGAGCAACGACGCGACGCCGCGCCGACGCACGCCGCTCGCATCTACGCTTCGATCGCCGCGGCCGAGCTTGCGCTCGCACGCGGCGACGAGGCAACGGCTCGCGCGGCGTTCGATGCGGCGCTGGACGACGCCGTCGAAGGCCGCGTGCCGATCGACATCCTGGAAGCGGCGGGCGCGCTTGCCGGTTGGTTGATCAAGACGGGCGATCTCGCGGCGGCGAGCGCCGTCGTCGAGCGTGTGACGCCCTGGGCCGGCCAGAGTTACGAAGCCTCGCTGCTGCAGCTGCGCCTCTATCACGCGGCCGGGCTCGCATCGGCATGGGCGACGGCGCTCGACCGCACGCGCGGACTCGCCGGCGAGCGGCCGATTCCAGCCGCCGTTGCGACACCGCCCGGCTGACGCGATCCGGAGGCGCGTCAGTCGGACGCCATTCCTCGCTAACCGTCGAAGCCGTCCGCGAAGATCGCGTCGGTCGCGGCGGGCGTATTGAGGAGCCGCACGACCGCCATGTCCGTCAGCGGCGGATCGAAACTCTCGACGGCGCGACCGGCCAGCACGATGCGGCCGTCCTGCTGCAAGGTCAGCGCGCGAAGATCCGTCGGCATGCCGGAAGGCGCGAGCACGAGCCGGAAGATCCCGGCGTCGGCGAAGCTCGCGTCGAGCAGGCCATCGCCCGTCGCTCGCAGCGCAAGGAACTGCTGGTCTTCCGCCGAGGAGAAATACGTCAGCGCGACGACCGGCTTGCCGTCGGGCTGGATCGCGAGCGCGCTCGCGTTCATCGAGCGGACGTCAGGCACGCCGTCGAAATAGAGGTAGCCGGGCGTCGTCGCGTCGCCGAAGGTCGCGTCCGTGCTGCCGTCGGCGGCGAGACGGCCGAGCACGGCGCCGCGAACATTCTTGCCGGCCGCGTGGTATCCGGCGAACACGATACGCCCGTCGGGCAGCAGCGCGAGCCGGTCGATGCCGTTCGTCATCGACGTGCCGGATTCATCGTGGAACACGCGCCAGCCGCTGCCGCCGAACGCCGTATCGAACGAGCCGTCCGGTGCGAGCCTCGCGATCGCGAAATCGCTGTTGATGCCGGGACCGTACGCCGCGAAGCGCCCGCCGACGATGATGCCGCCCTCCGCGGTGGGAACGATGTCGGAAAGATACCCCGCCTGCGCGGGATCGGACCACGTGATCGTGACGATGCCGTCGTCGCCGAACGCCGGGTCAAGTGCCCCCGCTGCGTCGAAGCGCACGACCATGCTGGTGTTGAGATGATCGAGCAGCTGCTCGCCGCAGGCCACGATGCGGCCCGCGGCGTCGACCGCAACGGCGTGCAGGTTGAGGTCCGGCAGCAAGGCGATGCCGCCGTTGCCGAACGTCGCGTCGGGCACGCCGTCCGGGCCAAGCTTGACCACGAAGCCCTGCGTGGGTGCGTCGGCGACGCCGTAGCCGACGCCGACGATGGAGCCGTCGTCGAGCCGCACCATCGCATCGACGGACTGGATGCGCGTGCCGGGCACGAGATCCGGCAGGACGACGACGCCGGGCGTCGACGAATTACCGAAGCTCGCATCGGCGCTGCCGTCCGCGTTCATGCGCATCAGCATGCCGCGGATCTCGGGCTCGAACGGGGGATTCTCGGGCGGAAGATAGTGATGTGCGCCGGAAAACAGCAGTTTCCCGTCCGCGAGCGCGAGCGCCCGCATCGGAATCAGCGCGATCGTGCTCGTGCCGTCGGGCACGATCGTCGAGACGCCGCCCTCGCCGAACGCGGGATCCAGATCGCCGTCGGCCGCGATCGCCACACCTGACGCCAGAACGGCCAGAGCCGATCCCAGCATCGCCATCTGCCATTGCCTGCGAACCATCATGCACCTCGTGCCGGAGAAAGGCGCGAGTCTGCGGCGAAAGCGCCGTGCACGTGTTCGGATCGCCTAAAATCCGTGTTCGCGAAGCATCAAATGCACGAATCCCGTCGCTTCGGCGAACTGAATCGTTCAGGCTATGGGTGCAGCCATCCCGATTCACCGTCGGCGTAGTGTTCGTTCTTCCAGATCGGCACGCGCCGCTTCACCTCGTCGATGATCCAGCGGCAGGCCGCGAACGCCGCATCGCGGTGGTCGGCGCTGACACCGACCCAGACGGCGAGATCGCCGAGCGCGAGCGCGCCCACGCGATGCACGCAACGCGCGGAGCGGATCGCGAAGCGGGTCGTCGCTTCGGCGAGGATGGCTTCGCCCTCGTCCTCGGCGAGCGGGCCGTAGGCCTGGTAATCCAGGCGCGTCACGGTGCGATCGTCGTTGTGATTGCGAACCCAGCCTTCGAACGTGACGCAGCCACCCGCGGCCGGGTCCTGCAGCGCGAGCCGCTGCGCGGCCGCGTCGATCGGCGTCTCGCTGAGCCGGAACCGCTTCATCCGTGCGTCATCCGCCCGACACCGGCGGCAGGAACACGACCTCGTCGCCGTCGGCCAGCGCATGGTCCCACGGCACCAGCGCACCATTGACGGCGACGCGCAGGCGCTCGATCGGAAACGGGAAGCCATGCGCCTTTGCCATCTCGGCGTACAGCTCGCGCGGTGCGCGCGCGTTCGTTTCCAGCATCTCCTCGGCGCGGCCGGCGCGATCGGCAAGGCTCGCGAAATAGAGCAGCCTCAACTTCACCGGACCACCTTTCCCTTCCGCACGCGGCGCCGGCCGCCGCTCTTGTCGAGGAGACGTACGCCTGTGATCACGATTTCGTGCGACAACGCCTTGCACATGTCGTAGACGGTGAGCGCCGCGACGCTCGCGCCGGTCAGCGCTTCCATCTCGACGCCGGTCCTGTGCGTAACCGCCACCGTGCAGCGGATAGCGAGCTCGCTCGCATCGGCGAATTCGATCTCGAACGAGCAGCGCTCGATCGCGAGCGGATGACAGAACGGAATCAGCTCGTGCGCGCGCTTGGCCGCCATCGTGCCGGCAATGATCGCCGTGTCCACGACCGGGCCTTTGGCCGAGTGGAGTCCCTCTGCACGCAAGGCCGCCGCGACGCCGACAGGGAAGCGGACGCGTGCTTCGGCCGTCGCCTCGCGCCGCGTCGGCCGCTTGCCGCCGACGTCGACCATGCGCGGGCGGCCGGAAGCATCGACGTGCGAGAGCTTTCTCGCCATGCCTCAGCCCCCGATCTCGTACATCTCGACGCGCTCGCGGCCGCCGGCGCGCAGCTCGCTGCGCCGCTCGCTGTAACGATCGGCGCGTGCGCCCCAGACGGCGCGGATTAGGCCGGCCAGCTCTTCGTCGCTCGCGCCGGCGCGCAGCGGACCGCGCAGATCATGGCCGGAGCGCGCGAACAGGCAGGTGTACAGGCGGCCATCCGCCGAAAGGCGCGCGCGCGAGCAGTCCCCGCAGAACGGCTCGGTCACCGAGCTGATGAAGCCGATCTCGCCGCCGCCGTCGGCGAACGCGTAACGCCGTGCGACTTCGCCGCCGTAATTCGGTTCGAGCGCTACCAGCGGCCAGCGCGCGTCGATGCGCTCGCGCAGCTCCGCGCTTGGCACGACGAGATCGCGCTGCCAGTCGTTGCAGGTGCCGACGTCCATGTATTCGATGAAGCGGACGATATGACCGCTGCCGCGGAAGTGCTCGAGGAGATCGAGCACCTGCGTGTCGTTGACGCCGCGCATGACCACCGTGTTGATCTTGAGCGACGAGAAACCTGCGTCCTCGGCCGCGCGGATGGCCTCCAGCACGGTCTCGACGTCGCCGCGCCCGCCCGACATGACGCGGAACGTTTCCGGATCGAGCGTGTCGACGCTCAGCGTGACGCGCTTCAGCCCCGCGTCGTGCAAGGCGGCGGCTTTCGCCGCGAGCAGGCTTCCGTTCGTCGTCATCGCAAGATCGATCGCGCCCGGAATCGCGGCGAGCTGGCGCACCAGCTCGGGCAGGTCGCGGCGCAGCAGCGGTTCGCCGCCGGTCAGGCGCAGCTTGCGCACGCCGAGGCCGACGAAGACGCGCGCCAGCCGCTCGATCTCCTCGAAACGCAGACGCTCGGCCTTGCTGAGGAATTCGTGATCGCGCGGATACTCGTCTTCCGGCATGCAGTACGGACAGCGGAAATTGCAGCGGTCGATCACCGAGATGCGCAGGTCGGACAGCGCGCGGCCGCGCATGTCATGAGGCGCGGTCTTCAGCAGGAGCGGAATCGAACGGCCCATCAGCCGAGCGCCTCCTGGGCAACCGCGAGCTTGCGCGGCGATGCGAGCGGCACGGCCTCGCCACCGCGTGCGACGCGATAGCCGCGTTGCACGAGCTCGGCGGCTTCGGCATCCGTTCCGTAGTGGTAGAGAATCATGCGCTCACGCAGCTCCGGCGGGTACTCACGCGCGAGATCGTCCACGCCGGTGTGCGAGGGATTGCCGTGCAGCGCGCAGTCGTGCGCGACGAGCTCGCCGCCCGCGGCATGCTGCGCGAGCATTTCCGGAATCGGTCGCGTGTCGCCGGTCCAGACGAAGCTTGCAGGCAGCGCGAGCCCGAACGAGGTGCCGGGCGCGTGATGTCGCGTCGGAAACACGTCGAACCAGAGGCGATCGTGCCAGAACCCGCGCGACACCGGGATCAGCGCGAACGCGTCCCAGAAATTCGCCCCGCCTTCGGCGACGACCTCGGGATAATCCGCGACACGCGCCTGCAGCAGCGGCACCAGTGCGGCGTGCGTGTAGAGCCGCACCCGCCCGCGCAGATGCGCGTCGAAATAGATCTTGTAGAACAGCCGCTCGAGGCCTCCGACGTGATCCATGTGGGTGTGCGTGACGTACACCGCGCGCGGCGGCGCACCGTAGCGTTCGAGGAAGGCGCTCAGCGCTTCCTGTCCGCAATCGATCATCAGCACCGGTGCTCCTTCGTGTTCGAGCACGGCGGAAGCCGAGCCGAGGACGGGCGCCGCCTGCGCGTTGCCGACGCCGAGGAAGCGCAGCGCCCAGCTCATCGTCCCGCTCCGCGCACCGCGTGCGCCGCGGCCGGATCGGCCAGCGCCGCGTGATAGGCGGCGAGCAGCGGATGCCAGAAGCGCGTCTCGAAGTCCGCCATGCGCCCGTGCGCGCCGAGCTTGACCAGTGAACGCCGCAGCCGCGCGAGATTCGCCTGCTGCCACACGAGCGAAGGCGGACGCAGGCGGCCGCGATCGAAATCGATCAGCGAAACGAGATCGCGTGCATCGAGCAGGATGTTGTGCGCGTTGAGATCGGCGTGGCAAGCGCCGTACGCGTGGAAACGCGCGATCGTCGCGCCGATGCGGTCCGCGAGCGCCGCATCGATCGCCCCCGCCGCGAGTCGCTCCGCCAGCGTGTCGACGGAGGGAATGCGGCGCACGATCAGGTCGGCCTGGTAATACAGTCCGCGGCGCACGTAGCGCGCGGCGACCGGTGCCGGCACCGGCAGACCTGCCCTCGCGAGGCGATCGAGCAGGCGGAACTCGCTGAACGAGCGGGTACGGCGGGCGCCCGTCCAGAGATACCGGTCGGCGCTGACGCGGGCCGCAAGACCGCCACGATGGTAATGACGCAGCACGCACGCGCCCGCCGGCGTCTCGACATAGGCGACGCCGCCACGCCCGCCCATGCGGGTCTCGGCACGGCCCAAAGCCGCCCAGTGCGCCGGATCGAACCAGGCGGCATCGGGACGCCCGCCGTTCAGCACCGTCGCATCGAACAGGATGGCGCCGTCGGCCGTTGGCTGGACTTGCGCGTCGCTCATGCCTCTGCCAAGTTCTCGCGTTCTTGTCCCGAGATCGGGGCATTCCGGAAGTCTAGCAAGTCCCGCATGGACCCGACCCCGCCGACCGCACCGCCCGCCTCGCTCTGCCTGCTGCGCACCTCGGCAATCGGCGACGTCACGCACGTCGTGCCGCTCGTACACACGCTGAAGCGGCACTGGCCGGAAACCGCGCTGACCTGGCTGATCGGTCGCGTCGAGCACAAGCTCGTCGGCGATCTTAACGGCGTCGAGTTCGTCGTGTTCGACAAGCACGGCGGGCGCGCCGCGTACCGCGCGGTGCGCGAGCGGCTTGCCGGGCGCCGCTTCGATGCTCTGCTGCTGATGCAGGTGGCGCTGCGCGCGAATCTGCTGAGCCGCGCGGTCAATGCGCCGCTCCGCATCGGCTACGACCGCGCGCGCTCGAAGGATTTGCACGGCTTCTTCGTGAACTGCCGCATTCCGGCGCGCACCGGCGAGCACGTCCTCGACGCGATGGCGAGCTTCATCGAGCCGCTCGGCCTGAAGCAGACCGAGGTGCGCTGGGACATTCCGATTCCCGACGAGGCGCGCGAATTCGCGGCCCGCCACATTCCAGACGCGACGCCGACGCTCGTCGTCAGCCCGTGCTCCAGCCATCGCCTGCGCAACTGGCGCCCGGAGCGCTATGCCGCGGTCATGGATCACGCCGCGCTCAAGCACGGCTGGCACGTCGTGCTCAGCGGCGGGCCGACTCAGTTCGAACGCGAGTTCGCCGACGCGATCCTCGCGCGCATGCACGCACGCCCGCTCGATCTCGTCGGCAAGGACACGTTGAAGCAACTGCTCGCGCTGCTCGAGCGGGCGACACTGGTGCTCTGCCCCGATTCGGGACCGATGCACATGGCCAACGCCGTCGGCACGAAAGTGCTCGGCCTGCACGCCGCGAGCAACCCGCGCCGGTCCGGGCCGTATTCCGACATCCGTTGGTGTGTCGACCGCTACGACGCCGCGGCCCGCAAGTTCAAACGCAAGCCTGCGGAGGCACTGCCCTGGGGCACCAAGCTCGAATACCGCGACGTGATGGACCTGATCGACGTCGACGATGTCATCGAGCGCTTCGAGGCATTCGCAGGCGCGTGGCCGGAGGTGCGCGGCGCGGATGTGCGCTGATGGTCGGCGCAATCTGGTCCGGATGTCGGCGCTGCTCCGCGCAGCACGCCTCTATAGCGTCGAGAACCACAGTGTCGCACTACGCGAAGGGCGGCCCAAGGCGAAACGCGTACGCCGCGCCCTGGGCCGCGTTGCTGCCGACGTCCGCACCCCAGGCGGCAACCAGCGCCGTGTCGTGGTTGATCGCGCTGTAGTAACCGAAGACATCGCCTGGCTGGCTGTCGTTGGCGCTCAGCCGTCGCTTAAGCGTCCAGAAGCCCGTGCCCGAGGCGGGTTTTCCGAAGATGTACGCCGCGCCGCGATAGTTGTTGACGGCGTAGGCGCCGATGAGGACGTTCGGGCCTGAAACGTCGACGGATGCGCCGAAAAGATTGATGGCCGTGCCTTCCTGCACGACCAGTTCCTGCTTTTCGACCCAGCGGTTGTCCACTTCCTCGAAGCGATACACGGCACCCTGACTGACGTTCCCATGCACCGTGGTACCCGGCGCTCCGACGAACACGGTCTTGCCTTCCATTGCCACGGCCACGCCGAAATTGGCCCGCGGTCGCCCGTCGCTCGCAATGAGCTTGTCGATCTGGTTCCAGGTGTCGCCCTGTCGCCTGAACGCATACACGACACCCTGACCGAGGTTGCCACCGACGGTGGCTGCGTAAGAGCCAACCATGATCGTGTTGCCGGCGAGCGCAATCGGAAAGCCGAAGTAGGCGGTGGCATCCGCCGGATCCGGCGCCATGATGCGTTGCACTTCTTTCCATGCGACGCCGGTGTAGCTGCGCTCGAAATCGAACACATACACCGAGCCCGGCAACGGCACATTGTTGATCGAAACGCCTCCCGCACCGACGAATGCGTGTTTCTCGTCGAATGCGATCGCCTTGCCGAAGGTTCCGAACGCCGTCGCGTCGCTCGGCGTCAGTTTCTGCGTCTCCACCCATGTGCTGCCGTTGAAGGTAAAGACATACACCGCTCCGACCCACCGGTTGCCGTTCACCGTGGCGAACGGCGCAGTGATCATCATGGTTTTTGACCCGAGCAGCGCAATGGCTCGACCGAACTGATCGAACGCAGCGCCGTCGCCCGCGACCAGCTTCTGGGACTGTTTCCAGGCCCCGCCGACCCGGTTAAACACATACGCGGCGCCTTGCGCATCGTTCCCGCTCACGGCTGCGTCCGGCGCGCCGATGACCGCGACGTCCTCGGACAGCGCGACTGCGCTGCCGAACCAGTCCCTGACCGCCCCGTCGGAGGCCACGATCTTCTGTACAGCGAGGTTGTTTGGCATGGGAATCGCCGGCTCGGTTGGTATCTTTTTTAGAGTGCCGCTAGTGAGTGCGTGTGCACACAGGCATCATTGCACACCACTCTCAAGCGAAAGTAGCTTAGGGCATAGCCCGGTTCCATGCTATCGAGCGGGAAGCCCGGGCAGGCGATCTCATCCGTACACGTACACGACTAAAGAAATCAACGATATCGTGTCGGGAACATTTCTACGGTCGAGCAGTCACCCCCGGCTCAAGGTTGCCGTAATCCTCGTACGATTTTTCTTCGATCAGCGCCGAGCCTAGTTTCTCGTTGATGACGCGCTTGATGGCGGCGCGCTCGTCATTACGGATGTAGACCGAGCGCGCCAGCTCGACGAATTCGCTGTCAAACGCGCGGGCCTTTTCCTTGAGACGGATGCGGTCCTCGATGTCCCACAGCGCCTCGTTGACGCGGCGAAGGCCGGTTCGTTCGGCGGCGATGTCGGTGCGCGACGCGGCGTCGGCGCTCCAGGTCGCGTTCAGGAGATCGAGCTCGGTCCTGACGTTCGCGAGTTTGGCGGGATCGCGGATGCGCTCCGACTTGATCTCGAGAATCGTGATCTTGTCGATCAATTCGCCGTAGGAAATCGGGACGGAGATCTGGCTCATGCGGCTAGCGTAGCCAAGGCTCGGGGTGGACGCCAGCCGCCGGCGCTTTTGCCGCTCGGCACCGCTTTGTGGAAAAAAGGAAGCGTCCGCTCAGTCGACGAGATGCTTGCGCATCGCATAGCGCACCAGCTCGGCGCTGTTGCGCACGCCGAGCTTGGCCAGCACGCGGCCGCGGTGGTTCTCCGCCGTCTTCGTGCTGATGTCGAGCTTCTGCGCAATTTCCTTGATCGTGTGGCCGTCGACGACGAGGTGCAGCACTTCGCGCTCGCGTGCCGACAGCGCGCCATACGGGTCCTCGGGCAGCTTCTGCGGCTGCTGCAACTGCTCGGCAAGCACACGCGTCGCGTAGGGGCCGAAGTACACGCCGCCCGCGGCCACCGCGCGGATCGCTTCGAGCAGCTCGGATGTCGCCGCGTGCTTGATGACATAGCCCGACGCGCCGGCGCGCACGACCTGCAGCACGTACTCCTCTTCCTCGTGCATGGTCAGCACGAGGACGCGCGTGCGCGGCAGCGCGCTGGTGAGGCGTCGCACGACTTCGATGCCGTTGAGCCTCGGCATCGAGATGTCGACGATCGCGACGTCGGGCCGCACCGCGTACGCCTGCTCGACGGCGCTGATGCCGTCGCCCGCTTCGGCGACGACGAGGCAGTCGCCGGCCGCCCGCAAAGCCGTCACGAGGCATTCGCGCAGGACGGTGTGATCGTCGGCGATCAGGAGCCGGATCATGCGCGCGATCCCCCGCCCTGCTGCGGCAGGAGAAACTGCACGCGGACCGCGCACCCGGCGCCGGGCCTCGATTCGACGCCCAGCACGCCGCCGAACAGCCTCACCCGATCACGCAGTCCGCCCAGGCCACTGCTGCGTCCCTCGCTTGCGGCCGAGAGTGCAGCGTCGGGGTCGCAGCCGCGGCCGTCGTCACGGATCTCCAGCGCGAGCCTGGAGGCGCGCCGGCGCAGAGCAATCGCGACGCGTTGCGCTTTCGCGTGCCGCGCGACGTTCGATAGCGATTCCTGCGTGACGCGGAAGATGAGGGTCGCGAGATCGCTGCTGATATCGGGAAACGGCTGATCGAGGTCGAGCGTGACGTCGATGCGATGGTCGTCATGGAACGAGCGCGCGAGCCAGCGCAGCGCCGCTTCGAGGCCGAGATCATCGAGAATCTGGGGGCGCAGCAGGCGCGACAGCGCGCGCGTCTCCTGCAAGGTCGCCTGCGCGACCTCACGCGCACGCGCGAGGCGCTCGCGCGCTTCGTCGGGCCGCTCCGCCAGCGCGTCGTTCGCCTGCGCGACGAGATGGATCAACGCGGTCAGGCTGTGGCCCACGCCGTCGTGCAGCTCGTGCGCGAGGCGGCGCCGTTCTTCCTCCTGAACGCGCCAGACCGAGCGTGCAAGATGCTGGAAATAATCCTGCCCCTGCTGAAGGCGCTCGATCAGCTCGCGCTGCTGCTGCAGCACGTCGTCGAGCTTGCGCTGCAGGCTGGCGCGGCCCTCGGCCCTGTCGTTCGTCTCATTCTCCATCGCCGGTGTCCTGTTGCAGACGCAGGTCGAGCTGGCGTTCCAGCGCAGCCTTCGACTCCGGAGGCGCGCCGGCGAGAAGCTCAGTGCGCGCGGCGGATGATGCCGCACGAGCAGCGCCGGCATCAGGACCACTCGCGGGCAGCGCGCGTGCACCGAGCGCGTGCAGCGTCGCCGCGCCGGCGAAGCGACTGGTTTCACGCAGCAGCGGCAGCGCCTCGCGATAGCGGTTGATTGCATCGTTCCTGTGCCCGGCGCGAAGCGCGGCGGCGATCTCCAGCTCGATGAGATCGAGATGCAGCGGAACCTGGCCGAGCAGAGTCGTCTCCGCGCGCAGCCCCGCGAGCAGCTTCCCCGCCTCTGCCAAGTCGCCGCGAACGAGCGCGAGGCGTGCCTGTTCGAGGCGGATGCGGAAGCCGAGCACGCCGGCATGCACGTCGGCGGCGGCTTTCGCGGCCTCGTCGAGCTGCTTGCCGGCTGTCGCTGCGTCGCCGCCAAGCATTGCCTGGCGCGCGCGCGCCAGCAGCAGCGCGGTGCGCTGCTCGCCGCCGATGTCCTGCTCGGGAATCGCATCGAGCGCCGTGCCGGCCGCCGCCGCGTCGCCCACTTCGAGCGCCGCGCGCGCGATCAGAAGGTTCGCCTCGGCCTGGCCGCGCAGATCGGACCGGCGCGCGAGCAGCTGCCGGGCGCGCTCGGCGTCGCGGAGCGCGTCGGCGTAGCGCCCCTCGGCGAGTGCGAGCTCGGCGAGATGGATGTGCGCGACCGCAGTCTCCTCGGGCAGCTGGGAGGCTTCCGCCGCAGCGAGCGACGCGCGCAGGCGATCTCCCGCGGCCGCGAAGTGGCCGCGCGCGATGTCGAGCAGCGCGATGCTCTGCTCGATGTGCAGCATGCGGTTTTTGTCGTCGAGCTTTTCATAGAGAGAGCGCGCCTGCTGCCAGTAGACGAAGGCATTGTCGAGCTGGCCGAGCTGGAACGCCGCGAAGCCGACGTTGTCGAGGCTCTCAGCGATCAGCGCGGGTCGTTCGAGCTGCTGGCGGATGGCAAGCGCCTCGCGATAAGCACGAAGCGCCGCCTCGAAATCTCCGCGCTCCTCGGCGACGACGCCGCGATCGTTGTAGAGATCGGCGAGGCTCGCCCGATCGCCGAGATCCTTCAGGAGGCCGGCCACCGTGTCGAGGTGGCTCTCCGCGCTTTCGCGGCGTCCCTGTTCGGCTTCGACGATGGCGAGATTGCGCAGCGACTTCGCCTGCCCCTCCTTGTCGCCGAGTGCTTCGCGCATCTGCGCCGCACGCGCATACTGCTCGGCCGCGGCATCGAGATTGCCAAGGCGCTCGTAGCCGACGCCGAGCGCGTTGCGCGTCTCTGCCTCGGCGGCCTTGTCGCGCGCGCGCGTGTTGAGCACGATCGCGCGGACGAGATATTCGTCGACCGCCGGCTGCGCCTGGCCCTGCACGATCGACGTGCGCCCGAGCAGGAACCACGCGCGCGCATCCTGATCGTCCTCGCGGACGATCGCCTGCAGCGCCGCGATCGCCTGCTCGCCTTCGCCGCTCCGCGCCAGCACTTCAGCGCGCTGCATCGCGAGTTCGGGATCGTGCGGATAGGTCTTTAATGCCTGCGCAAGCTCGTTCGCGGCTGTGGCGGTGGCTTCGTCGTCGGGCACGCGCGCCAGCGCGAGCAGGCTTCGGGCGGCGGGGCTCGGATCGTTCGCGAAACGCCGCAGCACGCGCTCGCGCGTGTTTTGCGCGGGCAGGTCCTGGCGCGCCTTTTCTTCCGCGGTGAGGAGTGCGAAGTCGACGAGCGCGCTTGGCGGCTTCGCATCGGCCAACTTGGAAAGCTCGGCCGCAGCCTGCTCGGGACGGTGCTGGTCCAGGGCGACGAGGCCGCGCCCGAATGTCTCGAGCGAGCCGGCCGGCAGCACGGGCGGTGCCGCGACGCGGACCCGCTCCGGCCGCAGCGCTTCCGGCAATTGCGCGGTGTAGGCCGCGAACAGCGCGGCGGCATCGGCGCCCTCGACCGCCACTCGGCGCGGCGGATCGCCGCCGGCCGCGTCGGCCCAGGACAGCTCCAGTGCGAGCCCGCTGCGTGTGCGCTTCAGAGTGCCGCTCAAGAGCTCGGACGCCGACGCCGCCCGCGCGACGCTCGGCAACTGGCGCACCAGCGCTTCGCCGTGAAGATCGGCGGCGGCGCGCGCGAGGGCGTCCTGCACGCGGGCGCGTGTGACGACCGCGAGCGCGGGATCCGTGCGCAGCCATGCGTGCACGTGCGACTCGAAGGCGCGTGCGAGCGCGGCAAGCTCGGCGTCGCCGTCGGGTGCCGTGAACGGCACGACCGCCACACGCGGTGTGGCCGGGGCGATCGGCGCAATCATCTCGCGCAACGGCAACGGATGGCGCCAGAAATACGTCGCCGTCGCACCGACCGCGACCAGCAGCAACGCTGCGGCGAAGAGCGCGCGCCAGTTCAGAGGCGGCCGCGGCACGCGCTTCGTATCGAGCGCGTGCAGCGCTTCCTTCGCCGTCTGGAACCGGTGGGCAGGGCTGACCTTGAGCAGACGATCGCTGAAAGCGTGCAGCCAATGCGGCAGATCCGGGCGGGCTTTCGCAAGCGAAGGCGGCGGCCGCACGATGCGCTGGATGACGGTCTCGGCCGGGGTGCCGCCCGCGAACGGCAGCGCGCCCGTCAGCATCTCGTACAGGATCAGGCCCGCGGTGTAGAGATCGCTGCGCGCGTCCGCCGGCTCGCCCCGCGCTTGCTCGGGTGAGAGATATTCGGGCGTGCCGACGATGATGCCGCTCTGCGTCATGCCGGTCGCGCCGAGGCTGCGCGCGACGCCGAAGTCGGTGATGTATGGATGCCCGGACTTGTCCAGCAGCACGTTGGCGGGCTTGAGGTCGCGGTGGATCACGCCGCGCTGGTGCGCGGCGGCGAGACCTTCGAGCAGGCCGCGCGTGATCGACAGCGCGCCGTCCGGCGGAATCCTGCCGACGCGGTCGCGGAACGCTTCCAGCGACTCGCCGTCGATGTAATCCATGCTGATGAACCAGCGGCCGTCGTGTTCGGCGATGTCGTGGATGCGCACGACGTGCGGGCTCGACACCTGCCGCGCGAGCAGCAGTTCGCCGCGGAAGCGCTCCAGCGCGCCGGGCCGGCGCGCGAGCTCGGGCCGCAGCAGCTTGAGCGCGACGTCGATGTCGAGCGAGAGGTCGCGGGCGCGGTAGACGACGCCCATGCCGCCGACGCCGAGCAGCGCCTCGATGCGGAAGCGGCCGCCGAGCAGATCGCCGGAGCGCAGCTCGCTGCTCGCGATATGGCCGGTCAGCGTGGGCGCGCCGGACGTGTCCGGCGCCTGCACCGCGGCGTCGTGGGTCATGCGCGCACGATAGCGCGTCGGCAACCGATCGGACAGACGGTGCCGTCGCGGTTGGCGCGCCGGGCGTGGGTCAGCCGGATCCGGAGGGCGGCTGCGGCGGACGCAGATCGCTCCACAGCGGCGCGCGCAGGCCGACGTCGGCCGCCGATCGCACGATGTCCGCGACGTCGCCTTCGAGGCGCGCAGCTTCGAACGCGGCCGCGGCGTGGCGGGCGACGTTCTCGATCAGCTCCAGATCGAGCTCGGTCACGGGCGGACCGGGCTTGCGGCTGTCGGCGTAGATGACGCCGATGGACTTGCCGGAAAGCCGGAGCGGCACGCAGACCAGGCCACGGATGCCGCCCAGGCGCACGCTGGGCCGCACGCCGAGCCAGGGCGACTCGGCCGCGTCGCAGCAAACAATACTTTTCCCTTCTGCCAGCGCGCGGTCGACCGCGGCGGCGCTGCCGGCGAAGTGCGAGCTGGAGATGTCGTCGACGGCGAAGCCCCGGCTCGCGCGCACACGCAGGGGGGCGTTCTCCTCGGCATACAGGACGAAGCCCCGCTCGAGGCCGGAAAGTTCCAGCACGACATCGAGCGTCTGCGGCATCAGCGCACGGATGCCGAGCCCCGGCACCAGCTGCTGCGACAGCGCCCGCGAGGTCGCGCGCCGGGTTTCGCCCTCGGCGCGGAAGCGCTCGGCCGCCGCCGCATCGAGCAGCTCGAACCAGCAGTACACGTCACCGATGGAGAACCAGGCCGACTTCTCGAACTCGGCGCGCACCGCGAGGTGGCCGTCGACGCGCAGGCCGTTCTTGCTGCCGGTGTCGCGCAGCGACCACTTGCCGCCGGCGCCGGTCAGCTCGGCATGGAACCGCGAGACCGACCAGTGATCGATGCACAGCTCGCAATCGGCCGAGCGGCCGATGCGGTACAGGACGTCGTCATCGAGCAAGCGGACAAGTGCCGCGGCGTCAGGCACGTAGGCGTTGAAGCGGGCAGGCATGACTCAAGGGCTTGCCGAACCCGCGATCCGTGACATCGTGAAGCGCAGCGTCTGCGCGAGCTCGTCCATCTCGCCCGCATCATTGACCAGATCGCGGTGCGCCGTCCAGACATTCGCGATGTTGACGCCGGCGTTCAGGTCGATGAGGTCGATGAGACTGTCGAGAGCGGAGAGCGCACCGGTAAGATCGATGAGGAGCAGCGCGTCGACTTTCGCCAGCAGCGCCAGCAAGTCGAGGCGCAGCCCGTCTTCGAGCGCGGCCGCGAGGATGCGCAAATGCAGTTTCGGAATCTTGTCCAGCAAGGCGACGGTCAGGAGCGCGTTGCGCGTGTCCTTCGCGACGACGAACTGCGAGAACGCGCCGCCGCGCCCGCGCGCGCGCATGCTGCCCTTGAGGACGTCGTTGGTGATGTCATAAAAGGCGCCACCGACCGGTGCCTTGAACAGGCGGTACGGGCTGTTCTGGGTGTATTCGAGGTCGTGTGTGTGGACCTCGATCGAATACGTGTTCTGGAACGAAAGATCGCCGGATCCGTCTTCGTCGCCGTCGAATCCGCTGGTGAAAAGCCATGGATAATCAACAGGTTCCACGGTGATCATCACCGGGAACGCAGGATCGACCGCGACACCTCCGAAGAGATCGTTCGGAGGCAGGCGTGAGTCGATTGCCGCCGGGTCAACCAGCTCGGCGGTCAGATTGAGGCTTTGCGGCGTCAGATTCAGCGGCGTATCGAAGACGATGGTGACGTCCGCTTCGTAGCGGTTCCCGCCGTTGTCCTCCAGCGAGATCGTGGCGTAGGCCGTATCGCCGTCCACCGTGACGACGACCTGCGCGCACGCGGCCGCCGCGAGCGCCAGATACAGCACCCCCGCGTAAGCCCAGCACGACCACCGCCGCCACCGAACCTGCATAGATCCCCCGTAGTCCGCGCTCACTGCGCAGCACGAACCATGCCGCCGGCGAAGAGTCGTGCGCGGAGTGTTTGGGAAATGTGAATGAGCTCGTCCTTGAGGGATTTTCCCCTTTTGCCCCGGGAGAATGCGAATCCTGCGGGATCGACCGCGAAGCCTGCGAGCCGAATGATTGCCGGGCGTTCGTCCGCGGCAGGTCGCATTTTGCCGAAAAACGCATGACGAGGCGTGCCGCCGGTGCTAGCGTGGCATCGACGAAGACGCTCGTGGATCGGCCATGGTCGCGACGGCGATGCTGGCGCTCATGATCTCAGCCGCGGTGCCGCACGGCCCCGCCCGCCTGCGCGGTCTGTCTCCGGATGCCTTCGATGCGGGCGAACCGGATCGTCGCGCTGCCATCGAGGCGCGGCTGCGCGAGCGTGCGGACAAGCTTTCGCTCGACGACGGCTCTGCGGGAATCGCGGCCGGCGCCGCCGCACTGCAATGGCCGCTGCAACCCGCGCCCGGCTTCACGCCCTTCGGCTATCACGGCACCGGTTATTTCGTCGATCACGACCCGCGCTATCCGGGACTGGTGCAGGACTACACCTGCGGCGAGCGCAGCTACGATCTCGCGACCGGCTACAACCACAGAGGCACGGATTACTATCTGTGGCCCTATCCGTGGCTGATGATGGATCTCGAGCAGGTGCGGATCGTCGCGGCAGCACCGGGCGTCATCATCGAGAAGATCGACGGCAATTTCGATCGCGACTGCGCGATCCAGGGCAACAGCGGCTTCAATGCCGTGTTCGTCCGCCAGGACGACGGCCTCACCGCGTGGTACCTGCACATGAAGAACGGCTCGACGACGTCGAAGGCGGTCGGCCAGCGCGTCGAGGCCGGCGAGTTCCTGGGCCTGGTCGGAAGCTCGGGTCCTTCGAGCCTGCCGCATCTCCATTTCGAGCTGCACGACGGCGCCGGCAACCTCGTCGATCCATACCACGGCGCGTGCAATGCGGGCCCGGATCGCTGGGCGGTGTTCCAGCCCTACGAAGCGCCGCGCATCGACACGCTGAGCACGCACTCGGCGGAGCCGGTTCTCGTCGACTGCGGCATCGAAGACGGCCAGCCGGTGCATGAGGATCCGCACTTCAGCGACCGCTTCGCGCCGGGCGACACGCTCTGGGCCTTCGCTTCCTACAGCGACCATCGAAACGGCGAGATCACGCATTTCAGCGTGCTGCGTCCCGACGGCGCGTTGCTGACGAGCTGGGACTTCGATCTTGCCAGCGAGAACCTGCCGAAGCCGTTCTATTCCGGTACGGCCTGGGACTGGAGCGTCACCCTGCCCGCCGACGCCCCGCCCGGCCCCTGGATATTGCGCGCCGAATTCGCGAACGCGGTGTACGAGCACACCTTCGAAGTGGCGAATCCGGCCGCCTTGCGGCGCCCGGGCCACAGTCACCACGCGCAGCCGCCGCGTAAGACTTTCCCCGCCTGCGCGAACCCCTCAGCGGCGAATTGCGCGGGTGTCGACGTGCGCTGATGCGCGTCGAAACCGATGGCAGACCGTGTATGAACCTGCGCTGGCGCTGTCGCACAGACATCAGTCCTTCCATCGGCTGACATTCAGGCGTGTTGCGTACATTGACTCGTGCACCGCGTTTCCTTCCCCTGAACCGGTGCGCGGGCGTGAGCCCCCACTTGCCACGGATGAAATCGGAGCCACGGACGGCCATATCACGGAATGTCCTTATAGCCGGTCGCCGTTCAGGTGCCGGGCCGACAATCGCCCCTCGTGGAAGTCGTCGCTCTCAACACCAAAGACGTGCGCACCGCCGCATTCGCGTCGCGTCTGCGCCGCTTGCGCATCGCCTATCACAGCGGGCTCATCCGCGATTATCTCGACATTCCACCAGCGCTCTTCGCCGCGCTGATCCGCAGCGAGGATCCAGAAACCTTCCTGCGCGAACGCGTGGCGGGCCGGTATCCCGCCGAGGACATCAGAACAGCGTAGAGCGGCGCTCCGACGGTCAGACCGCGAGCTGCACATCGCCTTCCACGATCTGCTGCCGAAGCTCCGGCCGCTCTCCGGGCCGCCAAAGAGGCGCGCGGTGGACGACGCGGTACGCGAGCGGCCCGCCGTCCTCCGAATCACTGCGTTCCATCGGACGCGGAATGCAGACGAACTCCGTTTCGAGCTCGCCGGCCGATGCGCGGACCGTCGCGTAGCCGTGACCGCCGAAGTCGGCGAACTTCAGGTTCGGCGAGACCTCGGGATTGCGCGCCGCGCGCGCGAGCGCCGCATCGTTGGTCTCTCCCAACGTGAGCGAAGATCGCACACCGTGCAGCACCGTCATGTTGAGCGCGCACTGCATCGTCCCGTCGAGCGAGTCATGAATGTACAGCGCACGCAGCGGATGATCTTTCGGCACGATCGTTTCCATGACTTCGGCGAGCCCCGGCGCGGAAATCGATCCGGTGATGAATTCGATGCCGACTGGCTCGAATGGCCGGGGCGGCAGGTGCTTGCACGGATAGCCCGCCCAGAACGAGTGCTTGTCGCCCGCGACGATCGCGAGGCCGGTGATGCCCTCGTCGCGCACCATGTCGAAGATCTCGGCGTGCTCGACCGCGAAGCCCGCATTGAGCACGCCGAATCCCTCGCCCGGCCACGACGCACGCAGCGGGTCCGGCAAGTTCTGCAGGTCGACGCGCCAGGTCAGCGTGCCGAACGAGTGGCCCCAGATCTTCCACGGCGCCTTCGACGAGCGCAGTCGTTCCTTGAGCCACGCCATCTGCTCCAGACCGAGATACGCCTGCGGCGGAGCATCAGCCTGTGCGTTCGCGATGTCGCTGTCGCCGAAGCGGATCGTCGCCGGCGGACGGCCGCCGTCGTACTCGCGCCCCTGATCGAGAATGTCGTTCGCGGTCTCGTCCGTCATGAACGGCACGGCATCCGGAGAAAACGGCCCGGCGTCGGCGGGCGGCGACATGTACGAGCGATTGTCCGTCAGGATCATCTCCGCGTTTTTGCCGTAGCGGAACGCGCGCCGGATGTCCAATGCGCGAATCGCCGTCAGGTTGTTCGGCTCCTGCCCGACGCCGCGAGCATCGAGCGCCGTCAGCGGCACGTTCTCGACAGCCGGCGCCTCGAAGCGATCGCCCGCGCCCGGCTTGCGGACGCGCGCGGGCTGATACTCGTACCAGGCCTGGCTCGCCGCGAGCTTGATCCGCTGCGCAGGCCGCGGAGCGCCGTCGAAGAACTGCTGGCTCTGATAGCCCCGCCAGGAGAATTCGTGATTGTCCCAGACCGGCACGAAAGGCCAGCGCGCACGCGCGTCCTGGAGATCGGGATCGAGCAGATAGCCGCGATAGGCCGTGCGGTAGTCCTCGAGATCCGTCGGCAGGTGGAAGTCGCGCATCTTCTCGCCGTGCGGATAGCGCACGACGTCGCGCAGCCGCCGAGCGCGCTTGCGTCCGTTCGGGCTGTCCTCGGGATACCAGACCACTTCATAGAAGAAATCGCCGAGGTGCAGCACGAAGCCGAGCTGCTCCTCGCGCGGACGACGCAGATCTTCATAGATCATGCGCCGGTATGCATTGCACGCGCCCTGCGTCACGTCCTGGCAGCTCACGAACGCAAAGCGGACGGGGCGATCGTCGTTTTCGTCCGGCGCCGTCAACGTGCGGCCGACGCGGCTGGCGAATCCCTGCTCGTCGACGAAGCGATACCAGTATTCGCTGGCGGGTGTGAGCCCGGCCGCTAGAAAGCGGCAGGTCCAGTCCGTGTCCGCGGCGACGCTCGCTTCGACCCGTGCGACGATGTCCGCAAAGGCGGGATCACGCGCCACTTCCACCGTCAGGCGATGCGCGGCCGCGCCCGCGTCAGGCACGCGACGCGTCCACAGAATGACGCTGTCGGGCGCAGGATCGCCCGAAGCCACGCCCTGCGGATACAGGTCGCGCCGCTCGACCGGTGCCCGCTTCACGGGTGCGCAGCCGCGCCCGAACGCGAGCGCGGCGCCGAGCGCCGCGGCCTGGGCCAGGAATTGCCTGCGCGTCATCTGGACGTCGCTCATAGGGATTGGCTCCGTGGCTGACCGAATTCCGCGCCGAAGCTCCGCACGGAGGAGCCCAGATAGACAATGTGCCGCCGCGGCGCAAGTGAGATTCGGGCCAGCAGTCCCACTCGGCAGCGACAGGCCGTGACGGCGCCGGGACGAAGCGCGTGGTCAGTTCGAGCTCACGGTCATCGGCGCAGCCGGAGGGCGCCCGCGCGGCGCTGCGCGCGAGTATCCCGGCCGGCGCGTCAGCCCCGTCGCGCCGCCTCGATGGCGGCGATGTCGATCTTGACCATCTGCATCATCGCGTCGAACGCGCGCTTGGCACGCCCGCGGTCGGGATCGGCAATCGCCTCGACGAGTGCGCGCGGCGTGATCTGCCAGCAGATTCCCCACTTGTCCCTGCACCAGCCGCACGCGACTTCCTGGCCTCCGTTGCCGACGATGGCGTTCCACAAGCGATCGGTCTCGGCCTGATCTTCGGTGATGATCTGGAACGAGAACGCTTCGCTGTGCTTGACGCCGGGACCTCCGTTGAGCCCGAGGCACGGAATGCCTGCTACCGTGAACTCGACCGTCAGGACGTCGCCCTGCTTGCCCGCGGGATAATCGCCGGGCGCGTGATGAACGGCACCGACGGCGCTGTCCGGGAAGGTCTCGGCATAGAACGTGGCTGCTTCCAGCGCGGTGCCATCGTACCAGAGGCAGATAATATTCTTGGGCATTCTCTTTTTTCTCCTTTGTCCACCACGTGCACGTGGCCGAGCCTACCCGACCGGCGGACCTGTGTCGCGCCCGAACATGAATGATGCGCGCCCTCGGATGCTTGCGCGGGCCGCTCGGTTCGGGGTGATGCGGACGTGTACGGCAGCGCCTACTGGCCCGGCGGCGGCTCCCACAATTCCACCTTGTTGCCTTCGGGATCCATGACCCAGCCGAACTTGCCGTACTCCATGTCTTCCGTCCTGTCGAGAACATTGCAGCCTTCGGCGCGAAGCGCCTCGAGCAGCGCCGCCAGGTCGTCGACGCGGTAATTGATCATGAAGGGCGACGTGCTCGGCGCGAAGTGATCGCCGCCGGCCGCGCTGATGCACCAGGCCGTGGTTCCGTTCACGGGATTCCCGTCGGCATCGGCCCAGGTGAACGCGGCCCCGCCCCATTCCTGCACGTCGATGCCGAGGTGCGTCTTGTACCAGGCGCGCAGGGCGACCGGGTCTCTGGCGTGGAAAAAGACGCCGCCGATTCCGGTGACTCGCTTCACGGGTGCTCCCTCCGGACGATGGAGGCCGTAGCGTAGCCTTCGCGAAGCCTTTCTGCACGAGAGCTGTGGCGGGGGTGGCTGCGATGCGATCCGCTGCGCCCCCATCTCGCGCATCATCCGGATTGTCGATTTCGCCGCGCCTCGTTCGACGTCCTGCCAGGAGCGGCGACGGGTCGCCGATCCATGTGCCAAGACTTAAGGAGACAACGATGCGATTTCTTTCCCTGATCCGGGTGCAGGAAAACACCGGCAAGCAGCCCAGCGAGCGGATGATGAGCGAGATGGGCAAGCTCCTGACCGAAATGAAAGGCAACGGCAAGCTGCTCGACACCGCCGGCCTCGCGCCGACGGCCAACGGCAAGCGCGTGCGCCTGCGCGGCGGCAGGATCAGCGTCGTCGACGGTCCCTTCACGGAAACGAAGGAGGTCGTCGGCGGATATGCGATGCTGAACGCCGAGAGCCTGGAAGAAGCCATCGCGCTGACACAGCGCTTCGTCGAGCTGCACGTTGCCGACGGCTGGGAGCTGGACTGCGAAGTGCGGCAGGTCTACGAGCCGAACTTCGGCTGAGCACGTCCGCTGCTGCGGATAACGTGTCGACCATGGCGCAACCGGCGCGAGCGCGTCCGGTTGCACCGTGCCGGCGACTCGTGCGCAGATCCGTGCCCTTACATCCGATCCTGAAAGTGTTTGCGAAAGCGCCGGCTCAGAGGCAGGCGGACTCCGGAGTGCAGCACGACCTCGTGCTCGCCGTTGCTCTGCAGCTCGAGTCCCCGGACCCTGTCCCGGTTCACGATGATCGAGCGGTGGATGCGTAGGAAGACCTTGTCATCCAGCTCCTTTTCGAGTGCCTGCAGGCTGCGGCGCATGATGTGCGTGACGTCGCCGACGTGCAGGCAGACGTAGTAGTTCGCGGCCTCAATCCAGTCCACGTCCGATGTGTTCAGGAAAAGCGTCTGGCCGCGGCTCTTGACCACCAGCCGCGTGATCGGCCGCCGGCCGTCCATCGGTTCGAGGGCGAGCCTGCTTTTGGCGCGCTGCAGCGCACGATCGAATCGCGCGTCGTCAAACGGCTTCAGGAGATAGTCGAGCGCGCCCGTATCGAATGCGCGCAGGGCGTATTCATCGTACGCCGTGACGAAGATGACGGCCGGCGGCATGTCGGGACCCATCAGCTCCAGCACGTCGAAGCCGTCGCATTCCGGCATCTGCACGTCCAGAAAGAGCATGTCCGATTTCGTGCGTCTCATCTCTTCGATGGCGGCCTGGCCGGAATCGCACTCGACAATTGCGCCGATGTCGGGATCGCGGCGCAACAACACGACGAGATTGCGGCGCGCGATGGCCTCGTCGTCGACGACCAGGACTCGGAACGGAGCCATTCAAGCTTCCTGCAGCGGCAGCTTCACGATCACTTCCACGCCGTCATCGCCGTTGCATCTGAGCGCGAGATCGGACCGTTCGCCGTGGAGGATCTTCAGACGCGTACGCAGATTGCCCAGCCCGACGCCCGTGCGCGTCGCATCGAGATCTTCCTGCGTGCACGGACCATCGTTCGACACGCTGAGCCAGAGCGTACTCGCCTGCCCCGCGCCGCGGATCTGAATCCTGCCGCCGGATACCCGCTTCGAAATGCCGTGCTTGATGGCGTTCTCGACGAGAGGCTGCAGCAGCAGGTTCGGCACCCTGGCGTGCAGCAGGTCGTCAGGAATGTCGAGATTCACGAGCAGCCGGTCGCCGAAACGGAGCTTCTGGATCTCGAGGTAGCGCTGCAGGTATTCCACTTCCTCCGCCAGCGTCACCTGCGCGCGGTGCGAGTCTTCCGAGGCGCGGCGCAGGAACTCGCTCAGCCCCACGATCATGTTGACCGCCGCCTGATTGCGCTGGTCACGCACGAGGCCGGCGATCGCGTTCAGCGTGTTGTACATGAAATGCGGCTCCAACTGCCGGCGCAACGTCGTGAGCTGGGCCTTGGTCAGTTCCTCATTGAGCCGCGCCGCCTCGGTCATCTGGCGCGCGATGCGGTCTCGCGCATCGACGAGGTAGGTGACGGCAAGTATCAGCGCGTAAGCGATGACGAAGGTGAAGACCTGGTAGGTGAGCGACGTGCTCCACGTATCGACAAAGGTGGGCCAGCGCCGGTTGGCCCACGGGTTGTAGAGCACCTGAAGCCAGGCGGACCACGCCTCGACCAGCGCGCTGAGGGCGGCAAACGTAGCGAGATGCACCACCAGCGCGCGCAAGGTGGCGCCCCGATTGAGCGGATACTTGCGCGCCAGCTCGATGATGAACGGCGTCGCCAGCGCCCACGGCAGCCACAGCGCAAGCTCGATCACGAACAGCGGCAACCAGGAATGATGCCGGCCCTCGAGACGCATGACCGCCACGGTCTGGCTCGCGTCGAACAGCGCACCCGCGCCCCAGGCCGCGGCAATCCACAACCAGCGAGCCTGCTCCGCACGGGTTCGAAAGCCGATCATGCCGGGCACGATACATCAGCCCGCACCGCCGGGCCGCGTGTCGTGCAGTGAGCGGCGGGCAGGACGCTGCGAGCGGTCTCGCTTCGGTGCGGCTCGACTCCTACGCTGGCAGTCCGCTCACATCGCGCCAACCGAGAAGGAGATGCGACAGATGAAAAGGCTCATCGCTTCGGTTCTATTGGCTTCTGCACTCACGCTTACTGCCTGGACGGTGTCAGCACAGCAGCAGCGCGAAAGCTCATCCGATATCGATGCCGTCAAGCAGATCGGACAGGACATGGGCGATGCCCTGATCGCGCTCGACATCGAGAAGCTCGACCGGATGTTCGGCGACGACTGGATGACGATCGGACTGTCCGGCGGCGTCTACACGAAAGAGACGCTGCTGCGGGACGTCAAGGCCGGCAAGAAAAAGCTCACGTGGTTCGAACTGGGTCCCATCGATGTCCAGGTCTTCGGCGATACCGCCATTGCGCAAGGCCGCGTAGCCGAGAAACGCATCATCGACGGCAAGAGCACCGACATGGACCTCGTCTACGCCGATATCCTGAAGAAGCGCGATGGTCGTTGGGTGGTCGTGCGGAGCATGGGGGCGGCGATAGAGTGAGAGGTGCAGCGGAACGCGCCGGCTTGCGCCATCCAGGCTTGATCGTCGGATCGAGCCCGGCTTTCTGAATTCCTCCGTCGGCCGTCCTGCCGTCGACCACGCGCACGCGCCATGCCACTTCCGTGGCGTCGGTGAACACTCGTGCGGCTTCGAGCGACTTGGCGCGAATCGCGGCAGCTACAATCCGTCAGGATGAAACCTCGACATCCGACCAGGAAACTCCGCGAAGCCGTGCATCAAGTGGCTGCAATCACATTCGTCGCACACTTGGCGCTCATCGGCAGTCTCGTGACTTTCGCAACGGCGGTCGGATCAGACCCGCAATCGCCAACCCGGCCCGTTGCGCTGCCCTCGCCGCCGCAGTTGCCGGTGCCGCAGGATCGGCCATTTGCGGGCACGATCGAGCTCGCAGTCGACGCGACGGACGTCGATCACCAGATCTTCGTCGTGCACGAGACGATTCCGGTGCAGGCACCAGGCGATACGGTACTTCTGTATCCCCAATGGGAGCCGGCAAGCCACGCACCAACGGCAACGGTGGCGGAGCTGGCCGGCCTGCGCGTACAAGCCGACGGTCGCGCGTTGTCCTGGTCCCGCGACCCCGTGAACATGCACGCGTTTCACGTCGATGTGCCCGAAGGTACGCGCGCACTTTCGATCGATTTCCAATTCCTCGCGCCGATGACCTCGCATCTTCTGCGAGCGGACATGGTCATCGTCCCGTGGCATCGCGTGCTGTTGTACCCCGCCGGCTGGTTTGTACGGAATATCCCCGTCGCAGCGACGCTCACGCTGCCGCCCGGGCTCGCCGCCTACTCGTCGCTGAACTCGCACGCCGGCCACGACAACATGCTGGTGTTCGACTCCGTCACCCTGGACCGCCTCGTCGACTCGCCCGTGTACGCAGCCCGGCACGCGCGCCAGATCGTTCTGAGTGATACGGCCCCTCGTGTCGTGCTTGACGTACTCGCCGACGCTCCCGAGGACCTCGCCGTTCGCAAACCGCAGGTCGAGCGCCTCGAATCACTCATCGAACAAGTGGGCAGGACCTTCGGCGAGGCGCCGTACCGCCGCTACGATCTCATCGTGACGCTGAGCGATGTCCTGGCGCCCGGCGGCAGCGGAGGTGGTGTCGAGCATTTCGAGGAAGGCGAGATCAACCTTCCGCGCACGTTCTTCACCGATCCCACGAGGCAACTCGAGAATGCCGACCTGATCGCGCATGAATACGTGCACGCCTGGAACGGACTTGCGCGCACGCCGGCCGATCTCTGGGCACCGACGTATAACCAGCCGGTCGCCGGCTCGTTGCTGTGGGTCTACGAGGGACAGACCGAATTCTGGGGGCGCGTCAAGGCGGCCCGTGCCGGTCTTCGCGACAGGCAGCAGACACTGGACATGCTCGCGATCGACGCGGCTACGGTCGCGAGCCGCACGGGCCGGCGCTGGAAGGATCTGCAGGACAGCACGAACGACGCCATCTACATGGCGAAGCGCCGCATCGTGTGGCGCGACTGGCAACGCCGCGAGGACTACTATGCGGAAGGCGTACTGCTCTGGCTCGATGTCGACGCGCGCCTGCGCGAGCTGAGCGGCGGGCGTCGCGGGCTCGACGACTTCGCGCGCACGTTCTTCGTGAGCGACACGACCCTGCAAGTGCGCACATACACGTTCGAGGACGTGTGCGCTGCGCTCAATCGGGTCGCCGCCGATGACTGGGCGTCATTTCTTCTGAAGCACCTGCGCACGCACTCGACGGACGAGGCGCTCGCCGGCCTCGCCCGAGCCGGCTGGAAACTCGTCTACGACGACACGCCCAGTGAAACGTTCCGCCAGGCCGAAGCAAGCGCCGGCACATCGAACCTGAGCGCTTCCATCGGGCTCACCATCGACGAGGACGGACGAATCGACTCGGTGATGTGGGACGGGCCGGCATTCAAGGCCGGACTCGCGCCAGGCATGCACGTCATCGATGTCCAGGGAAAGCCGTTCTCGATTCCGTCCCTGCTTGCAGCGACCCGTGCTGACGTCTCGCAACCGCTGATTCTGACTGTGAAAGGCGACACCTATCCCCGCACCGTTGAGATCGACGCGCACCATGGCCTTCGGTATCCGCACCTCCAGCGCGTTGCCGGCAAAAAAGATTACCTGTCTGATTTGCTGACGCCTGTGGCTCCATAAGTTCCATCGAACCCGCTCGTAAAAATGTGCTCGGCACAGTCCGGATCGCCACCGATGACAAGCGCCGAACAAATCCTCGTTGCTACCGCGATCGCGCCAGCCAAGGCGATAGCGCCGTCCCTCATCAGCGTCGCTGACCTGCGAGGAGTGGCCATAAGCCGAAAAGTCCCATCAGCGCGATCAGCGTAGCCAGTGCCGTCGACGATAGCGTCGGCACTGCTGTTGTTGCCGTGCTCTGCATCGCACGGAGCAGGGTCACGGTCGCGGAGTTATTGCTTGGATCGAGATCGACAAAGGGGGCCGACGAGAATGTGAGCGGAAATTCCGGCGGCGCCCGCGGTGTATACGGAAGGGAGAAATAGCAGTACCGCGTCTCGCCGACTTGCATCGGCGGATCACCCGGCAGCAGGACGGCCCACGTGTAGGTGTAGTAGAAGCCGTCTTCGAGATCTGTAACAGCA
>Ga0182749_1000708_pt1 | contig 28834 bp, 33 predicted proteins | sample eDN3rd37CKraftMG_FD_128875 | JGI IMG/M metagenome (GOLD analysis project Ga0182749, IMG submission 128875) | Enriched Miracle-Growth compost microbial communities from Emeryville, California, USA - eDNA 3rd pass 37_C Kraft MG (version 2) (version 2) ...
GTCGATGCGGTCATGAAAGGATCTGCACCAGGCCTTCGAACATGGCGCGGCCGTCGGTGTTGCCGTGCTGCGGCTCCGCGGCGCGCTCGGGATGGGGCATCAGGCCGAGCACGCGGCGATTCTCGGACAGGATGCCGGCGATGTCGTTCACGCTGCCGTTCGGGTTGCCGCGGCCGTCCTCGTCGGGAACGTAGCGGAAGGCGATCCGGTCCTCGTCCTCCAGCCGCTTCAGGGTCTCGGCGTCGGCGTAGTAGCAGCCGTCGTGATGGGCGATCGGATAGCGCACCGTCTGCCCGGCGTTGTAGCCGCGGGTGAACGGGCTGTCTGAGGTCTCGACCCGCATCGACACGGTGCGGCAGGCGAATTTCAGCCCGGCGTTGCGCAACAGGGCGCCGGGCAGCAGCCCCGCCTCGGTCAGCACCTGGAAGCCGTTGCAGATGCCGATGACCGCTGTGCCCTTGGCGGCGGCGTCGCGCACCGCCGCCATCACCGGCGACTGGGCTGCCATCGCGCCGGCGCGCAGGTAATCGCCGTAGGAGAACCCGCCGGGGACCGCGATCAGGTCGAGCTTCGGCAGCTCGGTCTCGCGGTGCCAGACCATGCGGGGCGGCCGTCCGGTCGCCTGGCGGAGCGCCTCGGCGATGTCGCGGTCGCAGTTCGAACCGGGGAAGACGATGACGGCGGCTTGCATGGCCGGGATGTACTTGTCCGGCCCGGCCTTGGCAAGGGCGCTGCGGGCTGTGCTGGCATGCGCGGAGCCCCAGTCTCGGGCCGATCAGGAGACGAAAAAGCCGGACCCGAAGGACGGGTCCGGCGCAGCAGGGGCTGGTCGCAGGGAAATAGGGTTAGAGTCGGAGAAGCAGGTCGCGCGGGTCGCTGGCGGGGGCGAGGCCGTCGACCCCGATGTCGCGCAGCATGTGGTCGTCCAGGGATTCCACCGGCAGGCGGGCGGCGGAGCGCCGGCCCAGCACCGCGGCAGCGGCGCCGATCAGGGCCCTGACCCCGGAACGGCCGGCCGGCGGAGACGCGCGGCGGTGAGCGAGGTCGGTACGGGCGGTCATCATGGCACTATCCCTTTCCGTCGGGGGCGTTCGGTCATCGGGAACACCCTCAACATCGGGGTCTGGAGAACAAACCGCAAACAGGATATTCTCGTGCAGGCTATAAGAGATTCTATCGGCCGGGATTCGAGAGGGGAGCATGCGCCGACGCCTGCCGCCGCTGAACGGCATCCGCGCCTTCGAGGCCGCGGCCCGACACGAGAGTTTCACCCGCGCGGCCGAGGAGCTGGCCGTCACCCAGGCCGCCGTCAGCCAGCAGGTGCGGCGGCTCGAGGACTGGCTCGGCGCCAAGCTGTTCAACCGCACCGAAGGCGGGCTGGAGCTGACCGAGACCGGACGCACCTACCTGCCGGTGCTGCGCGACGCCTTCGACGCCATCGCCGAGGCCACGGCGCGGATCCGGCCGCTGCCGCATTCCGGCATCCTGACCGTCTCGTCCATCCCGTCCTTCATCCGGAAATGGCTGGTCTCGCGCATGCCGCTCTTCACCGAGCAGCATCCGGAGATCGACGTCAACCTCGACGCCCAGTCGCGGCTGGTCGACTTCGGCCGCGACAATGTCGACTGCGCCATCCGCCTCGGCCGCGGCGGTTGGGAGGGCGTGGTCGCGGAAAAGCTGTTCTCCGAGGACACCTTCCCGGTGTGCAGCCCGGCGCTGGTCGAGGCGGGCTTGAGGACGATCGAGGATCTGCGCCGCTTCCGGCTGCTGCACGACGAAACGCTGGTGCAGTGGAAGCACTGGCTGCGGGCGGCGGGGATGGAGGATCTCGGCTGGGTCCGCGGTCCGCGGACGCAGGATTCGGCGCTGCTGATCCAGATGGCGATCGAAGGGCAGGGCGTGGCCCTGGCGCAGCGGGTGCTGGTGGTGGACGACCTGCGCGCCGGCCGGCTGGTCCGGCCGTTCGAGCTCTCGCTCAAGAGCGACAACGCCTACTACTTCGTGGCGCCCCCGGCCGCCCTCAACCGGCCGCTGGTGCGCGCGTTCCGGGACTGGCTGTTCGCCGTGGCGGAGGTCGAGGCGTCGCCGGAGGCGCCGGTGGCGCTGCCGGCGGCGTGACCTCACTCGCGCCAGAACGGCCGGCGTCCCATGGCCTGGACTTGGTTCCGGGTCAGGCCAAGATCGGCGAGGGTGTCGTCGTCCATGCGCTGCATCCGGCCGCGGGCGACGATCCGGGCGTGCCACAGCGCGGGCAGCGCCGCGGCGCGGCGGAGCAGGGCAAGGATGGGGTGTCGCCGCCTGCGGGATCCCGCGCGGCGTTCGTCGACGCAGAAGCTGGTCATCTGATGCGGTCCTGATCGGGGTGGCAGATCAGGGTCGACCCGTGCCCTCAAGATCGGTCCTGGCGGGGCGGAGGGCAAACGGGATAGTCTGGGCCTAGCCCTACAAAAACTTGGCCTGCGGGCCGGGAGATCGGGATGGGATGGCGGTTGCCCCCGCTGAACGGCGTGCGCGCCTTCGAGGCGGCGGCGCGGCACCGCAGCTTCACCCGCGCCGCGGCCGAGCTGTCGGTGACCCAGGCCGCGGTCAGCCAGCAGGTGCGCCGGCTGGAGGACTGGCTGGCGGTCAAGCTGTTCCATCGCCGCGAGAACAGCCTGGAGCTGACCGAGGCCGGCCGCACCTACCTGCCGCTGGTCAGCGCGTCCCTGGCCGGCATCGCCGACGCCACGGCGCAGATCGCGCCGGGGCGCGCGACCGGCGTGCTCACCATCAGCACCACCCCGTCCTTCGCCGCGAAGTGGCTGACGGCGCGGCTGCAGGGATTCACCGCGGCGCATCCCGACGTCGACGTCAACGTCACGGCGTCGCTCCACCGGGTCGATCTCGAGGGCGGCGAGGCGGACTGCGCCATCCGCTGGGGCCAGGGCGGCTGGGAAGGGCTGGTCTGCGACCGGCTGTTCCCGGAGGACTATTTCCCGGTGTGCAGCCCGGCGCTGCGCGATGGGCCGCCGGGGCTGCGCACGCTCGACGACCTGCGCCGGCACACGCTGCTGCACGACCAATCCCTGGCGCCCTGGCGCGACTGGCTGCGCGCCGTCGGCATGCAGGATGTCGACTGGGTGCGCGGGCCGCGGGTCAGCGATTCGTCCCTGACCATCCAGGCGGCGATGGAGGGGCAGGGGGTGGCGCTCGTGGTGTTCTCGCTGGTCGCCGACGACCTGGCGGCGGGGCGGCTGGTGCGGCCGCTCGACCTGTCGGTGCGGAGCCCGGCCAGCTATCACTTCGTCGCCGCCACGCGGGCGATGCGGCGCCCGATGGTGCGGGCGTTCCGCGACTGGATCGTGGCGGCGGCGGCCGAGACCACCCTCGCCCCGCGGGAACCGGTCACGTCGTCGCGCCCGGCCGATTGAGCCTCAGGCGGGCTTGCCACGCCGCGGCCGCCGGACCATCTGCCGTCCGGTGCAACGACCGGAGGAGAGGCGCGTGATCGACCCGAAGAAGCTGTTCGAAGATTTCCTCGGCGGCGGGGCGAAGCAGCCCGGCGGCAAGGCGTCCGGCCTGCCCGGCAATCTCGGGACGCTGGCCACCGGCGCCGTCGGCGGCGGGTTGATCGGCCTCCTCCTCGGCTCGAAGAAGGTCCGCAAGTTCGGCGGCAAGGCGCTCGGCTACGGCGGCGCCGCGGTGCTCGGCGGCCTGGCCTACAAGGCGTGGCAGGACTGGTCCGCCAAGCGGGCGCCCGCCCCGGCCCGACCGCCGGCGCAGCAACCGATTCCCCTGCCGCCGCCACGCAGCCCCTTCGACCTGGAGACGCAGAGCGCGGCGGGCGGCGGCGATGCGCGCATTGCCGTGGTGCGGGCGATGATCGCCGCCGCCAAGGCCGACGGCCATATCGACGCGGCGGAGCACCGGGCGCTGTTCGACCGCATCGGCCAGCTCGATCTCGACACCGAGGAGAAGGCCTTCGTCATGGACGAGCTGGCGAAGCCGCTCGACGTCGCGGCGATCGCGGCCCTGGCGGCGACGCCGGAGCAGGCGGCGGAGATCTGGCTGGCCTCGCGCCTGGCGATCGACCCCGACGACCCGCGCGAGAAGGCCTATCTGGACGACCTCGCGGCGCGGCTGAAGCTGCCCGAGGGACTCACGGCCCATCTGGAGGCGCAGGCGGCCGCGGTGGTGTGACGACGCTCCGGTCCTGTCATGCCCGGGCTTGACCCGGGCATCCAGGGTCTGTCGACGCCGCTCCGGGTGGCCTCTGGATTGCCGGGTCAAGCCCGGCAATGACGAGAATGGGAAAAGGCCGAAGCGCTTCAGGCGACCAGGTCGATCGTGTAGCTCTCGGTGACGGGGTTGGCCAGCAGCTTGCGGCACATCTCGTCCAGGCGCGCCTTGGCCTGGGCGGCGTCGGCGGCGGCGATCTCGACCTCGATCACCTTGCCCTGCCGCACCTCGCCGACCTCGCCGAAGCCGAGGCCCTGCAGGGAATGGCCGATCGCCTTGCCCTGGGTGTCCAGGACGCCGGGCTTCAGCATGACGTGGATGCGCGCTTTCATGGGGCGACCTGGCTCTCGCGGATGTCGACGACACTTCCCTCCGGCAGGATGCCGAGGCGCCGGGCCACTTCCTGATAGGCCTCGAGGACGCCGCCGAGATCCTGGCGGAAGCGATCCTTGTCGAATTTCTCGTTGGTCTGCACGTCCCACAGGCGGCAGTTGTCCGGGCTGATCTCGTCGGCCAGGACGATCCGCATCTCGTCGTTCTCGTCGTAGAGGCGGCCGAATTCGAGCTTGAAGTCGACCAGCTTGAGGCCGATGCCGAGGAACAGCCCGGTGAGGTAGTCGTTCACCCGCAGCGACAGCGACACGATGTCGTCGAGGTCCTGGGCGTTGGCCCAGCCGAAGGCGGTGATGTGCTCCTCCGACACCATCGGGTCGTTGAGCTCGTCCGACTTCAGGTAGTATTCGATGATCGAGCGCGGCAGCGGCGTGCCCTCGGGCACGTTGAAGCGCTTGGAGAACGACCCCGCGGCGATGTTCCGCACCACCACCTCGAGCGGGATGATCTCGACCTCGTGGATCAGCTGCTCGCGCATGTTCAGGCGACGCATGAAATGCGTCGGCACGCCGATCTCGGACAGCCGGGTCATCAGGTACTCGGAGATGCGGTTGTTCAGCACCCCCTTGCCCGAGATCACCGCCTTCTTCTGGCCGTTATGCGCGGTGGCATCGTCCTTGAAGTACTGGACGATCGTGCCCGGCTCCGGCCCTTCGTACAGGACCTTGGCCTTGCCTTCGTAGATGCGCCTGCGGCGGCTCATGTGGGAACGTCCATGGTCCGGTGATGCCAACAGCAAAAAGGGTCGGGGCGCCCTGGTAAGGACGTCCACGTCCGCGCACATATAGCAAGCGCGGGTCCGGTAAACAATTGCGCGCTCCCGCCCGCCTCCGGGCGTGACCGGGGCGGCCGGAGACGCTATATCCTCGGCAAGGGAATATGCCCGCCGGCGGGCAGGTGGAAGGAGATGGCATGACGACGTTCGACTCGCGGGGCCAGGCGTTCGAGGCGGAGTTCCAGCACGACCAGGAGCTCCTGTTCCGGATCCAGAACCGGCGCAACAAGCTGCTGGGTCTGTGGGCCGCCGAACTGATGGGCCTGACCGGCGCCGAGGCCGAGGCCTATGCCAAGGAGGTCGTCATGTCCGACTTCGAGAAGCAGACCGACGAGGACGTGCACGACAAGGTCTATGCCGACCTGAAGATCCACGACGTCGACCTGTCCGACCACCGGCTGCGCAAGAAGATGGATGCGCTGCTGGCCGTGGCCCGGCAGCAGATCATGACCGAGGCGACTCCGAAGTAAGCGGCTTCCGCAGCGGAAAGAAAGGGCGGCTTCGGCCGCCCTTTTCTTTCGCCGGCCGCCCGGTCAGCCCTTCACCGCCCCCGCCGTCAGGCCGCTGGTCATGGCGTTGCGGAAGACATAGTAGATCACCGCCGGCGGCACGGCGTAGATCAGCCCGGTCGCCATCAAGAGGTTCCAGGGGGAATCGTCGGCCGACAGGAACATGCCCAGGCCGACCGACAGCGGCGCCGCCTTCTCGCTCGACAGCAGCAGGAAGGCGTAGAGGTACTCGTTCCAGGCCAGGAGCAGCGCATAGATGCCGATCGCCACCAGCGACGGGCGCATCAGCGGCAGATAGACCAGGCGGAAGATCTGCAGCGGCCGGGCCCCGTCCATGATCGCGGCCTCGTCCAGCTCGCGCGGCAGCTTGTCCGAGGCCTGCTTCAGCACCCAGATCGCATAGGGCGAGGCCAGCGCGATCATCGCCAGGATCAGCGCCAGCTGAGTGTCGAGCAGGCCGTAGGATCCCATGGTCTTGTACATCGGCACGGCCAGGAAGGCGGCCGGGATCAGGTAGGTGGTCAGCGCCAGGTTCATCACCTGGCGGCCGCCCGGCGCGCGCAGCCGGCTGATGGCGAAGGCGGCGTAGGTGGCGACGAACAGGGTCGCGACCCCGGTCGTGACCGCGATCAGGAAGCTGTTGCCCAGCTGCAGCCAGAAGTTGCTGAGGTAATAGTGCTGCTGCCGGAACACGGTCAGGAAATTGGAGAAGGTCGGACTCTCCGGCCACAGCGTGCCGGCCAGCACCGCGTCCTGCGGCGAGATCGCCAGGACGAACAGGTGGTACAGCGGCACCACGGTCCACAGCACCACCGGGATGGCGATCAGGATCAGCACCGCTTCATTGAACCAGCGCTTCATGCCTCGCCTCCCTTGGACAGGCGCTTCACCATGACGAAGACCAGCGGCAGGACCAGCGGCATGGCGACGATGATCGAGGCGACGCCGAGGTCGAGCGCGTTGTTGCGCAGGTAGCGGATGCCGAGCGTGGCCAGGACCTGGGTGCTGTCGTTCGGGCCGCCGCCGGTCAGCAGGTAGACGCTGTTGAAGTCGCCCAGGGTCCAGATCGTCGACAGGATGGTCGAGGTGACGTAGAGCGCCGCGATCGACGGCCAGGTGACGAAGCGGAAGCGCTGCCAGCGCGAGGCGCCGTCGACCGACGCGGCCTCGTACAGGTCGCGGGCGATCGCGAGGCGCCCGGTCAGGAGGATCAGGGTCCAGAACGGCAGCGATTTCCAGATATGGACGACGACGGCGCCGAAGAAGGCGAGCCACGGGTCGGTCAGCCAGGGCGGGCCCTCGAAGATGTCGAACAGCTGGAACAGCTGCTGGTTGATCATCCCGGTCTCGGGGTTGAGCATCACCCGGAAGGACAGGATCGTCGGGATCGACGGCACCGCCCAGGGCAGGATGAACAGCACCAGCAGCAGCCGGATCCACCAGCGCGGCACGGCGAAGAAGCCGGACAGGCCGAGGGCGATCACCATCTTCACATTGACCGCGATCAGCAGGAACAGGACGGTGTTGACCACCGCGGTCAGGAAGATCGGGTCGGCGAACAGGCGCCGGTAGCTGGCGGGGTCGCTGCCGAGATAGAGGCCGTAGCCGACCGGATAGGCCACCAGAACCAGGAACACGGCGATATAGGGGATGAGCAGGATCATCCCCCAGGTCGCCCAGGTGCGGCGGTGGCTGCCGCGGGCGGCGGCCGGGATCGCATGGATCGTGGTCGCGGTCATCGGCTGATCCTCTCTGAGGAAGGGCTGCGGCCCGGCCCGCGCGGCAGTCCGCGCGGACCGGGCCGGCAGGTCGGTCCTAACCGGCGATTTCCTTGATCCGGGCGATCATCTCATCAACCGCCTGCTCGGGCGAGACCTTGTCCTGGACCACGCGGTTCAGCGCCTTGGCCCAGACATTCTCCGCATTCACCGTGGTGAAGTGGTAGTTGTAGACGAAGGGGAACGGGACGGTGCCGTCGGTGAACTGCTTCGACACCACGGCGCGGTGCGGGTCGCTGCCGTCGGTCCAGAACGGCCGGGCGGCGCCGGACTTGGTCACCGGGTACCAGCGCCCGACCGAGCCTTCGACGAAGGGCGTCAGGTTCTCGTCCTTCATCATGAAGGCCATGAACTCCTTGGCCCGGGCCTTGTTCTTGGAATCGGCGAAGATCACCGCGGTCTTGGTCGCCGCCAGGTTCGGCAGGGTGCCGCCATCCGGCTTCTTCGGGAACAGGGTGGTGCGGATGTTCTCCTCGTAGTTCTTCTTCGCCTGGGCCCGCTGCTCCTCGGTCAGCGACGGGTTGGTCGAATCGTCCAGATGCTTGCCGGGGATCGAGATCGTGGCGTTGTGGGTCAGCACCGTCGTCTTGTTGTGGAAATTCACGTTGTTGTCGGTGTCGAGCCAGTTGACCGAGGAGGGCGGGGTGCAGCCGCGGGTGAAGGTCGAGCTGTAGCTCTTCACCGCCTCGATCATCGCCGCCCGGTTCTCCGGCTGGTCGAGGACGATCTTGCCGCTCTCGTCGACGATCTTGACGTTGTAGGCGTTGGCCCAGGTCAGGAAGCTGAAGAAGGTGTCCGAGGCGGCGACGCTCATCGGCTGGCCGATGCCGTAGATCCGCTTGCCCTTCTTGCGCAGAGCGCCCTGCACCTTGTCGCACCAGAAGTCCCAGTACTCGTTCCAGGTGGTCGGGATGTCGGCCTCGCTGAAGCCGGCGTCCTGCAGCATGTCCTTCCAGTAGAAGATGTGCATCGTCTGGCGTTCGATCGGGAAGGCGTAATAGGCCTTCTGCCCGGTCTTGCCGTTCATCAGGAAGGTTGTGGCCAGCGCGTCAGGCTGGAACTGGTCCTTGATCGGGGTGAGGACGTCGCTGACGTCCTCCAGCTTGCCCTCATAGGCCCACTGGCCGGTGGTGCGGAAATCGTAGGTGGTGCAGTAGCCGACATCGGGCGGCGTGCCGGCCTCGACCGCGGCGACCGACTTCACGATGCAGTCCTCGGTCGAATAGAGCGACAGCTCGACCTTGACGCCCGTGGCCTTCTGGTACCGGTCGATCAGGGCCAGCAGGGCGTCGTCCTCGCCCTTATAGAAGCCCTTGGTGAACCAGACCGTGAGCGTGTCCTGCGCCCGGGCCGGCATCGCGGCGGCGAGGACGAGGGCCAAGGCGCAGCCGGCCGACAAGGGGCGGAAATCGATCTTGGGCATTCGGTTCTCCCTGAACTGAGAAGGAAGGGTGGCGGTTTGCACCGTCTTGCTCGTGGCTTCCGGGCCGGAAGCGAGGCTGTCAGGGCACGCCCGGTCTTCGGGCGGTCGAGCCCCGTTCGACGATCTCGAAGCCGACATCGATGACGGCGGGAGGCGGCGCGGCGCCATCCTCCGGCGCCAGGACGCGCAGCAGAAGGTCGCCGACCCGGCGGCCGATGCCTTCGGCGTCGATCCGCACCGTCGACAGCGCCGGCACGCACTGCCCGGCGATCTCGAAATCGCCGAAGCCCAGGATCGAGACCCGGCCCGGGACGGCGATGCCGCGGCGCTGGCATTCCAGGAGCGCGCCGACGGCGGCGAGATCGGAGACCGCGAACACGGCGTCGACCGACCCGCCGTCGAGCAACTGGGCCATCGCGGCGGCGCCGCCGGCGAAGGATACCGGCACCTGGCCACGGTGGATCACGGCGTCGGTCGGCAGCCCGGCCTCGCGCAGCACCTCGGCGAAGCCGGTCAGCCGGGCCTCGCCGCGGAAATCGTGGGACTCGCCACCCAGCGCCGGGCCGATAGCGCCGATCCGGCGATGGCCCAACGCGATCAGATGCCGGGCCGCGGCTCGGCCGGCCTCGATGTTGGAGAAGCCGACGGCCCGGTCGATCGGGACCGCGGCGTCGCAGTCCCAGATCTCGACCACCGGGATGCCGGCGCTGCGCAGCATGGTCCGGGCCGGTTCGGTGTGGTTCATGCCGGCCAGCACGATCGCCTCGGGCCGCCGCTCCAGCATCGTCCGGATCAGCGCCTCCTCCTCGCTCATGCGATAGAGGGTGTAGCCGATCAGCAGCTGATAGCCGCTCCGGCGCAGCGCCTCGGTCAGGCCGTGTGCGGTGTCGGCGAAGGTGGAGTTGGTCAGCGTCGGCACCAGCGTGGCGATGAAGCCGGTGCGGCGCGACGACAGGGCGGCGGCGACCTTGTCGTCGACATAGCCGAGCTGCTCGATCGCCCGGCGGATGCGGTCGCGCGTCTCCGGCGCCACCCGGCTGCTGCCGGCCTGCACCCGGGACACGGTCATCGGCGAGACCCCGGCGAGACGGGCGACATCCCGCATCGTCGGCCGCAGGGAACGCTTGGGCATGGAATGGCTCTCGATCGGCCGCGCGGCGCTGCTGCGCCCTGCCGTACGCCGGCGGGGCTGCACATTCCGGCGCTTCCGGACCGCGGTGGCGGGGCAGGGCCGCGCGAAAGCGCGGCAGGCCGCGGAACGCGTCATCGGCGGGACCGGGAGGCCCCTGCGCTCGAGTGGATGAGATCGGTGTCAAGCATGGTGTCGGCCCTCCCCATGGCCCGAGGTCGATTTGTCGTTCTTATTGATGTGACCGGTAACATGACGGCCGTCGGCACGCAAGTGCGAGGCAGCGGAAGAGGGCGGTCCCTCCCATGGCGGCGTCGACCACGCCATCGCCGACAGCCGCACCGACGATGTCGCCGGACTGATGGCCAGGCTGCAGGCCTTCGTCCGCCGGGCGCTGGGGCTGAGCTGACCAAGCCCCAATTTGGGTCATTGCGAGCGCGGCGAAGCGATCCAGGTCGGCTCTCACCGGCCCTGGATTGCTTCGTCGGCTTCGCCTCGCAATGACGATGAAGGGCTGGGAGGCCTCGTAACGGGGCGCTTACCGCTCGACCGTGCGGTTCCAGCGGTCGTTCCACTCCGGCCGGTGGGCGTTGATCTGGTCCCAGTCGACCGTGACCGCGTGCTCGAGATAGCCGCGCATATCCTTCACCATCGCCGCCGATTCCGGCGTGGGGCCCTCGACCTTGGCGTTGGATGGAATCTGGTTGCCGTATTGCAGCGCCTTGGCCTGCGCCTCCGGCGTCAGGAGGTACTGCGCCAACCTCTGCGCCAGCGCCGGCTCGGAATTCCCGGCGATGACGCATTCGGCGACCATCAGCACCACCGCGCCCTCCTTCGGCTGGGCATAGGCGACGGGGATGCCCTTGTCCTTGAGGCTGGCGACGGCGGTCGGCGTCAGCGGGAAGATCGCCGCCTCGCCGGTCTGCACCATCTCCGACAGCTTGGCCGAGCTCGGGATGTACTCCAGCACGTTCGGGCCGACGGTCTCGCCCCATTTCGCGAAGCCGGGCTCGACATTCTCCTCGGTGCCGCCCTGGATGCGGTTGAACATCAGGAAGCCGTGCAGCCCGTAGGTGCTGCTCGACAGCGACTGGAACACGACCTTGCCCTCATATTTCGAGTCGGCCAGGTCCGTCCAGGAGGTCGGGGCGGCCCAGCCCTCTTCCTGGAACATCTTGGTGTTGTAGGCGAGGCCGGTGACCGTGACGGTGACGCCCAGCGCCATGTCGTCCTTGATCCGCGCGGCGGGATACAGGTCGGCCATCACCGGCGCGGCCTCGGTCTTTTGGCACAGCCCCATGCCGATGGCGCGGACCATGACGCCGTCGTCCAGGAACATCAGGTGCATCTGCGGATTGTCCTTGGCCGCCTGCGCCTTGGCCAGGATCTCCGACGAGGTGCCGGGGACGACAACGACCTTTACGTCGTTGGCCTTCTCGAAATCCGGGAAGACGTATTGGGTGTACGCCTTCTCCATGTCGCCGCCATTCATGCCGATATAGAGGGTCTTGGTCTCCGCCATCGCGGTGCCGGAGGCCAGCAACGCCGTCGTGGCCAAAAGCCCGGCTGTGATCCGTCCCTTCATGTCGCTCTCTCCTGTTTCGCTTGTTGATGCTCAGGCCGCCGTCGTGTCCCCCGCGGGGGCGGCGAAGCGGCCGATGTCGAAGGCCTCGATCGGGGTGGAGCTGCGGCCGTCGCGCGCCAGCTCGGCCAGCACCTCGCCGACCGCCGGCCCGATCTGAAAGCCGGCGCCGGAGAAGCCGAAGCCGTGGATCAGCCCCGGGGTGGTGCGGCTCGGCCCCAGCACCGGGTTGCGGTCGGGTGTGTCACCCTCGACCCCGCTCCAGAACCGGATCACCTGGGCGCCGCGCAGGGCCGGGAACAGCTCCGCCGCCTGGCGCAGCAGCGCAGCGATGGCGCTGCGGCCGGGCCGGGCGCGGTCTTCGTCCAGCGCGATGCCGCGGCCGCCGCCCATGACGCAGTTGCCGCGCTCGACCTGGCGGGCATAGATGCCGCCGCCCTCGACCCCGACATTGACATCCATCAGCCGCGGCAGCGGCTCGGTCACCGCCATGTTCGGGTGCGCCGAGACCAGCGGCACCGTCTCGCCGAAGGCGGCGGCGAAGCGGCCGGACCAGGCGCCGGCGCAGTTCAGCAGCAGGCGCGACCGAACCTCCAGCCCGCCGGCCAGCAGGCGGAAGCCGTCGCCGTCGCGCACCGCCTCCTGCACCGCGGTCTGCTCGCGGATGTCGGCCCCGGCCTTGCGCGCGGCGCGGGCGAAGCCGGGCGACACCAGCCGCGGATTGGCATGGCCGTCGCCCGGGCACCAGGAGCCGGCGATGGCGCGGTCGCCCAGCCAGGGCCAGCGGGCGCGAAAAGCGTTGCCGGCGACGATCTCGAGCCCGAGGCCGAGATCGCGCACCCGGTCCTGATAGGCCTCCAGCGACGCCAGGTCGGCCTCGCTGCGCGCCAGCTTGAGGTGGCCGGAGCGGATGTATTCGCCGTCGATGCCGATCGTCTCGGGCAGGCGCTGCCAGATCGCATGCGCCCGCTGCGCCAGCGGGATCTGCTCCGGCGGCCGGCCCTGGCGGCGGACGCCGCCATAGTTCACGCCGCTGGCCTGGGCGCCGCAGAAGCCGCGCTCCAGCAGCAGCACCGCCATCCCCATGCGCCGCAGCGCCAGCGCCGCGGCCGCGCCGGCGATGCCGCCGCCGATGATGGCGACATCGGTGGTGATGCGCTCGGTGGCGGTCATGCCGCGCTCCGAATGGGAGGGTGAGGGGGCTGGTGCAGTCGTTTGAACCAGTCGGTCGTCGTATCCATCATGCCGCTTCCTCCGGCGCGTCCTCGATCGCGACCGGGATCGGCTTGACCGGGGCCTGGCCGCGCAGCCGACCCACCGCCTCGACCGGCACGCCGCGATGGGCCGCCAGGATCTCGGCCGCCGCGGCGCCGCACATGCGGCCCTGGCAGCGCCCCATGCCGACCCGGCACAGCGCCTTCAGCCGGTTCAGCTCCGGCGTGCCCCAGCGGGTGGCGGTGGCGCGCAGCGTGCCGGCCGATACTTCCTCGCAGCGGCAGACCACGAGATCGTCCGGTGCCTGGGCGGCCCAGTCCGTGGGGAAGGGGAAGGCACGCTCCAGCCCCCGGCGGAACCGGCCGATCGCGGCCAGCTTCGCCTCGAGCCGCGCGGCACAGGCACGGTCGACCGGCCGGCCGAGATCCTCCAGCAGCGCCAGGGCCGCGCGCTCGCCGGCCAGCTCCGCCGCATCCGCCCCGGCGATGCCGGCGCCGTCGCCGGCCAGATAGACGCCGGCCACGCTGCTGCGGCCGGCGGCGTCGCGCTCCGGCAGCCAGGCGCGGTTCAGCGGGTCGAAGCGGAAGCGGCAGCCGGCCAGATCGGCCAGCTGGGTCTCGGAGCGCAGGCCGTAGCCGAAGGCGACGGCGTCGCAGTCGATCCGCCGCTCGCGGTCGCCGTCATGCCAGGCCAAGCCCTCGACCCGGTCGGTCCCCAGGATGCGCAGCGGCCGGGCGCCGTGGCGCACCGGAACGCCGCCGGCCTTCAGCGCCGCCAGCAGGCGCAGGCCCTTGGCCAGGGTGGCCGGGCCGCGCAGCAGGCCGGGTAGGGCGGCCAGCTTGTCGGCCGTCCGGGCGGTGTCCAGCACCGCGACGACCTCCGCCCCGGCCTTCAGATACTGCGAGGCGACCAGCGGCAGCAGCGGGCCGGTGCCGATGAAGGCGACGCGCCGGCCGATGCCGCAGCCCTGGTATTTCAGCGCCACCTGCGCCGCGCCCAGGCTGTAGGCGCCGGGCAGGGTCCAGCCGGGGATCGGCAGGATGCGGTCAGTCGCGCCGGTGGCCAGGATCAGATGGCTGTAGGGCAGCCGCTCCGCCCGCCCCTCGCGCAGCAGGTCCAGCGCCCCGGCCTCGATGTTCCAGACCAGCGTGTTCGGCCGATGGTCGATCGCCAGCCCGTCGATGGTCCGGTGCAGCGCCGTCGCCTTCGCCGCCTCGGTGCCGTAGAGAGTTTTTGCATCGCGGGTGAAGCCGTCCGGCTGGCGGCGATAGATCTGGCCGCCACCCTTCGGCGCCTCGTCCACCAGCACCGGCCGCAGCCCGGCGGTCACGAGGGCCTGGGCGGCGCGGATGCCGGCCGGGCCGGCGCCGACGATGACCGGGCGGATCTCGCCGCTCATGCCGCTTCTCCCGGGCCGGTGACCAGGCGCATGCCCTCGGCGATGGCGGTGGAGCAGGCGCGGAAGCGCTGCCCGTCCTCGGTCGCCACCCAGCAATCCTGGCAGGCGCCCATCAGGCAGAAGCCGGCGCGGGGGCTGCCGCTGAACTCGGATCGCCGCAGCCGGTCGGCCGCGGTCAGGATCGCGGTCAGCACCGTGTCGCCGGCCAGGGCCGTGGCCGGCCGCCCGTCCAGGCGGAAGCGGATCTCGGACCGGCCGGTCTCGGCCAAGCGGGTCAGGATGGGCATGGGGAGGATCCGGTCACTGGCGGCCGACCAGGATGCGGTCGAGTCCGTAGATGCGGTCGAGCACGACCATGGCGACGGCGGTGACGGCGACCATCAGGGCCGAGACGGCGGCCATCATCGGGTCGATCGATTCCGTCGCGTACATGTACATCCGCACCGGCAAGGTGACGGTGGCGGGCGAGGTGACGAAGATCGACATCGTCAGCTCGTCGAAGCTGTTGATGAAGGCCAGCAGCCAGCCGCCGGCGACGCCGGGCAGGATCATCGGCAGGGTGATGCGGCGGAACACGGTGAAGGCGCTTGCGCCCAGCGACGCCGCCGCCTGCTCGGTCGACCGGTCGAAGCCGACCAGCGCGGCGATCACCAGCCGCAGCGCATAGGGCGCGATCACCACGCTGTGCGCCAGAACCAGCCAGAAGAAGCTGCCGGCGGCGCCCATCTGCGAGAACAGCTGCAGCAGCGCCACGCCCAGCACCAGATGCGGGATCAAGAGCGGCGACAGGAACAGCGCGTTCAGCGCGTCGCGGCCACGGAAGGCATAGCGGGTGGTGGCGATGCCGGCCGGCACCGCGATCGCGGTCGACAGCGTCGCCGACAGGGTCGCCAGCCCCAGGCTGTTCCAGAAGGACTGCAGGAAGTCCGGATGGTGGAACACCGCGTCGAACCAGCGCAGCGAGGCGCCGGCGGTCGGCAGGCTCAGCGTGTTCTCCGGCGTGAAGGCGACCAGGCAGACGATCACCAGCGGCGCCATCATGAAGACGACGACCAGCGTGTGGAAGGCCAGGGAGACGGGGCCGTTGCGGGTCATGGCCGCGCCTCACCCGAGGCTCTTCCGGTACCGTCCTTCGACGATCCGGTTGTATCCGAGCATGATGGCCAGGTTGGCGACCAGCAGGATCACCGCGATGGCGGCACCCAAGGGCCAGTTCAGCGAGTTCAGGTATTCGTCATAGACCACGGTCGCGACCATCTTCAGCCGCCGGCCGCCCAGCAGGCCGGGAATGGCGAAGGAGCTGGCGGCCAGGCCGAACACGATCAGGCTGCCGGACAGGAGGCCGGGCAGGATCTGCGGCAGCACCACCCGGCGCAGCACGGTGGCGGGCGACGCGCCGAGGGACAGCGCCGCCTGCTCGGTCGCCGGGTCCAGCTTCTGCAGCGAGGTCCAGACTGGGATGACCATAAAGGGCAGCATGATGTGGACCAGCGCCACCACCACCGCCGTCTCGGTGTAGAGCAGCCGGACGCGGCCGAGGCCCAGCGCCTGCATCGCCTCGTTCACCAGCCCGGTCGGGCCCAGCAGCATGCTCCAGCCGAAGGCGCGGACCACGACCGAGACCAGCAGCGGCGCCAGCACCACCAGCAGGAAGATCGACCGCCAGGGCTTTCGCATCCGGCTCAGCACATAGGCCTCGGGCGCGCCGACCACGATGCAGATCAGCGTGGTCAGGGCCGCCAGGCGGAAGGTGCGCAGGAAGATCTCGTAGTAATAGGGGTCGGTCAGGACCGTCAGGTACTGGCCGATCGTCCACGCGTCCTGCACCCCGGTGGCGTGGTCGTAGACGCGGAAGGACAGGATCAGGGTCAGCAGCAGCGGCGCCAGCACCAGCCCGGCGAACAGGATCGTCGCCGGCAGCGCCATCGCCGCAGGGGCCAGCCGGCTCTCGGCCGTCGCACTCATCGGACGGCCTCGGCAGCGTCCGCGTCGCGCAGCACCCGGATCATCTCCGGCGCCCAGTCGATGCCCGCCGGTGCACCCTCGGCCAGCGGCTCGCCGCCCAGGTTCGGCACCGCGGCCAGCAGCTCTCCGGCCGGGCTGTCCAGGTGGTACAGCCACTGGCTGCCCAGGAAGTAGCGGCGCGACACCATGCCGGGCAGCCGGCCGGTGCCGGGCGCACCCAGCGCCAGCTTCTCCGGCCGCAGGCACAGCAGCACCCGGGCGCCGGCGGGCAGGCCGTCGCCCGGCACCTCCAGCGTCGCGGCGCCGACCGTCACCCGCGCCACGGCGCCAGCCCGGGCCACCATGCCGTCCAGCAGGTTGGCCTTGCCGACGAAGTCGGAGATGAAGCGGCTGCGCGGGTGCTCGTACATCCGGTAGGGCTGGTCGATCTGGGTGATGCGGCCGCGCTCCATCACCACCACCCGGTCGCTGATCGACAGCGCCTCGGCCTGGTCGTGGGTGACCATGATCGTGGTGGTGCCGGTGCGGCGCTGGATCTGGCGCAGCTCGAACTGCATCGCCTCGCGCAGCTTGGCGTCCAGGTTGGACAGCGGCTCGTCCAGCAGCAGCACCGGCGGCTCGATCACCAGGGCGCGGGCCAGGGCGACGCGCTGGCGCTGGCCGCCGGACAGGGCGCGCGGATAGCGGCCGGCGAGGTGGTCGAGATGAACCAGCGCCAGCGCCTCCTCGACCCGCTTCAAGCGCTCCGGCTTCGCGACCCTGCGCATCTCCAGCCCGAAGGCGACGTTGTCGGCGACGGTCATGTGCGGGAACAGGGCGTAGCTCTGGAACACCACGCCCAGGCCGCGGCGGTTCGGCTTCACCCGGGTCAGGTCCTGCCCGTCCAGCACGATCCGGCCGGTGGTGGCCGGGACGAAGCCGGCGACCATCTGCAGCGTCGTGGTCTTGCCGCAGCCGGACGGGCCGAGCAGCGATACGAACTCGCCGCGCTCCACGGTCAGGTCGAGATCGGCGACCGCCGCGACGTCGCCATACAGCTTCGAGATTCGTTCGAGACGGAGGAAGGTCACTGCCTGTCTCCCTGGCATCCCTGTCCGCGGCCATTCCGCACTGCCGCGCATCGGCCCGCCGGTCTTGGCATCCGTGGAACGGAAGGTGCCGGCGCGTCCTTTCAAAAGACTCTTTCATGATGGTGAGTCAAGGAGACATTCCATTTTCGAGGGAGTAATGTGATCCAAATTCCGAAAAGCGGAATTACGTTGATCAAGATCGGCCTGGAGTTTCCGGAAATGGCGAAAGAGAGCGAGGCCCCAGGCAAGAGCCTGCAGCGCGGCTTCGCCGTCCTGCGGGCCCTGGCCGAGGCGGGCGGGGAGGGGGCGAAGCTGATCCGCATCGCCGAGGCCACCGGCCTGACCCAGGCGACCGTGCACCGGCTGCTGCAGGCGCTGCAGGCCGAGGGGGTGGTGGAGCAGGACGGCCGCAGCCGGCTGTACCGGCTCGGCCTCGATTTCTTCGCCCTGGCGGCGCGGGCCGGGAACCCCGGCAATCTGCGCGACCTGTGCCGGCCGGTGCTGCAGCGCCTCTCCGCCATGCTCGGCGACACCGTGTTCCTGCTGGTGCGCAGCGGCTTCGACGCCATGTGCCTGGACCGCTGCGAGGGGCCGTTCCCGATCCGCTCCTTCACCGGCGACATCGGCGGCCGGGTGCCGCTCGGGGTCGGGCAGGGGGCGCTGGTGATCCTGGCCTTCCTGCCGGAGGCGGAGCGGGAGGAGGCGATCCGCTTCAACGTCCCGCGCCTGCTGAACCAGGGCTTCATGGACGAGGTCTATCTGCGCACCGAGATCGCCAAGGCGCGTGAGGCCGGCTTCGCGTCCCGCCGCGATGTGGCGCTGCCCGGCATGGGCGGCGTCGCGGTGCCGGTCCTCGACCGCGAGGGCCGGGCGGTGGCGGCGCTCAGCATCGGCACGATCTCGGAGCGGCTGGGCGAGGACCGGCTGCCGACGGTGGTGGAGATCCTGAAGCGCGAGGCGGCGGCGATCGGGCCGCGCCTCAATCCGTTCGATCCCACCCTGCGCCGCCCCGCCCAGCTGCTGGGCAGCGCCTCGCGCGGCGGCTGACACTTCCGTTTTCACCGTCGATATGCCAGGGAGGGGCCGGCATGACCGACGATCCCGCGCTCGACACCCTGTTCCTGCCGTTCCGGACCGGCGCCCTGACCTGGCCGGAAGACGGCCGCGCCCTGGTCCTCGGCGCCCGCGCCGGGGCGGCATTGGCCGAGTTCGCCTCGCCGGCGCTGGCCTGCGAGCAGAGCTTCCGGCCCCGGGCCGCGGCGCTGGAAGCGGCGGGGCTGAGCGTCTCGACCCGGGCCGAGGGCCGGTTCCCGCTGGTGCTGGTGCTGCCGCCGCGGCAGCGCGAGGCGGCGCGGGCGCTGCTGGCCCGGGCGTTGGACCAGGCCGGGCCTGGCGGTACCGTCGTGGTCAGCCTGGCCAACACCGACGGCGCCCGCTCGGTCGAGGAGGATCTGGACCGGCTGGCCGGCCCGGTCGAGAGCCTGTCGAAGAACCGCTGCCGCGTCTTCTGGGCGCGGGCCGGCGCCGGCGATCCGGCCCTGCGGGCGGACTGGGCGGCGCTAGAGGAACCGCGGCCGGTGGCCGACGGCCGCTTCCTCAGCCGCCCCGGCCTGTTCGCCTGGGACCGGATCGATCCCGGCTCGGCCCTGCTGGCGGCGCATCTGCCGGCGGAGCTGAAGGGGCAGGGCGCCGATCTCGGCGCCGGTTTCGGATATCTCGCGGCCGAGGTCCTGGAGCGCTGCCCCGAGGTGACGGCGCTGGATCTCTACGAGGCGGAGGCCCGGGCGCTGGAGCTGGCGCGGCACAACCTCGAGCCTTACACCGGCCGGGCCGAGCTGGACTTCCTCTGGCACGACGTCGCCGCCGGGCTGCCGCGGGACCGGCGCTACCATTTCATCGTCACCAACCCGCCCTTCCATGAGGGGGGCCGGGCCGACCGGCACGATCTCGGCCGTGCCTTCATCACCGCGGCGGCGGCGGCGCTGCGGCAGCGGGGCCGGCTGTGGCTGGTGGCGAACCGGCACCTGCCCTATGAGGCGACGCTGGAGCAGGCCTTCACCATGGTCCGCCGGGTCGCCGATGACGGCACCTACAAGGTGATCGAAGCGTCGAAAGGCGTGCGATGAAGCTTGTGCGCCGCCTCGCCAATCTCGGCTATGGCAGCCGTAAGCAGGTCGAGGCGCTGCTGCGCGACGGTCGCGTCACCGATGCCGAAGGCCGGCCGCTGGGTGCGGACGCGCAGCCGGAGCACGAGGCGGTCCGCGTCGACGGCCAACCGCTCGACCCGCCGCCCGGCGCGGTGCTGATGCTGAACAAGCCGGCCGGGTATACCTGCTCGACCAGCGATCCCGGACGGGTGGTGTACGAGCTGCTGCCGCCGCGCTTCCGCCTGCGCAACCCGATCATTGCCCCGGTCGGGCGGCTGGACCGCGACACCACCGGCCTCCTGCTGCTGACCGATGACGGGCCGCTGCTGCACCGGATCATCTCGCCGAAGAGCCGGATCCCGAAGGTCTACGAGGCCGTGCTGGCGCGCGACCTGACGGGGAAGGAGGCAGCGGCCTTCGCCTCCGGCACGCTGATGCTGCGATCGGAGACCACGCCGCTCGAGCCGGCGGTGCTGGAGGTTCTGGGGCCGCGCTGTGCCCGACTGACCGTGACCGAGGGCCGCTACCACCAGGTCCGGCGCATGTTCGCCGCGGTCGGCAACCATGTCGAAGCGCTGCATCGGACCGCTATCGGCGGCCTCGGTCTGGGTGATCTGGCGGAGGGAAAGTGGCGGCTGTTGGTTCCGTCCGAAGTCGCATCGGTGTTCAAGCCAATGGCGTCGTGAACATATGTTCGACTGCTAGATCTCGGGCCGGTCATAGGAATGTAATAATATATCATCGTTGATGATTTTCCTTGTCGGGGCGTCGGCGCTGGCGCAGAGTGCCGAGCCTGCAGGGAGATCGAGCGCGAGGGCATCGAGCACGATTTGCCGATAGCCTCGTCGGCCGCCTGTTTGTCGGTTTGGCACCCGTCCCCGGTGCCGATGCGGTTCACGGATCCTCGCATCGCCGATGGACATGCAGTGATCGATCCTCTCCTGCGAGAATCACGGCACGCGGCGGGCCTTCGGGGCCGCCAAGGGCCGCAACGACAAAAGCCGCTGGAGGAACCGCCATGGCTGGTCAGCACCGCAGGCGTCCCAGGACGAGTCCGGCCCCGCTTCGGGCGGATGAGAACGAGCTGAAGACCCTTCCGCCGAAGGCTGCGAACGACACCGAGACTGTGGTCCCGCTGAGGGAGATCGCGGAGATGAGCCTTCCGGCCGAGACCCCCCAGCCCGCTGCGCCCCGCCCGTCCCGGGTGCAGGCGGCGCTCCGGGCCGAGATGCTGTGCCGGGGCTTGCGCTTGTCGCAGGCTGAATTCGCCCGCCGCTACGGCCCGGCCAGTGCCGTCGTCCGCAACTGGGCGCCGCGCCAGGCGCAGCCGGGCGGCATCAAGCTGTAGCCGCTTCCGAAGGTCCCGAGCGATCGACCGGCGGCCGCCGACGCGGCCCGCCGGTCTTCGCTTGCCTGGGTGACACCCCGCGGGTTCGGTGATACCCGAGAGGCGAATGCGGGACGCGGTCGGGGAGAACGGATGCGCTGGGAGGGACGGACGGCGATGGCGCGGGCCTGGGTCCGGCTGCCGTCGGGCAAGCGGCTGGATCTGCTCAACCCCACCCCGTTCGACTGGGACGACCGCGACCTGGCGTTGGGCCTGGCGCGGACCTATCGCTGGGGCGGCCATTCCGCCTGGCCGCTGCCGCTCTCCGTCGCCCAGCACTCCCTCGCTGTCCTGGCTCTCTGCCGCACCTGGGCGGCCGAGCCGCTGTCGCCGGTGGCGGAGCTGCGCGAGCTGCTGCACGACGCGGATGAGGGGTTGCTCGGCTTCGACCCGCTGTCGGTGATCAAGCCTTTCCTGGGCCAGGAGTTCCGTGACCTGACTTCGCGGCTCGAGGACACGGTGTTCCAGCGCTACGGCCTGACGCGCTGGACGGCGGACCAGAAGGCCTTCCACAAGCGGGCCGACCGGGTGGCCGCGGCCAGCGAGGCGATCCACGTCGTCGGCTGGACCCGCGACGAGGTCGCGAAGGTGCTGAAGATCCGGTTCCATCCGATCGACGACGACCCGCTGCTGCCGATCTATGGCGGCACACCCTGGGAGCCCTGGGCGCCCGACCTGGCGGCGGAGCGGTTCCTGGAGGAATTGGGGCGGCTGAAGGCCGCGGCCGCTTGATCGCTATGTCCCGGGCGGGGACCGCCGGGCGATGAAGCGGGCCACCGCCGGGCCCAGCAGCACCACCAGGAAGAAGCGCACGGTCTGCAGCGCCATGACGAAAGGCAGGTCGACATCGCTCGACGCCGCGATGATGGCGATCGAATCCATGCCTCCGGGACTGGTCGCCAGATAGGCGGTCAGCGGGTCGACCCCGAGCGTCCGGACCAGTACGCAGGCGAGGCCGCCGCAGAACGCGATCAGCGCGACGATCGACAGCAGGATCTGCGGCAGCGCGCGGGCGGCGTGGACCAGCACCGACCGGGTGAAGCCGAGGCCGATGTTCCAGCCGATCAGCGCATAGGCGACGGCCAGCAGCCATTCCGGCAGCTCGATCTCGATCAGCCCGAGCGAGTGCAGCACCGCCCCGGCCACCAGCGGCACCAGCATCGACCCCGCCGGAATTTGCAGCAGGCGCCCGGTCACCGCGCCCAACCCGGCCAGCACCAGCGTGCCGGCGAAGGGCAGGGCGTCGACCGGCGGGAACCAGACGATGGCGGGCGCACCGGTGTCGCCGGTGTCCACCCAGAACCGGGCGATCAGCGAGGCCGCGGTGGCGACGCAGACCACGCGCAGATACTGCATGAAGGCGACCAGCCGGGCATCGGCGCCGAAGGCCTCGGCCATCAGCACCATGGCGGTCGCGGCACCGGGGGAAGAGCCCCAGACGCCGGTGGTCCCGGGCAGCACCTGCCAGCGGCTCATCAGCCAGCCCAACACGCTGCTGGCCACCAGCGTCACCAGAACGACCGCCAGGAACAGCGGCCAGTCCCGCAGGAAGAAGACGAGGATCGCCGGCGTGATCGCCCCGGCGATAAGGCAGCCGATGATCGCCTGGGCGCCGAAATAGGGCTGGCGCGGCACCCGGATGGTGCCGCCGCCGGCTCCGACCAGGATGCCGGCGATCATCGGCCCCAGGAGCAAGGCCGCGGGCAGCGCCGCCATCTGCAGCAGCGCGGCGAACAGCGCAGAGGCGGCCAGCAGCAGGGCCCATTGCCCGGCACGCGGCAGCCTGCCCAGGCCCGCCGCCGCCGGGCCGTTGATGGAAACCACTGCAGCCTCGCTTTCCGCCTCAGGGCCGGCCGAGCACGATCTCCGCGGTCCGGGAGACGATTCCGATGCGCGGGAAGATAGACTCGACCGCGAAGCCGTGCATCTCCGCCGACAGGCTGGTCATCGCATCCTCGGCGAAGACCACGGCGTAGTTCAGCTCCCAGGCCTGGCGGGCCGTGGACTCGACGCCGAAATTGGTGGCGATGCCGCCGAGCACGATGGTGCCGATGCCGCGCCGGCGCAGCTGCAGGTCGAGATCGGTGCCGGTGAAGGCGCCCCATTGCCGCTTGGTGACGAGGATGTCGCCCGGCTCGGCCACGCCGTCGGCAAGGTCGCTCCAGCCCGCGGGCAGGCCGCCGGCCGGGCGGGGCATCGGCCGGTCCACCGGCTGCTTCAGCGCGTCGGCGAAATCCGGCGCCCAGCCGACACGGACCGGGACCACGGGGGCGCCGGCAGTGCGGAAGCGGGCGGCCAGGGCCTTGGCTGTCGCCAGCACCTCCGCCCCGTCGCGGGGCGCGAGCGGCAGGCCGAGGATGCCGTGCTGCAGGTCGATCAGCACCAGGGCGGTGCTGCGCGGGTCGAGGACAGGCATGGTCGACACCTTTCTGGGCGGGCGCGCGCCTCCGGTCCCGGCGGCGGGCCGGGCAGGTGGACGGGGGCGGGCGCATGTGGAAATATGAGGATAGCCTCGCAAATAGTTTTATGAGCATGTCCTCACAAAAGTCAACCGCTGCCGACACGACCGGGCGCGAACCCCGGCGGCAGCGCGGCCGGGAGCGAGTGGCGGCGCTGCTGCGGGCGGCCTCCGCGGTCTTTGCCGAAAAAGGCTACGATGCGGCGACGATGACCGAGGTCGCGGCCCGGGCGGGGGCGGCGATCGGCTCGCTCTACCAGTTCTTCCCGAGCAAGGAGGCGCTGGCCGATGCGCTGCTCACCCGCTACGGCGAGCAGGTGCTGGAGGGGCTGCAGGCGGTCGAAGCGCAGGCGGTGGATCTGTCGGTCCCGGCCCTGGCCGATGCGCTGATCGACCTGCTGCTCGGGCTGAAGGAGGAGCGGGCGGCAGCGCTGGCGCTGATCGAGGCGCGGCGGGATGCAACCCAGGCTCTGGGACTTCGCGACGCCCTGCGCGCGGGCGTGGCCCGGATCCTGGGCTTGCGCGCACCCGGGCTGCCGCCGGATCGGCTGACGGCCATGGCGATCACCGTGGTGCTGCAGATGAAGGCCGCGGCCGCACTCGGCGCCGAGCCGGGGCTGAAGCCGCGCGCCGCAGCCCTGGCGGAACTGCGGCGGATGACGCGCCTCTATCTGGAGGAGGGGCTGGGGCCGGATCCGGCCTGACGCGGCGGCAGGACGACCAGGCGCAGCGCGATCAGCAGCGCCGCCAGGACCAGGCTGCCGATCATCAGCGTGACGCCGGGCCAGCCCCAGTCGGCCCAGGCGATGCCGCCGAGCGAGCCGGCGACGCTGGAGCCGAGATAATAGAAGAACAGGTAGAGCGAGGAGGCCTGGGCGCGGGCCTGCAGCGCCCGGCGGCCGACCCAGCTGCTGGCCACCGAATGGGCGCCGAAGAAGCCGAAGGTCAGCACCGCGACGCCGGCGATGATGGCCCACAGCGCCTCGCCGCGGGTCAGGGCAATGCCGGCCAGCATCAGCATGATCGGCGCCCAGAACACCCGTCGCCGGCCGAGCATGCCGGCGAGATGCCCGACCCAGATCGAGGCGCCGATGCCGATCAGATAAACCACGAAGATGGCGGCCACGGCGGTCTGGCTGAGGCCGTAGGGCGGCGCCAGCAGCCGGAAGCCGGTGTAGTTGTAGAGCGTGACGAAGGCGCCCATCAGCAGGAAGCCTTCGAGGAACAGCCAGCGCAGGCCGGGGTCGCGCAGATGGTCGGCGAAGGCCGCCAGCAGCAGCCGCGGCCGCAGCGGCCGGGGCGTGAAATGCGCCGAGGGCGGCAGGCTGCGCCAGAACAGCACGGCGCAGACCAGGCCGCTCAGCCCGACCACGCCGAGCCCGAAGCGCCAGGAGACCAGGTCGGTGAGGACACCGGCGATCAGCCGCCCGCCCAGACCGCCCAGGGCGCTGCCGCCGATGAACAGCCCCATCGCCAGCCCGACCGACTTCGGATGCATCTCCTCGCTGACATAGGCCATGGCCACGGCCGGCAGCCCGCTCAGCGACAGGCCCATCAGCGCTCGCAGGACCAGGAGCCCGTGCCAGGACGGCGTCAGCGCCGAGAGGCCGGTCAGCACCGCGGACGCGAACAGCGAGGCCACCATCACCGGCTTGCGGCCCCAGGTTTCGGACAGCGCGCTGGCGACCAGCATGGCGAAGGCCAGCGTGCCGGTGGTCAGCGACAGCGACAGGCTGCTCTCCGCCGCGCCGACCCCGTAGGTCTCGGCGAAGACCGGCATCAGCGGCTGCACGCAATAGAGCAGGGCGAAGGTGGCGAAGCCGGCGGCGAACAGCGCCAGGTTGGTGCGGTGGAAGGCGGCGGTGCCGTGCTCGATATAGGCGACGACATCCTCCGCCGCGACCGTTCCCGCCGGCACCGTGTGGGCCATCGATGACGAGGCGGAGGGGTGAGCGAGAGCGCTGGCCGACGAGGTCACGAGAGGTCTCCGGCCGGGCGGGGGATTTGTGGCCGGCCTGATCAGAAAATGGTCGCAGTGATTGATAGTGTCCAATATGTTTGGCGGCATGTTTGATAGCTTTGGCGAATGATGGAGCTGAGGCATCTGCGCTATGCCGTGGCCCTGGCCGAGGAGCTGCATTTCGGCCGGGCGGCGGCGCGGCTCGGCATTTCCCAGCCGCCGCTGAGTCAGCAGATCCAGGCGCTGGAGGAGGAAATCGGCGCCCGGCTGTTCGAGCGCAGCAACCGGCGGGTGGCGCTGACCGAGGTCGGCCGGCTGTTCCTGGAGCAGGCGTGGGCGGTGCTGGCTGCGGCCGACCGGGCGGCCGAGGTGGCGCGCCGGGCGCAGCGCGGCGAGATCGGCGAGATCCGCATCGCCTTCACTGCCTCCGCCCCCTTCACCACGCTGATCCCGCAGACGATCTTCGCCTTCCGCCGCAGCCATCCGGACGTGCATCTGGAGCTGCAGGAGATGCCGACCCGGCAGCAGATCGAGGCGCTGGCGGAGCGGCGCCTGCAGATCGGCTTCCTGCGCAACCCGACCTTCCCGCCGGTGCCGGAGGAGATCGAGGTGCGCGAGCTGTTCCGGGATCCGCTGGTGGCGGTGCTGCGCACCGACCATCCTTTGGCGGCAGGCGCGCCGGCCCCGATCGCGCTGGCCGAGCTGGCGGGCGAATCCTTCGTCTGCTATCCGCGCGACGCCGGCACCAGCCTCTACGACCAGATGATCGGCCTGTGCCGGGACGCCGGCTTCAGCCCGCGGCTGGGGCAGGAGGCGCGCGAGGTCTCGACCATCGTCGGTCTGGTCGCGGCCGGGCTCGGCGTGTCGCTGCTGCCGGCTTCGCTGCAGCGGATCCAGGTCGAAGGCGTGGTGTTCCGCCGGCTGTCCGATCCGGGCGCCGTGACCACCATGTGGCTGACCTGGCGCCGGGACGAGACCTCGCCGGCGGCGCAGGTCTTCATCGACATGGCGACGCAAGTCGACGCATCTTTTGGTGGTAGCCGCTAGATTTAGCCGCATTCCCGGCGCCAACCGGCCATAATTGGTATGAATTTTCCGTGTCGCTGCTTCTTTTCGCTGGTGCAGCACGGAGGATGGTGAGAGGCTGATCCTGGCGACGCGAGATCGTCGTCACCGCTTGGAAAGGCGACATGCGACGGGCAGCAGCCTGGCATTACCATCCGCTTCCCGGCTCCGACCAGGGGCAGCATCAGCATCGATTTTCGTCCGGACGCCCCTTCGCAGGGGCGTTTGTCGTTTTCGAGCCCCTTTCCGGCACTTCGACCAGTCCTGTTCCACCCGACCCGAAGGAGGGGCCCGGCGCATGAGATCGTCCGATGAAGGCGGCGGCGGCTGGGATCCTCTGTTCGAGGATGCACGCGAGAGCAAAGGACGACGTTCCATGGCCAAACGCAGCGCTTCCACCGCCCGTATCGTCCCGATCAGCGAGGGCTACGACGACGATTTCCGGGAGCAGAGCTACCTGAAGACGGTCAAGCCGCGGACCGCCAATCAGGAAGTGCTGATGAAGGCGATCGACGGCCATGCCATGACCCTGGCGCTCGGCCCGGCCGGCACCGGCAAGACCTATCTCGCCGTGTCCAAGGCGGTCGAGGCGCTGACGGCGGAGCGGGTCAGCCGTATCGTCATCACCCGGCCGGTGGTGGAGGCGGGGGAGAGCCTCGGCTACCTGCCCGGCGACATCAACGAGAAGATGGACCCCTGGATGCGCCCGATCTACGACGCGCTGTCCGACCGTCTCGGCGCCAAGCAGGTGCGCCAGATGACCAAGGAGGGGATCGTCGAGATCGCGCCGCTCGCCTATATGCGCGGCCGCACCATCTCGCGCAGCTTCGTCATCGTCGACGAGGCGCAGAACATGACCTTCCAGCAACTGAAGATGCTGCTGACCCGCCTCGGCTGGCATTCGACGATGGTGATCACCGGCGACCCGGACCAGACCGACCTGCTGCCCGGCCTGTCGGGGCTGGAGGAGGCGGCGCGGCGGCTGGAGCCGCTGGACGGCGTCGCCGTCGTCCGCCTGACCACCGAGGACATCGTGCGCCACCCGCTGGTGGCGGCGATGATGCCGCTCCTGGCCTGATCCGGAACCGCGAGGCCGCGATCGCCATTGCCTGGGGATGAGGGCCGCCGGTTCGCCGGCGGCCGCCATCTGTCCAGCGAGGCCGGCCATGGCAACGAAGACGCTGCACGACCTCTTCGTCAACGATCTCCGGGATATCTACAGCGCCGAACATCAACTGACTCGGGCGCTGCCGAAGCTGGCCAGTGCCGCCACGAACTCCGAGCTGAAGCAGGGCTTCCAGCAACATCTGGAGGAGACCCGGGCGCAGGTCGATCGCCTGGACCGGGTGTTCGAGACCCTGGAAATCGCGTCCCGCGGCCAGACATGCGCGGCGATGGAAGGGCTGCTGGCCGAAGTGCCGCAGCTGATCGAACTCGGGCTCGAACCCGGCGCGCTCGACGCTGCGCTGATCGCGGCGGCGCAGAAGGTCGAGCATTACGAAATCGCCGCCTATGGAACGCTCTGTACCTGGGCCAAGGCGATGAATCACGACCGGGTATTGACCTTGCTGCTGGAGATTCTCGCCGAGGAGAAGGCGGCGGATGAAAAGCTGACCCAGTTGGCGAAGACCACGATCAACACCGTGGCCCTGCAGCGTGCCCGACCCGCCTGAGCAGGCGGACGACTGCACAAAAAGAAAGGGCAGGCCTCTGCCTGCCCCTCATGGGCGAACTCAGCGGGGCGATCTCAATGCGCGCCGTGGCCGGACAGGCCACCCTTGCGGCCGGCTTCCGCCGCCCGCTCACGATCATTGGCGAAATTGCCGCCGCTTTCCTGGCCACCCTTGCGGCCCGCAGCGGCCGCACGGGCAGGGTCGTTCTTGAAGTTTCCGCCGCTGTGCTGGCCACCTTTGCGGCCTGCCGCTGCGGCTCGGGCTGGATCGTGGGCGAAGTTGCCACTGCTCATCTGGCCGCCCTTCCGACCGGCCTCCGCCGCACGCTCCCTGTTGTGCGCGAAGTTTCCGGCACCGCCCCGGTAAGGAGTCTGGCTACCCGCCATGGTCCTAGCTCCCTTGCTATGGGCTCACTTGTGGGGAATAGGCCGTAGCCAAGCGGGGTTCCCAGTGAAAAATCCTTAATTTAAATCCGGTTCGGCGGGCTTCGCTTGGGCCGGAATCTGACGGCTTCCCAAGGACTTCCGGCTGGCGAAACGCCGGGGCCGCCCGATGGTCGGCGTCAGGGCGATGCCGGTTCCAATCCGGGCTTCGGTTCCGATAAAATACCGGTATCCGCGCGAAGAGGAGCGATCATGACGGCACGCAAGATGGTGGACGGGGCATTCCATCCATGTCCGATCCGGGA
>Ga0182749_1000710_pt1 | contig 28765 bp, 27 predicted proteins | sample eDN3rd37CKraftMG_FD_128875 | JGI IMG/M metagenome (GOLD analysis project Ga0182749, IMG submission 128875) | Enriched Miracle-Growth compost microbial communities from Emeryville, California, USA - eDNA 3rd pass 37_C Kraft MG (version 2) (version 2) ...
GAGCGCATCATGGGCGTGGAGACCGGCGGCTGCCCGCATACCGCCATCCGCGAGGACGCCTCGCTCAATCTCGCCGCCATCGCCGAGATGCGGCGGCGGTTCCCGATGCTCGACCTCGTGCTCATCGAATCCGGCGGCGACAACCTCGCCGCGACCTACAGCCCCGAGCTCGCGGACCTCACGATCTACGTCATCGACGTATCGGCCGGCGACAAGATCCCGCGCAAGGGCGGGCCGGGCATCACCCGCTCCGACCTGCTCGTCATCAACAAGATCGACCTCGCGCCCCATGTCGGCGCGAGCCTCGATGTCATGGACCGCGACGCGCGGAAGATGCGGGGAGGGCGGCCGTTCGTCTTCACGCAGATCCGCAGCGGCGGCGCGGACGAGGTGGCGCGCTTCATCGAGATCAACGGCGGACTCGAACCGAAAAGGAAAGCATCATGATGCAGGATCGCATGGCCAGGGTGATGAAGGCCGGCACCGGCGCCGGCGTGGCGCTGCTGGCGGCGACGCTGCCGGCGCTCGCGCATCCCGGCCACGGCCCGCTCACCGGCTTCGCCGCCGGCGTGCTGCACCCGCTGATGGGCCTCGACCACCTGCTCGCCATGGTCGCGGTCGGGCTGTGGGCCGGGCTCGCCGGCGGCAGCCGCGCCTGGCTGTGGCCCGCGACCTTCGTCTCCAGCATGGCGGTGGGCTGCGCGCTCGGCCTGTCGGACGTGGTCACGGTGCCGGCCGAGCCGGTGATCCTCGCCTCGGTGCTGGCGCTCGGCGTCGCCGTGGCCTCGGGCCTGCGCGCGCCGCTGGCGCTCGGCGCGGCCCTGATCGCGGTGTTCGGCTTCGCGCATGGCTATGCCCACGGCACCGAGATGCCGGCCGATGCGAACGGCCTCGAATTCGCCGGCGGGTTCATTCTCGCCACCGCCATGCTGCACGCGGCCGGCGTCGGCGCCGCGGTGACGCTCGCCCGCGCGCACCGCGCGAGCATCGTGCGCTTCGCCGGCGTCGGCATCGCCATGGCGGGCGTCGGCCTCATCATGGGAGCCTGACCGCGCTTCATGGCCCAGCCGCAGCGCATCGCCCTCGAACGCCGGGCCTACAACCAATGGGTCGCCGACCAGACCCTTGAGGATTACGCGCTGCGCTTCACGGCGACGCGGGCCCGCAGGAGCGCGTTCCGCATCGCCAACACCGCGCTCGGCGCGATCTCGTTCCTCGCCTGCGAGGCCATCGGCGGCTCGATCACGCTCGCCTACGGCTTCTCCAACGTCGCCGCCGCCATCGTCGCCGTCGGCCTGCTCACCTTCCTGCTCGGCCTGCCGATCACCTACCACGCCGCGCGCGCCGGCGTGGACGTCGACCTGCTCACCCGCGGCGCCGGCTTCGGCTACCTCGGCTCGACCATCACCTCGCTGATCTACGCCTCGTTCACGTTCATGCTGTTCTCCATCGAGGCCAGCATCATGTCCACGGCGCTGCAGATGGTGTTCGGCATCCCGCTGGCGCTGGCGCACGTGTTCTCGTCGATGGTGGTGATCCCCATCGCCGCCTACGGCATCCGCTACATCAGCCGCATGCAGCTCGCGACCCAGCCGATCTGGCTCGCGCTGCAGTTCGCGCCGCTCGTCTATATCGCGGTCGAGGGGCGGGGCGAGGTTGCGGGCTGGACGCAGTTCGCCGGCGCGCAGGGCGCGGCGGACGGCTCCATCAGCCTGTTCCTGTTCGGCGCCGCGGCCTCGGTGCTGCTGTCGCTGCTGCCGCAGGTCGGCGAGCAGGTCGATTACCTGCGCTTCCTGCCACAGCGCAGCCGCGCCAACCGCTGGTCCTGGTGGCTGGCGCTCGTGCTCACCGGGCCGGGCTGGGTGCTGATGGGCAGCTTCAAGCTGTTCGCCGGCTCGTTCCTCACCTATCTCGCGCTGCGCGAGGGCATCCCTGCCGACCGCGCGGCGCAGCCGGCCGAGCTCTACCAATTCGCGTTCCTGCAAATCTTCCACTCGCCCGGCATCGCGCTGGCGCTCACCGGCCTGTTTGTCATCACCTGCCAGATCAAGATCAACGTCACCAACGCCTACGCCGGCTCGATCGCCTGGTCGAACTTCTTCTCGCGGCTCACCCACAGCCATCCCGGCCGGGTGGTGTGGCTCGTCTTCAACGTGCTGCTCGCGCTCCTGCTCATGGAGATCGGCATCTTTCGCGCCATCGAGAGCATCCTCGGCCTTTACGCCAACTTCGCCGTGGGCTGGCTCGGCGCGCTCACCGCCGACCTTATGGTCAACAAGCCGCTGGGCCTGAGCCCGCCGCACATCGAGTTCAAGCGCGCCCACCTCTACGACATCAACCCGGTGGGTGTCGGCGCCATGGCGATCTCGGTCGTGGTCTCGACGCTGACGTTCCTCGGCGTATTCGGGGCCGTGGCGCAGGCGCTGAGCGCCTTCGTCGGGCTCGCCGTGGCCTTCGTCTGCGCGCCGCTGATCGCCTGGGCGACCGGCGGCAAATACTACATCGCGCGCCGGTCGGAGGGCCTGTCCGACGGCGGGCTCATCCGCTGCGCGATCTGCGAGAACAGCTTCGAGCGCAACGACATGGCGTTCTGCTCGGCCTACGGCGCGCCGATCTGCTCGCTGTGCTGCACGCTGGAGGCGCGCTGCCGCGACCAGTGCAAGGCCGGAAGCCGCTTTACCGACCAGCTCGCGTCGCTGACGCAGCGCCTGCTGCCCGGCCGGCTGGCGAGCTTCTCGGCGAGCCGGCTCGGCCAGTTCATCGGCGTGTTCGCGCTGTTCGTCGGCGTGGTCGCGGGCCTGTTCGCGCTGATCTACGTGCAGTATGGCGCCGGGCTCGCGGCGCCCGAGCGCGCCATTGTCGGCACCACGCTGTGGATCGTGTTCTTCAGCCTGCTGATCGCGCTCGGCATCGCCGCCTGGCTCCTTGTGCTGGCGCACGAGAGCCGCCGCGCCGCCGAGCGCGAATCCGAGCGCCAGACCGCGACGCTGATGCAGGAGATCGAGGCTCACGAGCGCACCGACGCCGCCCTGCAGAAGGCCAAGGAGGCGGCGGAATCCGCGAACTACGCCAAGAGCCGCTACATCGTCGGCCTGAGCCACGAGATCCGCTCGCCGCTCAATTCCATCTTCGGCTACGCGCAACTGCTGGAGCGCGATCCGGCCATGCCGGCCGCCAATCCGGTGCGGGTGATCCGCCGCAGCGCCGAGCACCTCTCCAACCTGGTCGACGGCCTGCTCGACATTTCCCGCATCGAGACCGGCACGCTGACGCTGGAGACGGTCAGGTTCTCGCTGCCGGACCTGCTCGACCAGCTCGCCGACATGTTCCGTCTCCAGGCCGCGGCCAAGGGCATCGAATTCCGCTACGCGCGCGAGCCGGGCCTTCCGGCCTACGTGCAGACCGACGAGAAGCGGCTGCGGCAAATTCTCATCAATCTCCTCTCCAACGCCATCAAATACACCGAGCGCGGCTTTGCCGCCCTGCACGTGCGCTACCGCAACCACGTGGTCGAGTTCGAGGTCGAGGACAGCGGCATGGGCATCCGGCCCGAGGACCGCGAAAAAATCTTCGAGCCGTTCGAGCGCGGCGGCATGGCGCGGGCGCGCGCCACGCCCGGCACCGGGCTCGGCCTCACCATCACCAAGCTGCTCACCGAGATCATGGGCGGCCAGATCGCGGTGGAGAGCACCCCGGGCGTCGGCAGCCGCTTCACCGTGCGGCTTCTTTTGTTCGCCGCGCTGCCGTCGCCCGAGAGCGAGACCGTGAAACGGCGCATCTGCGGCTACGTCGGCCGCGTCATGAACGTGCTGATCGCCGACGACGACCCCGCGCACCTCGATTTCGTGAGCCGGCTCCTGCTGCCCATCGGCTTCGCGGTGTTCACGGCGCCGAACGGCGCGGCCGCGCTCGCCATGGCGCAGGAGCGCGCGCCGGACCTCGCCATCCTCGACATATCCATGCCCGGCCTCACCGGCTGGCAGGCCGCGGAGGCGCTGCGCGCGTCCTGCCCGGCGACGAGGATCATGATGGTGTCGGCCAACGCCCACGACCTGCCGGCCGCGGAGTGCGAGGGCGCGCCGCACGACGCCTTCCTGGTCAAGCCGTTCGACCTGCAGCGGCTGCTCGGTCACATCCAGGCGCTGCTCGGGCTCGACTGGATCTACGAGGCGAACGGCGCGGCGTCGGCGCCGGCGGCGCTCGGCATCGAGGGCCTGCCGCGGACCGCGCACCGCCACGTCGAGGAGCTCGTGCATCTCGGCGAGATCGGCTACGTGCGGGGCATCCGCGCCAAGCTCTCCGAGATGGAGGCCGAGAGCGCGGACTACGCGCCGCTGGCGCGGCGGCTGCAGGGCTATGTCGAGAGCTTCGAGATCGAGAGCTACATGCGCGACCTGAAGGCGCTGCTGCCGTGACGGGCGACGATGTCAAGCGGCGCGACCGCGTCCTGGTCGTGGACGACTCTCCCGAGACGCTGAACTTCCTGATCGACGCGCTGGAGCGCGCCGGCATCACCGCGCTGGTCGCGACCAGCGGGCCGGCCGCGCTCGACCTCGTCAAGCGCATCACGCCGGACCTGATCCTGATGGACGCGGTGATGCAGGGCATGAGCGGCTTCGAGACCACGCGCGCGTTGCGCGAGACCGTCGCCACCGCCCATGTGCCGGTGATCTTCATGACCGGCCTCAGCGAAACCGAGCACGTGCTGCAGGGGCTCGAGGCCGGCGGCGTCGATTACGTCACCAAGCCGATCGTGGTGGACGAGCTGCTGGCGCGCATCCGCGTCCACATCGCCAACGCCCGCGTCGCCTATGGCGCGCGCACCGCGCTCGACGCCACCGGACGGAGCCTGCTCGCCATCGACGAGGCCGGCCGGCTGTTGTGGTCCACGCCGCAGGCGGAGCGGCTGCTCGCCGAAATCTTCTCCTCCGGCGAAAGCCGCCAGATGAGCCTGCCGCAGAGCGTGAGCGAGAAGCTCACACAGTTGCGCCGCGAGCCGCGGCCCGGCGCCAGCGCCTTCAGCTTCGACTTCGGCATGCGGCGCGTGAGCTTCTCCTACCTCAGCCCGGTCGGCCCCGACGAGTTCCTCTACCGGCTGAGCGAGGAGCAGGCCGGCGCGCGCGAGGCGATCCTGCGCGAGAGCTTCGGGCTCACGGCGCGCGAGGCCGAGGTGCTGCTGTGGCTCGCGGCCGGCAAGCCCAACCGCGACATCAGCGAAATCCTCGGCATCAGCCCGCGCACGGTGAACAAGCACCTGGAGCAGATTTTCGTGAAGCTCGGCGTCGAGAACCGCGCCACCGCGGTCGCCATGGCGACCCACGCATTGGCGTCGCGGAGCTAACTCACACGTTCACCAGGTGGGCGACATCGGCGGCGCTTTCCGTCGCCGTCGCGCCGTGGCGCACGATGCGGCCGCGCTGCAGCACGCAATAGTGGTCGGCGAACGACCAGGCGAAGTCGAGGTACTGCTCGACGATGACGATGGTGACGCCGAGCTCGGCGCGCACGCGGCGCAGCGCGTCCTCGATCTGCTGCACCACGCTGGGCTGGATGCCCTCGGTCGGCTCGTCGAGCAGAAGGAGCTTCGGCCGGCCGACCAGCGCGCGGCCGATGGCGAGCTGCTGCTGCTCGCCGCCGGACAGCACGCCGCCCTTGCGGCTCGCGATCTGCCTGAGCTTGGGGAAGAGATCGAAAACATGGTCCGGCACGCCGTCCGCCACCGCTCCCTGGCCGCGGCCGGCGAGCGCGGACAGCCCGGTCTCCAGGTTCTCCATCACCGTGAGGTGCGGGAAGATGTGTCGGCCCTGCGGCACGAAGCCGATGCCGGCGCGGGCGCGCTCGTGGGCCTTGAGGGCCGCGACGTCCTTGCCGTCGAACAGGATGCGGCCGGAGGTGAGCCGCTGCACGCCGATGATGGTGCGCAACAGCGTGGTCTTGCCGACGCCGTTGCGGCCGATCAGGGCGAGCGCGCCGCCTTGCTCGACCGAAAGGTCGATGTCCCAGAGCACGCGGCTCTGGCCGTAGGCGGTGGAGACCTTCTCCAGTGTCAGCAGCGCGGTCATTCTTTGGCCCGCCCCAGGTAGACCGCCGCGACCTCCGGGTCGCTGCGGATGTCCGCCACGTTGCCCTCCTTGAGGAACTGGCCCTGGTGCAGCACGGTGATGCGGCCGTCGAGCTGCTCGACGAAGCTCATGTCGTGGTCGATCACCAGCACGGCGTGGCGGCCGAGCAGGCTATGGATCAGCTGCGCGGTGCGGCTGGTCTCGTTCGGACCCATGCCGGCGGTGGGCTCGTCGAGCAGCAGCAGGTCGGCGTCGGTCGCGACCACCATGCCGATCTCCAGCCACTGCTTCTCGCCATGCGCGAGTTCGCCCGCCAGCACATGGCGGCGGTCGGCGAGGCCGACGGTCTCCAGCACCTCGTCGACCCGCGCGCGCTCGTCGGGCGGGACGCGGGTGCCGAACGAGCGCCACCAGCGCCGGTCCTTGCGCGCGGCGATCGCCAGGTTCTCCTGCACGGTCAGGCTCGGCAGCACGCCGGGCGTCTGGAACTTGCGGCAGATGCCGCGCTGCACGATCTCGAATTCGGGCAGGTCGGTGATCTCCTCGCCCTTGAAATAGATGTGGCCGTCGCTCGCGCGCACGCGGCCGATGATGGTGTCGCACAGCGTCGACTTGCCGGCGCCGTTCGGCCCGATCAGCACGCGCAGCGTGCCGCGGTCGAGCGTGAGGCTGAAGCCGTTGAGCGCCTTGAAGCCGTCGAAGTCCACGGTGACGCCGTCGACCGCGAGCAGCAGCGGCGAGTTCCTGTCGGCGGCGGCTTCGACCAGGCTCATGGCGCGCTCCCGGCCTTGGCGGCCGTGGGCTCGATCATGCCCTTGGCGCCGGCCTTCGGCCTGATCCGGCGCAGCGCGTCCTCGACCACGCCGGCGACGCCGCGCGGCATCAGCGTCACCACGACGATGAACACGAGGCCGAGCGCGTAGAGCCACAGGTCGGGCAGGGCGCTGCTGATCTCGTCCTTGGCGAAATTGACGAGCAGCGTGCCGGCGACCGCGCCCCACAGGCTGTTGCGGCCGCCGACCGCGACCCAGATCACCATCTCGATGGACGGCACCACGCCGACCAGCGCCGGGGAGATCACGCCGGCGTGCATGGTGAACAGGGCGCCGCCGACCCCGGCCAGCACGGCCGCCGCCGTGAACGCCACCACCTTGTAGGGCGCGGTGTCGTGGCCGAGGAAGCGCACGCGGTTCTCGCCGTCGCGCGTGGCGCGCAAGAGCGTGCCGAAGCGCGAGCCCATCAGCCAGCGCACGCCGAGATAAGAGAGCGCCGCCGCGGCCACGGTGACCCAGTAGAGCGTCAGGATCGCGCCCGGGGAGGCGAGGTCGGCGCCGAACAGCGTCTGGAAATCGGTGAGGCCGTTGAAGCCGCCGGTCGAGGGCTGCTGGCTGATGAGGAGCGTCGCGAAGCACAAAGCGAGCGCCTGGGTGATGAGCGCGAAATAGACGCCGACCACGCGGCGTCGGAACACCAGCCACGAGAACAGCGCCGCGATGACGCCGGGCACCGCGAACACCGCGAGGATGGCGAACACCGGGTTCTCGAACGGCACCCACCACCAGGGCAGGGTGTCGCGGCCGCTCCAGGTCATGAAGTCCGGCAGGTCGCCGGGCGACAGCGCCGCGAGCTTGAGGTGCATGGCGATGGCGTAGCCGCCGAGCCCGAAGAACACGCCCTGCCCGAGCGAGAGGATGCCGGCCTCGCCCCACAGCAGCACGAGGCCGATGGCGAGGATGGCCATGGCGAGGAAGCGGCCGAGCAGGCTGAGCTCGTAGGGAGAGACGATCCACGGCGCCGCCGCGGCGAGCGCCGCGAGTACGATCCAGCCGTAGCGCGAGGCGGCGGATTTCGATTCCGCGTCCATGGTTCAGCCTTCCAGCGCCCGCGAGCGCACCGCGACCACGCCCTGCGGCCGGAACTGCAGGAACACGATCACGAACAGCAGCACCAGCACCTGCGAGAAGCTGACATCGACGAAGATCTGCGACAGCGCCGAGACGAGCCCGGTCAGCACCGCCGCGATGGTGGTGCCGACGAGGCTGCCGAGGCCGCCGAGGATGACGACGAGGAACGCCGGCACGATGTAGCTCTGCCCGACGTTGGGCGTGACCGGGCCGAGCAGCGCGAGCACGACGCCGGCGAGACCGGCGATGCCGGTGCCGAGGCAGAACACGGTGAGATCGACGCGGCGCACGTCGATGCCGGTCGCCGCGGCCATCTCGCGGTCCTGGTTCACGGCGCGCACGAGGAGGCCGATGCGCGTCCGGGCGATGACGAGGCTCAGCGCCAGGAGCACGAGCACCGCGACCAGGAGGATGAACAGGCGCGTGGCCGGAAACGTCACGCCGCCGAGCGAGACCGTCTCGTTGAGCCAGGTCGGCGCGGTGACGCCGACGCCGATGGCGCCGAAGATGTTGCGCGCCGCCTGCTGCATGATGAGGCTGACGCCCCAGGTCGCGAGCAGGGTGTCGAGCGGCCGCTCGGCGAGGCGGTGGATCACGGTGGTTTCGAGGAGCGCGCCGACCAGCGCCGCGCCGACGAAGGCCACGGGCATGGCGACGAAGATCGCCAGCGGCCCGGGCACGACGAGGAAGGTGAGGTAGGCGAGGTAGCCGCCCAGCATCAGCATCTCGCCGTGCGCCATGTTGATGACGCGCATCAGGCCGAACGACAAAGCGAGGCCGAGGGCGGCGAGCACGAACAGCGAGGCGACGCTGAAGCCGTTGAAGACCTGTCCCAGAACCAGCGGCAGCTCGGTCATGACGGCATCCTTGCAAGAAAGGGGCCGCCGCGATCCCGGGACCGGACCGCGGCGTCCGCCGGATCAGTGCAGCTTGCAGGTCTTGTCGGGGAAGGCGACCGGGTCATACGGGTCGGGCGCGATCTCCTCCTTCGACTGCCAGACGATGGAAAACTGGCCCTTGGGGTCGAGCTTGCCGACGTAGGCGACCTGGTAGAGGCTCTGGTTGTTGGCGAACTTGACCTTGCCCATGGGCGAGGGCACCTCGAGGCCGACCGCGGCGGCGCGCACCTTGTCCACGTCGAAGCTCTTGGCCTTCTCGACCGCCGCCTTCCACACATAGACGTCGAGATAGCCGTGGACCATCGGGTCGGTGACGGCGGCGCCGGCGCCGAACTTCGCCTGGTAGTCGGCGACGAACTTCTTGTTCTCGGGGGTCGCGATGCTCTGGAAGTAGTTCCAGCCGGCGTAGCTGTCCTGCACCAGCGAGGCGCCCATGGCCTGGGCCTCCTGCTCGCCGATGCTGAACGACATCACGGGCAGCTTGGTGGGCGGCATGCCCGCGGCCGACATCTGCTTGAAGAACGACACGTTGCTGTCGCCGTTGAGCGTCGAGAAGACGATCGACGGCTTGGCCGCCTGGATCTTCGCGATCACCGCGGAGAAGTCGGTGCCGCCGAGCGGCACGTATTCCTCGCCGAGCACCTTGAGCTTGTCCTTGGCGATGTGCTTTTTGAGGATCAGGTTGGCGGTGCGCGGGAACACGTAGTCGGAGCCGACCAGGAAATAGCTCTTGTAGCCCTGGGACTCGGCCCAATCGAGCGCCGGCACGATCTGCTGGTTCGGCTGCGCGCCCGAATACATGATGTTGGGCGAGCACTCGTTGCCCTCGAACTGCACCGGGTACCAGAGCAGGCTCTTGAGCCGCTGGAACACCGGCAGCATCGCCTTGCGGCTCGCCGAGGTCCAGCCGCCGAACACGGTGACGACGCCGTCGTCCTGCACGAGCTTGGTCGCCTTCTGCGAGAAGATCGCCGGGTCGGAGGCGCCGTCCTCCACCACCGCCACGATCTTCTTGCCCATCACGCCGCCGGCGGCGTTGATCTCGTCGATCGCCATCATCTCGGCGTTCTTCACCGTCACCTCGCTGATGGCCATGGTGCCGCTCAGCGATTGCAGTACGCCGACTTTCACCGTCTCCTGGGCCCGAGCCGCCCCGCATAAGGCGGTGGTGGCCAGCAGCGCCGCCGCAAGTCCATACGTCTTCGTCATGTCGCAAGCTCCCCTGTCGGATTGGCTGGCGCCGCGGGGCCGATCCGCGCGCGGCGCTTTCATGGAACCCTAGGGAGCGGCGGATTCCGGGTGTATGGGGCGTTCGACGTATAGGGCGGGGTTATGCCGGGTCGCGGCTCAGGCCAGGTGCCTGGCGAAGAAGCGGGCGATGATCCCGTAGGCATCCCGGGACTCCGGGAGCTCCGGCGACCACACGAAGCCGTGCCACAGCCCGTCCCAGACGCAGAGCTCGGCAGGGACGCCGGCCTTGACCAGTTGCAGGTGCATGTAGGCCGAGTGGCTGAGGAAGAAGTCGCGGCTCGCCGAGACGAGGAGCGTCGGCGGAAACTGCGCCATCACCGCCGGCGAGGCGCAGGGCGACACCAGCGGGTCGCGCGGGTCGCTGCCGTCGAAATACCAGCGCATGTTGCTCGGCGTCGAGGACACCACGCCGAGCTCGCGGCCCAGTCCCGCGGAGTCGCCCTGGCCCATGCGCGCCGCGTTGCCGCAGACCATGGCGATGGCGCCGGGGCGGGGAAGCCCGTGGCTCTGGAACCAGGCCACCGCCTCGGCCGAGAGCGTCGCGCCCGCGGAGCAGCCGTAGAGGCCGACGGCCTCGGGCCGGTGATCCTTCAGCAGCGCCTGATAGGCGGCGGCGATGTCCTCGCTCGCCGCGGGAAAGAGATGCTCCGGCGCCAGCCGGTAGTCGAGCGTGACCACCTTGATCCGGCCGACGGCGGCGATCGGCACGGCTTCGAGCAGCGCCCGCGCGCCGGCCCCGGCGAAGAAGCCGCCGCCGTGCAGGTTGACGAGCACGCGGCCTTCGTTCTCCAGCGCGACGCCGCCCGCCGGCGTGACGACGTCGGCGGGCACGCCGCCGAAGGTCGCGGCCTCGACCTCGACGGGAAACAGCGCCCTCGCGCGGGCGAGCGCCGGCTTCGCCTCGTGTTCGTCGAGCAGGCGGCGCAGTGTCGCCACGTCGCCGCTGGCGGCGGCCTCGACGTAGAGCGGCTTGAGCTTGCGCAGGCGCGCGAGCTCCCGCCTTGCGGCGTCGCTGGCGAAGTCGGAGGCGGGGACGGCGAGGTCGCCGATGCGGATGGTGCCGTTGGGATCGATGGCGGAGGTCATGGCGAAGGCCCGGCGGAGGGGACGCCGGTTATATCACGCGCGGCCTCGGGCACCAGCGACGCGATGCGTTGCGAGCGCTCACGCCGCCTTGGCCGTGGCGGCGACGCGGGCCCAGGTGGTGGCCTCCAGACTCGGCCGCGTGGTCATGCGCGCGAGCCATGCGACGAGGTTGGAGTTGTCCGCTGTGAGCGGCGCCCATTCGGGCGTGACGCTGATGAAGTCGAGCTGCGGCGCGATCATCAGGTCGGCGAGCGAGACCGCGTCGCCGGCGAAATACGGCCTGTCGCCGAGGAGTCGCGCCAGCGCGTCGAATACGGCGTGCGCCTTGGGCATGGCTTCGGCGATCACAGTTTCGTCCGGCGTGAGGCTCATCAGCCGCGGGCCGACCACGCGCTGGAAGCCGATGACGTTGCCGACGCCCTGGAACAGGTACCAGTCGTTGACGTTCATCGCCTGGTCCATGCGCGCCGCGGCCCGCGGGTCGGCGGGCGTGAGCGGCGGGGAGGGCAGCACGCGGTCGAGGTAGCGCAGGATCGCCTGGGTCTCGTAGAGGCTGAAGCCGCCGTGGTCGAGCACCGGCACGCGGCCGAACGGATGGCGCAGGATGTGCGGCTCGGCGCGCAGCGTGCCTGGCGCCACCGGCGCAAGGCGATAGGGCGCGCCTTTCTCCTCCAGCGTGGCCAGCACGGCGCGGCCGTAGGGGCTGCCGGGAACGCTGTGGACGACAAATGCGGACATGGCGCTCTCCTAGGCGTGGTCGTCGGCATAGGCCGCGAACCCGGCCAGCTTGCCCGGCCAGCCGTTGCGGAGCTTCTCCGCGTGGACCGGCGCGTCCGTGCCGAAGCGTTCGAGATTCCGGTGCTCCAGCGTGACCAGCGTTCCACCGCCGTCCGCGGGAAGGAACGTCAGCTCCACTTCGGTGACGATGGTGGGCTCGTAGCCCCATTGGCAGTTGATCTGCCACGCGAGCAGCAGTCGCGACGGCGGCTCCCACGCCAGCACCTTGCCCCATTGCGTCTCGTTGCCCTCGGCGTCGCGCTCGAACCAGCGCCCGCCGGCGCGCGGCTCCATGACGATTGCGACGTGCGGGTTCTTGCCGATGGTCTGGCCTTTCGTCCACCAGTCTCCGATGCGGCTTGTGAAGAGGTCGAAGGCGCGCGCGGGTGGGGCCTTGACGTGGACCGAACGGATGATCGAGGCGATGCTCATTTGGCTTTCTCCTGGTCGGCGGTTTTGTCGGCGTAGTCCTTGAAGGCGTCGAGCGCGGCCGCCCAGTGGGCGTCGAGCCACGCCCGCATGGCGGCAATGCCGCGCGGGTCGATGCGGTAGATGCGGCGCGTTCCCTCCGGTGTCTCGCTCACTAGCCCGGCCTCCTTGAGCACGCGCAGGTGCTGCGACACCGCGGGGCGGCTCACCGGCAGGCCCCGCGCCAGCTCGCCCACCGCCGCCGGCCGCCTGGCTACCCGCTCGAAGATGGTCCGGCGGGTGGGGTCGGCGAGGGCGGCGAAGCTGTCGATGGCGGCATGATCGTTAGTCATGGCTTACAGTAAGTCATGACTAACGTAGGAGTCAAGCGCCTCCGACATTTATTTCTTGTATGTCTTGGCGCCCGGCGCCGCGGCTCCGCCGCCTTCGCGCTGGATCAACGGGCGGCCGGGACGCTAGCTTATCGGTGCGCCGGGGCGGCCGCGCCGTTTGGATCGCCGATGACGAATGCAGCGGATGGGCCGGCCGGCCCGCTCCAGATCGAGACCCGTGGCCTCGCAAAGGTGTTCGACGGCCGCACCGTGGTCGATCATGTCGATCTCGCGGTGCGCAGCGGGGAGATTTTCGGCCTCATCGGGCCGAACGGCGCCGGCAAATCGACGCTCATCAAGATGCTGACCACGCTGCTGCCGCCGAGCGCCGGCGAGGCGCGGGTCGCGGGCTACGATCTGCGGACCCGGCCGCAGGCGGTGCGCGCCCGCATCGGCTACGTACCGCAGCTTCTCTCGGCCGACGGTGCGCTCACCGGCTACGAGAACCTGCTCCTCTCGGCGCGGCTCTATCTCATCCCGCGCGCGGAGCGGCTGCCGCGCATCCGCGAGGCTCTGGCCATGACCGGCCTCGAGGCTGCGGCCGACCGGCTGGCGCAGCACTATTCCGGCGGCATGCTGCGCCGGCTGGAGATTGCGCAGAGCACGCTGCATCGCCCGGCGCTGCTCATCATGGACGAGCCGACGGTCGGCCTCGACCCGGTGGCGCGCGACATGGTGTGGGACCACGTGCGCGACCTGCGCCGCCGCTACGGCACCACCATCCTCATCACCACCCATGTCATGGAGGAGGCCGACGCCCTGTGCGACCGCGTCGGCATCCTGCACGGGGGCCGGCTGGAGAAGGTCGGCACGCCTGCCGCGCTCAAGGCCGAGATCGGGCCCGACGCCACGCTCGACGACGTGTTCGCGGCCATCGCCGGCCACGACAAGGAGACCGAAGGAGACCTGCATGACGTCCGCCTCGCGCGCCGGAGCGCCGCCGAGCATGGCTGAGGGCCTTTCCCGCGTCGGCGGCTACGCCACCCAGGTGTTCGCCGTCGCCGACGCAGAGGTGCGCAAGCTCCGGCACGACCCGAGCGAACTGCTCACCCGCGCCATCCAGCCCGCGATCTGGCTGCTGCTGTTCGGCGAGGTGATGGCGCAGGTGCGCGGGCTCGCAAGCGGGGAGGGCAACTACATCGACTTCCTGGCGCCCGGCATCCTGGCCCAGAGCGTGCTGTTCGCGGCGATCTTCTACGGCATCGCCGCGATCTGGGAGCGCGACCTCGGCGTCCTGCACCGCTACATGGTGAGCCCGGCGCCGCGCAGCGCGCTGGTGCTCGGCAAGGCGGTGTCGTCGGCGGTGCGCGGCCTGTCGCAGGCGGTGGTGGTCTATCTGCTGGCCATCGTGCTCGGCATCGCGGTCGATCTCAACCCGCTCCACCCGATCGTCGTGGCGGCGCTGATCGCGCTGGGCTCCGGGCTGTTCTCCACCTTCTCGCTCATCATTGCCTGCATCGTTAAGACGCGCGAGCGGTTCATGGGCATCGGCCAGGTGCTCACCATGCCGATCTTCTTCGCCAGCAACGCCATCTATCCCATCGACATCATGCCGGCGTGGCTCAAGGCGGTGTCGCTCGCCAACCCTCTGACCTACGAGGTCGATGCGCTGCGCGCCTTCATGCTGACCACGCAGGAGAGCAGATACGGCATCGGCACCGACTGCCTCGTGCTCCTCGCCGTGACCGTGGTGCTGGTCGCGATCGCGACCAGGATGTGCCCGCGCATGACGACGTGATTGCGCTCAGCGCACCGTCGCCAGCGTGTGCCGCGCGATCATCGTCTCCTCGTCGGTCGGGATCACCCGCACCGCGACGCGGCTCTCCGGCGCGCTGATGACCGCGGCGTTGGCCGCGTTGGCGCGTTCGTCAAGCGCGACGCCGAGCCAGGCGAGCCGGGCGCAGACCATGGCGCGCACCGGCGCCGCGTGCTCGCCGATGCCGGCGGTGAAGACGAGCCCGTCGAGCCCGCCGAGCGCGCTCGCCAGCGCGCCGGCCTGCTGCGCGATGCGGTAGACGAACAGCTCGACCGCCTCCCTGGCGCGCGGGTCGTCGCTCGCGAGCAGCGCGCGCATGTCGCTCGACAGGCCGCCGGAGACGGCGAGCAGGCCCGACTTCCTGTAGAGCAGGTCTTCGACCTGTTTCGCCGTGAGGCCGCGCTGCTGCTGCAGGTAGAGGATCGCGCCGGGGTCGATGGCGCCGCAGCGCGTGCCCATGACGAGGCCGTCGAGCGCGGTGAAGCCCATGGTGGTCTCGATGCTGCGCCCCGCCTGCATGGCGCACAGGCTCGCGCCGTTGCCGAGATGGGCGGCGATGACGCGGCCGGCGGCGAGCTCGGGCGCGATCTCCTTCAGCCGGCCGGCGATGTATTCGTAGGACAGCCCGTGGAAGCCGTAGCGCCGCACGCCCGCCTCCTCGTACTCGCGCGGCAGGGCGAGGCGCATCGCCACCGCCGGCATGGTGTGATGGAACGCGGTGTCGAAGCAGGCGACCTGCGGCAGGTCCGGCCGCTCCGCGGCGATGGCGCGGATCAGGGCGACGCTGGCCGGCTCGTGCAGCGGCGCGAGCGGGACGAGATCGTCGAGCGCGGCGATCAGGCCGGGGGTCACGCGCTCGGGCCGGTGATGGCTCGCGCCGCCGTGGACCACGCGGTGGCCGACGGCGATCAGCGTGTCCGCGCCGAGGTGGCGCTCGGCGACGGCGATGGCCTCGGCGAGCAGCGGCTGGAGATCGAGGTGGGGATCGGGCCAGCGCCGATCCGCCAGCACCGTGCCCCTGAGGTCGCGCGCCACGAGATGCGGCGCGGTGCCGATGCCCTCGATCTCGCCCTTCGAGGCCAGCGTGAGCGTTGCGCCGTCGGCCTCGAACAGCGCGAACTTGACGCTGGACGATCCGGCGTTGAGCGTCAGGATCGCGTCAGCCATGTCACGGACCCGCCGTCGGGCTGTCGGCGCCCGCGGCCGGGGGCGGCGCGGTCAAGGCATCGGTCCGAAGGAATGGCTCCACCATGGAAGGCTCCCGGCCGGGCGGCTCAACGGTCCGTTGTCCGCCGATTATGTGGAAATGCCGTGACCGGCCTCGATCCGGTCAACCGGCCCATCCGGGCCGCCCAGCCCTGCCGCCAGGTCCTGGCTTTCATGCTATGTCGCATCCGGGTTTCCCGGCGGCCTCCGATGGCAGTAAAACTCCGGCGGTTCACCCGCAGTATCTGATTTGTGTCAATTTCGATCGGATGACAACGGTTCAGGATCGCGCCAACAGGAGATCGCCATGAAGGCCAAGGACGTCATGACCCGTTCCATCATCGCCGTGTCGCCGACCGACACGGTGGGACACGCCATTCAGCTCATGCTGAAGAACCGCATCAGCGGGCTGCCGGTGGTCGACGACACCGGATGCCTGTGCGGCGTGGTGACCGAGGGCGATTTCCTGCGCCGCGCCGAGACCGACACCCAGCGCCGCCGGCCGCGCTGGATCGAGTTCGTGCTCGGGCCGGGGCGGCTCGCGAACGAATACGTCCACACCCATGGCCGCAAGGTCGGCGAGGTGATGACCGACAAGCCGGTCACCTGCACGGAAGACACCCCGCTCGAGGACGTGGTGACGCTGATGGAGAAGAACCGCATCAAGCGCGTGCCGGTGGTGCGCGACAACAAGCTCGTCGGCATCCTCAGCCGCGCCAACCTGCTGTGGGCGCTGGCGAGCCTGTCGGGCGAAGCCAAGCCCGCGAGCAACGACGACGCCGCGATCCGCGACCGCCTCGTCGCCGAATTGCAGAAGCAGAAGTGGACGCCCGCGGGCATGATCGACCCGGTGGTGCGCAACGGCGTGGTCGACCTGTGGGGCACGATCCTCGACGAGCGCGAGCGCCAGGCGATCATCGTCGCGGCGGAGAACACGCCCGGCGTCAAGCGCGTCAACGATCACCTGATCTGGGTCGAGCCGGTGTCCGGCATGGCGTTCGAGGGTGGGGCGGACAACGACGGGAAGGCGGGCTGAGCCGCGTCGTATTGCGCGGTGCGGGAAAAGCCATCACACTGCGGCGGCGGGTGTCATCTGGAACGCCATGAGCGCATCGCCGTCGCCGCTTCTCACCGACCTCTACCAGCTCAACATGGTCCAGGCCTACCTGGACCGCGGCGACACGCAGGACGCGGTGTTCGAGTTCTTCGTGCGCACGCTGCCGGCGCGGCGCGGCTTCCTGGTCGCGGCCGGGCTGGAGCAGGCGCTCGCTTTTCTCGAGGACCTGCGCTTCTCCGACGCGGACATCGCCTGGCTCGAAGGCACCGGCCGCTTCCGCCGCAACATGCTCGACCATCTCGCGGGCCTGCGCTTCACCGGCGACGTGCACGCCATGCCGGAGGGCCGCGTGTTCTTCGCCAGCGAGCCGATCCTGCGCATCACCGCGCCGCTGCCGCAGGCGCAGCTCGTCGAGACGCGGCTCATCAACGTCCTGCATTTCCAGTCGCTGGTCGCCTCCAAGGCGGCGCGCATGATGCTGGCGGCGCAGGGCCGGCCGCTGGTCGATTTCGGCCTGCGCCGCGCCCATGGCGCCGAGGCCGGGCTGATGGCGGCGCGCGCGAGCTACGCCGTGGGCTTCGCCGGCACCGCCACCGTGCTGGCGGAGACGCTGTTCGGCATCCCGAGCTTCGGCACCATGGCGCACTCGTTCATCGAAGCACACGACGACGAGGCGGGGGCGTTCGAGGACTTCGCGCGCTCGCGGCCCGACGGCCTGACGCTGCTCATCGACACCTACGACACCGAGGCGGCGGCGCGCAAAGTGGTGGCGCTGGCGCCGCGGCTTGCGGCCGACGGCATCGCGATCCGCAGCGTGCGGCTCGACAGCGGCGACCTCGCCGCGCTGTCGAGGACCGTGCGCTGCATCCTCGACGACGGCGGCCTTGCGAATGTGACGATCATGGCGAGCGGCGGCCTCGACGAGGACCGCATCGCCGCGCTCGTCGCCGCCGGCGCGCCCATCGACGGCTACGGCGTCGGCACCAGCCTCACCACGTCGTCCGACGCGCCCACGCTCGACTGCGTCTACAAGCTCCAGGAATACGCCGGCCTGCCGCGGCGCAAGCATTCCACGGGCAAGGCGACCTGGCCCGGCCGCAAGCAGGTGTGGCGGCGCACCGGCGCGGACGGCCGCATGGCCGGCGACACGGTCTCGCTGGAGGACGATCCGCAGCCCGGCGAGCCGCTGCTCGACCTCGTCATGCGCGGCGGCAGGCGCGTGGCGCCGCCGGCGTCGTTCGCCGACATCCGCGCGCGGGCGGCGCGCGACCTCGACCGCCTGCCGGAGCCCTTGCGCCGGCTGGAGCCGGGGGCATCCTATCCCGTCGCCATCGCGCCGGCGCTGACCGAACTCGCCAAGGCGGTGGACAGGCGGCTCATGGAAGGGGAGCGCGGTCCGAGCTGAACTCGGCCGAAGACGTGGCGGTGGTCAAGGATGCTACGCGCGGCATCGAGTCGACGGCTCGGTGGCGGCGACCCGCACGCTCCGCGCTACTGACGGACGCCCTCGTTGCTGTTGATCTTGACGAACACGTCCTCCAGCGGGATCGGCTTCGGGATCAGCGACTGCTCGACCAGGTAGGTCATCAGCGCCTCCAGCGTGCGCCGGTTGGGTTCGATGCCGTAGGGCCACGGATCGCCGCCGAACACCTCGTCGATCTCGTCGATGTCCGCGGTGAGCCACGGCAGCATGTAGCGCAGCGTGCCGCGGTAGCGCATCTTGGCCTGAGCCACCGCCTTGGCCTGGCACAGCGCGTTGTAGAGGCTGGTGGCCACGAACGGATGCTTCTCGTAGACCTCGCGCTTGATGGCGAACAGGTGCATGATCGGGAAGATGCCGGTGCGCCTGTAGTAGTCCTTCTCCACCTCGCGGTAGTTCGGAAACAGGCGCTGGATGTCCGGGTTCTTCCCGTAGGACGGCGGCACGCTGCCGCCGATGGTGGCGTCGATCTCGCCGGCTTCGAGCAGGTCGCTCAGCGACTTGTCCGACGTGTTGATCTCAATGTTGGCGGGCTTGAGCAGCGGCATCACCGTCGGGTGGCCGTGGCTGCCGGGCTTCTCCAGCGCGCCCTGCACCCAGCGGATGGTGGAGAGGTCGACGCCGTGGTCGTGCTGGAGCATGCCGCGGATGAAGATGGCCGCGGTCATGGTGTAGAGCTGCACGCCGACGCGCCGGCCTTCGAGGTCTTTCGGCGTCCTGATGCCGGACTTGGCGTTGACGAACACGAAGCTGTGGCGGAATACGCGCGACACGAACACCGGCAGCGCCACGAACGGACATTGGTTCGCGGCGAGCCGGCTGATGAACTCCGAGCTCGACAGCTCGGAGCAGTCGAACTCCAGCCCGCCGGCCATGCGGTCGAAGATGTCGCGCGCCGAATCGATGGGAATGAAATTGAGGTCGATGCCCTGCGGCTGCACCTCGCCGGTGTAGAGCGCGAGCATGCGGTCGTAGAGGCCGCAGGCCATGGTCATGGGCAGCTTCGCCATCGCTTTCCTCCCTGGCGTTCGCCGAACGATCGTGCCGGCTTTCGCCGCGGCCGGTTGCGGAAAAGTCTGCAACGTTTCGCGGCGGCGAGCCATCTCCGTCGTGCCGCGCGTATGCCCGCCATGCGTCTCCGCGGCGGCGGCTGTCATTTGACATGCGCGCGAGCGCGCCGCTAGGCTTGCCGTCGCGAACAAGCGTCCGCGCGCGGACGCGAGGGAGGATACGGAGGACTGCTGCCGCCGCGGACCGCGAGCGTTCCCTCTGTCCGGGTCTCGTCCCTGCCTTGGGAGCGTCCGTCGTTCCGGCCGCAGTCCGCGAGCGGAGGGAATGGCCATGCGGCGCAGTTCCGATCGCATTCTGGTGTCGCATGCCGGCACGCTGCCGCGCCCCGAGCGCCTCGCCGCATTGCTGCACGACGGCCGCATGCCCGAGTTCGAGGCGGCGCTGCCGGCCGCGGTCGCGGAGGTGGTGAGGCGCCAGGCCGACATGGGCATCGACATCGTCAACGATGGCGAACTGTCGAAGACCCGCGGCTTCTCCGGCTACGTCACCGACCGCCTGAGCGGCCTCACGGAACCGGCCGGCGACCGGCCGCGCAAGAACGTCGCCGCGCGCGACACCCGCGACTTTCCCGGCTTCGCCGCCATGCGCGGCCTGCAGTTCGCCGCCGGCCGCCGCGGCCAGAACCCGCCGATGATATGCTCCGGCCCGATCGCCTACATCGGCGCGGAGAAGATCGCCGCCGACATCGCCCGCCTCAAGGCCGCGGTGACAGGCCTCGACGTCGAGGCCTACATGCCGGCGATCGCGCCGGGCACGGTCGATCACTGGCTCATCAACGAGCACTACCCGGACGAGGAGTCGTTCCTGTTCGCCATCGCCGACGCCCTGCACCAGGAATACAAGGCCATCACCGACGCCGGACTGATCCTGCAGATCGACGACCCGGACCTGCCCGACGGCTGGCAGATCTTCCCGGACATGAGCCTCGCCGACTATCGCAAGTACGCCGACCTGCGCGTCGCCGCGCTCAACCGCGCGCTGAAGGGCCTGCCCAGGGAGCAGGTCAGGCTGCACATCTGCTGGGGCAGCAACCACGGCCCGCACAAGAACGACATCCCGCTGGAGGACATCGTCGACCTGGTGCTGGCGGTGCCGGCCGGCTGCTACTCGGTCGAGGCCGCGAACCCGCGCCACGACCACGACTGGCGGGTATGGCAGACGACCAAGCTGCCCGACGGCGCCACCATCATGCCCGGCGTGGTCGGCCACTGCACCGACATCATCGAGCATCCGCGCCTCGTCGCCGACCGGCTCGTCAAGTACGCCAACCTGGTGGGCCGCGAGAACGTCATCGCCGGCACCGACTGCGGCATCGGCTCGCGCGTCAGCCATCCCGAGGTGGCGTGGGCCAAGCTCGACGCCATGGTCGAGGGCGCGCGGCTCGCCACCAAGGAACTGTGGGGGCGCTGAGCGGATTTCCGAAAGGCCGTCGCCGGGCGGTTCGATCCGGGCGGGCGATGGAACGGCGAGGGAGGAAGCGATGCTCAAGTTCGTCCCGGTCCTGCTGGCGGCCCTGTGCTGCGCGTTCCCGGCGGCGGCCGAGGACGTGCTCATCACCCAGTACAACAGCGCGGTGTCCGGCGCGCCGTTCGGCATCGCCATCGACCAGGGCTTCTTCAAGACGCACGGCGTGGACATCACCGGCGTGGTGTCGGGGCAGGGCGGCGGCAACTCGGTGCGCGCCATCATCGCCAGCGATCTCGGCTTCGGCGAATCCACGGTCGCGGCGGCGATCTCGGCCATCAAGGAAGGCCAGGACCTCAAGATCGTCTACATGGGCACGCCGCTGATCGGCGGCGAATACATCGTCACCATGAAGAACTCGCCGATCAACTCGCTGAAGGACCTCGCCGGCAAGAAATGGGGCATCAGCAACCCCAAGTCGCTGGGCCAGATGATCGGCATGATGACGGCGGAAACCGCGGGCTTGCGGCCCGACGCCATGCAGATGGTGGCGCTCGGCAACCTCTCCGGCGTGCTCACCGCGCTGGAGAACGGCGTCATCGACGCCCAGGACCTCAACGTCAACACCTACGCCATGCGCGACGGCGACACCCGCTACAAGGTGCTGGGGCGGGTCGATACCGACCTGCCGCCCATGGCCCAGGCGGTCGGCATCGCCACCGGCGACCTCATCCGCAAGAACCCGGACAAGCTGCGCCGGCTCATTGCCGCGCGGCGCGACGCGGTGAAGTTCATCTACGCCAATCCCGACGAGGCGGCCAGGATCATGGACCGGCTCAAGGTCTATACCGGGATCAGCCCGGAGCAGCTGACCAAGTTCATCCGCTACGAGACCACGGTGAAATACTGGAGCGAGGGCCGCTTCGAGATGCCTTCGCTCACCAACGTGGTGCGCGCCATGAAATACGTCGGCCTGCTCGACCGCGACATCGATCTCGCGCCGATGATCGACCGCTCGTTCCTGCCGGAAGACCTGCAGAAATGACGGCCGCGCCCGGGGACGTCCACGCCAGGCTCGCCGGGGTGACCCGGGTCTATCCCGGCGGGTCGGGCCGGCCGCCGGTCCATGCGCTCGGTCCGGTGGACCTCGAGCTGCGCAAGGGCGAGTTCTTCGCCGTGGTCGGGCCGTCGGGCTGCGGCAAGTCCACGCTGCTCGAAGTGCTGGCGGGTCTGCAGCCGGCGAGCGCCGGCACCGTGACCTTCGAGGGCAGGGCGGTGGCCGGCGAGGTGCCGGACGGCATCGGCGTGGTGTTCCAGGAGGACGCGAGCTTCCCCTGGCTCACGGTCTACGACAACGCCGCGTTCGGCCTGCGCCGCGCCGGCACCGACGCCGCCGAGGTGAAGCGCCGGGTGGACGACGCGCTGGCCTTCATGGGGCTCAAGGATTTCGCCGGCGCCTATCCGGCGCAGTTGTCCGGCGGCATGCGCCAGCGCGTCTGCATCGCGCGCACGCTGGTCATGCAGCCGCGGCTGATCCTGCTCGACGAGCCGTTCGGCGCGCTCGACGCGCAGACGCGGCTCCTGATGGGCGACGAGGTGCTGCGGCTGTGGCGGCGCACCGGCGCCACCGTGTTCCTCATCACTCACGCGCTCGACGAGGCCGCCATGCTGTCCGACCGCATCGGCGCCATGTCGGCGCGGCCGGGCCGCTTCCTCGACATCATCGAGACGCGCTGGCCGCGCGAGCGCGACAGCACCGTGGTCGGCGAGCCCGCGTTCGGCGCGGTCACCGGCCGGCTGTGGGAGAACCTGCGCGGCGAGTCGCTGAAGTCGCTCGGCCACGCCGGAACGGGCCGCGCATGAGCCGGGCCGGCGTCATCCGCCTTGCGGTGGTGGTCGGCGCGGTGGGCCTGCTGGAAATCATCTGCCGCACCGGCGTCATCAGCCATCGCATCCTGATCGCGCCGTCGGAGATGGCGGCGGCGATGTGGCAGATCGTCGCCTCCGGCGAGGCCAACGCCGACATGGCCCGCACCTTCGGCACCGTGATCGTCTCCGTCGTCATCTCGACCGTGCTCGGCCTCGCCGCCGGCCTCGTGGTCCACGCCCATCCGCGCCTGCGGCAGGCGCTCGACCCGTTCTTCGCCACCTACTACGCGGTGCCGGTGTTCATCTTCTATCCGGTGATGATCGCGCTGTTCGGCCTGTCAGTGGTGCCGGTGATCCTGATGGGCGTGGCGGCGTCCGCGGTCGCGGTCATTATCGCCACGCTCAACGGCCTCGACCGCATCCCGCGCGTGCTGACCGAGGTGTCGCGCGCGCACCACATGGGCGCGCTCGACACCGCGCTGCAACTGAAGCTGCCGGCCGCGGCGCCGTATTTCTTCGCCGGGCTGAAGCTCGCCGTCACCTACGGCTTCATCGCCGTGATCGCCAGCGAGTTCATCCTGGCGCCGGCCGGCCTCGGCCACGCCATCGCCTTCGCCTACAACGACTTCAACAACCGCCAGATGTACGGGCTGATGCTGCTGCTGCTCATCGTGGCGACCGTCGTCAACATGGCGCTGCACCACGTCGAGCAGACGCTGCTGCGCCGGCGCGGGAGGCTCGCATGAGCCAGGCCCATGTGCGCCAGGTCTATGTGCGCCAGGGCTATGTGCGCCAGGTCTTCGACACCCTCGTCATCGTCGCCTTCGTGCTGCTCGTCTGGCAGGCGCTGCATATGGTCGCCGGCGACACCGCGCTCACCGCGCCGGGACCGACGCTCGGCTTCCTGGCCGAGACCGTCACCACCGGCCGGTTCCTGGAGAACGTCGCCGCGACCGCCCGGAGCTTCGCGCTGGCGCTGGTCCTGTCCTATCTCGTCGGGCTCGCCATCGGCGTCTGGATGGGTGCGAGCCGGCTCTCCGGCGAGGTCGGCGAGCCGCTGCTGATCGCGTTCTCCTCGCTGCCCAAGATCACGCTCTATCCGCTGGTGCTGCTGATCTTCGGCCTCGGCGTCGCCAGCAAGGTCGCGTTCGGCGTCATGCACGGCATCCTGCCGGTGTCGCTGATGACCATGAACGCGATCCGCAACATCCCGCCCGCGTACCTCAAGGCGGCGCGCACCATGAACCTCACGCCGCGGCAGACGGTGCTGCAGGTGATGCTGCCGGCGACGCTGCCGGAGGTGGTGTCGGGCCTGCGCATCGGCTTCACGGTGACGCTGCTCGGCGTGCTGCTCGGCGAGATGTTCGCCGCCAAGCGCGGCCTCGGCTTCCTCATCATCAGCGCCATCGACCAGGTGCAGCCGCAGATGATGCTCACCGTCGCCATCCTGCTGTTCGCCTTCGCCGCGCTGTCCAACGCGGCGCTGCTGTGGCTGGAGCACCGGCTGCACCGTCGCGCCTGACCCGGAGACCGCCATGAAACTTCAGCTCAGCATCGGCATGGCCTCGAACCCGCGCACCTGGCCGGTGTTCGACGGCCGCGTCTCGCCCGACGGCATCGACCTCGTTCCGAGCAAGGTGTTCGCGCCCGAGCTGTTCTGGCGTCAGCTCAAGTTCGCGGATTTCGACGTGGCCGAGATGTCGTTCTCCTCGCTGATGATCGCGGTCGCCGGCGGCGACGACCGCTGGGTCGGCCTGCCGGTGTTCACCACGCGGCGCTTCTTCCACACCGAGATCATGGTGCGGCGCGATTCCGGCATCGAGCGGCCCGAGGACCTGAAAGGGCAGGCGGTGGCGGTCCCCGAGTTCCAGCAGACCGCGAACCTGTGGACCCGCGGCATCCTGGAGCACGAGTTCGGCGTCAAGACCACCGACATGGAATATTGGATGGAGCGGCTGCCCTCGCACAGCCACCGCGGCGCGGTGGGCTACGAGCCGCCGCCCGGCGTGGTGATCCGTCAGATCCCGCCGGAGAAGAGCATCGCCAGCATGATGCTGTCGGGCGAGATCAAGGCCGCGCTGCACCTCGCCTCCAGCCCGAAATGGGTCGATCCCACGAGTCGCACCCTGGTCGACCGCTCCTTCATCGACTTCGCCAGGAACCCGGACATCAGGCCGCTGTTCGCCGACCCGGTCGCCGAGGGCGTGCGCTACTATCGCAAGACCGGCATCTTCCCGATCAATCACGGCATGGTGGTCAAGCGGTCGATCGTCGAGAAGCATCCGTGGGTGGTGCTCAACCTCTACAAGGCGTTCGACCAGGCCAACCGCATCGCCAACGAGGAGCGGCTGGAGCACTGCGACTATTATCTCGCGACCGGCCTGCTGCCGCGCGAGGCCGCCGACGCGCTGCGCAAGCCGCTGGTCCAGCACGGCATCAAGGCCAACCGCAAGACGCTGGAAACCGCCGCGCAGTATTCCTTCGAGCAGAAGCTCACGCCGCGGCTGATGACTCTCGAGGAGATGTTCGCCCCGGTGCTGATGCAACAGTAGCCGGCTCCCCACCGGCCCGCATCGCGGCCGCCATCCGCAAAACGACGCCTGTGCCCAGGGGGCCGCGGCCCGCGGGGAAGGATGGGGCTTGAACCATCAATAGCTGTGGTGTATGCGCGATATATCGACGTCCATATATGATTCTTGATGTCTGAGACATGATAACCGCGTTCCAGCTCCGGGCGGCGCGGGCGCTGCTCGGCGTGGACCAGCGGCGGCTGGCGGAACTGGCCGGCCTGTCGCTCCCCACCATCCAGCGCATGGAGGCGAGCGACGGCGTGATCCGCGGCAACGTGGATTCCCTCACCAAGCTGATCGCCGCGCTCGACGCCGCCGGCATCGTCCTGATCGGCGACAACGCGGTCAGCCCCGGCGGCGGCCGCGGCGTGCGGTTCAAGACGCCGCCACCACCGCCGGACCCGGAGAGGTAAGGGCGCCGCGATGCCGGTCACGATCCTGCTGTGGTGTGTCCTGGCGCTGCTGGTCCTCGCGGTCGCGGTCGCGGCCGTGGGGCTGGCGCGGCGGGGCGGCGGCGCGTCCGTCGTCTACGGCGCGACGGCGGCGATCGCGGCCGCCGCCTGCCTCGCGGCGCTGGCCGGCCGCGGCGCGGATGCCGCCGTGGTCCGCCTGCCGCTCGGGCTGCCGTGGATCGGCGCCAATTTCCGCGTCGACGCGCTGTCGGCGCTGTTCCTCGTCATCGTCAATTTCGGCGCCGCGGGCGCGAGCCTCTACGCCATCGGCTACGGCCGTCACGAGACCGCGCCGGAGCGGATCGTGCCGTTCTATCCGGCGTTCATCGCCGGCATGAACCTCGTCCTGCTGGCGGACGACGCCTTCACCTTTCTGATCTCCTGGGAGTTCATGTCGCTCGCGTCCTGGGCGCTGGTGCTCGCCCATCACCGCGTCGCCGACAACACCCGCGCCGGGCTCGTCTATATCCTGATGGCGAGCTTCGGCACCTTCGCGCTGCTGCTCGCCTTCGGCCTGCTGGCGGGGCCGGACGGCGGCTATGCCTTCGAGGCGATGCGCGCGGCGCACCCGGCGCCGGCCCATGCGGCGCTGGTGCTGGTGCTCGTGCTGCTCGGCGCCGGCTCCAAGGCCGGCCTGGTGCCGCTCCACGTCTGGCTGCCGCTCGCGCATCCCGCGGCGCCGAGCCACGTCTCCGCGCTGATGAGCGGCGTGATGACCAAGGTCGCGGTCTATGCCTTCGTGCGCGCGATGTTCGATCTCGCCGGGCCGCCGGACTGGTGGTGGGGCCTCGCCGTCATCGCGCTCGGCGGCGCGTCGGCGCTGATGGGCGTGCTCTACGCGCTGTTCCAGAGCGACATCAAGCGCATGCTCGCCTACAGCACCATCGAGAACGTCGGCTTCGTGTTCGTGGGGCTCGGCCTGTCGCTGGCCTTCGCCGCCAACCATCTCGACGCCGCCGCGGTGCTGGCGCTCACCGCGGCGCTGTTCCACGCGCTCAACCATTCGCTGTTCAAGAGCCTGATGTTCTTCGGCGCCGGCGCGGTGCTCACCGCGACCGGCAAACGCGACATCGAGACCATGGGCGGGCTCATCCACCGCATGCCGCAGACCGCGCTGGCGATGCTCGCGGGCGCGGTCGCGATCTCGGCGCTGCCGCCCTTCAACGGCTTCGTCTCGGAGTGGATGACGTTCCAGGCCATCCTGCTGTCGCCGCAGATGCCGCAATGGGCGCTGCGGCTCGGCGTGCCCGCGGTCGGCGCGCTGCTCGCGCTCGCCGTGGCGCTCGCCGCCGCCTGCTTCGTGCGGCTCTACGGCGTCGCCTTCCTCGGCCGGCCGCGCAGCCCGGCGGCCGCGCAGGCGCACGAGGCGGACCGCGTCTCGGTCGGCGTGATGCTGGCGCTCGCCGTGCTCTGCCTTCTCGTCGGTATCCTGCCCGGCTACGTCATCGACGCCATGGCGCCGGTGGCGCAGGGGCTTCTCGGCGCGCGCATGCCGCGGCAGGCGGCGGTGGCGTGGCTCACGCTGGTGCCGTTCAGCGAGTCGCGAAGCTCCTACAACGGCCTGCTGGTGTTCCTGTTCATCGCGGCCTCGGCCTCGCTCGCCGCCTACGCCATCCATCGGCTCGCCTCGCGCGCCACCCGCCGCGCGCCGATCTGGGACTGCGGCTTCCCCGATCCGAGCCCGGCGACGCAATACACCGCGGCGAGCTTCGCGCAGCCGATCCGCCGCGTGTTCGGCACGCTGTTGTTCCGCGCCCGCGAGACCGTCGAGATGCCGCCGCCCGGCGACCTGCGGCCGGCGCGGCTCACGGTGCGCCTCGACGACGTGGTCTGGACCACGCTCTACGCGCCGCTCGCCGGCGGCGTGCGCATCGCCGCCGACCGGCTCAACGTCATGCAGTTCCTCACCATCCGCCGCTACCTGAGCCTGGTGTTCGCGGCGCTGGTGATCCTGCTCATGGTGATCGCGATATGGCGCTGATCCGCGATCTCGTCGTGCAGGGCGTGCAGATGGCGCTGGTGGTGCTGCTGGCGCCGCTGGTCACCGGGCTGACGCGCAAGGTGAAGGCGCGGCTCCTTCGCCGGCGCGGTCCGCCGCTGATCCAGCCCTACCGCGACATCGTCCGCCTGGCGCGCAAGGAGACCGTGCTCGCCGACAACGCCTCGTGGCTGTTCCGCGTCGCGCCCTACATGATCTTTGCCGCCACCTGGGTCGCGGCCGCGCTGGTGCCGACCTTCGCCACGGGCCTCCTCTTCAACTGGGCCGCCGACCTCATCGCCATCGTCGCGCTCCTGGGCAGCGCGCGCTTCTTCCTCGCGCTCGCCGGCATGGACGTGGGCACGAGCTTCGGCGGCATCGGGGCGAGCCGCGAGGCCATGATCGCCTCGCTCGCCGAGCCGGCGATGATCATGATCGTGTTCTCGCTGGCGCTGCTGGTCGGCTCGACGCAGCTTTCGACCATCGCCGCCTTCATGGTCTCGCCGGACGTCGGCCTGCGGGTCACGCTCGGCCTCGCGCTGGTCTCGCTCGTCATGGTCGGCATCGCCGAGAACGCGCGCATTCCGGTCGACAATCCGGCGACGCACCTGGAACTGACCATGGTCCACGAGGCCATGGTCCTCGAATACTCGGGCCGCCACCTGGCGCTGATCGAGCTCGCCGCCTCGCTCAAGCTCCTCCTCTATCTGTCGCTGATCGCCTGCCTGTTCCTGCCCTGGGGGCTGGTGCCGCGGCGGCCGGAGCTGTCCGCGGCCACGGTCGCGGCCTACGGCCTCGGCGGCGCCGCCTACGTCGCCAAGCTCGGCTTCGGCTGCGTCATGCTCGCGCTGTTCGAGACCGCCATCGCCAAGATGCGGGTGTTCCGCGTGCCGACCTTCCTCGGCGCGGCGCTGATGCTCGGCTTTCTCGGCGCGCTCCTGCTGTTCGTGTCGCGGGGGCTCTGATGCACGGCTTCCAGTTCGACGTCGCGCATCTCCTGGCCGGCAGCCTCGTGCTGGTGAGCTTCATGCTGCTCTACCAGGACCGGCTCTACGCGCTGCTCAACGTCTATGCGCTGCACGCGCTGGTGCTGTCGCTCTCGGTGGCGTGGCAGGCCTACATCCAGGACGCGCCGCACCTCTA
>Ga0182749_1000711_pt1 | contig 28746 bp, 22 predicted proteins | sample eDN3rd37CKraftMG_FD_128875 | JGI IMG/M metagenome (GOLD analysis project Ga0182749, IMG submission 128875) | Enriched Miracle-Growth compost microbial communities from Emeryville, California, USA - eDNA 3rd pass 37_C Kraft MG (version 2) (version 2) ...
GAACGTGACCGCCTGGATCCTCGTCTCGATGGCGCTGTACGGCGCCATGCTCACCGCCACGTCCGGGGGCGCCACCGTCTCGGTGGAGCGGGCCCAGGGCTGGACCCGACAGCTGCGCCTCACGCCGCTGCGGACCTGGTCCTACGTCGCGACCAAGCTGGCCGCGACGATGGCGCTCGGGGCGGTCTCGGTGATCATCACCATGCTCGTCGGGACCTTCTTCCACACCCAGATGCCCTGGTACGCCTGGGTGCTGTGCCCGGTGATCGCCTGGGCCGGCTCGATCGTGTTCGCCGCCTTCGGCCTCTTCATGGGGTACCTGCTGCCGTCGGAGAACGTCATGCAGATCCTCGGCCCAGGGCTCGCGCTGCTGTCCTTCGCGGGCGGCCTGTTCGTCCCGCTGAGCGGCTGGTTCGAGCACGTCGCGCAGGTGATGCCCACCTATGGTCTCGCCCAGCTCGTCCGGGCCCCGATCGCGGGCGAGGGCTTCCCCGTGGTGGCTGTGGTCAACGTGGTCGCCTGGGCGCTCGTCTTCTCGCTGGGCGCAGCCTGGCGCTTCCGCAAGGACACGGCGCGCGTCTGAGGGCCGCGGGCGACGGCACGGAGGCGATAACGTGATCCGGGTGAGCGACCAGCAGCCCTCCTGCCGTCCGGCGGACGGCGTGCCAGCCGCTGCCCGGACCGGCGAGGGGGCCTTCGCCGACGTCGTCTCTGCGAACCGCCGGCGTCGGCGGTTCTGGCGGGTCGTCGGTCCCCTGATGAGCCTGGTGTGGCTCGTGTTCCTGAGCGAGCCGCTCACCTCCATCGAGACGGGATCGCCCCTGGTGCGGGTGCTCACGGTGCTGGGCGTCCTCGGGGTCGCGGGGGTCTTCGCCGCAAGCTTCCTCGTGCTCGGTGCCGTGTCCCGGCGCCCCCGCTCGCTACGGCTCACGACAGTCGTCGCGGTCGTGGCGCTCCAGATCGGCTTCGTCGTGCTCGCGACCCTGGGGGCGCACGAGCACGGCCTGGTCGGCCTGGTCTTCGTGAGCGTCACCTTCCTGTACCTCTCCCAGTCCGCGGTCGGGCTGGTGGGGACCCTGGTGTGCGCCGTGGCAGCCTTCGTGATCCCTCGGGTCGTCCCGGGCTGGGAGGCCGAGGACGGCACCGTGGTCGCGATCGCGCTCGCGAGCCTGGCGGTCTACGGCTTCGTCCAGCTCGTGCAGCGCAACCGCCAGCTCGTCGCCGCCCAGGAGGAGGTCGCCGCGCTCGCGGTCTCCCGGGAGCGCGAGCGGATCGCGCGAGACATGCACGACCTGCTCGGTCACTCGCTCACCGTCGTCGCGGTCAAGTCCGAGCTCGCCTCGCGGCTCGTGACCCGTGACCCTGAGAGGGCCGCGGCGGAGCTGCGCGACATCCAGTCCCTGGCGCGCTCGGCCCTCGCCGACGTGCGCGGCACCGTGGCGGCGATCCACCAGCCCACGCTGGCGGGGGAGCTCGCCGCGGCGGCGCGTGCGCTCGAGGCCGCGGGGGTCGAGGTCCGCACGCCCAGCACGGTGGACATGGTGCCGGAGGACCTGCGCGCGCTGTTCGCCTGGGCGGTGCGGGAGGGGACCACGAACGTCCTGCGCCACGCCGGGGCTGCCCGCGTCGTCGTGACGCTCGCCCCGGATCGGGTGGTCGTGGAGGACGACGGCCGCGGCGCGGGCGCCGGTGCCGCTCAGGGCTCGCCGGGAGGCGCTCCGGGCCGGGGCCTGGAAGGGCTCGCCGAGCGCGCCCGGAGCCTCGGCGCGGTCCTCGAGACCGGACCCGGTGCGTCCGGTGGCTTCCGGCTCGCCGTCCGGCGGGTGGCGGGCCGCGCCGACCGTGCCGGCCGGTCACCTGGCACAGACCCCGGCACCGGCCACGTCGCCGCGCCGGCCCCGCAGGTGGCGGCACCAGGGGAGGCCCGATGAGCGAGGCACCCATCCGGCTGCTGCTGGCGGACGACCAGTCCCTCGTGCGCGGCGCGCTCGCGGCCCTCCTGGAGATGGAGGACGACCTGGTCGTCGTCGCCCAGGTGGGGCGGGGCGACGAGGTCGTGCCCGCCGCGCGGCAGGCGCGGGCCGACGTCGCGCTCCTCGACGTCGAGATGCCCGGGGCAGACGGGATCGAGACCGCCGCGGCGCTCCGGCGGGAGCTGCCGTCCTGCCGCTCGCTCGTCGTCACGACCTTCGGCCGCCCGGGCTACGTGCGCCGCGCGCTGGACGCCGGTGCCGGCGGCTTCGTCGTCAAGGACACCCCGGCCGAGCAGCTCGCCGACGCCGTGCGGCGCGTGCACCGGGGGCTGCGCGTCGTGGACCCCGAGCTGGCCGTGGAGTCCCTGGTCAACGGGGAGTCTCCGCTCACGGAGCGCGAGCGCGAGGTGCTGCGCGCGGCGCGCGACGGCGGCACCGTCGCCGACCTCGCCGCCGCGACCCACCTGTCCGAGGGCACCGTGCGCAACTACCTGTCGGCCGCGATCGGCAAGACCTACGCCCGCAACCGGACCGAGGCGGTGCGGATCGCCCAGGAGAACGGCTGGCTGTGAGCCGACGGGCGCGGCGGGGGACAATACAGGGGTGACCGTCGCGACCACCCTCCCCGCCCCCCTGCGCATCGGCCCCCTCACGGTGCCGGTGCCCGTCGTGCTCGCCCCGATGGCGGGCGTCACCAACGCGGCCTTTCGCCGGCTGTGCCGGGAGCAGGGGCGTGGCCTGTACGTCGCGGAGATGGTGACCTCGCGCGCACTGGTCGAGCGCAACCCGGAGGCGCTGCGCATCGTCACCTTCGACGAGGACGAGACCACCCGCTCGGCGCAGGTGTACGGCGTCGACCCGGCGACTGTCGGACGCGCTGTCGCGATCATCGCGGGGGAGGACCGGGCCGACCACGTCGACCTCAACTTCGGCTGCCCGGTGCCCAAGGTCACGCGCAAGGGTGGCGGGGCCGCGCTGCCCTGGAAGCGCGAGCTGTTCGAGCGCATCGTCGACGCCGCCGTCGCCGCGGCCGCGCCCCACGGAGTCCCGGTGACGGTGAAGATGCGCAAGGGGATCGACGCCGACCACGAGACGTATCTCGAGGCCGGGATCATCGCCCAGGAGGCGGGCGTCGCGGCGGTCGCGCTGCACGCGCGCACCGCCGCAGACTACTATTCCGGCACCGCCGACTGGGACGCGATCCGACGGCTGAAGGAGACGGTGACCCGGGTCCCCGTCCTGGGCAACGGCGACATCTGGTCGGCCGAGGACGCCCTCGACATGCTCGCCCGCACCGGTGCCGACGGCGTCGTCGTGGGCCGGGGCTGCCAGGGGCGACCGTGGTTGTTCGCCGACCTCGACGCCGCCTTCTCGGGATCCGACGAGCGCGTGCGCCCGGGCCTGCGCGTGGTCGCCGAGACCATCTACCGGCACGGCGAGCTGATGGCCCGGTACTTCGAGGACGAGGACAAGGGCATGCGCGACCTGCGCAAGCACATGGCCTGGTACCTCAAGGGGTACGCGGTGGGCGGCGAGGCGCGCCACGCGCTCGCGATGGTCTCCACTCTCGCCGAGCTCCGCGACCGCCTCGACGCGCTCGACCTCGACCAGCCGTACCCGGGCGCCGACGCCGAGGGGCAGCGCGGGCGCCAGGGCACGCCCAAGCAGCCGCACCTGCCCTACGGGTGGCTCGACTCCCGCGAGCTCTCCGACGAGCACCGTCAGCGTCTCGAGGAGGCGGAGAGCTCGGTCTCCGGCGGCTGAGGGCTCGGACGAGGCCGACCGATAGGGTGGTCCCCGTGAGCCAGTCCGAGACCGTGGGATACGCCCCCGCCGACCTCGAGCGCTGGGTGACCGAGCCCGCCAAGAGCAAGGCCCGCACGCCCTTCGAGCGCGACCGAGGCCGCCTGGTCCACTCGTCGGCGCTGCGCCGGCTCGGCGCGAAGACCCAGGTGCTCGGCCCGTCGTCGGACGACTTCGTGCGCACTCGCCTCACCCACTCCCTCGAGGTCGCCCAGGTGGGCCGCGAGCTCGGCAAGGCCCTGGGCTGCGACCCCGACGTCGTCGACACCGCGTGCCTCGCGCACGACCTGGGGCACCCGCCCTTCGGGCACAACGGCGAGCGGGCGCTCGCGGAGCTGAGCAAGGATGTCGGGGGGTTCGAGGGCAACGCGCAGACGCTGCGCCTGCTGACCCGCCTCGAGCCCAAGGTGATCGACGCCGATGGTCGGTCGGCCGGCCTCAACCTCACCCGCGCCAGCCTGGACGCCTCGGTGAAGTACCCCTGGCGCGCGGGGCACGGACCGGTGCGCCCGGACGGCAGGCGCACCCACAAGTTCGGCGTCTACGAGGACGACCTCCCGGTCTTCACGTGGCTGCGCGCGGGGGCGCCGGAGGGCGTCAAGTGCCTCGAGGCGCAGGTCATGGACCTTGCGGACGACGTCGCCTATTCCGTGCACGACGTCGAGGACGCCGTCGTGGGCGGTCGCATGGACCTGGCCGTGCTCGCGGCCGACGAGGAGCGCGAGCGCGTCGTCGAGGCCGTCGAGGCCTGGTACGGCTATGCCGTCGGGCCCGACGACCTGCGTGCGGCGATCGAGCGGCTCGACGCCGCCGGGCTCCTGGTGCGCGGCTTCGACGGCTCCCGGCGGGCGCTGGCTGCGCTCAAGGACATGACGAGCTCCTTGATCGGGCGGTTCGCCAAGGACGCCGAGCGCGCCACGCGGGCCGAGTACGGGGACGGGCCGCTCACCCGCTACGCGGCGAACCTGGTCGTCCCGGTCACGACCCAGGCGGAGATCCTCGTGCTCAAGGGCATCGCGGTGGCCTACGTGATGGCACCGCGCGAGAGCGAGCCGCTCTACGGGCGCCAGCGGCTCGTCCTGACCGACCTGGTCGCCGAGCTCGTCGAGCGAGGCCCGGCCGAGCTCGAGCCGGCCTTTGCCGACGACTGGCGTGCCGCCGCCGATGACGCGGCCCGGTTGCGGGTGGTGGTCGACCAGGTCGCCTCGCTCACCGACGTCTCCGCCCTGCAGTGGCACGCGCGGCTCGTCGGCCCCCGTCGCTGACCGGTCCCTCCCGCCCGGGAACGGAACTTTGACGCTGGTCACACCCAGTGGGCCGAGTCGTGTGATCAGCGTCAAGCTTCCGGTCCGTGCGCCTGCCCTTCCTGACTAGACTCTCTTCGTGGCCGGACTGATCAAGCGCGAGGACGTGGACGCGGTCCGAGAGCGCTCGAACATCGAGGAGATCGTCGGCGAGCACGTGACGCTGCGGCCCGCGGGCGTCGGCTCGATGAAGGGCCTGTGCCCCTTCCACGACGAGCGCACCCCGTCCTTCCACGTCCGCCCGCAGCTCGGGCGCTGGCACTGCTTCGGCTGCAACGAGGGCGGCGACGTCATCAGCTTCGTGCAGAAGCTCGACGGGCTGGGCTTCACCGAGGCGGTCGAGTACCTGGCCGGACGGATCGGCATCCAGCTGCGCTACGAGGAGGGCTCCGGTCCTCGCACGCCGACGGACACCGGGCGGCGCAAGCGGCTGCTCGACGCGCACCGGGTGGCCGCCCAGTTCTACGCCGAGCAGCTCACGACGCCGCAGGCCGCGGCGGCCCGCGAGTTCCTCGCGCAGCGCAGCTTCGGGCGTGACGCTGCGGAGACCTTCGGCATCGGCTTCGCCCCGCAGGGCTGGGACGCGTTGCAGCGGCACCTGCGCGGGCGCGGCTTCACCGAGGACGAGCTGATGGCCTCCGGCCTGGTGAGCCAGGGCAGCCGCGGTACCTACGACCGCTTCCGGGGGCGGCTGATGTGGCCGATCCGGGACGTGACGGGGGAGACCATCGGGTTCGGGGCCCGCAAGCTCTTCGAGGAGGACCAGGGGCCGAAGTACCTGAACACCCCGGAGACCTCGCTGTACAAGAAGTCGCAGGTGCTCTACGGCATCGACCTGGCCAAGCGCGACATCGCACGGTCCAGGCAGGTCGTGGTCGTCGAGGGGTACACCGACGTCATGGCGGCGCACCTGTCGGGGGTGACCACCGCGGTGGCGACGTGCGGGACGGCCTTCGGTGAGGACCACGTGCGCGTGGTGCGGCGCATGCTCGGCGACGTCTCCGCGGGCAGCGGCGTGCGGCTCGCCGGCGGGGGCAGCACCGGCGGCGAGGTGATCTTCACCTTCGCCGGCGACGCGGCGGGGCAGAAGGCGGCGCTCCGGGCCTTCGCGGAGGACCAGCGCTTCTACGCCCAGACCTTCGTCGCGATCAGCCCCGACGGGATGGACCCCTGCGACCTGCGCATGGCACGGGGGCCGGAGGCTGTCGCGTCCCTCGTGCGCTCGCGCCAGCCCTTGTTCCAGTTCGTCATCACCTCGATCGTCAACGGCTACGACTGCTCGACGGCGGAGGGCCGGGTCGCGGCGGTCCGGGAGGCGGCGCCGGTGGTCGCCAGCATCCGGGACGCGGCGTTGCGGCCTGAGTACACGCGCATCCTCGCCGACCGGGTCGGCACGGACATCGAGACGGTCCGCAGCGCGGTCCGTGCTGCGGGGGGCCGCGGGCGCGGCGGGGCTCGGCCCTCGCCGGGGAGCGGACCGCGGCACGCCGGGGTGCAGGACGCCTCCGGGCCGATGCCGGTCGCCGTCCCGGGAGGTCGCGGTGCGCGGGAGCGTGACCCGGTCGCCCGGCTCGAGCGCGAGGCCCTGGAGGCGGTCCTGCAGTTCCCGGACCTCGTCCCGGCGGCACTCTTCGACCCGCTCGGCCCCGAGACCTTCTCCAGCCCCGCCGCCCGTGCCGTGCACGACGCGATCCGTTCCGCGGGTGGTGTCACGGCGGTGGCGGGCGGCTCGTCCGCGGCGTGGCTCGAGCGCGTGATGGAGTCCGCACCGGCGACGGTGCGACCCGTGATCAGCGAGCTGTCCGTCGCGCCGCTGCCGGAGGACCGCGCCGACGCGATGGAGGACTATGTGCGCGGCCTCGTCCAGGCGCTCGTCGACCTCGCCCTCACGAGGATGATCGCCGACGTCCGGGGGGCGCTGCAGCGGCTCGACCCGACGGCGGAGGGCGAGGAGCACCAGCGGGTCTTCGCCCACCTCATGGACCTCGAGAAGCAGCGTCGGGCCCTGCGCTCGGAGGGCTGAGCCGGAGCGCAGCGGAGGGTGGGGGCGCGCCAGCGCACCCGCCCATAGTGGAGTGCAGGTTCTGCCCGACCGGAGGGTGCCTGGGCTGAGGCACGGGGCGAAGCCCGGCGGTTCGGGGGGCGGCGGGCCCTGGGTGGCGCCCGCGAGGGGAAGCCGCTATTTTTGTACTGACCGGTCAGTACAACATGCCGGTCGACCCCGACCGGATATCCCGAGGACCCCCGATGGCTGCAGACCCCCGACCCGACCGTGACGACACCGAGGTTACGCCGCGAACCTCGGTGTCGCCTGCCCGGGAGAGCGTCGACGAGACCGCAGCGCCCGGCGCGACCAGCGGTCCCGGGACCGGCGCCGCTGGTGACACCGTGCAGGACGCCGAGACCGAGGTCCTGCCCGCGCCCGCGGGACCCGACTCAGCCCCGCCCCCGCCCCCCGCACCGACGTCGTGGGCGCCCACGGCTGCGGGCGTGAAGGGGCGACCCGAGAAGAAGCGGTCCGGGAAGAAGAAGTCCTCCGCGCCAGGCGAGAAGGGGGCGAGGAAGGGCCTGCTCCGGCGGCGTCCCCGCACGCCCGACGACGCGCTCACGATCGCCGTCGAGGCGAGCGCCCTGCAGCTGACGGGTCGGCGTGGCCGGGTCTACGGCCCGCTCGACCTGTCGATCGACCCGGGCAGGCTGACCGTCCTCCACGGGCCGCAGGGCGCCGGCCGCACCAGCCTGCTGCTGACGCTCGCCGGGCGCATGGTTCCCGACCGCGCCACGAAGGCGCTGACCGTCCTCGGCGGCTCGCTCGTCGGGCGTCGCTCGCGGCGAGCGCGCCGCCGGGTGCAGCGTGCCGCCGCGATCGCTGGGTTCCGGGGCGTCGACGACCTCGACGAGTCCGTGACCGTCGGCAACGTGCTGCGCGAGCGCCTGGGCTGGCTGACGCCCTGGTACCGACCCGTGCGACGGATCTCCCCGGAGCGCTACCGCGAGCTCGCCGCACCGGTCTTCGGGGACCGTGCGCTGCCCGCGCTCACGACCGTCGTGTGGGACCTGGAGGAGATCGACGAGATGCTGCTGCGCCTCGTGCTCGCCACGGCCCAGAAGCCTCGGCTGCTCGTGGTCGATGACGTCGACCGCATCCACGACCAGGAACGGCGCGACGTCGTCTGGGAGCGCCTCGCGGCGCTCGCGGCGAGCGGTCTGACGGTCGTGGCGTCCGCCGCCGAGGCGCCGTCGGGCACCGGGGCGAGCGTCGTCGTGCTCGCGGCGCACGAGGCCGAGCCGAAGGCACCCGGTGCGAAGCCGGGGAAGACGGACCGCAAGGCGCGCCGGGCGGAGAAGTCCGCCGCGCGGAAGACGCGGAAGGCTGCGAGGAAGGCTGCGAAGAGCAGCCCCCCGAAACCAGCCGACGGCACGAAGCCCGCTGACCGCCCGAAGCCCGCCGACGACACGGAGGTGTCCGCATGATCGCCACCGGGACCGAGCTGCGCCGCTTCCGCCGCGGCACCCTGCCCAAGCTCGCCGTGCTCGCGATGGTGCTGATGCCGCTGCTGTACGGCGCGCTGTACCTCTGGGCCTTCTGGAACCCGCCCGCCCACCTCGACCGGCTCCCGGTCGCGCTCGTCAACCAGGACGTGGGCGCCGACCTCGACGGCACGAAGGTCGACGCCGGCGACCAGATCGTCTCGACGCTGACGAAGGACGGCAGCCTCGACTGGCACGTGCTGGACGCTGCGACGGCGGACAAGGGCGTGAAGGACGGGACGTACTACTTCGCGGTCGTCGTCCCGCAGGACTTCTCCACGTCGATCGTCTCCTCCTCGGGCGACGACCCGGAGAGCGCGCTGATCTACGTGACGTACGACGACGCCAACTCCTTCCTCGCGACCACCCTCGGCAAGAGCGCCATGGCCAAGGTCCAGGCCGCCGTGCGCGCCCAGGTCGGGGAGCAGGCGGTGGACCGGGTGCTCGTCGGGCTCGGCAACGCCCGCGACGGCTTCGCGACCGCCTCCGACGGCGCCCTGCGGCTCGAGACCGCGAGCGGCCAGCTCGAGGAGGGCGCGAACTCCCTCGCCGCCGGCGCGACGACCGCGAACGACGGCGCGCAGCAGCTCGCCACGGGCAGCAAGCAGCTCAGGTCCGGGACTGCCTCGCTCGCCAGGGGCGCGAGCGACCTGGCCGGGGGAGCGCACGACGTCGCCGATGGCGCGGCAAGTGCGTCCTCGGGAGCGAGCCGGCTCGCGAGCGGCCTGTCCACCGCGTCGTCCTCCTCGAAGGAGCTCGCCCGCGGAGCCGGCTCGACCGCCTCCGGCATGAAGAAGCTCGCGAGGTCCGCCCGCGCCCTCGAGAAGGGGTATGCCGGCAAGAGCGGGCTCGTGGCTGGAGCCACCACCGCGACCCAGGGCGCCAAGGCGCTCGCCTCCGGTCTGGACAGCGCCAGCAGCCAGCACCAGAAGCTGCTCGCCGCGAACATCCAGGCGCTCACCGCCGCCAACGCGAGCGGTGCCTTCGACCAGCTCATCGCTCAGGACAGGGCGATGCTGGCCAGCTGGCAGAGCACGAGCGGCGAGAACGTGGGCGCCCTCGTCGCCGGTGCGGACGCGCTCGCCGATCATGACAAGGGGCTGCCTGCACTCAAGCGTGGTCTGAAGAAGGCCTCCGCGGGGACCAGCAAGGTGGTCGACCAGCTCGCACCGGGCAAGCCCAGCACCACGCTGCGCGACGGCGTCGACAAGGTCGCCACCGGTAGCCGCTCCCTGTCGTCGGCGCTGGGCAAGGCGGCCTCGGGTGCCTCGAGCCTGCGGTCCGGCACGGCGAGCCTCTCCAGCGGCGCCGGTCAGCTCGCCACCAGCGCAGACCAGCTCTCGAGCGCGGCGTCCCTCGTGGACTCCTCCGTCAAGTCCATGCGGTCCGGCGCGAAGAAGCTCGCGAACGGGACCAAGGACCTGAGCACCGGCGCGGACAGCCTGGTCACCGGCCTCATGCAGGCCAAGGAGGGGGCAGGGACGCTCGCGACCCAGCTCTCCGACGGTGCTGCCCAGATCCCCGACGACTCCGACCAGCTTCGTGCGCAGCGGGCCACCGCGATCGCGACCCCGGTCACGCTCGACGAGTCCAACCTCGCGGGCGCCTCCAGCTTCGGGGAGGGCATGGCGCCCTTCTTCCTCTCGCTCGCGCTGTTCGTCGGCGTCTTCATCATCTGGATGCTGATGCGTCCGCTGCCCGCCCGTGCGCTCGCGACGCCCCTCGCCGGGTGGCGGGTCGCGCTCGCGGGCTACGTGCCGGCGCTCGTGCTGGGGGCGGCCCAGGTCGTCGTCCTGATCGTGGTGCTGCGGTTCGCCGTCGGGCTGGAGATGCCCAGGATCTGGGGCGTGCTCGGCTTCGGGCTCCTGGTGGTCGCGGCCTTCGTCGCGCTGCAGCAGATGTTCATCGCTCTCGCCGGGCCGGCGGTCGGCAAGGTCGTCATCATGGCCTTCCTCATGCTGCAGCTGACGACGGCCGGCGGCCTGTACCCGGTCGAGACCACCGGCACGGTGTTCCGTGCGCTGCACCCGTGGCTGCCCATGACCTACAGCGTGCAGGGTCTGCGCGAGCTGATCACCGGCGGCGTCGACGAACGGCTGTGGTGGTCCGTGGGCTACCTGGGCGCGCTGCTGGTCGGTTCGCTCCTCGTCACCTCGTGGCGAGCGGGTCGCCTGCGGACCTGGTCGCTCGACCGCCTGCACCCGGCGATCGCGCTGTGAGCGCCGTGGCCGACGGCCGGACCGCTCGCCGGTCCGGTACGCGCGAGTCGATCGTGGCCGCAGCGGTGGACCTCATGGCGGAGCGTGGCTACGCGGCGACCTCGGTCGAGGAGATCGCGGAGGCGGCCGGGGTCGCCAAGGGCAGCGTCTACTACAACTTCGACGGCAAGGCGCAGATCCTCGAGGCAGCGATGAGCAGCGGACTGGAGCGGCTCGAACGGCTGGTGGGCGAGGTCCGGGCCACGCGTCACGGGCATGAGGCGCTCGTCGGCCTGATCGGGGGCGTGCTCTCGCTCGTGGCCGAGCACCCGAGGCTGGCGAAGCTCATGGCGGCCGAGGTGTTCCGGGTCGACCGGGAGTGGCGTGCTCCGGTGGGGCAGGTGCGGGCGCGGATCATCCACGCCTTCGACGACGTGCTGCGCGAGGTGCGTCCCGGCGCCGACGTCTCGGTCCTCGCGGCCTCGGTGTTCGGGGCGACGCTGCTGGCAGGCCTGGAGTGGCTCGTGTTCCAGCCGGAGCGTTCCTTCGAGGAGGTGCGTGACGCGGTGCTGCCGCTCGTGGCAGGGCTCTGACGGGCGGAGCGAAAAAGACGCCCCCTCCGACCTGGGGTCGGAGGGGGCGTCGCTGCTCCCGCGACTGGACTCGAACCAGTGACCGTCCGATTAACAGTCGGATGCTCTGCCAACTGAGCTACGCGGGATCGTGCGCTGCAAGACTCTACCAGCATCGGGCGGGCGAACCGAAATCGGCGAGGCCGTCTGACCGGGAACGGTACCGTCCCCGCCGGCACCCGGTCTGACCTGCGCCGATGCCCGTCCTCACCGACCGTCGGAGCGGGCGTCGGCGGCCTGGGGAGCTACCCGGGCAGGGCCGCCGCGGCGCGGCCGGGATCGCCTCGCAGCGCTGCGCTTGCAGTAGCCTGGGCACGTGTCGACACCCTTGCAGCAGAGCATGCGCCCCGTGCGCGTCCTCCTGGTGTCGTCGACCACCTTCTTCCTGGGCGCAGCCGCGCACGTGCTCGGCGGCGGACGCCTGCCGGCGGTGCCCGGCCTGGCCGTGCTCGTCGCTCTCACGGTGCTCGCCGTCTCGGTCGCGTCACGCGGGAGGCTGCGGGTCTGGGTGCTGCTGCCCACGATGAGCCTGCTCGAGCTCGCGCTGCACACCGGCCTCGACATCCTCTCGGCGCCCGCGGGGGCTGCAGCGCCGGACGTGGCAGCCGGACCGGCCCCGGCGGGACACCTGCTGCACGGCCTCCACACGGCCGTGCCGATGCCGCTCGACGGCGCTGCCGGCATGGCGCACCACATGAGCACGACTCACCTGCTCGCGACGCTCGCCTCCGTCCTCGTGCTGGTCGCCGGGGACCGCACGGCCGTCCGTGCGGTCGCGATGTGGGCGGCTGCTCTTCCCGACCGTCTCGTGCTCGTCCTCCCTGCGCCGCTGCCGCCGCGCCCGGTGCCCGCCGCGACCCGTCGTCCTCGGGTCGCGCGCGACCAGGTCTTCACCTCCGGCTGCGTGGTGCGGCGAGGGCCGCCGACCGCTCCCGGTCGTCTCGCCCTCACCTGAGGTCTCCCGTCATGCACGTGCGGGAGGCCCTCTCCTGCACGTCCCACGAACGGAGTACCTCTCATGTCTGCTTCTGCTGTCGCCGCGCCCAGGCGCGGCCGCCGTCGGTTCGCCTCCGGGGCAGCCGCCGTCTCCGCGCTGCTCGGCCTCGCCGTCCTCGCGCCCGCTGCGGCCCAGGGCCATGTCCGGGTCAGCCCGGACCAGGCCACCCCGGGCAGCTATGCGGTCCTGACCTTCCGGGTGCCGACCGAGTCGGCCACCGCCTCGACCGTCAAGGTCGAGCTCGACCTGCCCGTCGACCACCCGTTCAGCTCCGTCTCGTACGAGCCGGTGCCGGGATGGACCACCGAGATCGTGACGTCGAAGCTCGACACCCCCGTGTCGACGGCCAACGGCGCGACGATCACCGAGGCGCCCACCAAGGTCACCTGGACCGCCGCGAAGGGCCGCGGCGTCGCCCCGGGCGAGTTCCAGCGATTCACCATCTCCGCGGGCGCGGTCCCGGAGACCGGCAGCCTCGTCCTGCCGGTGCACCAGTCCTACTCCGACGGGACGGTGGTCGACTGGTCGCAGCCGACCCCGGCCTCCGGTGAGGAACCGGAGTACCCGGCCCCCACGCTCTACGTCACGCAGACGCCTCCGTCGGCGCAGGACGACCACGCCGCCCCGCAGTCCACGCCCGTGCCCGGCGCGACGGTGGCAGCCGCGGACGGCGCCTCCTCGACCTCGGCGTCCGGGACCGCGGACGCCGCGCTCGTGGTGGGCATCGTCGGTCTGCTGCTGGGCGGGGCCGGGCTGTTCGTCGGGCTGCGCGGGCGCCGCAGGCGTGCCGACGCCGACGCACGGACCCCCGCGGACCGCTGAGGCGACGGGTCGCTCCGCCCTTCGGGCGGGGCGGCCCGTTCCTCGCGCTCGAAGGACATGTCATGACTGACGACTCCTCTCGACACCGTCCGTCGGGGAGCCCGTCCCCGCGACGGGACTCTCCTGCGGCTCTGCGGCCGGTCGGGATCGACCTGGTTCTCTGGGCCTGCCTGCCCGCAGCCGTCCTCGCGACGCTCGCCGGGCTGGCGCTCACCGGCGCCGCGGCTCCCTCCGTCCTCTTCGACCCGGGCTCGGTGGTGCGGTTCGGCCTGCCGCTGGCCCGGGTCGTCCACGACACGGCGGCCGCAGCCACCATAGGCTTCGCACTCTTCGCCGTCTGTCTGGCGCCGGGGACGCGCTCGGCCGGGGCGACCATGAGCGTCTCGCAGTGGCTGGCCACGCGGTGGGCGCTGCGCGCGGCCTGCGTCTGGGCGCTCGCCGCGCTCACGACGCTGGTGCTCACCGCGGCCAACGTGCTCGGCATGCGGGTGTCCGCGCCTGGCTTCGGCAGCCAGCTGTGGTTCGTGGCGACCAGGGTGGAGCTCGGGCAGACGCTCGCGGTCTCCTTCGTGCTCGTCTGCCTGTGCGGGGTGACGCTCGCCGTCGCGCGCACCCTTGCCGCGGTCACGACCGCGAACGTGCTTGCCCTGGCGGCGCTGCTGCCGATCGCGCTGGGCGGCCACGCCGCGGGGTCCGCGGAGCACGGCAACGCGGTCAACGGGCTCGCCGTGCACCTGCTGGGCGTGACGGTCTGGGCAGGTGGCCTGCTCGCCCTGGTCGTCCTGCGGAGGTCGCTCGGCCCTGCGCTTCGCGTGGTGGTCGCCCGCTACTCGACCCTGGCGCTGTGGTCGTTCGTCGCGGTGGGGCTCTCCGGCCTGGTCAACGCGTTCCTGCGGCTGGGAGCGCCGAGCGATCTTGGTTCCCGCTACGGCGCCCTGATCGTCGTCAAGACGGTGGCGCTCGGGCTGCTCGGCGTCGCGGGTTGGTGGCACAGGTCCCGGCTGATCCCCCATCTCGGCACGTCGCGGGCTCGCCAGGTCTTCGTCCGGCTCGCGACCGCCGAGGTCGTGATCATGGCGGTCACGCTCGGCGTGTCCGTCGCACTGTCCCGCTCGGCGCCGCCGGTGTCGCAGGCACCCATCTCGGACGACCCGCGATACGAGCTGCTCGGCTTCCGGTACCCGCCGCCGGTGTCGTTCGTGAGGATGCTCACGCAGGTGCACCTCGACTGGGCCTGGGCGGCCCTGGCGGTGGCGCTCGCGGGTCTCTACGTCGCCGGGGTGGTGCGGCTGCACCGCCGCGGCGACGCCTGGCCGGTCGGTCGGACCGTCTCCTGGCTGCTCGGGTGCGTCCTGCTGCTCTTCTTCACCTCCGGCGGTCCCGCGGTCTACGGGTCGGTGCACTTCAGCACGCACATGATCCTGCACATGGGCCTCATGATGTTCGTGCCCGTGCCGCTCGTGCTCGGCGGCCCGGTGCTGCTGGCGCTGCGGGCGCTCAGGGCGCGGACCGACGCGAGCCGGGGACCGCGCGAGTGGATCCTGGTCCTCGTCCACAGCCGGGTGGCGGCGTTCCTCGCGCGCCCCGCCGTCGCCGGGATCATCTTCGCCGGCTCGTTGGTCGCGTTCTACTTCACACCCTGGTTCCGGTTCGCGCTCTTCGACCACTCGGGACACGTCCTCATGCAGGTGCACTTCCTGCTGAGCGGCTACCTGTTCTTCTGGATGCTCGTGGGTGTGGACCCCGGCCCCCGCCGTCCCCCACCGCCGATCCGGCTCATCGTGCTCCTCGCGACGCTCGCCTTCCACGCCTTCTTCGGTGTCGCGCTCATGAGCCAGGACACCCTCCTCGCGGCGTCGTGGTGGCACGCGATGCTCTACACCGACGACGCCGCGCTGCTCGTGGACCAGCACACCGCGGGCGGGATCGCGTGGGGTGCGGGGGAGCTGCCGACGGTCGTCGTCGCGATCGTGGTGATGGTCCAGTGGGCGCGCACGGACGCGCGAGCGGCCGTCCGGTACGACCGCAAGGCCGACCGGGACGGCGACGCCGAGCTGGCCGCGTACAACGAGCGGCTGGCCCGGCTCGCGGCGCGGGACGAGGGACAGCCGTAGCGGCGCGTTCACGCAGGTGGGGCTGCGCGTATCTTCTGCGGGATCGCGTGCGGCGTGCGACGGTGTACTCACGAACCCTCAAAGGAAGGTGAGTGGTCATGGGAATTCTCGGATACCTCGTGGTGGGCCTCGTGTGCGGGGCGGTCGCCAAGATGATCCTCGCGGACAGGGCTGTCGGCGGATGGTTGGCGAGCCTCGTCATCGGGCTCATCGGTGCCTTCGTCGGAGGCTGGATCGGCAGCGCGATCTTCGACACCGGGCTGGGTGACTTCTTCGACATCAAGACCTGGCTGCTGGCGCTGCTCGGGTCCGTGATCGTCCTGTTCGTCTTCACTGCGATCACCGGCAGGCGGGCCTCGTAGCACGCGGCCCGGACATGACGGCCCCGGTGGCGCTGCCACCGGGGCCGTCGTGCGTCCGCCGTGCCTGACGAAGACCCGTCGCGGGCCGCGCGAGGCTCGGGCGAACCCGGGACGCCGCGGACGTCCGCGCGCCCGGTAGGCTGGCAGCCGTCGTCGTGCCGCGTGGTGTGCGACGACGAGCCGGGACGGACGTCCCGCAGCTGCGGGGCAGTAGCTCAGACGGTCAGAGCAGCGGACTCATAATCCGTCGGTCGTGGGTTCAAGCCCCACCTGCCCCACCCGCACGAGAGGGTCGCCCGGCCTCGGCCGGGCGACCCTCTTCACGTGCTGTCGTCTCAGGCGACGGTCACCTCGCGACGAACCGCACCTTCTTGGAGGTGCTGCCCGCGTACTTGGCGGGCTGCTTGCTCTTGAACTTCACGCGGACCTTGATGGACTTGGTGTAGGCGCTCTTGAGCCGGATCGCCTTCTTGCCCTTCTTGGACTTCGTGATCTTCGCCTTCTTGACGAGCTTCTTCCCCACGAACACGCGGACCTTCCCGACCGCCCAGGTGCCGCCCTTGAACTTGCCGGCCTTGACGTGGACGACCGGGCGCTTGCCGGACGTGAACTTCTTCTTGCCGGTGATCTTGACCTTCTTGGCGAGGCCGGACTTCATGACCGTGAAAGAGGCCTTGCTCGTCGAGGACGCGGCGCTGTGGGTGGCGGTGGCGTTGAAGGTCGCGGTCACGTTCGCATAGGTGCCGATGCCGAGGGTGGCAGCGGGCTGGGCGGAGGCGGTGCCCTTCGAGATCAGGGCACGAGCGAGCACCGTGGCGCCGCTCGTGAAGACCACGGTGCCGGAGCTGACGCCCGAGACCTTCGCTGTCAGGGTGACGCGCTTCGCAGGCTTCGCGTGGAAGTACTGCGATGCCTTGCTGACCCCCACGCCGCTGATGGTCACGGGGCTCAGGTTGTTGCCGTTGTTCCCGTTATTTCCATTGTTTCCGTTGTTGCCGTTGTTGCCGTTGTTGCCGTTGCTCCCGTCGTCGCCGTCCAGCCCGACGACGGTGAGGACGCGGGACAGTCCGAGCGCCGTGACCAGACCGTCGAGGTCGAGGGCCTCGACGATGGTCGGGACCTGCAGCTGGGAGACGACGTCGGTGAGCCCGAGCCGTGACACGAGACCGTTGAGAAGCGTCGGCACCCCGACCGCGCCCGAGAGCGCGTCGATGAGCGAGGAGGTCGAGACGCCGAGGGTCGTCAGCAGGTAGGTCACGAGCCCACCGACGTCGTCGAGCAGCCCCAGGCTGTCCAGGAGGTTGATCACCGTGGAGGAGAGCCCGAGCCCGTCCGTGAGGAAGGACAGCAGCTCGCTGTGGTCGAGGCCTCCGAGCAGCGAGGTGACGAGCGTCGTGAGGTCGCCCGAGCTCAGCGTGCCCAGCACGTCGTCGAGGGCGCCGCTGAGGGCGTCGAGCCCAGGACCGTCGCCCTGGAGGAGGTCCCCGATGCCGACGCTGCCGGTGTCGCCGACGAGCGTCTCGAGGATGGGGGTGAGGCCGCCCGGGAGCAGGGAGAGCAGGTGCTCCAGGATCTCGGTCTCGCTGGTGGCGGCCGGTGAGGTCACCGTCACCGCCACCGTGGGAGGCGCCGCGGAGACCGAGGGAGCGACGGCGAGGGAGGTCGCGGTCACGGCGGCGACGGCGGCGGCCGCGACCTTGTACCGAACTGATAGACGCATGAGATGTTCCTCCTGAGGAGCGGGCCGACACATCGTTGTGCGGTCGGAGGCCGGAGAACTCCCGGTACTCCGAATATCTATCCCAGCATTTCGCTGCGATAGGCAAACCATAGAACGAGGGTCGGCGCGTGTCGCGACGAAGGATATGTTAGGTCTCTTCGCCTCCATATTTGAGTGCTGAACAAACATTTCGACGGCTGCCGGTGAACGCTGATAATCCCGGGACGACGCGCCACGGAGCCGGATTTGTCGATTTGATATAGATACCGAATGATGGACGGCTCCGCACAAATAGCCGCTCCGCGAGACGTCCCGGCGCGAGGGTCAGCGCGGCGCGGCTGTCCGACAAGTTCTCCGTGTGCCCGCCGCCCGGCCGCTGCGCCTCGGGCCTGCCCGCACGCCGGCGTGCTCGTGAAACAATGGCTCCATGGCTATCCGCGAGATCCGTGTCATCCCTGACCCTGTGCTCCGCACCCGCTGCGAGGAGATCACCGTCATCGACGACTCCGTCCGTGCTCTCGTCCAGGACCTCGTGGACACCGTCGACGACGACGGCCGGGCGGGCCTCGCGGCCAATCAGATCGGCGTCGGTCTGCGCGCCTTCTCGTGGAACATCGAGGACGAGATCGGTTACGTCCTCAACCCCCGCATCGTCGAGCTGTCCGAGGACGAGTATCAGGACGGTGACGAGGGGTGCCTCTCCGTCCCCGGTCTCTGGTTCCCCACGCGCCGCGCGTGGTACGCGAAGGTCGAGGGCACCGACCTCGACGGGAACGCGGTGGTCGTGGAGGGAACCGGGCTCATGGCGCGCTGCCTGCAGCACGAGTGCGACCACCTCGAGGGCATGCTGTACCTCGATCGGCTGGAACGCTCGGCACGCAAGAAGGCGATGCGCACGCTGCGTGACTCGCTCTGAGAGGCCGGCGGACCACGACAGGAAGACCGCTGCCGGCGGAGAGCTCGCCGCGGCTGCTAGGAATCGCGGGGCTTCGCCCGCTATAGTGACTCACAACACGCCGTGAAGGCCGTGCACCACCCGCTCGGGAGCGCTGGCAACGCTCGCGAGGCAGATCGAGGACGTTGGGGAAGACGCCCCTCGACCCTGGGAGGATGACATGGCAGGTGCTCTCACCCGCGGTGTTCTTTTCGTGCACTCTTCGTCGCGTGCACTGTGCTCGCACGTCCAGTGGGCGACGACCAACGTCGTCGGCTACGAGGTCGGCTTCGAGTGGACCCCTCAGCCGGCCGCGCCCGGCATGCTGCGCGCCGAGGTCTCCTGGCACGGGGTCCAGGGCACCGGCGCACGTCTCGCGTCAGCGCTGCGCGGGTGGACGCACCTGCGCTACGAGGTGACCGAGGAGGCGAGCCTCGGCACCGACGGCGGTCGCTGGAGCCACACCCCTGAGCTGGGCATCTTCCACGCAGTGACGGACGTGCACGGCAACGTGATGATCCCGGAGGACCGGGTGCGTGCGGCGCTGGAGAAGGCCTCGGACCCGCGGCGCATGCGCGACGAGCTCGACCTCGCGCTCGGCCAGGCCTGGGACGACGAGCTCGAGCCCTTCCGGTACGCCGGCGCCGGTGCACCCGTGCGCTGGCTGCACCGCGTGGGCTGAGGCTTACGCGCCGAGAGGGCCGTCACGGTCGGAGAGGACGGACGAAGGGGCCCCGCACCGTCACGGTGCGGGGCCCCTTCGTCGGTGCTCGCGCCCGGTTGCTCCGGACGGGTGTCAGGCGTTCGTGACGACGAGGGCGACGTTGTGCCCGCCGAAGCCGAAGGAGTTGTTGATGGCCGCGATGTCGCCCTTGGGCAGGGCTCGCGGCTCGTCGCGCACGAGGTCGAGGACCAGCTCGGGGTCGGGGTCCGTGACGTTGATCGTCGGCGGCGCGACCCGGTCGCGCAGCGCAAGGACGGTGAAGATCGTCTCCAGGGCGCCGGCGCCGCCGAGCAGGTGCCCGGTGAGCGACTTGGTCGCCGAGAGCGCCACCCCGTCCGCCGCCGTCCCGAGCACCTCGCGCACGGCTCGGGCCTCGATGAGGTCGCCCACCTTGGTGGAGGTGGCGTGCGCGTTGAGGTGCACGACGTCGTCCAGCGCGACGTCGGCTTCCTTGAGACCCATGCGCATCGCAGCGATCTGCCCCCGACCGTTCGGCTCGGGAGAGGTGATGTGGTACCCGTCGGAGGACAGGCCCACACCCGAGATGTTCGCGTAGACACGGGCGCCCCTGGCGGCGGCGTGCTCGGCGGACTCGAGCACCACGATGCCCGCACCTTCGCCGAGCACGAAGCCGTCCCGGGTCGTGTCGTAGGGGCGAGAGGCGCCCTCGGGGTCGTCGTTGCGCAGGGACAGCGTGCGCGAGGCGGCGAAGGCGCCCAGCGGCAGCGGGTGGATCGCCGCCTCGGTTCCGCCCGCGACCACGATGTCGGCCCGGCCGGAACGGATCATGTCGACCGCATAGCCGATGGCCTCCGCGCCGGAGGCGCAGGCGGACACGAGCGCGTGCGCCCCGGCCTGCGCCCCGAGCTCGAGCTCGACGTAGGCGGCGGGGGAGTTGGGCATGAGCATGGGGACGGTCATCGGGAGCACGCGCCGGGCGCCACGCTCGCGCAGCGTGTCCCAGCCGTCGAGCGTGGTCCAGATGCCACCGATGCCAGAGCTGACGACGGCGCCGAGCCGGGTCGGGTCGACCTCTGGCGCGCCCGCGTCCGCCCACGCCTCGCGGGTGGCGATGATCGCGTACTGCGCCGAGGGGTCCATGCGCTTGATCTCGGGGACCTTGAGGACGTCTCTGGGGTTCACGGCGATCGTCGCGGCGAACTCGACGGGGATGCCGTACTTCTCGGCCCAGTCGTTCTCGAGCGTGTGGGCTCCGGAGGTGCCGGCGAGGGCGGCCTGCCAGGTGCTGGCGACGTCCCCGCCGAGAGGGGTGGTGGCGCCGAGCCCGGTGACGACGACGTCGGTGCGAGTCATGAGTGTGCTCCCTGAGGGGTGGTGCGCCGTGAGGCGCGAAAGCAACGATGAGGACCGTCGGCGCGACGACCCGAGCTGCCCGAGGGCTGCCGGGCCGCCGCGCTGGTGCGGTCAGAGGGCGAGGCTCAGGCCTGCGCCTTCGCGATGAAGGCGACGGCGTCGCCGACGGTCGAGAGGTTCTTGACCTCGTCGTCCGGGATGGTGACCTCGAACTTGTCCTCGGCCTGCGCGACGATCGTCATCATCGACAGCGAGTCGATGTCGAGGTCGTCGGTGAAGGACTTCTCGGAGCTGACGTCGCCGGCGGCGATGCCCGTCTCCTCGACGATGATCTCGGTCAGGCCGGCCAGGACGTCCTGCTCGCTGAGTGCCATGGGTGCTGCTCCTTGGGTGTCTGGTGAAACGGTCGTTGCTGATGGTGTCACGGAAGCACGATGACCTGTGCGCCATAGACGAGGCCCGCCCCGAAACCGATCTGCAGGGCGAGGTCCCCCGAGGAGACCTGACCCTCCCGGTAGAGGCGTTCGATGGCCAGCGGGATCGACGCCGCGGAGGTGTTCCCCGTCTCGGCGATGTCCCTCCCCACGGCGATGCCGTCGGGCAGCTTGAGCTGCTTGATGAGCTGGTCGATGATCCGCATGTTCGCCTGGTGAGGGATGAACGCGCGGATCTGTCCCGCGGTCACACCCGCGGCGTCGAGCGCCTGCTGCGCCACGGGGGCCATCTGGAAGCTGGCCCACTTGAAGACCGCGGGGCCCTCCTGGCGCAGCGTCGGCCAGGTCCCGGCGTCGATCGCCTCGCGCCACGGCATGTTCTGGTTGATGACCTCGCTGCGACCGCCGTCCGAGCCCCACACGGTCGGCCCGATGCCGGGGAAGTCCGAGGGGCCGATCACCGCGGCGCCCGCGCCGTCGCCCAGCAGGAACGAGATCGACCGGTCGGTCGGGTCGATGAAGTCGCTCATCTTCTCCGCGCCGATGACCAGGACGTGCCGCGCGGCACCGGAGCGGACCAGCGCGTCGGCCTGGGCGATGCCGTACGTGTAACCGGCGCACGCGGCGGAGATGTCGTAGGCCGCAGCAGGGGTCGCCCCGATACGATCGGCGACCTGGGTCGCCCCGGCCGGGGTCTGGCGGAAGTACGTGACCGTCGAGAGGATGACGACGTCGAGCTGGCTCGCCTCGATCCCTGCGTGCGCGAGCGCGGCCCGCGCGGCGCCCTCGGCGAGATCGAGCACGTCGGACCCGGGAGCGGCGTAGCGCCGGGAGACGATGCCGGTCCGCTGGCGGATCCACTCGTCCGAGGAGTCGATGGGGCCGACGATCTCGTCGTTGGGGACGACACGGTCGCCGCGCACGCCGCCGACACCCAGGACGCGGGAGAACTGCGTGGGTGCGGACTGCAGGATCGTGGGGCTCACTCGGCTGCTCCCTGCTCGGTCGTCGTCGACCCGGAGGCGGACGAGGTCGTGGCGACCGACGTGGTCGCCGCGAGCTGGCGGGCCTTGTCGAGGTCGTCGGGGGACTTGATGGCGACGCTCGGCACGCCGGGCAGCGCGCGACGCGCGAGGCCGCAGAGCACGCCCCCGGGCAGCAGCTCGACGATGCCGGTCACGCCGCGGGCGGCGAGCGACTCCTGGCACAGGTCCCAGCGCACCGGCGACGCGACCTGGTCCACGAGGCGCCGCAGGACCTCGGTGCCGTCGGTGTCGGCGCCGAGCACCGCGCCGTCGGCGTTGGAGAGCAGGGGCAGGGCGGGCGCGGAGACGTCCCAGCCCTGGGCGGCTGCCGCGAACTCGTCGCGAGCACCGCTCATGTAGCTCGTGTGGAAGGCACCGGCGACCTGCAGGGGGATCACGCGAGCCTTGGCCGGGGGGTTCGCGGCGAGCGCGGCGAGTCCCTCGGGGCTGCCGGCGGCCACCACCTGTCCGCCACCGTTGACGTTCGCCGGGGTCAGGCCGGCGGCCTCGATGGCCGCGAGCACCTCGACGGGGTCCCCGCCGACCACCGCCGCCATGCCCGACTCGGCCGCGGCCGCGGCCTTCGCCATCGCGCGGGCGCGGTGCCCGACGAGGGAGACCGCGCCGATGTCGGTCAGCGACCCCGCGACCGCCGCAGCGGCGAGCTCGCCGACCGAGTGACCGCCGGTCACGTCGACCACGTCGGTCGCAGCGGCGCCGTCGAGCAGCACGCGCAGCGCGACGAGCGAGGCGGCCACGATGAGCGGCTGCGCGACGGCCGTGTCCTTGATGGTCTCGGCGTCCGAGGTGGTGCCGTGAGCCTTGAGATCGACCCCGGCGGCATCGCTGAAGGAGTCGAGCAGGGCCTCCACGCCGGGAAGCTCGAGCCAAGGGCTCAGGAGCCCGGGGGTCTGGGAGCCCTGTCCAGGGCACACGACTGCTAGCACCCCACTACTCTGCCCTATCCGAGCCCGCGATCCCCGCCAGTGACGCCCACGAAGTGTCACGCGGGTGTTTGTCGTCTTCCTACAAGCGGCGCGGTCGCTCGGTCCAGGCGCCCCAGCGCGAGGGCGATGTGGAGCACGAAGGACTCACGGGCATCGAGCGGGTCCCACCCGGTGATCTCCGAGACCTTGCGCAGCCGGTAGCGCACGGTGTTCGGGTGCACGTAGAGGTCGCGCGCGGCGGCCTCGAGGGACCGGCCGTTCTCCAGATACGCCGAGAGCGTCTCGAGGACCGAGCCGCCGGCGTCGCGCAGCGGCTCGAAGGCGGCGAGGCGCAGCGAGTCCCGTGCCGCGCCGTCCCCGGCGAGCACGCGCTCGGGCAGCACGTCGTCGGCGAGCACGGGGCGGGGAGCGCCGGGCCAGGCGGTGACGGCGCGGATCCCCGCGAGAGCGGCCGAGGCGGAGCGCCACGCCTCGCCGAGGTGGGCCACCTCCGGGCCGATGACGACCGGGCCCGACGCCAGCCGGGAGACGAGACCCTGGGCGGCCGTGACCAGGTTCTCCCCGCCCAGCACCAGGACGACGCGGTCCCCCTGGATGCTCACCAGCGCGTCCTGCGCAGCGCGCCGGGCGGCGCGGCGCAGCTCTGCTGCCGACGTCTCGTCGATCATCACCTCGTCGGTCGAGCCGACCACCACGAGGGCCTTGCCGCTCCCCGTCCACCCGAGGGCCGAGACGCGCGACCACACCGAGCTGTCCGTGTCGCCGCGCATGATCGCGTCGACGACGAGGGCCTCGAGACGCGCGTCCCACGCGCCGCGGACCTCGGCGGCCCGGGCGTAGACCTCGGCCGCAGAGAAGGCCACCTCCCGGGAGTAGCGCAGCACGGCCTCGAGGAGGTCGCGCTCGCTGCCGGGCTCGGCGATGCGGTCGGTCTGGGCCTCGACGACCTCGACGACGGTGCGCACGATCTGCAGCGTGTACTGCAGGGAGATGGAGCGGGTCAGCTCGGGAGGCGCTGCGGCGAACATCTCCCCGACCGCCGTCGGGGGTTGCGTCGGATCCTCGTACCAGCGGGCGAAGGCGGCGATGCCGGCCTGGGCGACCAGACCGACGTAGGAGCGGTCAGCGACCGAGAGGGCGCGGTACCACGGCAGGTCCGCCTCGAGCCGGTCGAGTGCGGAGGAGGTGAGGCTGCCCGTCGCGTCGCGGACCCGTCGCAGGTTGGCGGCGCTGCCGGCGGCACGTGGTGCGGTCGTCGTCGTACGTGCACGTCCCATGGTGGGAGCATACGACCCGCTTGTTCGGTTCGCACAAACCGTACGGAGGGGTGCTCGCGGGGCCGGGATCCGCCCCCGCCCTGCCGACGTGCCGGGTCCATGGGTAAGGTTCGGATATGGGACTGTGGGCACGTCTGCGAGAGAAGCTTGGTCGACGGGCCGCGGTGCCGACCCCTGGGACGAGGCGGTCCTCGCGTCTGCACCGGCGCGGCGACGCCGCCCACGAGGAGGCGCTGCGCGAGGAACTGCGGCGCGACCCGAACAACATCGAGGCCTTCGACGCGCTCGTCGCGCTCATCCGCCGTCACACCTCCGGCTCGGACGCCGATGCGGACCCGCTCCACGGCCCCGCCGAGGACCTGGACCTCAAGAAGGCGCAGGCGGACGCCGCCACCTGGGCCGCGGCCGAGGAGTTCGCCGGTCACACGAGCGCCTGGTACCCCCTCATCGAGCTCGCGCGCCTCTCGCTCGACGACGACATGGACGCCGCGACGCGCCGGCTGGCCACCGCCGCTGACCGCGACCCGACCGGCACCGCCCTCGCCGCAGGCATCGTGCTGCTGCGGGACGCGGGGCTCCCGGTCGACGCGCTGGGCCTGGGTGTCGGCCACTGGCGAGGGGCCGAGCACGTCCCGGAGGTCGGACGCCAGCTCGTGCTGGCGGCTCTCGAGGCTGATCGCGTGGCCGACGCCCGGCGGTTCTGCCAGGCGCTGCACGAACGCGGCGACAGCGGCACCGCCGCAGTCCTGGCCGAGGTCGAGCCGCTCGTCGCGTCCGCGGAGGAGCAGGCGACGACCACGCCCGGCTGAGGTCAGCAGCACCCGCCAGAGTGCCGGACGTGCGGTGAGGGACCTGGGGCCGGCGCGTCGAGGACGCACCGGCCCCAGGTCATCCCCGGGGTGTCGCCGGGCGTCAGCGGCGGACGGTCAGCTTCGTCTTGCCGGTCGCCGCCGCTACCGAGGCGGATCCGGTGAAGCGTGCCTTCACCTTGTACTTCCCCGCCTTCTTGAGCTTGGGGAGCCGCAGGGTCGCCTTGCCCTTGGCCGAGACCTTGACCGTCTTGACCACGCGCTGCTTGCCGTGCTTGACAGTGATCTTCGCGGTGCCGCGGACGTCGCCGGTCGAGATGACGCGGAGCTTGATCTTGCCGCGCTTGGCGGTGGTCGTCGCCTTCGCCGTGACCTTGACCCTCGCCGAGGCCTTGTGAGCCGTGGGCGGTGGGGTGACGGGCGTGGCGGGAGCGGCGGCGACGGTGAGCGAGCGGGCCGCGGAGAGGTTGCCGGCCTTGTCGGTCGCACGGAAGGAGACCGTGGCGGCCGACCTGCCGAGCGCCACCGGACCGGAGTACGCGATCCAGGCGCCGTCGCCGATCCGGTACGAGATGGCCGCGATCCCCGAGGTCGCGTCGGAGGCGGTCACGGTGAGCGCACGGGTCGTCGTGGTCACCGTGGCGGCCACCTGCGGAGCGGTGGTGTCGACGTCGACCAGCCGCGTGACGACCGTCGACGTGTTTCCGGCGGCGTCCGTGATCCGTCCCTCGACGGTGTGACGGCCCTCGGCAAGCACGAACGGGTCGAGGTGCGCCTGCCATGCGCCCCCGTCCACGCGGTGCTCCGCGTAGACGAACCCGGGCTCGCTCGACGGGACGTTCACGTCGACCGTGACCGGTCCCGTGTACCAGCCGGTGGAGGTCGGTGCAGCGGGCGTGACGGTGAGCGAGGTCAGCGGAGCCAGGGTGTCGGGTGCGCCGTCGCGCTGCGTGGTACGGATCTGCTGGCTGACCGAGGTCGCCAGACCGTCGAGGCTCGCCGTGGCGACCACGTCGACGTCGTTGCGCAGCCCAGGAGTGCGCGCCGCGACCTCGAGGCTCGCCACCGCCGACTCCCCGGCGCGCAGCGCACCCAGCCGCACGGTGGTGCCCTGGTCGTACGCAGCGGTCCAGCCGGTCGGCAGGTCGAAGCGGACGCTCGCGCTCTGGGTGTCCTGCGCCGCGGTCACCTTGGCCACGACATGGGTGGTCTGTCCCCGCACCACGGACTGCGGGGCGCGCAGGTCGACCGTCGCCGGCCGGGTGTAGGCCGTGCCGGCGTAGGTCTCGCCGGAGGCGCCGAGCGCGGCGAGGTCGACGGCGTCGCCCATCGCCCGGTGTCCGTTGGGCCCGGGGTGCAGGTGGTCGCCGGAGTCGTAGTCGGGCCGCATGGCCCCGGGGTTGGCGGGGTCGTCGATGACGGCGTCGAAGTCGACGTAGGAGTCGAACACGTCGGTGGTGCGGATCCAGGCGTTGACCGCCTGGCGCACGCCCTCGCGCGCCTCGGTGTACTCGCCGCGGCCCTTGAAGGGCAGGATGGTCGCGGCCACGGGGGAGATGCCTGCGGCGCGCGCCTTGTTCGCGAGCGTGGTCAGGCCGTCGATGAGCGACTGGGCCTTGCCGTCCATCGGCTCGGCGAACTGTCGCAGGTCGTTGATGCCCTCGAGGATGATGACGCTGCGGACGCCGGGGCGGCCCAGCACGTCACGGTCGAAGCGGCTCAGAGCCGCGGGCCCGGTCCCGTCCTGCAGGATGCGGTTGCCGCTGATCGCCTCGTTGACGACACCCAGCCGGTAGGCGGCGGGCAGGCTGCTCAGCCGGTCGGCGAGCCGGTCGGCCCAGCGCTCGTCGGCGTTCGGCGTCGACCCCTCGCCGTCGGTGATCGAGTCGCCGAAGACGACGACCGTCCCGGCGGGGGCGGTGCTCCCGGCAGTCGGCTGCACGTCGAGCGAGCTCGCGACGTACACCGACTTGTAGCTGCCCGTCGCAGCGATCGGGTTGTCGCTCTCGCTCTGGTCCGACCCGCGCCAGACGTAGGATCCGCTGCGCGTGCCGAAGCTGTGATACGTGAGCTGGGCGTTGCCCGAGAAGTAGGAGGAGACCTGCACGTCGGTGCCTGCACGGACGTCGAAGGTGATCGGGTCGCTGACGACCTCGCCGCCGGCCGGGATCGTGATGGTGGGGCTGCCGGCGAACGTCACGGGGACACGCGTGCCGGGCACCGAGGCGGCGCTGTTGTACGAGTCGGGCAGGGAGAGGTTCGTGCGCGCGACGACCAGGTCGGCGGTGCCGAGCACGTTCGACAGTGTCAGCCGGGCCGTGCTGCCGCCCAGCGAGACGTGAACGGTGTTACGGACCGAGCAGGGGTTGCAGTCGCCGAGGTTCGAGAGGTGCGAGGGAGCCGCTCCCCAGGACGAGAGCCAGCCGGTGGCGGGCGCGGCCTGCACCGCAGGGGCGACCGCGGGAGCCAGGAGCAGCCCGGCCGAGACCAGCGCGGTGGCGAGCAGGCGAGGAGCGGTTCGTTTCGTGGGCGTGGCCGTGCGGGCCGTGCCGGGCAGGCGTGGGATCACAGTATTCCTTCGCAAGGCTAGTCGTACGCGACGCTCAGGGCGGGTGGTGTCGAGCCCCGGCACCCTGAGCGAACAGCACGAATGACAACGCTGTCAGTCGGCAGTGTAGACAGCGGGTGAACCTCTGGGCAACCACCGTTCGCAGGCATTCCCGACATACCGAGGGCCCCGAAACCTTTCGGTCCCGGGGCCCTCGGAAGGAGCCGTGCAGGCGCTCAGCGGCAGCGGAGCGCCGCTGAGCGCGTGGGGAGGTCGCTCGTCAGGAGTCGCCGCCGAAGTTGCCGGAGGTCCCGGCGAGCACGTCGTAGAGGCGGTACTTCTCGATCGCCTCGGCCTGGGCGTCGGCGCGGTACTCGCCGCGGCGCCCCAGCTCCTGCAGCACGCGCACGACGACCGAGGGCCCGTCGATCTTGAAGTGCCGCCGGACGGCCGGGCGGGTGTCGGAGAACCCGAAGCCGTCCGCGCCGAGCACCGCGTAGTCGCCTGGGACCCAGGCGCGGATCTGGTCGGGCACCAGCTTGTCGTAGTCGCTCGTGGCGACGAACGGCCCCTGGGCGCCGGAGAGCTTCTGCGTCAGGTACGGCACGCGCTGCTCGCTGCTCGGGTTCTCGAAGGCGTTCGCCTCGGTGGCCAGCGCGTCGCGCCGCAGCTCGTTCCAGCTCGTCACGCTCCAGACGTCGGCCTGCACGCCCCAGTCCTCGGCGAGCAGGTCCGCAGCCTCGAGCGCCCACATGACGCCCACGCCCGAGGCGAGGATCTGGGCGCGCGGCCCCTCGCCCTCGGCCGTGCGGAGCTTGTAGATGCCTCGCAGGATGCCCTCGACGTCCACGCCCTCGGGCTCGGCGGGCTGCACCATCGGCTCGTTGTACACGGTGAGGTAGTACATGACGTTGGGGTCGCGCTCGTCGCCCTCGCCGTACATCCGGTGGATGCCGTCACGCACGATGTGCGCGAGCTCGTAGGTGTAGGCGGCGTCGTACTGGACGACGGCGGTGTTGGTCGCCGCGATGATCGGGGAGTGCCCGTCGGCGTGCTGCAGGCCCTCGCCCGTCAGCGTCGTGCGACCGGCCGTCGCCCCGATGACGAAGCCGCGCGCCATCTGGTCGCCGGCGGCCCAGAACTGGTCGCCCGTGCGCTGGAACCCGAACATCGAGTAGAAGATGTAGAACGGGATCAGCGGCTCGCCGTGCGTCGCGTACGAGGTGGCGACGGCCTGGAAGGCAGCGACAGAGCCGGCCTCGTTGATGCCGGTATGCA
>Ga0182749_1000714_pt1 | contig 28635 bp, 21 predicted proteins | sample eDN3rd37CKraftMG_FD_128875 | JGI IMG/M metagenome (GOLD analysis project Ga0182749, IMG submission 128875) | Enriched Miracle-Growth compost microbial communities from Emeryville, California, USA - eDNA 3rd pass 37_C Kraft MG (version 2) (version 2) ...
CCACCGGCGACAGCGCGTGGTCCTGGTTGGAGACCTGGTACCAGCTGGGGATCGACTTCCACGCCGGCTCGCCCGAGTTCTCTTCGAGGACGGCGACGGCAGCGGGGCGCTGGCTCGCGGCCATGCTGTCGGTCAGGGTCTCCGGCAGATCGGCGGCGAAGACGGCGTGGAACTGCGCGGGATCGAGGCTCGCGTCGACGCCGCCGGGGAACGGCCGCAGGACGAGCAGTTCCGGCGAGAGACCGGCGCCCGGGTACTTCTCGGGATCCGCGAACTGGGCGATCGTCTCGCCCTTGTCGGGCCCGAACGCGGCGACGTAGACCAGTGCGGAGACGTTGTCCGCGCCGGTGGCGGCGTTGGTGATGACGCCTCCGCCGTAGGAGTGTCCGACGAGGACGACCTTCCCGTCGATCGTGTCGATGACGCTGCGCACGTAGGCGGAGTCGCCGGCGAGGCTGCGCAGCGGGTTGGCGACGGCGAGGACCGGATAGCCGTCCTTCTCGAGCGTGGTGATCACGTCGGCCCAGCCGCTCGCATCGGCGAAGGCTCCGTGCACGAGGACGACGGTCGGCCTGTCCGTGGCCTGGGAGAGTTCGTTGTTCATGGGGGATCTCCCTTCTGTGGGGCTCCATCTCGAAAGAGATAGAACGATCGGTACACCGAGTGTGAGACAAGCCCGGACGAATGTCAAGACCGATCGTTCTATCTCCTGCTAGTGTCGAATCGCACAGCACGTGAAAGAACGAGGCAACAGCACATGTCGGAAGCACGGACGCGACTGCTCACCACGGCCAGTCGGCTCTTCTACACCGAGGGGCTCCGGGCGGTCGGAATCGACCGCGTCATCGCCGAAGCGCAGGTCACACGCGCCACCCTCTATCGGCACTTCCCGAGCAAGGACGACCTCTTGGTCGCGTACCTGTCGCAGATCGACGAGAGGATCCGCGAGCGGGTGGCTGCCGCGCGCGCATCCAGCGACGACCCGGACGTCGTGATCCGGAGGATCGCGGAGGACATCGCGGACGAGATCCGCGGCAAGGGCTTCCGGGGGTGTGCCTTCCTCAACGCGGCCGCCGAATATCCGGACACCGTGCACCCGGTGCACCGGGCCGTCCTCGCGCATCGGGAGTGGCTTCTCGAGACGATGATCGAGCTGTTCACCCAGACGGGCAAGATCGACGCGGAGCCAGCGGCGCGCCATTTCGTGATGCTGCGCGACGGCGCGATGGTCTCCGGCTCGCTGACCGACCCGATGCCGATCTGCGCAACCTTCCTGCGGGGTGTGGAGGGGCTCCTCGTCTACCGCAGCGGCCTCAGCGACGCCTCGGCAGAAGAGAGCTGATCAGCCGCCCTTTCGTGCGACCTCGTGTGGTGGCAGGCGGAACGCGTCAGTGCGGGAGCGGTGCACCCGCGCTCGCGGGAGTCAGCCGCGCGTGAACACCGTCAGCCCCGCTTGGCGAACGCCTTCATCCGCTTGAGATACCAGGGGAGGCGCCGAGCCGGGACGGCGCGGGGCCAGTCGTCGGCGCGGAACCAGGCATCCGATCCGCCGTCGACGAAGACGACGCTGCCGCACAGGAAGTCCGCCGCGTCGGACAGCATGAACACGACCCACTGCGCAAGCTGATCGGGCACGCCGAACCCGCCGATGGGCACCGGGAACGAGCGGATCGCCTTCGCCTCGTCGGGGGTGGACAGCTGCTTCTCGAGCAGCGGCGTGAGGATCGCACCGGGAGCGATGGCGTTGAGACGGATGCCGGCTCCCGCCCAGCGCTCCGTCACCGCCTCGCGGCGCAGCCAGCGACTGACCGCGATCTTCGAGGCGCCGTAGGCCATCGCGGGGGCGTTCTTGCCGAACAGGCGCGTGGCCTTGACGGCCTTGGCCGAGTCGCCTGCGAGCATCGCCCGCACGGCGCGGCCGGGCACGGCGGGCGTGGTCGTGGTGGCGTTGGAGCCGAAGACGACGACTTTGGCGCGGTCGGTCCGTGCGAGCGCGTCGCGCCAGCCCTCGAGGAGCTCGACGACGCCGAAGTAGTTCACCTCGACGATGAGTCGCGGACGCTCGGCGCCGGGCGCCGGACCGAGGCCTGCCGCCAGCACCGCGCCGTCGAGGGTCCCGCCGCAGGCCGCGAGGACACCGTCGATCGCCCGGCGGCGCCCCTGCGCGGCGAGCACATCATCGATCTGAAGGACGCCCACCTGCACGTGATCGTCGACGGGATCCCGGAGGAGGAGTGACCGGACGCGCCCGGCAGGTCCTGCCCGCTCCGCCGATCACTAGCATGTAACGCATGCCCGAACGCCCGCCCTTCAGCCCCGTCATCGCACTCCTGACGGTCTCGAGCGTGTGGGACGCGCGTCTCGGCTCGGCGCTCAAGGACGTCGGGCTGACCACGCGCAAGTACGGGCTGCTCGCGCACATCCAGGCGACACCGGGCATCTCCTTCTCCGAGTTGGCGCGGCGCTCGCAGATCACCGTGCAGACTGCCCACACCGCGGTGCGATCCCTCGTCGACGACGGCTTCGCGTCGGATGCGACAGCGCACGCCGGCGCGGCGTCCGACCTCCGCCTCACGGACAAGGGCATCCGGGCGCTGGCCGCCGCAGATCAGCTGCTCGCCCAGCTCGACGCCGACTTCTCCGGCGGCGCGCCGGCCCTGACGTCGGCGCTGCGCGGACTGCACGAGGAGCCGTTCGGCGTCGACGAGGCGTAGGCGCCCTGGCTCCCACCGACCCGCGACGGGACGCACCCAGGCCGCGGGCTCAGTCGACGGTGGTCGCCGTGTGCCGGCGCGCGAGACCGTCCAGCAGCAGGTCGAGGGCGAATTCGAACTCGGTCTGGTCGTCGCACCAGCCCAGCGTGCTGTCCGGATCGTCGTGCGCCACGTCGGCGAGCATCGCCGTGATGTGGGGCGTGAGGGCGAGCAGCTCCATCATGTTCGCCTCGGCATCCGGCCCTCCGTCGCCGTCCATGCGCAGCTCGTTCGAGAACCCGTACATGCGGCTGCCGAGCGCGTGCGTCGCGTGATGGATGAGGTCGTGCGAGAGACCGCCGGCGCGCATCACGGCGACGATGCTGTCGGTGAAGCGCGCGAGTGCCGGCCCGAGGGTGGCGCGCGACTCCATCACGGTGGGCAGCCACGGATGCCGCAGCATCACCCGTCGCGCCGCGAGGATCCGGGTGCGCAGCTCGCCCTGCCAGTCCTCCGCCGCGGCATCGGCATCGACCGGTCCGGCCTCGGCCTCCACCTCGAGGAACCCGCGCTCGACGACTCCGTCGAGGATCGCGTTCTTGTTGGGCAGGTGGTGGTAGAGCGACATCGCCTCGACACCGAGGGAGTCCGCCAGGCGCCGCATCGTGAGGGCCGACAGCCCCTCGCGGTCGGCCAGTTCGACCGCGGCCTCGAGGACGCGCTCGCGCGTCAGCGGCCGTCGCTCCGCGGTGTCCGAGGATGCCATTCCCACCTCCCGTATTCACCGTACCGCCGAAGAACCTCTGGACAGGCGAGGTCGGGACCGCTACCTTACGTCGTAAGACTTACACCGTAAGGAGACTCCGATGACGCAGACCGCTCCCGCTCCCGCCCGGACGACGACCCGCGCGGCCGTCGTGGACCGCTTCGGCGGACCCGATGTCGTGCGCCTGGCCGACATCCCCCTTCCGGTACCAGGGGCGGGGGAGGTGCTCGTGCGCGTGCGCGCCTTCGGCGTCAGCATCGGCGATCACCGCATCCGCGCGCGGGACCTGCCGCGCGGCTTCGGGTTCGTCGCGCCGTTCATGATCGGGTTCTCCCGTCCGCGCCACCGCGTCCTGGGCGACAGCGCCGCGGGCGTCGTCGAAGCAGTCGGCCCCGAGGTGGCCGAGTGGAAGCCGGGCGACGAGGTCGTCATCCAGACGGGCATGAACGGGCTCGGCTGCCACGCCCGCCACGTCGTCGCGAAGGGCGCCGCGATCGCGCGCAAGCCTGCGGCGCTGAGCTTCGAGGATGCCGCGGCGCTGCCGTTCGGTGGCTACACCGCCCTGTCGTTCCTCGACCGCGTCGCCCTCGGACCGGCCGTCGAGGTCCTCGTCAACGGCGCCACGGGGGCGGTCGGGTCGCTCATGATCCAGTTGGCGGCCCGTGCGGGCGCGCGCGTGACGGCGGTATGCAGCGGCTCAGGCGCCGAGCTCGCGCGCTCGCTCGGCGCCGCGCACGTCATCGACTACACGACGGACGATTTCGCCGCCGGACCCGAGCGCTACGACGTCGTCGTCGACTGCGTCGGCAACGCCGGGTTCGCCCGCTCGCGCGCCGTCCTCGGGTCGGGCGGAGCGCTCCTGCTCGTCGTGGCCGACGTCCCCGGGATCCTCGGCGCTCGGCGCGCCTCGAAGCGCCTGGGCGGCCTCGTCACCGCGTTCGGCGCGTCGCTGCCCGGTCGCCAGGCCCTGCAGCAGCTCCTGGACCTGGCCGAGCGAGGGGAGATCCGCGCCGTCGTGGACAGCATCTTCGACTTCGACGACATCGTCGAGGCGCACCGCCGGGTCGACACCGGCCGCAAGCGCGGCAACGTCATCGTCCGCGTCCCGTAGCGGTTGCGGCCCGTCGGTACGCAACTCCTCCACTCCGGCCCTCGTCGCCGGTCCCCGCTGCGCCGTTTCGCGCCTGTCGGCGGGGCGGGGACCGGAATGGAGGAGTTGCGTACGGTCATCCAGGGCACCGCAGGTACGTTCAGTTATGCTGAAGGTGTGTTCCGTCGACCCCTGAACCTCTTCCGCACCCTCGCTGTCGCCGAGGCGATCACCTGGACGCTGCTGATCTCGGCGCTCATCGCGCGCGCCCTCGGCGCCGCCCCGCTGCTCGTGTCGATCGCCGGACTCATCCACGGATTCGTGTTCCTCAGCTACGGGGCCACCGCGATCCTCGTGGCGATGAACAACCGCTGGGGCGTGTGGCCGACGGTCGTCGCCGTGGCCAGCGCCATCATCCCCTACGCGACCATCCCCACCGAGATCTGGCTGCACCGCAGCGGTCGCCTGGTCGGGGAGTGGCGGCTGGAGGCGACGGACGATCCCCGCGACGCGGTGTGGATCGACCGGCTCATGCGCTGGTTCCTCGCCCGCCCGTGGGTGCTCGGCGGACTCATCCTCGCCGCTGTCATCGTGCTGTTCGTCGTCCTGCTCATCATCGGGCCGCCCGGCGGGCGCCACTGATCGGGGCGGGCCTCACCAGCCCGTCTCGAGAACGCGCTCGAGGGCCGCGACGAAGGCGTCGGCGCTGTCGCGGGAGAAGCACAGCGGCGGCTTGATCTTCAGCACGTTCTGGTGATCGCCGGTGGGCTGGATCATGACGCCGAGCCGCCGCATCCGCTCGCAGATCGCCGCGGTCTCCTCGGTCGCCGGCTCCCATGTCTCGCGATCGCGCACGAACTCCGGCCCGAGATAGAAGCCGTAGCCGTGCACGGTCGCCAGGAGCGGGTGCCTCTGGCCCAGCTCCTCCAGTCGGCGCTTGAGGTAGCCGCCGACCTCGCGCGCGTTGCGCTGCAGCTGCTCGTCGCGGATGACGTCGAGCACCGTGAGGCCCACGACGGACGAGACGGGGCTGCCGCCGGCGGAGGAGAAGAAGTAGCCCTGCGATCGGTAGCTCGCGGCGATCTCGCGGGTCGTGATGACCGCCCCCAGCGGGTGCCCGTTGCCCATGGCCTTCGCGACGGCGACGACGTCCGGCACGACGCCCTGCTGCTCGAACCCCCAGAACCACTCGCCGAGGCGGCCGTAGCCGACCTGCACCTCGTCGGCGACGGCGACGCCGCCGTGCGCGCGCACCGCCGAGTAGACGGCGTCGAGGTAGCCGTCCGGGAGGGCGATGCCCCCGGCGTTCCCGTACAGGGTCTCCGCGACGAAGGCCCCGGGCGGCGTGCCCGCGGCGGCCAGCCGCTCGATCTCGGCGACGGCATCGCGCGCGTACTGCTGCGGGTCATCGGCGTGCACGCCGCGGAAGGCGTTCGGCGCATCGACGGTGTGCACCCAGTCGGGTCGCGTCGCCAGCGCGTTCGGATTGTCGGCGATCGAGGTCGAGACGGCGTCCGTCAGGTCCGTCCAGCCGTGGTAGGCCTCGCGCACCGCGAGGATGTCGCGGCGTCCTGTGTGGGCGCGGGCAAGACGCAGCGCGAGGTCGACCGCCTCGGAGCCGCTGTTGACGAGGAACACCTCGTCCAGCCCGTCGGGCAGGAGGGCTGCCAGGCGCTCCGCGAACTCGACGATCGCGGGGTAGTGGAAGCGCGAGTTCGTGTTGAGGAGGCGCCACTGCTCGGCGACGGCCTCGACGAGGCGCGGGTGGGCGTGCCCGATCGAGGTGACGTTGTTGAGCGCGTCGAGGTAGACGCGCGCGTCCGCGTCGATGAGGTACTCCCGCCAGCCCCGCACCATGACGGGCGGGTCGGCGAAGTAGTGCTCCTGCACGGGCGCGACGTGCCGGGCGCGGCGGGCGAGGAGCTCCGCCGCGTCGAGACCGGCGGGACCCGAGTCGTCGGCGTCGGCCCTGATGAGCGGCGTGGGGTCGGCCGCGACGGCGCGCCAGGCCGCCGCCGTCGACGGGGTGACCGTGCCGGGGAGGTCGGTGCCGTCGTCGACCGTCACCCGCACCGTGCCCGTGAAGGCGGCGAGCACGTCGCCGGGCGACACCTCCCCCTTCGTGAGCGGGGAGAGCACGGCCGCCGCGTCGGCCGTCACCCGCAGGCGCGTCCCCGTCGCCGTGGCGAGCTCGACGGCGCCGGGTGTCGCCGTGACCCGTCCTGCCCACGGGGCGAAGAGATCGGTCATGTCCCGCACCGTCAGATCGATGCCCGGCACGACGTTGTGCGGCTCCTCCGGGCCGGGCCGGGAGCGCGTGAGGAGCGGCTCGGCGAAGCGCGTCGTCACGAGGCGCGCCCCGCCGTCGAGGGCGGCCGCGGCGAGCGCGGACTCGGCGTCGTCGTCGAGCCAGCGCCCCTCGTGCAGCAGGGAGCTCGTCGCCGACAGGTCCAGCACGGCGACCGTGTCGTCCGGGACGCGCACGAGCCGCGTGCCCTCCGGCAGGGCGAGCGCAGGGATGTCGGTGCCGGCCGCGCGCTGGACGAGCGCCGTTCCGACGCGCAGCGGCACGGAGGTGGCGGCATCCAGGATCGTCATCTCGTGAGCGAGGTTCTCGGCGGCGTAGGCGTTGTCCGGATCGGTCGCGAGGACCTCGTGGGCGCTCGCGACGAGCACGGCCGCCCGCAGGACGACGAGCGGCCACAGCGCCGCGAGCTCGGCGGGCTCGAGCGGAAGCCGCCCGTGGTACGCCGTGACGGCGCCGAGCGCGTCGGGAAGCGCCACCCCGTCGTGGTGCAGCAGGGACGAGACCGTGATGGCGAGCTCGCCCACGCGCCACGTCCGCGCGAGATCGCCGAGGTCGATGACCCCGTCGGGGAGCCCGGTCCGCTCGGCGATCACGACGTTGTCGTCGGTGAGGTCGCCGTGGATCACCTGCACGGGCAGCGCGTCGGCGAGCGGAACGAGCGCAGCGGCCGCGGCCGCGGCGGCCGCGGCGATGCGGCCGCGCAGTGCGGGATCGGCGACCGACGGCAGAAGCTGCCCCACGACCTCGTCCGCGTGGCGGAGGTCCCACTGCGTGGAGCGCTCGGCGCCCGGGTCGCCGAAGTCCCGCCATGCGGCGTCGACCTCGGCGGCGAGGCGCCCGATCCCGGCGATCACCGCCAGGGAGAGGTAGCCACTGCCCGACAGGGTGCGTCCCTCGAGGAAGTCGAGGAGGCGCGCGTGCAGCACCGTGCCGTCGATGCTGATCTCGCGCACGGTCGTCCCGTCGGCGGCCGCGCTCGCGATCGGCACCCGCACATGCGGAGCGAGTCGCAAGGCCGCCCGCGACTGCGCCTCGAGCTCCGCCGCGGAGGTCGCGGGGTTGGCGATCTTGAGCAGCCGTGGGGGAGCGCCGGGGGTGTCGATGACGAAGTTGAGGTCCTGATTGCTTCCGAGCGAGCGGGCCGTGCCCGTCACGCCGAAGACGTCCGCCGCGAGGGTCGCGGCCTGAGCAGGGGTGATCCGCGGGGGAGCGCCGGGCACGAGCGCGGAACGGGCTGAGGTCACGAGACGAGATTCTCCCAGTCCGCGGCGCGCCGCGTCACATCAGGCGCGCCCGCGGTCCGCTCGGACGCGCCCGCGCGCCCCGTCACCCGCGCGCGGGCAGCTCCTGCAGCGTCCAGCGGTTCCCGTCGGGGTCGGCGAAGGTCACGAACCGCCCCCACGACTGCTCGTCGACGCCGTCCGCCTCGACACCGACGCTGCGCAGATGCGCGAGCGCCTCATCGGCATCCGGGACCACGACCTGGATGACATCGAGGGTTCCCGGTGGGACCTGGCTGCCGAGTCCGGTGCCGATCGCGATGGAGCAGGCGGAGCCGGGCGGGGTGAGCTGCACGAACCGCAGGCCCTCGAACGGAGTCTGGTCGTGGTCGGCGTGAAAGCCGATCCGCACGTAGAACTCCTTCGCGCGGTCGACATCGGTGACCGGCACGAAGATGAGCTCGATCTTCCAGTCCATCAGGGGTTCCTCCTTCGGATCCGCGGCAGCGCCGCCGCGTGCTGCGAGCCTACGGCGGGGGTCGGACATCCGATCTCGTCACTGTGGAATACCCGGGAGATCTGAGCGTTGAAGTTGATATCACCGTGCTCAAGTTCGTAGACTTGACACAAACCGACTCACCTTTTGAGGGGATACGGGATATGCCCGAAGACTTCACCACACCCGACGGAGCCAGCGCCTTCGACGAGTTCCTCGCGCGCTATCTCGCCGGAGAGCGCGCCCGTCAGGAGCGCTCGATCGACCTGAGCCGCTTCCTCAGCGCCCGGGCGCAGGAGATCCTGCAGAGTGCGGGCAAGTTCGCGCTCGAGCGCGGCCAGCGCGAGCTGGACGCCCTGCACGTGCTGCGCGTGCTCGTCGAGGAGGAGCCCGCCCGCGACGCCGTGCGCCGCATCGGCGCGGACCCGCGCGCGATCGCCCGCGCGGCGGAGGACCGCCTTCCTGCTCCGTCGCCGGCGGCCGACGTCGACGGCGCGGTCATCACGCCGTCGGTGCAGCGCGCGCTCTTCCACGCGTTCCAGGTCGCCCGCTCGTCCGGCTCGACGTACGTCGCGCCGGAGCACATCTTCTTCGCGCTCGTGCTCGCGCAGGACACCCCCGCCGGGCAGATCCTCGCGCAGGCCGGGGTCACCGCCGAGGCGCTCACGCAGGGCGCCCGCGAGACCGTGGCGCCCTCGGGCGCGCCCGCCGGCGACGATGAGACCGGGTCCGAGACGCCGATGCTCGAGAAGTTCGGCACGGACCTCACCGCCCTCGCCCGTGCGGGCGAGCTCGACCCGGTCATCGGCCGTGAGGACGAGATCGAGCAGACCATCGAGATCCTGAGCCGCCGCACCAAGAACAACCCCGTCCTCGTGGGCGAGGCGGGCGTCGGCAAGACCGCGATCGTCGAGGGCCTCGCGAGCGCCATCGTCGACGGCGCCGTGCCCGAGCAGCTGCGCGACAAGCGCGTGATCGCGCTCGACCTGCCCGGCATGCTCGCCGGCACCCGCTACCGCGGCGACTTCGAGGAGCGCCTCACCAAGACGATGGACGAGATCGCCGCCCACAAGGGCGAGCTGATCGTCTTCATCGACGAGGTGCACACCGTGGTCGGCGCGGGCGGAGGCGGCGACGGCTCGATGGATGCCGGAAACATCCTCAAGCCGCGCCTGGCCCGCGGCGAGCTGCACCTGATCGGCGCCACGACGCTCAAGGAGTACCGCGTCATCGAGAAGGACCCGGCGCTGGAGCGCCGCTTCCAGCCGGTGCGCGTCGGCGAGCCGTCCATCGAGGACGCCGTCCTCATCCTGCGCGGACTGGCCCCGGCGTACGCCGAGCACCACGCGGTCGAGTACACGGATGCCGCGCTGCGCGCCGCCGTGGAGCTCAGCGACCGCTACCTCACTGAGCGTGTCCTCCCGGACAAGGCCATCGACCTCATCGACCAGGCCGGCGCCCGGCTGCGGCTGCGCCTGGGCGCGAAGGTCGACGTCTCGGCGCTCATGGAGCGCCTGGCGACCCTGGAGGCCGACAAGAACGCCGCCGTGTCCGCCGAGCACTACGAGGAGGCCTCGCGCATCCGCGACGAGATCGCCGCGGTGCAGGCCAAGATCGAGGAGGTCACCTCGGGTGGCTCGCACGGTCAGGAGGCAGTGGTCGACGAGCCCGAGATCGCGGCGGTCATCAGCCGCGCGACCGGGATCCCCGTGAACCGTCTCACCGAGACCGAGCGCGAGCGCCTCGCGTCCCTCGAGGACGAGCTGCACGCCCGCGTGATCGGTCAGGACGACGCCGTGACGGCGGTCGCCAAGGCGGTGCGCCGCAACCGCACCGGCATGGGCGACGCGCGTCGACCGGTCGGATCGTTCCTCTTCCTCGGCCCCACCGGCGTCGGGAAGACCGAGCTCGCGAAGGCGCTCGCGCAGTCACTGTTCGACGACGACCAGGCCGTCATCCGCTTCGACATGAGCGAGTTCGGCGAGCGTCACACCGTCTCGCGTCTCGTGGGAGCCCCTCCCGGATACGTCGGCTACGACGAGGCGGGCCAGCTCACCGAGCGCGTGCGGCGAAACCCGTACTCGATCGTCCTGTTCGACGAGATCGAGAAGGCGCACCCGGATGTCTTCAACCTGCTGCTGCAGGTGCTGGACGACGGTCGTCTCACCGACGGTCAGGGCCGCACCGTGGACTTCCGCAACACCGTCATCGTGATGACCTCGAACCTCGGCTCGGAGTTCCTCGCGTCGCGCTCCGGCGCGATCGGCTTCATCGCCGACGGCGGCGGGACCACCGGCTTCGGCAGCGAGAAGGACCTGCGCGACCGCGTCATGGGCAAGCTCCGTGAGGCGATGCGCCCCGAGTTCCTCAACCGCATCGACGAGATCGTGATGTTCCGCAAGCTCGACCAGCAGCAGCTGAGCGAGATCGTGCGTCTCATGCTCGACGTCACGGCGCGGCGCCTGGGTGCCCGCGAGGTGTCGCTCGAGGTGACCGACGCCGCGGTCGCCTGGCTCGCCGAGCACGGGTACGAGCCGGAGTACGGCGCCCGCCCGCTGCGCCGGCTCATCCAGCGCGAGGTGGACGACCGGGTCGCGGACCTGTTCGTGACCGGTGCGCTCGTGGACGGCGGCGCCGTCACGGTGGACGCCGTCGACGGCGACATCACGGTGAGCGCGCGCTCGCTGGTGACCGCGGCCTAAGCGCGGACCGCACGCAAGAGGCCCTGGCCGACGACACCGTCGGCCAGGGCCTCTTCCCGTCTCAGCGCGTCATCACGGCTGGTCGAAGCGCGCACCCGCCGGGTTGGTCTCGAGGGCGAGCAGCACGAGGACGATGATGCTGCCGACGAACGGGATGAAGGTGAGGAACCAGAAGGCGCCCGACTTGTTCGTGTCGTGGAAGCGGCGCCACGTGACGGCGAGGTAGGGGATGATCGTGCCGAGACCCCAGAGGGCGGCGATGATCATCACGATCGTGAAACCGGGGCCGGGCACCAGGACGTTCGTGGCCGGATCCACCTGCCCGCCCGCGACGCCGAGGGTCAGCGAGAGGATCCAGATCACCGCGCCGACGATCGCGTTGAACAGGAACACCCACCAGAACTCGCTGCGGCTGGCCCGCCCGCTGAAGGTGGCGTACTTCTTGAAGTAGCGGGAGACGGCCTGGCCGAAGCTCGCGCCGTACAGCGGCTGATTGAGGGACACGGTCTCTGTCGTCATTCTGTGAATCTCCTGTCAATGTGGGGACCGGGTCAGTGTAGCGATGCCGGACGGCTCCATGACGGACAATCTCGATATCCGAACGCGCGTGTCGTCCCGGCCCCGGGTCGTTGCGGCGTGCGGCATGCTCGAAGCATGAGTGACGCGGATGTCTCGATCGGAGTCGCGGGGGCCCTCGGGCCCGCCGCGATCGCACGCATCGCCGAGGCGGTCGAGGCCGCGGGCCTGCACGCCCTGTGGGTCAACGACACCGCGGGCGGCGACGCCCTGGCGGCCCTGGACGCGGCCGCCGCGGCGACATCCGGGCTCACGCTCGCCACCGGGGTCCTCGCGCTCGACCGCCGCCCCGCGCGCGAGATCGCCGCCCGGGTGCGAGACCTTCCGCAGGAGCGTGTGGTCCTCGGCGTCGGATCCGGCGCGACACGGCGCGGAGCGCTCGACCTCGTGCGCGAGGGCGTCGCGGTCCTGCGCGCCGCGACGACCGCGCGCGTCATGGTCGGCGCACTCGGCCCCCGCATGCGCGCCCTCGCCGCGGAGGAGGCCGACGGGCCCCTCCTCAGCTGGCTCACGCCCGCCCTCGCCGCCGAGCAGACGGCGTCGGCGCGGACGGCCGGAGCCTCGGCGTCGCTGTACGTGCGCACCGCGCTGGACCCCGCCGCGACGGAGCGACTCGCCGCCGAGGCGGCGCGCTACGGCTCGTTCCCCGCCTACGCGGCCAACTTCTCCCGCCTCGGCATCGCGGCGGAGGACACGGTGCTCGCCCCCGGGACGTTCGCCGACGGCATCCGCGCGTACCGCACCGCGGCGGACGAGGTCGTGCTGCGTGCGATCGTGGCGGGTGACGAGGTCGACGCGTACGTCCGGTTCGTCGAGGACGCCGCGACGCGCGTCTGAGCGCGGCAGCCACCGTGTCGGCACCCTCGGCCAGGATGGGGGGATGACCCGCGTCGGCGCGATCTTCAGCCCGTACCCGAACCCTCCGCACGCGTTCCGCGACGCCGTCGAGGCCGCGGACGAGGCGGGTCTTCCCGAGCTGTGGCTGTGGGAGGACTGCTTCCGCGAATCCGCCTACGCCTCCGCGGTGGCCGCCCTCGCGTGGTCGCAGCGCCTCCGCATCGGCATCGGCATCGCCCCCGTGCCGTTGCGCAACGTGGCGGTCTCGGCGATGGAGATCGCCACGATCGAGGGCCTGTTCCCCGGCCGCCTGCTCCCCGGCGTCGGGCACGGCGTCCAGGACTGGATGGGTCAGGTCGGCGCACGGGTCGCGTCGCCGCTCACGCTCCTGCGCGAGCACGTGTCGGCGCTGCGCGCCCTCCTCGCCGGCGACGAGGTCACGATGCAGGGGCGGTACGTGACGCTCGAGGGCGTGCGGCTCGACTGGCCGCCGGCGACCCCGCTACGCGTCTACGCCGCCGCCGAGGGCCCCAAGACGCTCGCCCTCACCGGCGAAGTGGCCGACGGCACGGTCCTCGACAGTCGGCACTCGCCGGCCGAGCTCGCGGCCGCCGTCGACCGCATCCGCTCCGCGCGTGCCGCCGCGGGACGCTCCGACGACCACGACGTCGTCGCGTACGCCGTGGCCGCGTTCGGGGAGGGGGCACGCGCCCGGGCCGAGGCCGACGCGGGCGAGCGGGGAGCCGGGGACCACCGCGCGCTGTGGGGCGGTCCGGACGACGTCGCGGCCGGCGTCGCACGTCTGGCCGCCGCAGGAGTCGACGCGGTGATCCTCCTCCCCGCGGCGGGTGAGCCGGACCTCGCCGGCTTCTACGCGCAGGCCGGCCGGGTCGCGCGCCTGGTCGCGGAGAGCTGACGGGTCGGGACCCGCCGTCACAGGGGGGTGCGACAATGACGGGCATGCTGCTCGCCGACCTCGTCGCCACGACCGAAGCCGTCGCGGCCACGCGGTCCCGTCTCGCCAAGGTGGCGGCGCTGACCGACCTGTTGACCCGACTCGCTCCCGACGAGATCGTGCCCGCGATCGGGCTGCTCATCGGGCGGCCGCGTCAGGGCCGGCTGGGCGTCGGCTGGCGGTCGATCGAGACCGCCGCCGCCGCTCCGGCACAGGCGTCCACCCTCACGATCGGCGACGTGGACGCCGCGCTGGAGGCCCTCGCCGCGGCCGCAGGCGCGGGCTCCGCGCGCGATCGTGCCGCGCTCCTGCACGACCTGATGGCGCGCGCGACCGCGGCCGAGCAGGGCTTCCTCACCCACACGATCCTCGGCGACGTCCGCACCGGCGCGCTCGAGGGGATCGTGACGGATGCCGTCGCGGCCGCGTCCGGAGCCGCTCCCGCCGTGACCCGCCGGGCCGTCATGCTCTCCGGCGATCTGGGCGAGACGGCGCGCCTGGCGCTCACCGGGGTCGACCTCTCGAGCGTCGGACTCGTGGTCGGTCGCCCCGTCCAGCCGATGCTCGCCGGCACCGCCGCGTCCGCCGCCGAGGCCGTGGGCGCCGTCGGAGAGGCCTCGGTCGAGTACAAGCTCGACGGCGCGCGCATCCAGGTGCACCGCGTGGGCGACGACGTCCGCATCTTCACCCGCAGCCTCGCCGACATCACGCACCGGCTGCCCGAGGTGGCAGACGTCGTCCGCGCGATGCCCGTGCACGACGTCATCCTCGACGGCGAGACCCTCGCCCTCACCGAGGACGATTCGCCGCGCCCGTTCCAGGAGACGATGGCGCGCTTCGGCGCCGACCGCGCCCGCGACGTCGTGCTCCACCCGTGGTTCTTCGACGTGCTGCACGTCGACGGCCGCGATCTCATCGACGAGCCCCTCGCGGTGCGGCGCGACGCGCTGGGGCGCATCGCCCCCGCTCATCGCATCCCCGGCGAGGTCACCGCGGATCCCGCCGTCGCCGAGCGCGTCGCCGAAGAGGCTCTCGCCGCCGGGCACGAGGGCGTCGTCGTCAAGGCCGTCGACGCCCCCTACGCGGCGGGGCGCCGCGGCGCGACATGGCTCAAGGTCAAGCCCGTGCACACCTTCGATCTCGTGGTGCTCGCCGCCGAGTGGGGCTACGGTCGCCGCACCGGGTGGCTGTCCAACCTCCACCTGGGCGCGGGGGACCCGAGCGGCGAGTTCGGCGAGGCCGGCGGCTTCGTCATGGTCGGCAAGACCTTCAAGGGCCTCACCGACGCGCTGCTCGCCTGGCAGACGGAGCGCTTCGCGCAGCTCGAGGTGCGCCGCACCCAGGGCACCGTGTGGATCGCTCCCGAGATCGTCGTGGAGATCGCGATCGACGGCGTGCAGCGCTCGACGCGCTATCCGGGCGGCATCGCACTGCGCTTCGCACGTGTCAAGCGCTACCGCGAGGACAAGCGTCCGCAGGACGCCGACACGATCCAGACGCTGCGCGCCCTGCTGCGGGGCTGAGCGGGTCAGCCCTTCCCGTTCGCGAGGCGCACGTGGCGGATGTTGCCCTCCTCGCGCAGCTCGGCCACGGCCGGGTTGGCCCGGATGAAGTCCGTGAACGAGCGGTGCCCGAGATCCTTCTCGCTGAAGGACGGGTCGAGGCGCTTGATGAGGTCCTTGAGCGCGGACGCGATGACCCAGTCCTCGTCGGCGCGCTCGCTCTCCAGACGCAGAGCGCGCTCGAGCAGCGTCGCGGCCTCCTGTGCCGTCAGGGAGCCCGTCGACGCGTCGGTCTGGCTCGCCTTGCTCGCGCGGCGGGTCGTCGCCGTCGTCTTCTTCGTCGAGGTGTCCGCCTTGGGCGTGTCGGCGGGCGTCGCGTCGGGGAGCGGGGGCACGGGAGGGACGCCGGGGAGGCGGTCGTACGACGCGAACTGGTCGCACGCCGCCGCGAGCGAGCGCGCGGTGGAGCCGGCGACCCCGATCCCGACGACGTAGCGCCCGAGTCGCTTGCAGCGCTGCGCGAGCGGCACGTAGTCCGAATCGCCCGCGACGATCACCACGTGGGTGAGGTCGGGCAGCCGGAACATGTCTTCGACGGCATCCACCGCCAGACGGATGTCGGCCCCGTTCTTGCCGTACGCGGCCGCCGGGAACAGCTGCACGAGGTCGACCGCGCGTCCCACGAGCTGCGCGCGGTAGTCGGCGTTGACGGGCGCGGACCAGTCGGCGTACGCGCGCGTCAGGACGATCGTGCCGAACGCCGCCGCGTAGTCGATGATCGCGCCGATGTCGACGGTCGCGCGCTTGAGGCGGGCGGCGAAGTCGGCGCTCGGCTTGGTCGACCCGCGATCCTTCATGAACGAGCCGCGACCGTTGACCTGGTCGTAGCGCGAGATGACGATGTTGTCGAAATCGATGTAGACGGCGACGCGGGAATCCGAGACCTCGGGCATCTCCTCAGTGTGGCAGACGCCCGCCGCATCGGCACGAGCGATCACCCCGCGGGGGCGAAGACGGTGAGGGCTCCGGGCACCGCCTCGACGGTGATCGGCAGGGCGCCGACGGGGTCGCCGTCGGCGTACGCCGTGACGCCGGGAGCGGCCAGTCGCACGGTGCGTCCGCGGTGGGTCTCCACCTCGGGGTGCGCGACGTGCGTGCCGCGATAGAGGGTGGGCAGGAGTCGGAGCAGGCGCAGGCGGCCGCCCGGCCGCACCACGACCACATCGAGCAGGCCGTCGGTCGCGTCGGCCGCCGGGCAGATGGGGATGCCGCCGCCGTAGGTGCGGGTGTTGGCGACGCTCGCGAGCACGAGGGGGCCGTCGATGCGGACGCCGTCGACCTCGACGGTGAACGGGAGGGGCGCGAGGAAGAGGAACTCCAGTAGGATCGCGATGTTGTAGCGCATGTGCCCCCGCGGCCACCGCATGCGGTTCGCGCGGTCGTTGACGTTCGAGTCGAAGCCGCTGGCGAGGACCGTCGTGTACAGCTGCGACGAGCCGTCGGCGCGCGTGACCCGGGCGAGGTCCATCGCGCGGGTCGCGCCGGCGTGGACGACCGCAGCCGCCCGGCGCGGGGTCAGCTCGGGGATGCCCAGGTGCGCCGCGAAGTCGTTGCCGGTCCCGGTCGGCACGACGCCGAGCGGGATGCCGGTCCCGGCCAGCTCCTGCGCCGCGAGCGCGATGGTGCCGTCGCCGCCCACGACGACGAGTCCGTCGATGCGGTGTCCGAGCGCCGTGCGGATGAGCGCGGACGTCTCGGCGGCGCTTCCTCCGCTGATGACGGCGACCGTGTGACCGTGGTCGCGCAGCGCCTCCACGGCCTCCGCCGCGGCGGGCACCCCGACGCCCGCCCGCGCGGCGGGGTTGACGACGACGGCGAGGTTCACGGGACGAGCTTGCCCGGATTGAGGATGCCGCGCGGGTCCACCGTGCGCTTGACGGCGCGCAGCACCTCGACGCCGAGGCCGCCGATCTCGTCGGCCAGATGGGGGAGATGGTCGGTCCCCACGGCGTGGTGGTGCGTGATCGTGCCGCCGGACGCCGTGATCGCGCGGGAGGCGGCATCCTTCGCCGTGCGCCACTGCGCGACGGGGTCGTCGCCGAGGGGAGCGACGACGGTGAAGTAGAGCGACGCCCCGGCGGGGTAGACGTGCGAGATGTGGCACAGGATCTGCGGCCGCCCGCCGAGGGCGTCGACCAGCGCCGCGGACACGGCGGCTTTGAGGTCGCGCAGCCGTGACCAGGTGGCGGCGGTCTCGAGCGTCTCGGCGAGGACCCCGATGTCCAGGAGGGTGTCGCGCAGCGCGGGGGCCGAGTAGCGTCCGCGCTCCCACGAGCGCGCCGGGTCCTCGCCGCGCGGCTGCGCGCCGTGCGCGCGGAAGACCTCGTCGAGCGCCTCGAGCGCCCCGGGGCCTGGGTCGTCGAAGGTGGCGACGGCGAGACATCCGCGCAGTCGGGTGAGATGTCCGCCCATGGCCGCGTTGATGCGCGTCTCGGTCTCGTCGGAGAGGCGCAGCACCGTGGGGCGCAGTCCGCGCTGCGTCGCCGAGCGCAGGGCCTCGGCGCCTGCGGCGAAGTCGGGGAAGGTCCACGCGGCGTACGCCGTGCGCGTGGGCTTCGGACGGACGCGGACCGTGACCTCCGTGATGACGCCGAGGGCGCCCTCGGACCCGAGGAACAGCTCGCGCAGGTCGGGGCCGGCCGCGCTCGCGGGAGCACGACCGAGCCGGAGCTCTCCGGCGGGCGCGGCGACGACGATGGCGTGGACGAGGTCGTCGAACCGCCCGTACCCGCGCGAGGCCTGGCCGCTCGAGCGGGTCGCGGCGAACCCGCCGATCGTGGCGAACTCGAAGCTCTGCGGGAAGTGCCCGAGTGTGAGCCCGTGGCGGGCCAGCAGCTCCTCCGCCTGGGGGCCGGTCGTGCCGGCGCCGAATGTCGCGAGCAGGGACGTCTCGTCGAGCGAGAGCAGCCCCGCCGTCGCGGCGAGGTCGAGGGCGATGACGGCGCGATGGCCTCCGGCATCCGGCTCCACGCCTCCCACGACGCTCGACCCGCCGCCGAACGGCACGACGGCGATGTCGCCGGCATCGCAGAAGGCCAGCACGGCCTGCACCGAGGCGTGATCCCCGGGGGACACGACGGCATCCGGCGCGACCTGCCGGGCGTCGAGGCGGCGGGCGAGGAGGTCGGGCGTGCTCTTCCCGCCCAGGTGGCGCCGCCGCACCTCGTCGTCGAGCGTCGTCGGTGCCAGCGCGTCCAGGGCGGAGAGGTCCTCGGCGGTGAGGCGGCTCGCCGACAGCGTCACCTCGTCGGGGGAGCGGCGCGGCAGCGCACGCGGACGGCTGCCGAGGACGAGCGCCAGGAGGGGGCGGACGCCGGGAGGCAGCGCCGCGGGGCGGGCGCCGTCGCCCCACACATCCCAGGCGAGAGGCGGCGCGGGGGACGGGCGCTCGACGGCGTCGTCGCCGCCGGCCGTGCTCGGCGCGGTCATGGCGACAGTATGACACACCGTGTACTTTTGTCACATGGCGACGATGACCGACGGCGCGGCCGCGGCAGGGACGCGCGCCGCGCTCCTGGACGCCGCGCACGCCGCGATGCTGTCGCACGGCGTGCGGCGCACGACCGCCGCCGACATCGCGCGGCGCAGCGGCGTGAGCAGACAGACGCTGTACCGCCACTGGCCGGACGTCGCGACCCTGTGCGCCGAGGTCCTCACCCGCGAGCTCCTCGGCGCCGTCCCCCCGCAGGACGTCCCCGCGTCGCTCGACGAGCTCGTCGCCGGACTCGTCCGCACCGCCGCGCACATCCGCGATCTGCCGTTGCTGGCGCGCCTGCGCGAGACCGACCCCGAGCTGTTCGCGCGGTACATCCTGGAGCGACTCGGCACGAGTCAGCGCGACCTCCTGCGCCGGCTCGCCCTCGTCGTCGCCGCCGGGCAGACCCGCGGCCTCGTGCGCGCGGGCGACCCCGCGCGCATCGCGGCGATGATCCTTCTCATCGTGCAGTCGGCCGTGCAGTCGGCGCCGCTCTTCGCGGACACGCTGCCGCCCGGGGTGTGGGAGAGCGAGCTCGCCCGGGCGCTGCGGGGCTGCCTCACGCCGGGGGACGGGTGAACGGCGACACCCGGCTCCACGCCGCGCGTCGCGCCCGCGAGCTCGCGGACCTCGGCGACGACGGCGACATCGACGTCCTCGTCATCGGCGGCGGGATCACCGGTGCGGGACTCGCGCTGGATGCCGCCTCGCGCGGGCTGTCCACGGTGCTCGTCGATCGTGAAGACCTCGCCTTCGGCACGAGCAGGTGGTCCTCGAAGCTCGTCCACGGCGGCCTGCGGTACCTCGCGAGCGGCCGGTTCGGCATCGCGCACGAGAGCGCCGCCGAACGGCACCTCCTGATGACCCGCATCGCGCCCCACCTCACCCGACCGCTCGCGCAGGTGATGCCGCTGTTCGCCCCGGGTCACCTCTCGCGCGGCGCCTACGTCGGCGCCGGCTACCTCCTGGGCGACGTCCTGCGGCGGAGCGTCCACACGCCGGCGGGGCTCCTGCGCCGTCCTGCGCGCCTCACCCGCGACGGCGTCGTCCGCGCGGTGCCCGGGGTGCGGCGGGACGGCCTGCGCGGCGGCGTGCTCGGCTGGGACGGACAGCTCATCGACGACGCCCGCCTCGTGGTCGCGGTCGCCCGCACGGCGGCGGGGCACGGGGCCCGGATCCTCACCCGGGTCGCCGCGACGGCGGTCACCGGGGACGGCGCGACGCTGCGCGACCAGCTCACCGGACACACGCTCGCCGTGCGCGCCCGCGCGGTCGTGAACGCGGCGGGCGTGTGGGCGGGCGAGGTCGAGCCGTCGGTGGCCCTGCGGCCGAGCCGGGGGACGCACCTCGTGCTGGATGCCGCGCGACTCGGCGGCGCGGACGTCTCCCTCACGGTGCCGATCCCCGGCGCACGTGGACGCGTCGTCTTCACGGTGCCCGCCCCGCACGGTCGCGTGTACGTCGGGCTCACCGATGTGGCCGCGGGCGACGAGGTGCCCGACGTCCCGGCGGCGACGGACGCTGAGATCGACTTCCTGCTGGAGACCGCGGGCGCCGCGCTCGAGGTGCCGCTGGAGCGCTCGGACGTGCGCGCGACGTTCGCGGGGCTGCGGCCTCTCCTCGTGCCGGACGGCGAACCCGACGGCGACACGGCCGACATCTCGCGCCGGCACGCCGTCCTGGTCGCGCCCTCCGGGGTGATCAGCGTGGTCGGCGGCAAGCTCACGACGTATCGCCGCATGGCACAGGACGGCATCGACGCCGCCGTCGCGCACCGCGGGCTCGCGGCGGGCCCGTGCGTCACGGCGCGGCTGCCTCTGGTCGGCGCCTGGCCGCGCGAGCGCCTGACGGACATCGCCGCGGCGCCGCGGCTCGTCCGCCGCTACGGGACCGAGGCGCCGGTCGTCGCGGGCCTGCCGGACGGGCGCGACGGACCGCGCGGGGTCACCGCGCAGGAGCTCGCGTGGGGGATCGCGGCCGAGGGTGCGCTCACCCCCGAGGACCTCGTGGACCGGCGGACCCGGCTGGGCCTCGTCGAGGAGGACCGCGCGGAGGGGCTCGTCGCCGCGGCCGCGGCCTTCGCGCGCTGACGATTCGGCAGGATCCCGCACCGTCGTGTCCGAAGACCGCCGGTGCGTGTCGGCGGCGCGCGGCAGACTCTACGGGTGACCGAGGCGACGACGCAGACGACGACACCCGCGACGGCTGCCGGGGGCCGGCTCGGGCTCGTGCAGGGCGTCGCGCTGTACGTCGCCGCCGTGCTCGGGACGGGGCTGCTCGTCCTGCCGGGCCTCACCGCACAGGTCGCGGGTCCAGCATCCGTCCTCGCGGTCGTCGCCGTCATCGTGCTCGTCATCCCGCTGGCGGCGACCTTCGCCACCCTGTCGGCGCGGTACCCGGATCCCGGCGGGGTCGCCGGCTACGTGCGGCGCGCGCTCGGCGACACCGCGGCGCGCGCGACCGGCTACTGGTTCTACTTCGGCACCGTCGCCGGATTCCCCGTCCTCGCCCTCCTCGGCGGCGAGTACATCTGCGCGATCGCCGGCATCGACCGGGCCGCGGTGCCGCTGCTGGGTCTCGCCATCGTCGTGCCGCCGTTCCTCATCAACCTCCTCGGGGTGCGCATCGCCGGGTGGGTGCAGTTCGGTCTCACGGGATTGCTCATCGGCATCGTCGTGTTCGTCGTGACCGCCGCCTTCCCCGCGATCGACGCCGCACGGTTCGAGCCGTTCCTCCCGCACGGCTGGGCCGGCGTGGGCACGGCGATCAGCCTGTTCGTGTGGGCGTTCTCCGGCTGGGAGGTCGGCACGCACATCTCGGGCGAGTTCCGCGACCCGCGGCGCATCATCCCGATCGCGACCGCCATCGCCCTCGTCATCACCGGTGTCGCCTACCTGCTGCTGCAGGTCGTGACCGTCGGCGTGCTCGGCGCCGCCGCGGGCGCGGGGCCCGTGGCGCTGCTCACCCTCGCCGACGCGGTCGCGCCCGGGATCGGTCCGAGCGCGGTCGGCGCCGTTGCCGGGATCGTGGTGCTCGGCGTCCTCAACGCGTACCTCGCCGCGTTCGGGAAGCTCGGCGCGTCGCTCGCGGTCCACGGCGACCTGCCGCGCGCGCTGGCGCCGGGCGCCGAGGCCGGGGGAGTGCCGCGCCGCGCGCTGCTCGTGACGCTCGCGATGGCGCTGTCGTACTTCGGGCTGGCGGTGCTGATGGGCGGCGACATGCAGCCGTTCATCCTCGTGCACACCGGCAACATGGTCGCGATCTACACGGCGGGCATGATCGCGGCGCTCGTGCTGCTGCCGCGGCGCACAGTCGGATGGTGGACGGCCCTCGCCGCCGCTGTGCTGTCCGTCGGCCTCCTGCTGCTGGCCGGTCTCAGCCTCGTGCCGGTGGGCGTGCTCGCGCTCGCCGCCGTCGCCGTGACGGCGTGGCGGCGCGCGCGAGCACGACGGTCGCGTCCTACAGCGTGAGGGCGGCCCTCAGGATCTCGGCCGACTCGGCGGCGTGGACCTTCGGCGAGCCCGTCGCGGGCGAGGCCGCGGCGGCACGCGACACGAGGCGGATCGTGCGTCCATGCAGGTGCTTGACGACCTCCAGCGCGATGAACGGCCACGCGCCCTGGTTCTCCGGCTCGTCCTGCACCCACACCAGCTCGGCGCCCGGGTAGCTGTCGATGACGGCGTTGAGCTCGTCGACGGGCGCCGGGTAGAACTGCTCGAGACGCACGAGGGCGATCTCGGGGTTCGGGTTCTTGTCCAGCTCCGCGCGCAGATCCCAGTGGATCTTGCCGGAGTGGAGCAGGACCCGCTTCACGGCGCTCTTGTCGAGACCGCGATCGTCGTCCAGCACCGGCTCGAACCGGCCGTTGACGAGGTCCTCGACGGCGCTCGTCGCCCCGCGCAGGCGCAGCATCGCCTTCGGGGTGAAGACGATGAGCGGGCGGCGGGGACGGCCGTACGCCTGACGGCGCAGGAGGTGGAAGTACGACGCGGGCGTCGACGGACGTGCGACGGTCATGTTGTCCTGCGCGCACAGCTGCAGGTAGCGCTCGATGCGCGCCGACGAGTGGTCGGGGCCCTGGCCCTCGTAGCCGTGCGGCAGCAGCAGGACGACGCTCGACTGCTGGCCCCACTTCTGGTCGGCCGCCGAGATGTACTCGTCGATGACCGACTGGGCGCCGTTGGCGAAGTCGCCGAACTGGGCCTCCCACAGCACGAGCGCGTCCGGGCGCTCGACCGAGTAGCCGTACTCGAAGGCCATCGCGGCGTACTCGCTGAGCAGCGAGTTGTACACCCAGAAGCGCGCCTGGTTCTCGCTGAGATTGGTCAGCGGGATCCACTCCTGACCGTTCTTGCGGTCGTGCAGGACCGAGTGGCGCTGCACGAACGTGCCGCGTTGCGAGTCCTGACCGGCCAGGCGCACCGGGGTGCCTTCGAGCAGGAGCGAGCCGAACGCGAGCAGCTCCGCGAACGCCCAGTCGATGTTGCCGTTGCGGCTCATGTCCAGGCGCTTCTCCAGCAGCTGCTGGAGCTTGGTGTGCACCGTGAAGCCGTCGGGCTTGTTGACGAACGCGTCGCCGATGAGCTCGATCACGTCGCGCGGCACGCCGGTCGTGACCAGCTCGCCCGGCGCGCGGTCCGCCTCGGCGGCCGCGACCGCCGCCTCGTCGACGACGTCGTTCGCGCCGGTCTCCGCCTCGTGCGTCTCGGTGAAGGCGACCTCGAGGCTGTGCTGGAAGTCCTGCTTGGCCTTCTCGTACTCCTCTTCGGTGATGTCGCCGCGACCCACGAGAGCCTCGGTGTAGAGACGGCGCACGGAGCGCTTGGCCTCGATGAGGTTCGTCATGAGCGGCTGCGTCATCGACGGGTCGTCGCCCTCGTTGTGGCCGCGGCGGCGGTAGCAGACGAGGTCGATGACGATGTCGCGGTGGAACTCCTCGCGGTAGCGGAAGGCCACCTCGGCGACGTGGACGACCGCTTCGGGGTCGTCGCCGTTGACGTGGAGGATCGGCGCCTGGATGGTCTTGGCGACATCCGTCGCGTAGACCGAGGTGTGCCCGTCGCCGGGGGTCGTCGTGAAGCCGACCTGGTTGTTGACCACGACGTGGATCGTGCCGCCGGTGCGGTAGCCGCGCAGCTGCGACATCTGCAGCGTCTCGACGACCACGCCCTGACCGGCGAACGCCGCGTCGCCGTGGACGAGGATCGGCAGATACGAGAACGAGCCGATCGGCTTGCGGTCCTGCTTCGCGCGGACGATGCCCTCGAGGACGCCGTCGACGGTCTCGAGGTGCGACGGATTGGCGGCGAGGTGGATGGGCAGCTCGGCGCCGCTCTCGGTGACGAACGTCCCGTCCGTGCCGAGGTGGTACTTGACGTCGCCCGAGCCGCTCTTGTTGCCGACGGCGATGGAGCCCTCGAACTCGCGGAACACCTGGCCGTACGTCTTGCCGGCGATGTTGGTGAGCACGTTCAGGCGACCGCGGTGCGCCATGCCGATCGCGGCGCCGTCGAGGCCGCTCTCGGCCGCGCCGCGCAGGATCGCGTCCAGCAGCGGGATGAGGGACTCGCCGCCCTCGAGCGAGAAGCGCTTCTGGCCGACGAACTTCGTCTGCAGGAAGGTCTCGAACGCCTCTGCCTCGTTGAGCTTGCGGAGGATGCGCAGCTGCTCGTCGTGCGTGGGCTTCTGATACTTGACCTCGAGGTTCTGCTGGAACCAGCGACGCTGCACCGGGTCCTGGATGTGCATGTACTCGATGCCGATCGTGCGGCAGTACGAGTCGCGCAGCACGCCGAGGATGTCGCGCAGCTTCATCTGGCGCTTGCCGCCGAACCCGCCCGTGACGAACTCGCGGTCGAGGTCCCAGAACGTCAGCCCGTGCTCCTCGATCTCGAGGTCCGGGTGGGTGCGCTGGCGGTACTCGAGCGGGTCGATGTCGGCCATGAGGTGGCCGCGCACGCGGTAGGCGTTGATGAGCTCCTGCACGCGGGACTGCTTGTCGACGCGCTCGGCGAGGTCGACGTTGATGTCCGGCGCCCAGCGGATCGGGGCGGTGGGGATGCGGACCGCCGCGAAGATCTCGTCGTAGAAGCCGCGCTGCCCGATGAGCAGCTCGTGGACCTTCTTGAGGAACTCGCCCGACCCCGCACCCTGGATGACCCGGTGGTCGTAGGTGCTGGTGAGCGTGATCGTCTTGCCGATCGCGAGCTCGGCGAGCGTCTTCTCGCTCGTGCCCTGGAACTCGGCGGGGTACTCCAGCGCTCCGGCGCCGATGATCGCGCCCTGGCCCTTCATGAGGCGCGGGACCGAGTGCACGGTGCCGATGCCGCCGGGGTTGGTGAGCGAGATCGTCGTGCCCTGGAAGTCCGCGGGGGTGAGCTTGTTGGCGCGGGCGCGGCTGACGAGGTCCTCGTAGGCGGCGAGGTACTCGTTGAACGTCATGCTCTCGGCACGCTTGATGCTCGGGACGAGGAGCGCGCGCGTGCCGTCGGGCTTGGGGATGTCGATCGCGATGCCGAGGTTGATGTGCGCCGGCGCGACGACCGACGGCTTGCCGTCGACCTCGGCGTAGAACACGTTCTGGCTCGGGAACTCCTTGAGCGCCTGGATGATCGCCCAGCCGATGAAGTGCGTGAAGCTGACCTTGCCGCCGCGCGTGCGGGACAGATAGTTGTTCACGACGATGCGGTTGTCGATCATGAGCTTGGCGGGGATGGTCCGCACGCTCGTGGCCGTCGGGACGGTCAGGGACTCGTCCATGTTCGCCGCGAGGGTCTTCGGCAGGCCGCGCAGCGGCGTGACCTTGTCCTCGTTGGGGGAGACCTCCTGGGCGGGGCCCGGGGTGGGCGCCTGCGCGGGGATCGGCTGCGGCGCGGCGGGCTTGGCCGTCGTGCGCGCCACCGGCTGCGCGCCGATGACGGGGATGGGCGCCGTGAGCGGGCGCGGCTCGGCGGGAGGGGTCGCCTTCGGCGACGCGGCGGTCGGAGCGGCGGTGTCGCCGTTCTCCGAGGCGGCGCCCGTGACGTCGCCCTTCACCGGGTGGTACGCCTCGAGGACGGGCCACCACTCCTTGTCCACCGAGTTCTTGTCGACCTTGTACTGCTCGTAGAGCTCATCGACGAGCCACTCGTTGGCACCGAACTCGCCTTCGCTGGAAACGCCTACGCCCGTGACCTGGCTGGACACCGCTAGATCGCCTGCTTTCCTCGTGAGAGATGGGAGCGCATCGGTTTCGGATCGCCCGTATACGCGACACTCAAGCCTAACCCGAGAACGGGCCCCCTCACCTGGGAGAACGCGCCGCCGAGCCCTTACGAAATCGCATCATTATCGGGCGGGGCAAGAATCACTACTCTTGACGTACATGGAGTTCTACGGCGCGAGCCCAGAGGTCGATCTGACCTATTCGGACGTCTTCCTCGTCCCCCGGCGTTCGGGGGTCACGAGTCGGCTCGACGTGGACCTCGCCCCGGGCGACGGGACCACCGCGACGATCCCGCTCGTGTCCGCCAACATGAATTCGGTCACCGGGCCCCGCCTGGCCGCGACCCTCGCGCGCCGCGGCGGTCTCGGCGTGCTCCCGCAGGACATGCCCCTGCAGGAGCTGGACGCCGCGATCCGCTGGGTCAAGAGCCAGCCGGTCCCGTGGGACACCCCCGTCATCCTGTCGCCGGACGCCAGCGTCGCCGAGGCGGCGCGGCTCCTGCCGGCGACGCCCGGCCACGGCATCGTCATCACCGACCGACCCGGCGAGCGCCTCTCCATCGAGGACGTGCGCGGCGTGGTCCCCGCCGAGCGGCTCGGCACGGCGCTGCCCGACGCCCGCCTGGGCGATCTGGCCCGCGGCCGCACCCCCTCGATCGACGCCGAGGACGTCGAGAGCGCGCGCCACGCGTTCGACCTCCTCGTCGAGGCGGACGCCGACGTGGTCTGCGTCCTGCACCACGGCTTCGTCGTCGGAACCCTCTCGCGACGCACCGCCCTGCGCGCCACGCTCTACCGTCCCGCCGTCGACAAGGACGGCCGGCTCATCGTCGCCGCCGCGGTGGGCATCAACGGCGACGTCGCCGCCAAGGCGCGCGCCCTCGCCGGCGCGGGCGTCGACGTGCTCGTGGTCGACACGGCCCACGGCCACCAGGAGGGGATGCTGCAGGCCCTGCGCACCGTCGCCGAGCTCGACCTCGGTATCCCGATCGCGGCGGGGAACGTCGTCACCGCGGAGGGCGTGCACGACCTCGTCGCCTCCGGCGCGGACATCGTCAAGGTCGGCGTGGGCCCCGGCGCCATGTGCACGACCCGCATGATGACGGCGGTGGGCCGGCCGCAGTTCTCCGCCGTGCTGGAGAGCGCAGAGGCGGCGCGCGTCATGGGCGCGCACGTGTGGGCCGACGGCGGCGTGCGGTACCCGCGGGATGTCGCGCTCGCGCTCGCCGCCGGTGCGGCATCCGTCATGATCGGGTCCTGGTTCGCCGGCACGATCGAGGCGCCGGGGGAGCTGCTCGCCGACGAGTCCGGCCGTGTGTACAAGGAGTCGTGGGGCATGGCCTCCACGAAGGCCGTGCACGAGCGGTTCGGGCGCCTGGACCCGTACGAGCTGGCGCGCAAGGAGCTGTTCGCGGAGGGCATCTCGTCGTCGCGGATCTACCTCGACCCGCTGCGGCCCGGACTCGAGGACCTCTTGGACATGATCACCTCCGGTGTGCGCTCCTCCTTCACGTACGCGGGCGCGACCACGGTCGCCGAGTTCCACGAGCGGGCGCGGGTCGGTCTGCAGTCCGCGGCCGGCTACGAGGAGGGCAAGGCGCTGCCGGTCAGCTGGTGAGCCCCGCGTGCGCCCGCTCGGGTAATATCGTCGCCAGCATGGACGACCCCCCTAGTTGCAGACCATCGCCCCACCCCAGCCCCGCGATGCGGGGTGATGCGTGATGACCGAGTGGATCATGCTGGGCGTGGGGCTCCTGCTCATCGTGGGCACCGGCCTGTTCGTGGCCTCCGAGTTCTCTCTCGTGAACCTCGATCGCGCCGACCTCGAAGCGCGTCGCGCCCGCGGCGAGACGCGACTGAGTCTGACCATCAGCGCGCTGCGCATGACGTCGACGCATCTGTCCAGCGCCCAGCTGGGCATCACCCTGACGACGCTGCTCACCGGCTACACGATGGAGCCCGCCATCTCGGCGCTGCTCGCCCCCGCACTGGAGAGCTGGCTGCCCTCGGGGGCCGTGCGTCCCGTGTCGGCGGTCATCGGCGTGGCGATCGCGACGGTGCTGTCGATGATCCTCGGCGAGCTGGTGCCGAAGAACTTCGCCCTCGCGCTGCCGCGCCAGGTCGCCAAGCTCGTGATGCCGTTCCAGGTCGCGTTCACGATGGTGTTCCGCCCCGCCGTGGCCGTGCTCAACGGCAGCGCGAACGCGCTCATCCGCTCGTTCGGCATCGAGCCGAAGGAGGAGCTGTCCGGCGCGCGCACCGCGGAGGAGCTGTCGAGCCTCGTCCGCCGATCGGCGAGCGCCGGCGTCCTGGAGGAGGACACCGCGTCGCTGCTGAACCGCTCCCTGACCTTCTCCAAGCTGAGCGCGGGCGACGTCATGACGCCGCGTCCGCGCATCCACGCCGTCGCGGTCGGCGACTCGGTGCAGGACCTCATCCGGCTCGCCGGGCGCACCGGCCACAGCCGCTTCCCGGTGTTCGGCGACTCGATGGACGACATCGTCGGGATCGCCCATCTCAAGCAGGCCGTGGGCGTGCCGCGGGCCAAGCGCGCCGAGGTCCCCGCCGGCGCCATCACCACCGAGCCGCTGCGCGTCCCCGAGACGCTGCACCTCGACGGCCTCCTCGCCGAGCTGCGGGCACGCGGCTACCAGATGGCGGTCGTCGTGGACGAGTACGGCGGGACGGCGGGCGTCGTGACGCTCGAGGACCTCGTCGAGGAGATCGTCGGCGAGGTGTTCGACGAGCACGA
>Ga0182749_1000715_pt1 | contig 28626 bp, 25 predicted proteins | sample eDN3rd37CKraftMG_FD_128875 | JGI IMG/M metagenome (GOLD analysis project Ga0182749, IMG submission 128875) | Enriched Miracle-Growth compost microbial communities from Emeryville, California, USA - eDNA 3rd pass 37_C Kraft MG (version 2) (version 2) ...
GCAATCAGGCGCTTCTTAGACCCATTCCCCCCGGAAACAGTACGCATTACGAAAACTCCTACTGAAATACACCCTCACGCCGGAAGATCCGGCGTCGCCACTGGTTAGTCCGAGCGGTGGGATCGGTTCGGCGATTTGAAAAATAGATCGCCTGAAAAAAACCTGGACTTCCCCCCGACGCAAAACAAACGGTTCGATCCACTGTCGGCAGCGACGATCGAAATGCGAATACACCGCCTACCGACTTTCAGCAGATAAGCTCAGCGCTTGGATGCTCGACAAGAGAAATACGAGCACAACTTAGAGTTTGGGGATGCACTGTGGCGAGCGCGTTACACACGTCGCTCAACGCACAATCGTAATCCATTGATATGACGATGAAAAGCTTGATACGCCCGTGACCTGCTCAGACGAGTAATTGAACAGGAGCCGCTGCGCTTCAGCGGGGTCGTTGGCGCACTACAACCTGTTCAGTTTGCCGGCGCCTTACCCTTCGCGGGCGTCGTTGCCGGCTGCGGAGCCTTGGCGGCCGGTGCTTTTGCCTTTTCTTTTGCCGCGGCTTTCGGCTGCTGCGCGGCAGCGGCGGGCGGCGTCTGCATATCGACGATGATGGCAGAGAGGCGCCACTGGTTGTTGATGTGCTCGAAGCCCATGTCGAACAGCACGCGCTCGGGGCGGGTATCGATATAGCCGGTCATGCGCAGCATGCCGTTCGGCTGAATGGCGGCTGGGCGCACAAGCTTCGGATCGAAAAAGAGGATCGGCGAAAAATCGATGCTGCGGTTACGCAGGGTTGCGAAGATCTCGCCCAGGCGCGCGTCGGTGTTGGATGCCTGGAACTGCGGCGTGCCCAAATCGCGCAGCACGGAATAGTTGCCGGTCTGGTTGGCCTGGCTCAGCGCGATCAGCGTCGTGCGGATCATCATGTTGAGCTTATAGGCGTCGGGCAGCTGCGAGGCGGCTTCCGCAACGGCGATGGGCGTCGTGGATGGGGTCTGCGCCAGGAGCGGCGGCACGGGAAGCATGCCCAGCAGTGCCGCCGGCACCAATGCGATCTGCGCTCTGCGCACTTGCCGCCCCCGCCTCGTCAGATGAGCCCATACCGCGGGTATATGCGTCACATGCTCCGGTACCCGCAACGCACACGGCACAGCAGGATTAAGCGATTAAAGGAGCGTGGCCTTTTGAGGGCCGGATTTCCGGCCGGCCGGAAGGGACACTTGGGGCTATCACCGCCGCGCGCGATGCTTTTTTCCGCGATAGGGGGCCCTATAGGCGCGCGGACCGCCGTGGTCGAGGCGCTCGCAGAACCCGCTACGCGTGCCGCTCAGGCAGCCATAGCGCTCGAGCAGCTCGGCGTCGCGGGCATTCGTCGGGCCGCCTGCCCGGGCGTTGGCCCGTGCCGCCTCGACCTCCCAATAGGAATCGGCGGAAACGGCGGTCGGGGCTGCGAGGAGAACCGTTGCCGCCGCGAGCGCCAGGGAAGGTGCGATTTTCATCCCATACTCCTTGCAGTGCATCCACCAGCGGATGCGGGCGTTGCCAGTTACCTAAGCAGCGCCGCGGCGATTGCCAGCCCCCGTTGCTTCCGAAGCCGAAAACGGCGGCGTAAACAAAACCGCTTCAATCCGATGTGCTGGCGGATGCGCTGGCCGCGCGCACGCAGCGCCTGAGGAGCTGGATGCCCCGCTCGATCTGGCGCTCGTCGAGGCTGGCGTATCCCATGAGCAGGCCCACCCTGTCGGGCCGCGAGGCGCCGGACTGGGGATCGAACAGTGGCGACACGGGGTAGATGCCGAGCCCCATGGTCCGGGCGCGCTTGATGAGGGCGCCCTCCATGGCCTGCGGGACCGCCTTCAGCCAGACAACAATGTGCAACCCCGCATCCGCGCCCTCAATAGCGACCTGATCGCCGAACTCCCGCGCGAGCGCTTTGAGCAGCGCGGCGCGGCGCTGGCCGTTTCTGCGGCGCATGGCGCGGATATGCCTTTCGTAGACGCCGCTTTCGATGAGGCTCGCCAGAGCCTCCTGGTCGAACACCGGTGTGTGGCGGTCCATGAGCTGCTTGGCGGCGGCGAACACGTCGACAAGCTGCGGCGGCACGACGAGATATCCGATGCGCAGCGTCGGCGAGAGCGTCTTTGAGACGGTGCCGAGATAGATCACGTTGCCCGCATCGCCCAGGCCATAGAGCGGTGGAACGGGATTGATGTCGTAGCGGAATTCACTGTCGTAATCGTCTTCGATGACATACGCGCTCGAGCGGCGCGCCCACGCAAGAAGCTGGTGCCGGCGGCCCATGGGCATCACCGCCCCCATGGGGAACTGGTGCGAGGGGGTGACGTAGGCGAGCTGGGCCTTTGTCTTGCCGAGGCGTTCGGTGTCGAGACCGCTGCCATCGACCTCGATGGAAACGGGGTTTGCGCCGGTGGCGGCGAAGATCCTGCGCGCCATGCCGTAGCAGGGATCTTCGATCACGAAGCGGTCGCCCGGGTCGAGCAGGAGCCGCGCGCACAGATCCAGGCCCTGCTGGGATCCGTTGACGATCACGATCTGGTCGAGCTCACATCGCAGCATCCGCGCGCGCCAAAGATAACGTTGCAGAGCTGCGCGGAGCGGCCGCAAACCGCAGGGATGATCATAGGCCAGCGGCATCCCGCGCCGCGTGATGGCGGCGATGACGGCGCGCTTCCAGGCGAGGGTCGGAAAATCCGACGAAGCTAGATCGCCGTAATGGAAATCGGCGACGAGCTTGCGCGAGTGCTCGCGGGCGCGGCGGGGAAAATTGGCCAGCCGCTGCCCGTATGATGCAAGACGCACCGGCCCCGGGGACGACTGCGCGTCGGCGCTCGGCGCCTGCTTCAAAATCGAAGAGGCAACGCGCGGGCGCGCACCGGGACGGATATCGATGAAGCCCTCGGCGGCGAGCTGCTCGTAAGCGGCGGTCACGGTGGTGCGCGAAACCGCGAGCTCGGCGGCGTGTGCGCGGGAGGACGGCAACAGTCCGTCCTGCTCGTACGCACCGCCGAGAATCTGGTCGCGGATGGCCTCATAGATCTGCCGGGCGCCCATGGCGGTGCGGTGCTTGGCTTTTCGCCTTTCGATCTGGACCATCAATATTCCCGGCAACTGGCCGTTCTGGATATTCCAGTTTGCAGCTATCTGTAAGGAAGGCAAGTGCAGCCAGGTGCAGCGGCGCATGACCTCTTATGAAATCGGCGGTGCCGCTGGCAGTCAGCCTACGGATGTCATGTTTGCAGAGATCGTAGAGACAGCCACCAACCTCGCGAGCGTCATCGCGCCCGCATCCGTGACGATCGTGCGCAAGTTTCGCTCCGCGCCGCACCGGGTGTATGCGGCCTGGACCAAGCCGGAGCTGCTCGCCCGCTGGCTGGTGCCCGATAGCGATACTGTCACATCGGCCGTCAGCGAATGCCGCAAGGGCGGTCAGTTCCGTCTCTCGGCGCGGCACCCCAACGGGCAGCCGTATGTGTTGAGCGGGCGCTTCGTCGAACTCGCGGAGGACCGCCGCGTGGTGCTGTCGTGGTTCTATGAGGGCCCATGCGAGGCATTGCGCAGCAAACTCTCCATGGTTACTGCGGAGTTGCGCAGCATCGGCAGCGACACCACCGAGTGCACCGTGACGCACGAGCGGATCGGCTAACGGCGCCGGCCGCACGGAAGCGGGCGCAGAGGGGCGGGATCAAGCGCCAGCGCTCGCTGCGACCTCCCCGGCGTCCTGAAACTCCCCGGCCTCTTGAATTTCGACATCTCCTGCCTCCCGCGCACCGATGCGCGCGAACAGAGCATCGACGCGGCGGCGCTCCTCCGCGCTCTGGGGAATGAGATAGGCGCACGCGACGTAGATCGCGAGATTGACACAGAGCGCAACGAGGCCCGACGTCAGCCCGTAGGCCCAGGGTAGCGACATGGGCGAGAAATATTCGAGCACGATCGCCAATGCGAAACCCACCGTCATGCCGGCAATGGCGCCGACATGGTTTCCGCGGCGCCAGAAGAGGCCGAGGAACTGCGGCACCGCGAGCTGGATGACGCACTGATACGCCAGGATCGCGATGGAGAAGAGTTTCGGCAGATCGAGACAGGCGAGCCAGGCCGAGAACAGCGTCAGGAGCACCATGCCGCCCTTGGCGATGAAGATGAGCTGCCTGTGATCGAGCGCCCAGTAATTGCCGACGAGATCGTTCGCGAGCTGGGTGCCGGTGGCCTGGATATGGCCGTCTATATTGCCCATCGAGGCGGCCATGACGATGACGCCCGCCAGCGCAAGCACCCACAGCCCGCCCGCTTCCCTGCTCACGATGAAGATGACCTCATCGGGGCGCTCGGCAACGCCGGGAATTTGCGATCCAAGCATCCCGAAGATCAGCAACGCCGCGCCAAATACGAGGGCAACGGGCACCGCGAGCGCGGCCGACTTCTTGAGGCTGCGCACGCCGTCGGCGGTGTAGAGGCGCACGAAGATCGCCGGCCAGCACCAGCCTCCGATCGTGCCGGTGAGCAGCAGACTGAAGACGAACAGCGGGCCTTCCGTCGAGCCGAGGCCGGGTATCGCGAGCATGCCCGGCTTGAGCGTGTCGAAGGTGATGCCTTTCACCGTCACCATCCAGTAGATCATGCCGGCGAGGACGATCGTTCCACCTACGTAGGCGATGAGCCCCTGCGCCATATCGGAGATGACGACGCCGCGCATGCCCATCCACACGGTCCAGATCTGCCGCAGGCCGATCACCGCAACGCCGACCATGACGGCGCTGGAGAACGACAGCGTATGCAGCGAAATGTGCTGGAACAGGAAGCCCAGGGACAGCATGCCCATGATCAGCCACGGCAACCCCGACACGATGCCGAGCAGGGCGCTGATGGGGCGCATATGGCGCGAGCCGAAGCGCAGGGCGAGAAGGTCCGACTGCGTGCGCAGGTCGAAGGCCTTGCCCCATACCCAGACGGGCTTCGCCATCAGATACATCAGCACCACCGTGAGCATGGTGTAGGTGACGAAATAGAACGACAGCGCGCCGACGCTCGCCGCCATGCCGCCGAAGGCCGTGATGACGGCGCCGGGGAAATAGGTGTTGAGGAACGACATGGCCTGGAAGCGAGCGTCGAACGAGCGCCCTCCGACCGCGTAATCGGAAAAGGTCCGATCCCTTATCCAGCTCATGGTCAGAACGGCCACGATGAACAGGAAGAACGCGGCGAGCGCGCCGAAGGTGATGATCATTGGCCGAAGTTTCCTGCGGCGACCTCGGCGAGGTAGGCGGCGGTGAGGCTTGCGCAGATGAACAGCGCGACCGCGAGGAAATAGAAGATGGCGGCGGGCATTCCCATCACGCGCGTGTCTGCGGTGATCGACCAGTGCAAGGGCGGCGTCAGCGCAAGCAGCGCATCGAGAACGAACCACCCATAGATCCACAACGGTATGCCGTTGCGGACCCCCTGCCCGCTATCCATGGCCACTCCCCTTCCAACCGGCGTCTGCCGCGCCGCCGCCATGACGCCACTCACGTTGGCGCTCGATGCACGCGCGACGTCAGATCACTTATCGGCTGCTGGGGCAGAGCACTTGAATGAACGTGCTGGCGCACGGGTGCGCGAGGCGTACCGGCCCAGCGCAGCGGCATGGGAAATAGTGTTCTTCCCTCGCGCCCCCGCATTTCGCGGCCAAGAGGCGCTCGGGCGTCTCGGTCAAGACCGACGGATTTCCGGGGCTTCGGCAGTTCTGACTTAGAATTGCTAAGAACGGCGACTAGCGAAGGCGGTCGGCCAACCGCGAAACAGGGGGACCTATGGGCGAGACCACCGGATCGGCCCGATCTTTCAAGCCTTTGCAGGGACTTACCGGAGCCATCCTCGCGCTCGCGTGCGCTACCGCCGCGGGCATGGCCCCGGAGGCTTCCGCGCAGCGCGCGCCGGGCGGGCGCGGAGCCAACGCCCTCACCGCGGTCACCATCACCGACGTCAAGATCGAGCGGATCAACGAGCGCGTGGCAGCCGTCGGCTCGGCCCGGGCCCGCCAGCAAGTGACGCTGACGACCCGCGTGGCCGGGGTCATCGACAAAGTGCTGTTCGAAGGCGGCCAGCTCGTCGAGGCCAATCAGCCGCTCGTCGAGTTGAATGCCGAGCCCGAGCGCATCGCCGTCGAGACCGCCGCCGCACAGCGCCAGGAGGCCGCCGATACGGTGGAGCGTTACAGGCAGCTCAACGAAGGCACGGTGACGCGCGTTGCCGTCGCGCAGGCGGATACGGCGCTGAAGGTTGCCGACGCCGCGCTGCGCAGGGCGAAGGACGAACTCGACCGCATGACGATCAAGGCCCCCTTCAAGGGCATCATGGGATTGTCGAACCTCGACGCGGGCGACTACCTCGCCGTCGGCAACCCCATCGCTCCCATCGACGACCGTTCGACGCTGCTCATCGAATTCACCGTTCCCGAGGCGGTTGCCGGCGCAATGAAAGTCGGCCTGCCCGTCCGGGCGACGCTCGTGACGCGGCCGGGCGAGCCCTATACGGGCAAGCTCTCAGCGGTGGGTACCCGCATCGACCCCGTGACGCGCACGCTCGCGGTACGGGCGGAAATCCCCAATCCCGATCTGAAGCTCATTCCCGGCTCGACCTTCTCCATCTCGATCCAGCTCCCGGGCGAGGACCGCCCCGTCGTGCCCGCCCTCGCCATCCAGTGGGACCGCAACGGTGCCTTCGTCTGGCGTCTCACGGATAAAAATACGGTCGAGCGCGTCAATGTCGCCATCCTGGCACGCGAGGGCGATCGCGTGAACGTCGATGCCGAGTTGAAGACCGGCGACAGGATCGTCGTCGAGGGCGGCAGCTTCCTGCGGGACGAGCAAACCGTTCGCGTGCAGGAAGGGTCCTGAGCCGCACCGGGGAGATTTCCGACGTGGAACAAAAGCTAGAGAACGCGGCTGAAACTCCGGTTCAGCCGGGCGGCGACGACGGCGGCTGGGTCGGCATCTTCGTACGCAGACCGATCCTCGCGCTGGTGCTCAACCTGCTCGTGATCATCGCGGGTATCGCGGCCTACCAGGGCATCGAGGTGCGCGAGCTGCCGGATGTCGACCGGCCCGTTGTGACCGTGCGGGCGACGTACGCCGGCGCCACGCCGGAAAGCATCGATTCCCAAATCACCGCCGTCATCGAAAGCGCCGTTTCGCGCGTGCAGGGCGTGACGGGCATCTCCTCCAGCTCATCCTACGGCTCGGCTCGCATCACGATCGAATTCTCGAGCAAGACGAACCTCGACACCGCCGCCATGGACGTGCGCGACGCCGTCGCGGGTATCGTCAACCAGCTGCCGAAGGACATGGAGGACGAGCCGAAGGTCGTCAAAGCCGACGCCGACGCCACGCCGATCATGCAGCTCTCGGTTTCGGCGGAAAAGCTCTCCGAGGGCGAGCTGACCGATCTCGTTCAGAACGTCATCGAGGACAAGCTCGCCGCGGTCGAAGGCGTAGCGGCCGCCAATTCCTACGGGCTCCGAGCGAAGACGATCGAGGTGCGCGTCAATCAGACCGCCCTCGCCGCGCGCGGCATCAGCCTGGCCGAGCTGACCAGCGCCATCGCCAAGGCCGCGGTTACGGCGCCCTCGGGCGCGCTCGAGAACGCCACCCAACAGTTGCTGGTGCGGGCCGAGGCTCCGGTCGCGACGCCGCAGGACGTCGGCGAACTCGAGATCAACTCGCAGACGAAGGTGAAGGACGTCGCGTTCGTCCGCTGGGGATTTCAGGAGGCGACCGCCCTTACCCGTCTCGACGGCCGGACGTCGATCGGCGTCGACATCATCCGTCAGGCGCAGGCGAACACCATCGACATCTCCGAGGGCATCAAGGCGGCGGTCGAGGATCTGCGCAAGTCGCTGCCCGCCGGCGTCGAGATCAACATCACGTCCGACGATGCCGTATTCATCCGCGAATCCGTGCGCGAGGTGGTTGTCAGTCTGCTCCTTGCGAACATCATCGTCATCCTCATCATTCTCGCGTTCCTGCGCTCCTTCCGCGCCACCCTTGCGCCCGCGATCTCGATCCCCGTTTCGCTCATCGGCACGCTTGCCGCGGTGTGGGCGGCCGGCTTTTCCATCAACGTCATCACGCTGCTGGCGCTCGTCGTTGCCACGGGCCTCGTCGTCGACGATGCCATCGTCGTGATCGAGAACATCGCCCGTCACCGCGCCATGGGCGCCGGCCCGCGCGCCGCCGCAGTGCTCGGCACCAAGCAGATCGTATTCGCCGTGCTGGCGACGACCGCTACACTCGCGGCCGTGTTCATTCCCGTCTCGTTCATGCCGGGGATCGTCGGCAGTCTCTTTTCCGAGTTCGGCTTCGTACTCGCGTTCTCCGTCTCGATCTCCGCTGGCGTCGCGCTCACCGTCTGCCCCATGCTCGCGGCCAAGCTTGGCACGGGCGAAGAGGGTCACAATCCCAACTCGATCATGGGGCGCATCGGTTCGGCGCTCAGCAGCGTCTACATGGGCATCGTCGAGGCTGCCCTGCGCCTGCGCTGGCTCGTGGTGCTCGCGTGCCTCGGCTTCGGCGTGCTCGGCTTCATCACCTTCCTGGCGCTGAAGCAGGAGATCACGCCCACCGAGGACCGCGGCGTCATCCAGATCCGCATGCAGGCGCAGCAGGGAGCCAACCTCGACTACATGTCGAAGCTCGTCAGCCGTGTGGAGGATATCCTGGTGCCATACCGGCAGTCGGGCGAGGTCACGCACGTTTTGAGCTCCATCGGCAACGGCGGCGCCAACCGCGCCATGGTGATCGCCTCGCTTGCCAATTGGCACGACCGGGATCGCACGCAGCAGCAGATACAGGCGGAGCTGCAATCGAAGATGGCCAATATCGCGGGCCTGCAGATTTCGCTGATGGGGGCCAACAGCCTCGGCATCCGCGGCGGCGGCCAGGGCCTGCGCTTCGCCATCGTCGGCCCGAACTACGAGCGGCTTTCAACGACGGCGCTGAAGATGGTCAACCAGCTGCAGTCGCTGCCCGAGTTCCGCAGCGTGCGCACCGACTACGACACGACGCAGCCGCAGCTCTCTGTGCGCATCAACCGCGAGGCCGCGACCAAGCTCGGCGTGCCCATCGAGACCATCACCAGTCTCATCAACACGATGATCGACTACCAGAAGGCTGCCGACCTCTTCATCGAGGACGACATCGTCGAGATCCAGGTGAAGGCGGGCGGGCGGCCGATCAACGATCCCTCCGACCTGCAGAACCTCTTCGTCAAGACGGCGGACGGCAGCTTCATCACGCTGTCGACACTTGTGAGCATCAAGGAGGTCGCCATCGCGCCGACCCTCAGCCGCGAGGACCGCCAGCGTGCCGTCGGCATCACCGCCAACCTCAACGACGGGGTGGTGCTCGGCGATGCGGTGCGGAAGATGCAGGAGATCGCACCCACGGTGCTCGACAAGGACATGTCGATCACCCTCCTCGGCGAAGCGAAAACACTGGCCGAGACGACACAGAACACCGCGGTGGTGTTCGCCATCGCGTTTCTCGTCGTTTTCCTTGTTCTCGCCGCGCAGTTCGAAAGCGTGACGAGCGCGCTCGTCATCATCCTCACGGTGCCGTTCGGCCTCGCCTGCGCCGCGGTGGCGATCGCTTTTTCGGGCGGGACGCTGAACGTCTACAGCCAGATCGGGCTCGTGTTGCTGGTGGGCGTCATGGCGAAGAACGGCATCCTCATCGTGGAGTTCGCCAACATCCGCCGCGACGAGGGCGCGAGCGTCGACGCGGCGATCCGCGAGGCATGCCGCACGCGTTTGCGGCCCGTCATGATGACGATGTCTGCCGCGGTGCTCGGCGCTCTGCCGCTCATCTGGGCCAGTGGCGCGGGTGCAGAGGCGCGCCTTGCGCTCGGCTGGATCATCATCGGCGGTCTAGGCCTTGCGACGTTCTTCACCCTATTCCTCACGCCGGTGATGTATCGCATTCTGGCGCCGCTATCGAAGCCGCGCGCGGCCGAGACACAGAAGCTCATCGACGAGTTGCGGGTTGCGCCGCGCCACGTCGGCCATGGCTGACGCACAGAGGCGGGCGAGTTCTATCCGTCGCCCCTGGTGAGCGTTGTGTGTGGACGTAGCATCCACGTCGCGTGTAGCGGCGGCTGCGTGCCACGATGTCCGCATCGAACGCGCGCTCGGGCGCGCTCATTGGCCAGGCCGAAGGACGACGCTTTCCGGAAGGGTGGATCAGCGTCTATGGGCGGTCATTTTCGCCCCTGGGCGATCTGCGCCGCCTCCGGCATCCTGCGCAAAAGCAGCATGGCGGCGACGCCGATGAAAGGCCCGGGCGCGAGGATAAGGAACGTCCATTGCCATCCGCCGAGAGCCGCTGCCAGCTCGGGGACGATGCGGATCGCAACCACGGTCAGGGCGAAGCCGAGCCCGAGCTGAAATGCCAGCGCCGTGCCGATGCTCGAGGGCTCGCCGACTTCCGTCACGATGGCGGAGAACTGCGCGGAATCGCCGATCACGGTGATGCCCCAGATGATCGAAACCAGGATGAAGACCCAGATCGGGGCGTCGAAGGTGAAGCCGATGACGAGGGCGCAGGCGCCGGACAGAAGCATCATACCCGCCGTCGTGAGCGTCCGGCCGACACTGTCGGCGAGCAGGCCGCCCAGCACACAGCCCAAGGCGCCCGAGGCTACGACGACGAAAGTGATGATCGAGGCGTAGGAAATGTCGATCGATTGATGGCTCAGCGCCGCCTGGGCGAATGCCAGAAACCATCCCCACATCGCGTACAATTCCCACATGTGGCCGAAGTATCCGATGTTCGCCAGCATGACGGGCCTATTGCGCAGCACGCGGCCGATCTGCCGCGGATCGAACGTCGCCCGCGCGTAACGGTGGGGGCCTTCGAGCGCGTAACGCCCCATCAGAACCGCGCCGAGCAACGTCATCAGCGAAGTTGCCGCGACGACGATCTGCCAATTCAAGTTGGAGGTGACCGCCCGCAAAAGATGGGGGAACGCGGAGCCGAGCGTGAGTGCCGCGATGACGATGCCCAGCGCTAGCCCGCGTCCCTTGACGAACCAGGTCGATATGACCTTGAGCGCCGGCGGATAGATGCCGGCAAGGGCAACGCCCGTGATGAAGCGGCACGCGATCGCCGCCTCACCGGAAGGAACAACGAGGAGCGCAAGATTGACCGCGGCTGCAAGGCACGCCGATCCCGCCATCAGCCACCGCGCCGGCACGATGTCGGGGATGTTCAGCAGACTGGAACCCAGCGCGCCGACGACGAAGCCGATCTGCACGGCGTTTGTCAGCCACGCGGCGGCCGGTCCGTCTATTCCCCACGCATGGCGCAATTCGGTGATGATGGCCGTGGCCGAAAACCACGTCGTCATCGACAGGACGATTGCAACGCTGAGAATTGCCAGGACCCGCCACTGGGAATGGGAGGCGGTTGCGTCGGTGCGCATTAGCATCAATCGGAGCCCGTCGTAGCGGAGGATGAGCTTGGGGCGTCGAGGGGGGCGACGTAGACGACGGCGGTGCCTGCCAGGCATTCCTTGCCCTGGGCGTCCAACACCCGGGTTTTCAGCTCGCAGATCGGCTTGTCATCCCTGACGGAGATCACTTCGACCTCGGCCGTGATTTCCTCATCGACCCCGACTGCGCTCAGGAAACGCCAGTTGACGCCCAGAAAAACCGTACCGGGTCCCGGCAAATCCTCCGCCACGATGGCGTTGAGGAGGCCCGACGTTACGCCGCCCTGGACGATAATCTTGCCGAAGATGGAGGATTCTGCTAGCTCGCGATCATAATGTAACGGGTTGAAGTCACCCGTCATTTCAGAAAACCGATGAATATCGTGCTCCGAGGTGCGCCGCGTTCTGCGTGCAACTGTACCCACCGTCGGCTTACCGTTGCGCACGCCGCCCCACGCATGCATCACAGCGTTGACCATAGTGTCCCCCAGCCGTTAGCTTAGGCGAGCAGCAACATGCCCGGACATGCGCAAATGCGAGCCGTTGCCGAAGAAGCGATGGACGCGATGATTGTTCGGGCCTGTCGCGTCATCCACACGGAACGATTTGCCGGAAGAGGCGAGCGGCGATGCGTGAGCGTACGGCGGCGTAGCTTCCAGGTCACAAGCTTTATTTCGGGCTGAAAAATGCAAATGATGATTTCCCTGGGCTGAGACGATTTTAACCTGGCTTGTTGCAGCCAAGGCGATTTCCATTTTTGCAGACCTGTGTTGTTATTAGCTTCGCGGTTCGTCGCCACCAGGGCCGCTGAAAAGTTCGGGAGATCTCCTTGGCTCGTACCAAAGTTACATCGACGCAAAAAGATAGTCAGCGGGACGACGGAGATACATATACCGATAATGTATCGACCAGTCCACAATCAACGTTGGCCGGAACGCTGGAGCAGGGCGGGAGAAGCGGCCGGACGACGGCGGCGGCGGAGCAGCAGTACGAGCGCATCCAGAAGATCGCCGCTCAGCTGTTCGCATCCAGCGGCTATCGCGCTGTAGGTGTTGCAGAAATCGGCGATGCGGTGGGGCTCGGACGCGGCGCCCTCTACTACCACATCAGCAGCAAGGAAGAGCTGCTGTTCAGCATCGTGGTGCGGTACATCGAGGAATTGGTCATCAGCGGAAGGCAGGCGCTGGAGAACGAGCCCGATCCCCGCAAACGCATTCATCTGCTGAGCCGGCTACTCATGCAGTGTATTTTTACAAACCTTCCGGAAATGACCGTCTGTTTCCGCGAGGCCGACTGCCTAACCGGCCAGCGGCATAGAATAGTCTCCGACCTCCACAAGGCCTACCAGGATATCTGGTCCGAAACTTTGCTTGAAGGCGAGAAAAAGGGGATTTTCCGCCCTCTGCCGAGCGTTGCGATAAAGGGCATCCTGGGAATGTATTTTTACAGCTTTCTGTGGCTCAAGCCGGGGGGCAAGCAGTCCGCGAACGACATCGCCGACATCTTCGCGAAGATGGCGCTGTCGATCGCCGAGGCGAAGGATTCCATCTGACGGTTGCTGGCGCAGGCTCATTGCCGTCGGGTGGCGTCGCGGCCGTCAGGCTATGGCCCCGTGCAGGCGATCGTCCTGAGCGCTGCTACTGACCGAGATCAGCGCTTTTAAATCGCGTGCCCCATGCGCACGCGCTTCGTCATCAGATAGCGCTCGTTATGGGGATTCGGGCTGCCGGTGATCGAAATCCGCTCGACGACGCGTACACCCAGAGATGTCAGCGCCTTGGCTTTTGCGGGGTTGTTACAAAGCAGTCGCACCTCGTTCATCCCGAGGTGGACCAACGCTTGCGCCGCCAGCCGATAATCCCGTGCGTCCACCGGCGCGCCGATCGCGATATTCGCATCGACCGTATCCAATCCCTGCTCCTGCAGGGCGTAGGTCTGCATCTTCTTGAACAGCCCTATGCCTCGACCTTCGTGGTACGGCAGATAAACGATAGCACCAAAGGGAGATGCGAGCACGATCTCGAGACACGATTGCAGTTGCTGATAGCAGTCGCATCGGCGCGAGTGGAAAATATCGCCCGTCACGCAACCCGAATGCAGGCGTACGAGGGGCAACGCATCGCCAGCGCTCGGGCGGCGGTGAACGAGCACGAGGAGCTGCTCTTCCTCGCGCTGCCCCTGAAACGCATATGCGCGAAACTGGAACTCAAAGCCGCCGAACTCTATCGGCAGGACAGTTTCCACCACCTGGAACTCTGGCGCGTCCGCAGCGCCTGGCGCCGTTCCGGACACGCATGTTTCTGCAGTATTCATTTTTTTGCCGGCGGGGCTTTCGCTGGACGGTAGATCAGCCGGTCCGGGCCGGCGTCCACATAGAAGCCATTGGCATTCGGCATCTTCACCTTCGGCAAGGACTGAGCGTTCATCACGTCCTCCTCGCCGATGATCTTCCCGACGGAGAGGATGTAAGCGGAGAGCGCGTAGACCTCATCTGCCGTCAGCGAGCCCGGCTCATGGAAGGGCATCGAGCGCCAGATGTAATCGTAGAGCGTCGTGGCGTACGGCCAATAGCTCTCGATGGTCTTCAGCGGCTGCTTGGTTGCAAGCGAGTTCCTGCCGCCTGCGAGCGGCGGTGCTCCGGTGTCGTGAATACCCTCCAGCTTTTCGCCGTGGCACATGGCGCACTTCTCGGCGTAGATCGCCGAGCCTTGCACGGCGTTGCCTTTTCCCGGGGGCAGCCCTTCCCCGTCGGGGGGAATGGCAAAGAATGCCGACAGCTCCGTCGCGGTGGCGGGCGTGCCGATGTCGCTATCGTCACGGGCCTCAACGGGCGCCGAAAAACCGATCAGAGCGGCGAGCAAAAGCGCGGTGAGGATCCTAGACGTGGACATTGGTCACGCTCCCGTCCGCAGCAACGGCCCAACTCTGAATGGCGTTGTAGTGATAGACGAAGTGCTCGCCGCGCAGAGCGACGAGATCCGAGCGCGCGGGCTGCACGTATCCTGAATCCTCGATGCAGCGGCTCTGCAGGATAGCGGGCTTGCCGTCCCAATGCCAAGGATAGCTGAAGCGGACCGTGCACATTGGCTCGGGCACATCGTCGAGGCGCGCCGGCACCCAATTCTTGCCGCCGTCCAGGGAGATATCGACCGCTTGCACGCGGCCGCGGCCCGTCCACGCTATTCCGCGGATCTGATAGCTTCCGGGTTTCGGCAGCAGCATCTCCCCCGACGGGAAGGTGATGACCGACTTTGCATCCATCGCGTAATAGAACTGGCGGGCGCGGCCATCGGGCATCAAGCCGGTATAGCGGCCGGTCTCCTCGCGCGTCATGAAGGGACGGTCGCTGACCTGCAAGCGGCGCAGCCATTTGATCATCATGTTCCCCTCATAGCCGGGGAGCACCAGGCGTAGCGGGTAGCCCTGCTCCGGGCGGAGCGCTTCTCCGTTCTGGCCGTACGCGATCAGTCCGTCCGTCAGCATCTTGTCGAGCGGAATACTGCGCGTCATCACGGCAGCATCGGCGCCTTCGCCGAGAACCCAGGAGGCGTTGTCCTTGAGGCCGACATGGCGGGCAAAGGTCGCGAACGGCACGCCCGTCCACTCGGACGTGCTGAGCAGGCCGTGCGTGACCTGAACGCTTTTGCCTTTCGGCTTCGACCACTCGTCGAGCGTGTTGCCGGAGCACTCGATGAAATATTTCCGCGTGATCGAGGGTAGGCGCTTGATATCAGCGATGGAGAATTTCTTCGGCTCGTCCACGAGACCGTGCACGTAGAGGAAGTGCTTGGCCGGATCGATCGCAGGAATGCCGCCGTGGTGGCGTTCGTAGTGCAGTCCGGAAGGCGTCAGATTGCCGATCGTGTCGGCCAGGGGCGTAAACGACCAGGAGGTCATGTCGTTGGGGTTGTCGGCGCGCATGCGCACCGCGGTCTCGAACTGCGAGCGCGTGCCATAGCCCCCGTCTTCAAGCAGCGGCCGGCCCATGACCTTGGTCGCATTTTCGGGGACGTCGTAGAGAACCGCGCCGGGCGGCGCCTTCGCCGGCGTCGCAGCGGCGAGCTGTCCCGGCATCGCGGTGATGGCCGCGGCCGACAGCAACAGGCGGCGGCGGGCAACGTCGACGTCAGGCTTCATACCCTCTTTGCAGGGGCATTCTTCTGCTTCTTCCTGAGCGCGCGCTGCTGTTTCACTACGTTGCGACACTGCTCGCTCCCGCTATGCTTTCAACTCGTATGCCGGGACGGGCCCGCCTGCCAAAGCAGCGCGAGCCCCTCCCAGTGTATGTGGGCCGCTGGGCCTCAACCCGGCAGCTTGGCGGCCAGAACTTCGATCGGCTCGATCTTGGGTGCGGCGCTGAGCAACTGATCTGCATGCGCCATCAGAGCAGCGGCGATCTCTCCGTTCAGATGGAGCTGCCGGCCTTCTTCGGTTGCGAAGGCATCAAAGATTCCGAAGTCGCCGGGGCCGAATTTCAGTGCAAACCAGACCGGAGTCTGAGATTCACGCTCTGCTGCGGGAAGCGCGCCTTTCAGGAAATTCTCCAGGGCATCTTCCTGGCCCTCCTTCGCCGTGAGCCTGACGTACAGTCCACACTTCGCCATCGAGGAAATCCTTTTGATTGAACAGTTCGACGATCGTGCCGGGCGCTGAGGTCGCGATGAAGCCCGGACATCGAATTTCCAAGCGCGCCGGCATCTTCGTGCGCGGGTACGGTCGAGCGGAGCACCGCTCCGCTCGACTCGACCTTTGCCGCTAGCCTGCGACGGAAATCTTGGCGTCAGCGAAAGGCGACGGGAGAGTCCGATCCGCTACGCTTTCCTTGCCCGCATAGGCTCCGCGGTAGGCTGCCGCCGGGTGAGAGCTCTCCACCATGCCGTCGGCGGTGCCGATCATCTTGCGGCGGAAGGTACCCGGCTTGTAGTGATCCTGCGCACGGCCACGCTTGCGCAGCTCCGGTACGATGTAATCGATGAAGTCGGTCACGGAGCCCGGCGTCACTGCATAGGCGAGGTTGAAGCCGTCAACGCCGCCTTCGTCGACCCAACGCTCGAGCTCGTCAGCAACCTTCTTAGGTCCACCGACCAGCACGGGGCCGAGACCACCGATGCAACGCTCGCGAATGACGTCGCGAACCGTCCACTTCTTCGCGTCGGCACCGTGGGTGAGCGACTCGAGCGTCGTCCGGAGGCTGTCGTTGGCCATGGCCTGCAGCGGCTCGTTCGGATCGAGCTTCGAGAAGTCGATGCCCGTCCAGCCGCCGTAGAGAGCCAGCATGCCTTCCGGATTGGCGTACGACAGATACTCCTCATACTTGCGCTCGGCAGCCTCGTCGCTGTCGCCCGTGATGACGGTCAGAAGCATGAAGATCTTAATCGAGTCGCGCGCGCGGCCCTGTGCTTCCGCCTGGTTGCGGATGTCATCCGTGATGCCGCGCGCCTGCTCGACGCTGGTGGTGAGGATGAACATGCCCTCGGCGTGACGCGATGCGAACTTCCGTCCCCTGCCCGATGCGCCTGCCTGGAAGATCACCGGCGTGCGCTGCGGAGACGGCTCGCAGAGATGGAAGCCGGGGACCTTGTAATATTTTCCGTCATGCTTGATCGGGTGGACCTTGCTGCCGTCCGTGAAGACGCCGCTGGTCTTGCAGCGCTTGACTGCGCTGTCTTCCCACGAGCCTTCCCAGAGCTTGTACATGACCTCCATGTACTCATCGGCCATGTCATAGCGCTCGTCGTGTGCGAGCTGCTTGTCCATGCCGATGTTGAGCGCGGCGCTGTTGAGGTAGGAGGACACGACGTTCCAGGCGACGCGGCCCTTGGTGAGGTGGTCGAGGGTGGAAAGGCGACGCGCCAGGAGATAGGGCTGCTCGAAGGTCAACGCGGCGGTGACGCCGAAGCCGACGTTCTTGGTGACAGCGGCCATCGCTGAAATGGCGCCAAAGGGATCGTTGACGGGCACCTGATCGGCATCGCGCAGCGCCATTTCGGCCGAGCCGCGATAGACGTCATACACGCCGACGACGTCCGCGATGAACAGGCAGTCGAAGCAGCCGCGCTCCAACTCCATGGCCAGGTTGGTCCAGTATTCGAGATCGTTGTATCTCGATGCCTGGCTGGAGGGATGGCGCCATGTGCCTGCGGACTGATGGCTCACGCAGGTCATATCGAAGGCGTTTAGGACAATTCTTTTCTTCATCGCGTTTCCTCTATTTCATTCATTGGGGCAGCTCGTTCGCGACTGCCCCGCCCGTCGAAAGCGGTCCCATCCAGTTTCAAGGCAACAGCGCCTCGGGTCGTCGCCTACGTCCGCGACATGCACCCGTGCAGGGCGGGATGGATCCCGCACGCCGCAGGTCGCCGAGGCGTCCGCACCTTTTGTACCGACCGATCCATATAACGCTCGGCAAAAAATAATTGCAAGCGTTTTGCGGAAAAGAATCTGGCTATCGAGGAACCGGTGAATTGCGCTTCGAGGGAAAATGGCGGCGCCCGCACCGCGAAATCAAAAATGGAATGAAGAAAAATGCCTGGGGCCGCAAACGCGGCGCCGCAGGCTTCAATGTCATGGATGACTTACAGAGACCCTTTCCACTCAGGCTGCCGCCGGCCATCTCTACGCAGCGACGCCATCGGACACCGTGGCGAGCCGATCCCTGGCTGTGGCGCGGTCGATCTCCATCTGCCGAACGAGCGCGTCGATGCCGTCGAAGACCATTTCCGGCCGCTGATAGGCGACGAACTCGACGCGCACGAAGGACCCGTAGATCACCCTAGAGAAATCGAGGATGTGAACTTCGAGCAGCGGGGCCCCGTTGTCGAACTGCGGACGCGTGCCGTAGCTCGCCACACCGTTCAGCACCTGCCCGTCGAGATGGACCCGCACCGCGTAGATGCCGTAGGCGAGGTTCACCTCGCGGGCGAAGGGTACGTTCGCGGTGGGGAATCCCAATTCGCGCCCGCGCTTGTGTCCGTGCACGACGGGACCCGCGATGGACCAATATCTTCCCAGAAGCGCGGTAGCGGTCTCGATATCGCCGGAGGCGAGACAGGCGGAAATCCTCTGCCCCGTAGCAATGCCGCGGCCGCTTCCGACATCCACCGGCGGCTGGATCTCGACCCGAACGCCATCCTGCTGCGCGCGCGATGCGATCGCGTCAGCGTTACCGAATCCCCCGAACCCAAAGCGGAAATTCGCACTCAAGGTCAGCGATTTCGGTTCGAACTCTCGCACGAGCTCACAAAGCGCCTGGATGTCGAGCCAGCTCGCATACTGACTGAAGCCGAGCGTAACCACTTCCGCCCCTGCCTCACGGAGCAGCCGGATCCTTTCAGTCTTGTCGAGAACGGAGGGCGCTGTACCTTCCTCGGAAACGTCGTCCAACAGGACGGCCACGACGGGTTCGCCTTCGGCGGCCTTTTCCGCTGCCCGCTTCAGCAGCGCACGGTGCCCCACATGGACGCCATCGAAGCTGTCGATGACAAGGTGCCCTCCCTTGAGATGCGTCGCCTCGGCTTTCAGGTCGCGGAACTGCCAGGCCATGGCGGCCGTCATGGCGGCGACCTGGCTCATATCCGGCTCAAGCGCGGTCATTGTCATTTGCCGGCACCGCTCAGAGCTGCTCAATCAAACCGTAGCGCGCATTGTAATAGACGAGCGGCGCGCGGCGCTCGAAGCCTGTTCCGATCACCCTGCCCACGAACAACGTGTGCGTGCCGATGGGAATCTTCTTGTAGACCTCGCACTCGAGATGGGCTGCTGCATTGGCAAGAAGCGGAATGCCTCGCGGGCTGAGCCGGTAGGAGGCCGTCTCGAACTGGTCGTCGCCTTTGGTTGCGAAGTGCTCCGCCACGCTCTTTTGATCTTCAGAGAGCACGTTGATCGCGAACGCGTCCTTCCGGTCGATGTGCGGATGGGTTCTGGCCGACTGGTTGACGGCGATGAGCACGGTCGGCGGATCGGCGCACACGCTGCACACCGCGGTGGCCGTAAACCCGTGCAGCTTACCGTTTCCCTCGGTCGTGATGACGGTCACAGCGCCTGCAAGCTGGCGCATGACGGACCGGAACGCGTCGGCGTCGACGTTATTCTGGGAGAGCGGGCTTTCACTAGATGCAGTTGTATTCAAGGACATTGCAGTTTCCGTTTCCCCCGGATGATTTGCTGTTCGTTAGTTGAGCGCTTCTTGGCCGATGACAGAGAGGCCATATCCCTCGATGCCGACGAGCGTCTGCTCGCGCCTCGAGAGCATGATCATATCCCGCACGCCGATATCCATGAGGATTTGCGCGCCGATTCCGTATTCGCGAAGCTGCGGATCGGGACGGGAATGGGGGCTGCTGCTCTGCACGCGCCGGGACAGTGCGGCAGGGCGGTTGTCGTTCACCAGCACGATCGCACCGCGGCCGCGGCGCAGGATCTTGAACATCGCGTCGTGCAGGCCTTCGCCCTCTCGCGCGAGTAACACATCACTGACGAAGTCCGAGCGGTGCAGGCAAACCAATACGGGGCCCGGCACGGCGTCTTCGACGCGCGCATCGACCTCACCCTTGATGAGTACGACGTGCTCGCCGCCATCGACGGTGTCGCGATAGATCCCCATGCGCCATTCGCCGAAGCTCGGATGGTGGATCCAAGACCACGCAACCTGTTTCACCAGGCGCTCGGTGCGCAGCCGGTAGGCGATGAGATCGGCGATCGTCCCGAGCTTCATATGATGCTGGCGGGCGAACTGCAGAAGATCGGGCAGGCGGCCCATCGAGCCGTCTTCGTTCATCACCTCGCAGATCACGCCCGAGGGATTGAGACCTGCAATACGTGCGACGTCGACGGCAGCTTCCGTATGGCCGGCGCGCACGAGAACGCCGCCCTCGCGGGCGATCAGCGGAAAGATGTGGCCGGGCGTGACGATGTCGTCGGGTTTGCTCTCGGGATTGATTGCAACGGCGATCGTGCGCGCGCGGTCGGCGGCCGAAATTCCGGTCGTCACGCCCTTGCGCGCTTCAATCGAGAGGGTAAACGCCGTTTGCAGTCCGGAATCTATGCTCTGCGCCATCGCGCTGAGCTTGAGATGCGCGACCCGCTGGGGCGTCAAAGCCAAACAGATGAGACCCCGCGCGTAGCGGGCCATGAAGTTTACGATCTCGCGGGTGGCGAATTGAGCAGGGATGACAATGTCGCCCTCGTTCTCGCGACTTTCGTCGTCAACAAGAATGAAACAACGCCCTGCCCGCGCCTCCTCGATAATTTCCTCAGCCGAGCTGATTTCGTCTGCGATTGGGTGCTGGGCCATGAAGTTCATGACTTTCTTTCCTCACCTGACAGGGCCTTTCTGCGTACGCCCTTGTCATCTTGCACTTTGTCGTCCGTCAATCAGTCATCTGAAATCGTGATCCCTGTTGCTCCGCACTAGACGATCGTGAACTTGCCCATCGGATCGGCGCGCTCCAACTCACGCACCAGCGGGATGACGCGATCGCCGAAGAACTTCGTTTCCTCGTGGAAGTGGAGGAAGCAGCAGAGAACGAGGTCGACCCCGATCTTGCGGAGGTTGACGATGCGCTCGGCGATCTGCTCGGGCGTTCCGATGAGGTTGGTCCTGAAGCCGTCGTTATACTGGACGAGATCCCGGCTCGTGGAATTCACCCACATGCCGATCTTGTCCTTGGTGGCCTGACCGGCTTCCTTCACCGCTTCCTTGAATTTCTCCACGGCGGCCACGTCCGCGCCGTTGACGATGCGCTCGTACTCGGCCTGTGCTTCCGCTTCCGTCTCGCGGGCGATGACGAACGCGTTGACGCCGAAGCGGACGCGGCGGCCGCGCTCGGCTGCAAGATTTGCGACGTTGTTGATCTGAAGCTGGTGCTCCTCGGGGGAGTCGCCGTTCATCAGATACCAGTCGCATACGGCGGCCGCCATGCGCTGCGCGGCTGTCGACATCCCGCCTTGAAAGATCTCCGGCGTCGGACGATCGGGGAGCGCCAGCGGTTTCGGCTTCACGGTGTAGTCGCTGATCTGCCAGTACTTGCCATCGTAGTTGAAGTTGTCTTCCGTCCATACGCCGCGCAGGATGTCGACGAACTCCGTCGAGCGGACGTAGCGCTCATCGTGCTCCACCCACGGCACGCCCAGCGCATCGAATTCGCGGCGGAACCAGCCGCTGTTGATCATGATCGACCATCGTCCGTCGAATATCTGGTCGGCGGTCGCACCATGCTTTGCGACGACGCCGGGATGGAATATGCCGGGCAGAATGCCGCTTATGATGTTTATGCGCGTCGTGTTCGCCAGCAGCGCGGCCGAGAAGATCAGCGAGTCGTGCTGGTATTCGGCGCCGTAATTGCCCAGAAAGCGGATTTGCGTCAGCGCGTATTCAAAGCCGGCGTTTTCAGCGATCCGCACCAACTTGACGTTATAGTCCAGCCCCCAGTCGGTCCTCTGCGGGACCTTGCTCACGACCAAACCGCCGCTGACATTTGGTATCCAGTGGGCGAATTTCATCGGCTGTTTGCGGCCTAGTTTAACCATGAGCGTGCAAATCCAGATTGGCTGCTATGGAATGACGAGATCTCTCCCGCCTAGTGATGCACACCCTCGATGACCGGCACGCGCACGGGCGTAAACGCGGCCACGACTTCATCAGCCGCACGCGCAACGCGACTGGCGAGAGACGGGCTCGACACGCGTCCGTCCATGATCTCCTCGCTCTGGCCGAAGAGGCCGGTGGTCATGGTGTGCATGGAAAAGAAGCCCATGAGGGGACGCAGCTGATGTTCGATCACCAGACCGTGCAGCGCGGAGCCACCCGTTGCGCACAGGACAGCCTTGCGCTCACGCATGGCATCGCGGTCGACAAGGTCGAAGAAATGCTTCAGGATACCTGTGTAAGTCGCACGGTAGACGGGCGTTCCCACGACAAGGAGATCAGCGCGCTCGGTGATACGCAGAAGTTCCTCTCCACGCGTCGTGATGTCAGGTCGCGTCAGGCCACTCATGAATTCGTGGCCCACGTCGGCCAGCGTGATCTGGTAGGTGGTGAACTGCATCCGTGCGGCGATAGCATCCGCAACCGCGTTGAGCAGCACGCCCGTGCGCGAAGGCTTTGTCGGGCTGCCGTTAATAACCACCATCGTCCGCATTCAACCGTTCCCCATAAACCCCATAGCCGCTATTTAGTCGCCTGATCGATTGTATCGATCGGTCCATCATGGCTCCAAATTATGATGGATGCAAGCGACGTTTCCTTTACATCGCAATTACACGACTGCTCTTTTGCTGAATTAACGCCAACGATATCTCTTTTGCGATGCCGCAAAAAAAGATGACCCGAGAGATAGCTCTCGGGCCAAGTCTGGGAGTTAGTTGCGCGTGGATTTCGCTCAGAAGTTTATGAATGCGCCGAATACCACCGTTTGCATCGGCTTCGTATCGACGCCCGGAACGTGGACCTCGTGATCGCGATAGCGAAGCCACATCGACATCGCGGCGGCATCGATTTCCTGGACAGCACCGAAGCCCCAGAAAGTGGCGTACGAGCCATCGATCACCCGCGAGGTGTCGTCCGTCACGTCGGCCGGCGTGCCGCCATCGTTGACGATGTTCGCGCCGTTGGTGCCGCGCAGGTATTCGCCGTAGGGAATAGTCGCACCGATCGACATAAGATTGAGGCGTACGCCGGTCTTGGCGTAGTAGGTGTCCGTCGCCGGATTGTTCAGCGGGTTGGCGGTCTGGTCGAGGTGTCCCCAACCGCCGAGCGCGAACCAGCCAGACGGCATGTGCTGCAGATAAAGACCGGCCTGCGTGTACTCGAGCTTTCCGCCCAGCGGGGCGCCAAGAGATTCGTCGGTGGTTTCACCGTAGGTCACGATGCTGGCAACTTTGACGTCGCCGAGCGTATTGGCATAGCGACCCGCGACGGCCCAGGCGTCGTCCTCACCCCACGATGCGGACATCGAGAAGCCGCCAAACGCGGGTGAATCGTACCGCACGTTATCGCGAGGCAAGCCATCGCAGTCGCCCGGACCGCCGCCCCAGCCACGGCACGAGACGGCATTGCCCCAGGTGAGCGAGTCGCCCGCCGCGAAGTTGCCGCGCACGTTGAAGCCGAACACGTCGTAGGCCACCCAGTACGCGGCGGCGAGCGTGCCGGAGCTATCGAGCGAGACGATCGCGTTATCGTCAGCCGATGACTGCAATCCGACGCTGAGCTTGCCGAGCCGCTCGCTCTTCAGGAACCAGTAGGAATAGAGAACCTGCGTGGCATTGGGCACGCCGACGAGCGCCGCGGGGCCGTGCGGCGTATTCTGGTTCGTCGTGTACACGTCGCTGGTGACGGCTTCGATGTGCAGAACGAAACCTGCAGATACGTCCTGGGTGATCTGCGCCTTACCGACGAAATTGAAGTTGCTCGCGAAGGCCGTGCCGAGGCCGGTGACGTAGACGTTCGATTCGACGCCGTCGTCCCAATACATGATCTGCTCGGAGACCCAGCCCGAGACCGTCAGCGATACTTTGCGATTGCCTTTTCGCGCGGCGGTTTCTTCGAGCTCGGCGATGCGCTCCTCGAGATCCGCGCAGCAGCTACCGCTGAAGTCGGCCGCGGCGGCCGGGAGCACAAACGCACACGATAACGCGCTGGCAAGCAACGCTGTTCGGCCTTTACCCATTCGAATCATAGTGTTCCCCATCGAGTCGGTTTTTTGTTGTGGAAACGCTATACTGACCATTCGGTACACGCATAGTGCGAAAAAGCACCGCCTCCGCACATTTTTCCACGGGCTATGAACAGGCGCGCATCACTGCTGCGATGCGATGGCGATGTGTAGGGCGAAAGCGCCCGGCGCGTTGCCTGACCCGCACCGGGCGCCCGCAGCGTGGCTTGAGCAGGAGGTACTCAAGCTACGTCATCCCACTCCCCGGGTGTCTTCTGCCCGGCCCACAGATACGGCTCCTGGAGACCGATACCGAACACCAACGGGATCACCAGCGACCAGTTCACGCCCATGTATGCGTAGGTCAGAAGCTCCTCCATGCTGCCGAAGACGGGACCGACAAGCTTGACGAGCAGACTGGCGACGACCACGTCCAGCACCAGGTAGAAGGCGCACGCGAGCAGTCCGCCCCACGGCATCCGGATCATCGAGAACGGCCAATTATGCGTGATGATCGGCATCGCATAGTTGATGGACGTCGCCGTGAAGAAGCAGAGCAGCCAGAAGCTATCGTCGGTGAAGTGGCCCATCGACCAGAACGAAGAGATGGGTGACTTGTCGAATTGCCAGAGGCCAGCGGCGGCGGAGATCTGGAAGCACAGTGCGGCTACCGCGAAGAGCGTCGCCATCATGACGACCGCGCGGCCCGGCTGCTGCAATCCGCGCGTCAGGTAGGAGAGCGTGCCCGTGCCCAGCCCGACGAGCAGGAACGGGAACCACCACGCCGGCACCCATTTCACGGCCGAGTGCGTGATGAGGTAGGTGAGGCCGGTGAACAGGACCAGGTAGAGGAAGAACTGCCGACGGGGAGGCAGCTTCGCCGCCAGGAAGCCACCGCCCGCGAAGCAGAAGAAGGCGAGCAGGAACCATGTCGTCCCCACCAGCGGGAAGATACCGTCCACGCCGGGGCCGATGAGGAAGATGAGCTTCGCGCTCCACCACCCCAGGATCCACGACGCCGCAACGACGAGGAGACCGCGCGTTGTGGTGTTCTGGATTCCATTGAACGGCCAGAATCCGCATACGACGAAGAAGCAGGCCCACCAGGCCGAGAAGATCTGCCAGCTCACATTGTCGAGCCAGAACGACTTGGCGATCTCCTCACCCTGCCATGGGCCGATCGGATTACTGATGACCCACAGGTTGACGAGATAACAGGAGACGATGGAAAGACCGTAGATCCAGAGAAAGCCCTTTACGGCTTCATTGGCCCTGAACGGCGATACTGAAGGCGCTATTGTTGTCGTTGTTGTCATTTTCCCCCCTTACGGGTTTTGGCTATTTTAAATCTTAGAACCCCGCATTTTTTGGGCGTCGGCGCGCTAGAACGGAAATGTACCGATAGGTCACTTTATGTGTATCGACCGGTACAGCAAGGTCAAAAAGAATGCAAGCGCTGTCTTCAGTCGACTGCACATCGACCTGCAGAAAGACGAAAAATTGTTGCGTTGCAGTGGTTTTTTGCGCCGCAAAAACTCAATATGCGGCGCGTTGCTCGGCTCCGCAGGAGCGCCGGAAACGACTTTTTTTCGGGCCGTTAGCTAATCAGCGTTCGACGCCTGTCTAAGGGAACGCCGCCCTGCCGGAAGCTTATCTCCACATGACCGGCTGCGAGGGTTTGCAAGGGTGGCGGCGCCGGGGGTCGCCCCCAAAACTCACGGCATAACCTGTGGGAAGCGACGAATCTGGCGGACCAGGATCGGAAGAATCGCGAGCGAGGGGAACCACCCTGCGCGGGGCTCTTGCTGATCGCCGTGGCGTTGCTCCAATCCGCACATCATTCGCCAATAGGAGACTTCCGAGACGTTGCAGCACGGAAGGGAGGCGCCTACGTGCTCAAGAACGGGTGACCGCTCGCAACTTGCCTTCCCTCTGGCCTATCGTCTCGGGGCGATCACCGTAGGCATCTTCAGCCTCGACAAGACGTGCGTTCGACGGACGGGCGGCGGGATGTAAGACTGGCGGACGATAGATCATCCATGGAGGCGAATGATGCGGCGAATTCTGGCGTTAGCCGTTGCAGGCCTTACCCTGGCGGTGATACCGCGGACCGGGCTCGCGTAGAGCGATCAGATCGAGCGGTTGACCATCGCAAAGATGCAGAACTTCGAGCTGAACAGCATGGCGTGGAAGCACGAGCCGTTGCTTCCTGGATCTGCGGAGAGCGCGCTCATCGCGGGGGACCCCAGCAAGCCCGGCGTGTTCATGGCCTATCTTAAATTTCCCGCGAACTACGAGATCCCTGCCCACACCCATCCCTTCGCCGAAGTCATTACGGTGCTGAAGGGCACCGTCTGGAACGGGATGGGAGAAAAGCTCGATCGACAGAAAGGGGACAAGCTCGGCGTGGGCGCCAGCTTCACCTTGCCCGCCGGCCATGCCCACTATCTGTGGAACGAGGATGAGAGCGTCGTGCTCCTGACCGCGACGGGGCCATGGAACATCACGTACGTCAATCCCAGCGACGATCCTCGCAAATAGAGATTGCGGGTCATTGGCGATTCGCTCGCAGCGGCGGAACGGGCTTTGCGGATACTGCCGGTGGCGATGGCGTATGGCATAACTGGATCAACAAAGCCCGAGCCCGGCCGTGGGCGGAAGGGCTAAACGCAGGCCCCCCCGCGGAGTCCGCCTTGCAGCCGTTGAGCGTACCCGGGACCGGGATGCTCGGAGCACTCAAGCTGCGGCCTTCGCTGGCTTGGGGAGATCATATTGAAGAGCTGCGGGCACTTTCCGAGCGAGCGAGGTTCAGGTAGCGCACGTGCATGCGATTGTCGCGGAGCTTGAAGGGGGGATCGCGGGCTTTTGCAACAGTCCTTGCTGGTAAGGACGCTATTCAGTCCGAACGAGAAGACCTGTTCGTCGCGCCGGCGGTATGGCGAACGGGAGTAGGTGGAAAGCTACTTGCCGAGGCTGAGCATCGTGCCACCGGGCTCGGAGCACGACCGCTGCACGTCGTCGCCGGCGAGCGGGCTCGTCCCTTCCACGAAGCTTCGGGATATCGGCCGGAACGATCGCGACCGACTTGCGCCTGCAGTCGAGCTGCACAAGGATCTGCCGTAAGCCTTGGATATAGCGCATGCTGCCGTCGCTGATCGCCGTATAACGGGCGACTATCGCGCGCTAAGGAAAGGCGATCGGCGGTGTTTGGCGGAGACGGAGGGATTCGAACCCTCGATACGCCTTTAAAAGCGTATAACGGTTTAGCAAACCGCCGCCTTCAGCCACTCGGCCACGTCTCCACAGGCCGTGCCCTAATAGAGGCGGGGTAAAGGGATTGCAAGCCGTGCTTGAGGTCGGCCCCCGCTATCCCTGCGCCAGCGTCCACTTCGGGCGATACGTCTTGACGCACTTTGCTGCGGACGCCATCGTTCCGGCGCTGAAATTACGTGATCGGCCACGAAGGCGGACCAGAAAAGGGGTGGACTCATGCGGGTGCGGTTGCTTGCCGTCCTCGTGCCGGGTGCACTTTTCACCCTCGGCGCGGGCGTAGCGGCGCAGGAATTTTGCGTCAGTTGCTCCGGTCCGGAGGCGAACTATCGCTGCCTCATCGGTGGCGAGGCGACGGCTGCCGCCCGCTCCTCGCGCGGCCAGTTTCTGTGCATTACCGAGCTGGCCAAGGCCGGTGGCCATGCGAGTTGCAGCGCCACGCGGGGACAGGCGACCCCCTGCCCCGGTGAGACACGCACGGTGATGTTCTCGCTCGCCGGTCCCGGGGACATCGCGGGGGGCGCAGAGACGCAGGATTTTGGACCCACGGGGGCTGGGTCCACGGGAGCCCATGGGGCATCCGAGGCGCCGCTACCACCGCCCGCAACGGATCATGCGTCCGAGGCCGTTCCCCCGCCGTCCAGCGACGAGAATGGCGCTCCGGCCGGCGAGAAGAAGAATGTCGTCGAGACGATCGCCAGCAAGACGGGCAAGGCCTTCAGCGACACCGGCAAAGCGGTTGGGAAGGCGATGAAGAAGTCGTGGGATTGCGTCGCCTCGTTCTTCGGCAGCTGCTGAGCGGATATCGAAACGGCACTGCACCCAAGCGCGGCGAGCGGTCATCCGGCGACTGCCACGCGTTTGCACGGTGCGCGCGCATCCAATCCCGATCCGGCGCACCCGTAACGGCAGCGGGCACGCCGCACACGGCGTTCAGGCGGCTAGCACTGCGAACTAATGCCGGGCGATCCACTCGCGGGCGCGACGCTGGGCGCGCGAAATCTCCACCTTCGACATCTCGCGCGAGATCTCGAAGCGGTAGCGCCGTGCTTCCTCGTTGCCGCGCATGGCAGCAAGGTTGAACCACTTGTGCGCTTCCACGAGATCGAGTTCCACATCCCGGCCTACGCAATACATAAGGCCGAGTTGGAAGAGAGCATCCGGCGCTGAGCCGTAATCCGTGCTCTCCTCAAGTCCGATTGATCCTAGCTCAAGCCGTGCC
>Ga0182749_1000718_pt1 | contig 28549 bp, 33 predicted proteins | sample eDN3rd37CKraftMG_FD_128875 | JGI IMG/M metagenome (GOLD analysis project Ga0182749, IMG submission 128875) | Enriched Miracle-Growth compost microbial communities from Emeryville, California, USA - eDNA 3rd pass 37_C Kraft MG (version 2) (version 2) ...
AACGCACAGCCCGGCTGCCAGTCCGAATACCGCGCTGCTCGCCGCGATATCGTCCTTAGCCACTAGATCGAACGATCGCCGGATCTTGGGGCCGTCCCGCCTCAATTGATTCTGGATCATGTCTTTGGTGGTGAACACGAACCGCTCGTTATCGGTGTCGATGTGGAGCGTAGCCAGCTTATCGGGACGCGGGAATTTCGATCTTGCGCCTTGGGTGTCGCGCTTGGATCGCTTGCTCATAGAAGCTCACCGCCTCCGTCTGACTTGTCGCCCCTCCCTGTGATAGTCAGCGCGTGATCGGGCAATGAGCGCTGGAGCGCAGCAATTTCATCCCAGGGCGCGTTGAGCCAGCGATCCCATTCGTCCTTCTGGGTCAGGATCACAGGCATGGCCTTGGGGTGATAGCGCCCCACCTCGGCATTCGCCTCCGTGGTCAGGAAACCGAACAGGTCGCAGCTTATCTCGCCTTCGGCCTTTTTCCGTACACAGGTCCAACGGGTCCAGATGCCCGCGAAGAATGCGAGCGGCCGATCCTCGTTCAGCGCGAACCAGACCGGCTTTCGATCGCCGCCGGGTGACTGATCCGGCTCGCTGAAGGAGGTGAACGGCACCAGACAGCGTGATTGAGGTCCGAGCCAGCGGCGCCAATGCGGACTTTTCGTATTACGGATATTGGTCACGCCCTTGTCGACCGATTTGCCTTCGAGTGCGAAGGCCGGAGATGGCATACCCCAACGCGCAATCGCCATTTCCCGGCCACCTTCCTGGTTGCGGACTATGGGCGCCGGGTAATCAGGATAGATCCCGGCCATCTCTGGCAGGTTGCCCGTGTGGTCGGCCATGACCTCGGCGAGTTCGCGAATCGCCGCCTGACCTTTGATCAGAGAGTAGAGGTTGCACATCTCCGGCATCATGCCGCCGTTTCCGTACAGGGCAATCGATACTCTTGGCGTGGTTTGACCGGAAAGGATTTGGGGGGAAAGGCTTCCCCTGACCGCAAGCCCGACAGGCGGTCTTGCGCTACCCCTTCGAGCGGGGGCCAGCCGCCCCCGCAACGCCCCCGCGAGAGTGAGAGGAGAGCCGGATTTTCATGACGGGTTGAGCGTCCCGAGAGAGGCTTGGGGCCAATCCGTCGCGGAGATACGCGATGGCACGCAAGTTCAAAGCCCGGCGCGCAAGCAGCGACCGGCCGAACCTTTATCAGGACATCACAGAGAAGATCATTGCCGAGCTGGAAGCCGGCCGCGTCCCCTGGGTGCAGCCCTGGGCATCGGCCAAGGCCCCGCTCCAGATGCCGCACAACGCGTCGAGCAACCGCGGCTATTCCGGGATCAATATTCTCATCCTGTGGCACGCGGTGGTCTCGCGGGGCTTTTCGAGCAACGCCTTCCTGACCTTCCGCCAGGCGCTCGAACTCGGCGGCAATGTCTGCAAGGGCGCGACCGGCACCACCGTCGTTTACGCCCATCGCTTCACCCCCGGCGACGAACGGCGCCAGGCTGCCGAGGAAGGCCGTACTCCAGGCACAATACCGTTCCTGAAACGCTTCACGTTGTTTAATCTGGACCAGTGTGAAGGTCTGCCTGATGCCTATACCGCCGAGATCCCGCGACCCGATCCCGGTCGGATCCTTCCCGAAGCGGAAGCCCTGATCACAGCGACAGGTGCGGATTTCCGTATTGGCGGAGATCAGGCATATTATGACGTGGCGAACGACCGGGTCTGTGTCCCGCCTCCCTCGCGCTATTTCGATCCAATCAATTGGAATCGAACGGCTTTTCACGAACTCAGTCACTGGACGGGCAGCCAGGGTCGCCTCGGCCGGGATCAGAGCGGCCGCTTCGGTTCGGAGACATATGGACGCGAGGAACTGGTCGCGGAGATGGCTGGCGCCTTCGTCTGCGCAGCCCTCGGCATCGAGCCGACGGTCCGCCATTCCGACTATATCGGCGCGTGGCTCGACATCATGCGCGCAGATGATCGCGCGATCGTTCGCGCCGCCAGCGCCGCGTCAAAGGCGGCCGACTATCTGCTCGCCTTCCGCGATGCCACCGGAGCGGAAGCCCCGGGCGCGCTGATCGAACGGAGGGCGGCATGATGCTCCTGACTCCCGCGCTGCGCGCGCAGCTCATCGCCAATGCGGCCGACCCGAGCGGTGACCATCTTCCGGTCGCGAAATTCTTCAACCCCGTGGGCGCGGGCGTGTGGCTCGCCACCATGCTCGATCCCGATGGCGATACGCTGCACGGCATCGCCGATCTCGACATGGATTGCGTCGACTATGGTGTGTTCAGCCTGGCTGAACTGCAAGGCCTCGACGTCGGGCTCAAGCTCGGCGTCGAGCGCGACATCCTGTTCGCGACGACCGCGCCGATCTCGGTGTGGATCGATATCGCCGACATCGCCGGTGGCATCCGGGCAGCCGAGCGCATCATCGCGCGGCTAGAGCGGGAGGGCTGACCCATGCGTTTTCGCAAATGGCCTAGGCCCACGCAATATGAACAAACGTCGCGCAAACGCGCGGCGTTTCTCACCAGGCAGCGACGCGAGCGCGAGTCGCTGCCGCTGTTCGCCGACATGGTCGCGGCGGGACAGCACAGCATCGATGAGGAAATGGCCCGCCGCGCCGAATGGTGGCCGCGCCAGCAGCAGGAGGGCCGCGATGAGCGGGCCGCCGTCTGGCGAAAGGCGCGCGCGCGCCTGTTCGCCCTTCCGGCCGATCGCCGCCGCACGATCCGTGCGCTCTGGCGGGAATGCCCCTATCCGGCCGATCCATACAGCTTCGCCGACTTCCTGCACCAGATCGAGCTGGGCAAGCTCGATATCGCGCGGCCGGGCTGGCGCTTCCACGCCCGTGTCCAGCCCCGGGCCACGATGACCCCCACCACCTTCGCCGAAGCGTTCCGCCAGATCGGACGAAGAAAGATCAATCCGAACGGCGTGCCCGGCGATACCGATACGCTGCTGTTCTGCGGCAACCTCGGCAAGGGCATCCTGTTCGTCGATCGCATGGTCGAACCGGACGGCCAGCCCGGCATCGCCTTCGACGTGCGCGGGGTCTGCTCCGGCGACGATCTCGCGCTGATCGAGCGGCTCGCTGAGGCCGCCGAGGAAGGGCCGGTCACGGTTCGCTCGGTCGAGCGGACCATTCCCCGGACCGAGGACGGGGCGCCGCTCGAACCGCATCGGCTGCTGATCCTGTCGTGCTCGGCGACCAAACGCCGGGATGCGGGCTGGATCGATGCGATTGATCGCTATGCCGGGCCGCTCTGGCAGACCGTGCGCGCGGTCAATCCCGACCGGATGCGGGTCAAGGTCGCGGTGCTCTCGGCACGCTACGGCTTTCTCGATTCCCGCTCGCCCATCGAGGATTATGACGCCCGGCTAACCCCAGACCTTGCCCAGCGCATGATCGCGGGCGGAATGAACCGGCGTTGGCCGCGTCCGCCATCGGCCCGCAAGCCTGACATCTATGGCGACTCGCCCGGTTGTCAGATCGCCTCGCTTTCCAACCACGGCACGCGGCCATTCACCGACGTCGCGCTCGCGGGCGGGCATCTCTACATCGGGGTGATGCGGGCCTTCCTGGACGGCTTCCGCGATCTGCGCTGCGTCGCGCCCGACGCGCGGATCACCGAGATCAATGGCCCGATCGGCATCATGCGCCAGCAGGTCCGGGGCTGGCTCGAAGAGAGCTGGCCGTGAGCGGACGGTCGCCCGGCGCCGGGCATAACAACGGGCCGCCGCTCGATGACGACGATCCCGCAGCTACCATTCGGACCTGCCGCTGGTGCCGCCATTGGTCCCCGCCGACCGAGCGGGAGGAGCGCGAATATGAGCATTTCCGGCTCGGCCTCTCGCGCCGCCGCGTGAAGCGGCCGAGCGGCGCCTGCGACCGGGTGCTCATGGCGCCGGGCAAGCCGCTCGCCTTTTCGGCCACGGTCGCGGAGTTCTCCTGCCTCAACTTCGCGGCGAGGCCGTTGCTGCCCGTGGAGAAACCCCGGCGCAGCGGCTTCGTGACGATCTACGAGGGCGATAAGATCGTCTGGCGCGGCAATGCGGAAGATCTGCCCGAGGAATATCGCTGACTAATCTCGACGGCATTCCGGTCGGAGGGTTCACCGACCTCTCCATAGTTCCGTAAATACGGCGATACACATCTCAGTGGATCATCAAATCCGTATGGGCATTTACGGGCGCGCGCGTCATCTCCCCATGGGCCGAACCATAGAGTGAGAGGGAGGCTCTGATTTTCGTGACGGGTTGGAGGCTGGGAGAGAGTCTTCCGGCCGCCCGTCATGGAGACGTGTCATGGCGAAAGCCCAACCGAAGATCACCCTCAACCAGTCCCGGAACATTCCGTTCGATAAGCTGGTCCTGTCACAATCGAACATCCGCCGCGTGAAGCATGGCGTGACCATCGAGCATCTGGCCAATGATATCGAACGCCGCGGCCTGCTCACCGGCCTCAACGTCAGGCCCGTACTCGACGAGGCTGGCGAAGAAACCGGCATGTTCGAGATTCCCGCCGGCGGCCGTCGCTACAGCGCGCTGGCCATCTTGGTGAAGCGCAAGCGGCTCGCCAAGGACGCGCCGGTTCCGTGCGTGGTCAAGGCCGCGAACGATCCCGTCCTGGCCGAAGAGGATTCGCTCGCCGAGAACAGCGAGCGCGAACCGCTTCACCCGCTCGACGAGTTCCGGGCGATGAAGACCCTGTTCGATAAGGGTGAACAGGAAGAAGCGATCGCCGCCCACTTCCGGGTCACGCCCGCCGTCGTTCGTCAGCGCCTCAAGCTCGCGTCGGTCTCGCCCAAACTCCATGATGTTTATGCCGAAGGGGAAATGACCCTCGACCAGCTCATGGCCTTCACCGTGAGCGATGATCATCAACGCCAGGAGGATCTCTGGGAGCAGCTCGCGCATAGCAGCAACAAGTCGTCCTGGTTCATCAAGTCCAGGCTGCTTGAGGACAAGGTCGAAGTTTCGGACAAGCGCGTCCGCTTCGTCGGGCTGGATGCCTATATCGCCGCTGGCGGGGCCTGCCCGATCCGCGACCTGTTCGAACCCGACGATGGTGGCTGGCTCTCCGATCCCGCACTGCTCGATCGACTGGTCGACGAGAAGCTGCGCGCGGAAGGTGACGCTGTCATGGCCGAAGGCTGGAAATGGGTCGAGGCGCTGGTCGATCTGCCCTACGGCTATGACGAGGACTGCCGCGCCATCGCCAGCCAGGTGCAGCCGCTGACCGAGGATCAGGAGGCGCGCATCGTCGCCCTGCGCGCCGAGGCTGATGCGCTGGAGGCGGAATGGGACGGCAAGCCCGATATTCCCGCTGACGTGGAGCTGCGTATCTCCGCCATCGACGCCGAACTGGGTATTCTCGCCCAGGGCAACCGGGTGTTCGATCCTGCCGAGATGGACAATGCCGGCGTGTTCATCGGCCTCGAGGACGACGGCACGCTCTATATCGACCGCGGCTATGTCCGCGCCGAGGATGAGCCGGAGGCCCACGATGCGGGCGAAGGCGACGATACGGCGCCCGATGCCGGATCGTATGAAGCGCCTGATGAGATCGGCGGGGAAGCAGCCGATACCGAGTCCCGCACGCCCCCGTCCGCGCCGACGCTGAATGATGACGATGAGGACGGCGAGGTCATCAAGCCGCTGCCGGACAGGCTCGTTGCGGAATTGACCGCGGCGCGCACGCTGGCGCTTCAGGATGCGTTCGCGCAGTCGCCCTCGGTGGCCTTCGCTGCCGTGTTGCATGCGATGGTGCTTTCGGTCTTCTACATGGGCCGTACCGAAAGCTGCATGGAGCTGGCTGTCCACCGCGTCACCATGCCGTTCCAGGGCGCGGACCTGCGCAGCAGCCCGTCGGCTGCGTCCATCCAGGAGCGTCACGCCCCCTGGAAGGAGCGCCTTCCCCAATCCGACAAGGATGTCTGGGACGCGCTCCAGCAGCTCGACGGCACCGAGCAGGCCAGCCTGTTCGCCCATTGCGCGGCCTATTCGGTGAACGCACAGTGGGAGCCGGTCGCCAAACATGGCGGCGGCCGCGTGTCGGCGCATGGCGTCGCGCGCCGCATCGACCATGCCAATGTGCTGGCGCGTGCCGTCGGTCTCGACATGATCGGCGCGGGCTGGCGTCCGACCTTCGACAACTATCTCAACCGGGTCGCGAAGCCGCGTATCCTTGAGGCTGTTGCCGAAGCGAAGGGGCCGCAGACCGCCGGCCTGATCGACCATCTGAAGAAGGGCGACATGGCGCGCGAGGCCGAGCGCCTGCTGGCCGACGCGGACTGGCTCCCCGAACCGCTGCGGACCCCGGTCATCGAGGAACCGCTGCCGCTGACGGATGAGGCTGATGTGCTGCCGGCCTTCCTCGACGAAGATGACACCTCCGCCGAGCAGGAAGCGGCCAACGACCAGAAGGGCGACGTCGAATACGATATCGCCGCCTGAATGCTGGTGCGGGACGGGTCGGCAGTCGCTGCCTCATTCCGCACCGACTTCTTCAACTCAACCCCATTCTCAGCCCGGCCACGCGCCGGGCTTTCGCGTTTTCGGAGATCCGATATGGCTGATTATTTCTGTTCCATGGTGGTCCAGCCCACCATTCCGCTGAGCGCCATGACCGCGCTCGAGCGGTTGATCCTCTCGCGCATCTTCAGCAGCGATGTTGATGGAGATGGCCTCTATTTCTATGCCGAACAGGGCGCCAATGACATGCCCGCATATCCCGTCGATGAGGTCCGCGCCGCGCTCGCCTTGTCCGGCGATGTTGAGAGCACGGCAGCAGACACGGTCCGGGCGCGCCTTGCCGAACTCGATGATGATGACGCCTACCTGCAACTGGACCTGTCGGTTTCCGGTTGGGAGGTGTTTTTCAAGAGCATCGTCCGGCGGTCCTCCACGCTCGCGTATGTCTCGGTCATGTCCGCCTGGACCTGCACGAAGATGCGGCCAGACGGTTTCGGCGGCATGGCCGTGCTGATCACAGCCGACGACATCATGGCGCGCAGCACCGAGTCCATGCTCGATGAAATGCTCGGCATCGCCGAATATGGGCCGCTCGGCGTTGAGCCAGGTCTCGGCTCGCATGTCCTGCTCCGCCTCTGCGAGGAGCATGTCCGCGCTACCGTGGAGGTGGTCTTCGAGGCGGAAGCGCCGGATGGTCTCCAGATCATAGATGTAAGCAACGCCGATATTCGTCAGGCATCCCTCGACGTGAAGGCGGCCAGCGATCTCTCCCATGAAGAGGGAGAAGCCGCCTTCAAGGCCGCAACGCGAGCGATTTCTCTCGCCGCCGATCGCAAACTCGCTGCCCACTGAACGGCGCAGGCCGGCGGATTACTGCCGGCGATCAACTCCCGGGCACTCTGCGCTCGGGCCTTTTCCCCAAATAATGGAGACTGATCCATGAAGATTTCCGAGTTCGAAAACGCCACTCCGGAGGCGCTTGCGCCCGTGTTGCTCGCTACTCTTCAGCGCCTCGGCCAATTGGGCCGAAACGGCGCTGTCGCGCTTGCGCGTCTTGTCGAAGAGGATGACGCAGACCTGGAAGAAGCTGTGGAGTGGCTGGCTGACATAGCCGCCGGGTCGCTTCGGGAGTGATCGGTCTGCTGTCGCCTCCGTCTCCGGGTCGGCCGCCAGAGTGAGAGGGTGGCGGGGAAGCGGGTGAGCCGGCCGGCTTGAGAGAGAGCGGTCGGCGGCTCGCTTCCTCACTGCTCTCCCGGAGATCTCACATGATCGAAAGAACTGGCAACGCCCCTGTTACGGGCGCGACGTCCATCATTCTCGATGGCGATGCGGTTCACGCCGTGGCGCCACTCGGGGCCGTTCTGCGTTACTTCGATGGCGCCCCGCAGCCGCCGGCCCGGCACACCCGCAAGCTACGGGACTGGCAGACGCGCAACAGCACTGGCCGGCTCGTAGAGAAGTCGCCTGCGGCGGCAATCGGCGGCAGGACCTACTCGGCAAGCTTCGTGCTCCATGAGGGCACCTTCATGTCCGGTTTCACGCCGGTCCTTGTCGTACGTCGTCACTATATGGTCACGACTGACCTTCGCTTCGAAGTCCTCGAATTGCCGCAGCCGGGCATGGTGCGGGTTCTCACCCGTTGGAACGGCAAGGACGAGCTACGGCATCTTGCTGTCAATATGGCGGATGCCGAAAGCTGGGCGGCCCAGAACCGCTACTCCAACCTCGTCCTTCAGCTTGTCGAGGATGAGCCCGTCGTCTCGACCATCAGGAGGGCGGCATGAACCCGGCGCCTTCTGTCGCGGCCACCTACGGCCGCACCGCCGATGGCGATCTCGCCGCGCTAGTCGACGATACCGCCTATGCGGCCATTCCCGGCCCGCGCGGACTGCGGATCGCGAACGCCTGGCGGCTCAGCAAGCCGATGAGCGAATGGCGGCGCGATGATTTCCATGGCGCAATCGCCATGGTCGCAGATGCTGTGGGGTTCCACGATCACATCGCCGAGTTGGTGCAGCATCGAGAGGAATTGCTCCGGCTCGATCGCAAACGCTGCGGCGGCCGGCGATCGACACCCTGGGGCCAATCCCAGTCGAACGAGATCTACGCCGACGGCGTGGTCTTCCACTCCACGGCCAGCCATGGCGGTTTCAAGCTGGACCGCGCGCGAAACGCAAAAATGCCCGCCGCCCTTCGCGTTGCCGGAGGCTGGTACGAGGAAGATGCGGAATGGTCGAAGGTCGCGGCAGGCTTTCCCCATCTCTTCACGGCCTATGAACGCCGTCATGCCGAGAAGACGCTGCGCGACTATTATCCAAACTGCTGGGAAGCGATCCACGGCCGGTTCCTCAAGCCCGGTGAATCCGTCGAGAATGATCGGCGGCTGTTTCATCAGAAGCATCGGCAGGATTGGGTCGTCGTGTCCGCCATCCACTCGAAAGACCATCCGGACATGACGGATTGCATCGCCCGGCTCGGAGGACGCCGCGATCATGGTCATGAACGGCGCTTCCTCGTGCCATCCCGAGAATATGTCGTCGGGCGCTTCGGCTTTGTGATCGACGAGGTCCGGCACAAGGAAGTCTGAACATCGGGGCGACCTCGGCATGGGGTCGCCCTTTTTTTGATCGCAGGGCAGAGTTTCCCTGGGTGATACTGCCGCGGAACGGGCTATCGGATCGCAATGGCGGACAAATCTTTTGCCGCATCGACGATAAGATTCGCGGATTTTCGTTCCGAATAGCGATCGACAAGCTGCGACACGTGCGGGCGCAGCAGCACCGTGAACCGGACCAGTTCCTCCATCACATCGACAATGCGGTCATAATAGCTCGACGGCTTCATCCGCCCGTCCTCGCCGAACTCCTTATAGGCCATAGCTACCGACGACTGGTTGGGGATCGTCACCATGCGCATCCAGCGCCCGAGCAGGCGCAGGGTGTTGACCGCGTTGAACGATTGCGAGCCGCCCGACACCTGCATGACCGCCAGCGTGCGGCCCTGCGTCGGGCGCATTCCACCGAATTCCAGCGGCAAATGGTCGATCTGCGTCTTCATGATGCCGCTGATCTGGCCGTGGCGTTCCGGGCTGCACCAGACATGCCCCTCCGACCACATCGACAGGTGGCGCAGTTCGTGGACGGCGGGATGATTGTCGCCGGCGTGCTGGTCAGGCAGCGGCAGATCCGATGGATCGAATATCCGCGTCTCGGCGCCGAACAGGCGCAGCAGCCGTGCCGCTTCCTCCACCGCGAGCCGGGAGAATGAGCGCTCGCGCAATGACCCGTAGAGCAGAAGGATACGCGGTGGCGGTTCATCGGCGCCAAGCGCCAGCGCGGGCCGTTCATGGATATAGCGGCGATCGAGCGCGGGCAGATGGTCCGGGTCGGATAGCGCGCGGATACGGGTCAAGCGATGCTTCCTTGTTCATACCAGCCGCGGGTACGCTTCACGATCGCCACGACCGACAGCATCACCGGCACCTCGACCAGCACGCCGACAACGGTGGCGAGCGCCGCGCCGGACTTGAGGCCGAACAGGCTGATGGCGGCGGCAACGGCCAGTTCGAAGAAATTGGATGCGCCGATCAGCGCCGAAGGCGCCGCCACGCACCACGCCACGCCGAACCGGCGGCTCAGCCAATAGGCCAGCCCCGCATTGAAATAGACCTGGATCAGGATCGGCACGGCGATGAGTGCGATCACCAGCGGCTGGGCGATGATCGCTTCCCCCTGGAAGCCGAACAGCAGCACCAGCGTCGCCAGCAGCGCTGTGAGCGAGATCGGTCCGAGCCTGACCAGCAACCGGTCTAACGCGGCTTGCCCGCCCGAGGCCAGCACCGCTCGGCGCAGAAGCTGCGCGGCAACTACCGGCACAACGATATAGAGGCCGACCGAGAGCAGCAGCGTGTCCCACGGCACCGTGACCGAGGCGACGCCGAGCAGCAGTCCGACCAGCGGCGCGAAAGCGAACACCATGATGAGGTCGTTGAGCGCCACCTGGCTCAGCGTGAAATTGGGTTCGCCGTCGCACAGGTTCGACCAGACGAATACCATCGCCGTGCAGGGCGCGGCGGCGAGCAGGATCAGTCCTGCGATGTAGGCGGAGGCCTCTCCCTTGGGCAGCAGCGGCGCGAACAGGTATCCCAGGAAGAAGGTGCCGAGCAGAGCCATAGAGAACGGCTTGACCGCCCAATTGATGAACAGGGTGACGCCGACGCCTTTCCAGTGCCGGCGCACGCTGCCCAGCGCGGCGAAGTCGATCTTCAGCAGCATCGGCACGATCATCAGCCAGATCAGTACCGCGACGACGAGGTTGACGTTGGCGACCTCTGCCGAGGCAATCGAACCAAACAGGCTGGGCAGCACATGGCCGAGGCCGAGGCCTACGACGATGCACAACGCGACCCACAGGCTCAGATAACGCTCGAAGAAGGAGATGCCGGGACGGGCCGACGCCGCATCGGCAGTGACGCTCGCCATGTCAGACCACACGCGCGCCGGTCGCATCGATGACCTGTTCGCCATCTTCCTTGGCGAAGGCGCCCTGCTGCGGTGCGGGGAGAATAGCCAGCACCGCCTCGGATGGACGGCACAGCTTCACGCCGAGCGGCGAGACGACCAGCGGCCGATTGATGAGGATGGGTTGTTCCATCATCGCGTCAATTAGCGCATCGTCGGTGAGTGCAAGATCGTCCAGGCCGAGTTCGGCATAGGGCGTGCCTTTCTCGCGCAGCAGACCGCGCGGGCTGATCCCGGCGCGCTTGATGAGCTGGACGAGCAAATCGCGAGACGGCGGCGTCTTCAGATATTCGATCACATGTGGCTCGATGCCGCTGTTGCGGATCAGACCCAGCGTGTTGCGCGAGGTGCCGCAATCGGGATTGTGGTAGATGATCATGTCGGTCACGCAGGGCAAATCCTTCAGCAGCAAGGAGCGAGTTCGGCGACGAGTGGCGCGCAAAGTTCGGGTTTCCCCGCACAGCAATCCTTCACCAGGAACAGGGTGAGTTCGCGCAATGCATCGAGGTCGGCGCGGTAGATGATTGAGCGGCTTTGCCGTTCGGATGTCACCAGCCCCGCGCGCGACAGGATGCCGAGATGCGTGGACAAAGTGTTCTGAGGCACGTCGAGCAGGCGCGCGATCTCGCCTGCGGGCAGGCCGCATGGCTCATGCCGCACCAACAGTCGGAAGGTATCCAGGCGCGTCGTCTGCGCGAGTGCGCCCAGGGCAAGAATGGTCGAATCATTATCCATATATCGAGAATAGCAGATATATTACGAGGGGCCAGCTCAAAAACGCAGCCCCGCCCGCGTCTGTGATCGGGGCATCGTGCCATGGAGAGCGAGAGGAAGGCCGGTACGGGGTGAGCCTGGCGGGTCGAGAGAGAGGGTCTGCCGACTCGCGACCCCTTGCCTCTCCCGGAGATTTCCCGATGAGTTTTCACCGATCCACGGCGCTCGCCGCCGTGCCGCCTGCCGCTGCGCGCCATTTCGCCGACACCGCTGGGAAGCTGCTCGCCGCTGCGCAGCTCATTCTGCCGCACCTGGAATCCGGTCGCGCCGTCGCTGCGCCAGCGCTGCGCGGCGCGATGGAAAGCGCGTTCGGCGGGTCCGACGCTGAAGGGCTGTGGGACTGGAAGGAGGCCTATGACGCCTGCGAGGCCGCGCAGATCCTGTTTCTGCGCAAATACGCCAATATGATCTTCCGCAAACACGCCGATCCGCAAGCACGCCTCGCGCTGATCGAGAAGATCGCGGGGCTGATGCCGACCCATACGCGCCGATCGGAAACCTCCCAGGCGCTGCAGCAATTCTCGACACCCGCCGGTCTCGCCTATGTTGCAGGCGTCGCCGCGAGCTTCCAGTCGGGCGAGCGGGTTCTCGAACCCTCGGCGGGCACCGGCCTGCTCGCTATCCAGGCCGAGATTGCAGGCAGCCGCCTCATACTCAACGAGCTTGCCGAAACCCGCGCCGCACTGCTCGACCTGCTGTTTCCGGGCGCCGGCGTCACGACACATGACGCCGCGACCATCCATGACCGGCTCGATCCGGCGATGGCGCCCGATGTGGTGGTGATGAACCCGCCATTCTCGGCCATTGCCCATGTCGACAAGCGCATGAAGGATGCTGCGCTGCGCCATGTCGGCTCGGCGCTCGATCGGCTCCGCCCTGGTGGCCGCCTTGTCGTCATCACCGGCGCGTCCTGCACGCCCGACAATCCCGCCTTCGCGCAAGCCTTCATCGCGCTTCAGGAACGTGGGCGCGTGCTGTTCTCGGCTGCAATCGACGGCTGCGTCTATCGCAAGCACGGCACCACGATCGACACACGCCTGACCGTGATCGACCGGGTGCCCGCCGACAATCCGCACCGCTTCCCCGATGCGCCGGGCGTTGCGCCCGATACGGGGACCCTGCTTGGCTGGGTGCTCGACCAGGTGCCGCCTCGCACGCCCACGCCCGATGCTCCGCCGCCGGTCACGCCGATCGCCATGCCCGCGATGACCGTCCGGCCAGCCCGCGGGACCGTCAAATCCCGGCCCGCTGTCGTTGCCGCGCCGGTCGAAGCGGTGGAGCTGGCCTATGAGCCGTGCAGTGAGGCGGTGCCCGACGCCGGGCGGCTGACCGACGCGATCTATGAACCCTATGCGCTCCAGACGATCACCATTCCCGGCGCGCAGCCGCATCCGACCCCGCTGGTGCAGTCGGCGTCGATGGCTTCGGTGCCGCCGCCGGTCCCGAGCTACCGTCCGTCGCTTCCGTCCCATCTCGTGCGCGATGGCATCCTCTCCGACGCCCAGCTTGAATCCATCATCCTCGCCGGCGAAGCGCATGGCGACCATCTCGCGGGCGGCTGGACCGTCGATGCGACCTGGGACATCGTTACCGCCGCGCCCGACGATGCGGAAAATGCCGTGCGTTTCCGGCGCGGCTGGATGCTCGGCGACGGCACTGGCACGGGCAAGGGCCGTCAGGTCGCGGGGATCATTCTCGACAACTGGCTGAAGGGCCGCCGCCGCGCGGTCTGGGTGAGCCGCTCCGAAACGCTGCATCAGGACGCGATGCGGGACTGGGAAGCATTGAGTCAGGAACGCCTGCTGGTGACGCCGCTCTCGCGTTTCCGCCAGGGCACGCCGATCACGCTCGACGAGGGCGTGCTGTTCACGACCTATGCGACGCTGCGCTCGCAGGATCGCGGCGAGAAGGTGAGCCGCGTCAAGCAGATCGTCGACTGGCTCGGTGCCGATTTCGATGGCGTCATTGTGTTCGACGAGTCCCATGCGATGGCCAATGCCGCCGGCGGCAAATCCGATCGCGGCGATCAGGCGCCCTCGCAGCAGGGCCGCGCGGGCCTCAGGCTCCAGCACGCGCTCCCCGAGGCCCGCATCGTCTATGTCTCGGCGACCGGTGCGACCACGGTGCAGAACCTCGCTTATGCCCAGCGGCTTGGCCTGTGGGGCGGCGAGGATTTTCCGTTCGCCACGCGCGGCGAGTTCATCACGGCGGTCGAGAATGGCGGGGTCGCGGCAATGGAAGTGCTGGCCCGCGACTTGAAGGCGCTCGGCCTCTATTCGGCGCGCTCGCTGTCTTTCGACGGCGTCGAATATGAGATGCTCGAACATGCGCTGACGCCCGCGCAGATCGATATCTACGACGCCTATGCCGGGGCGTTCCAGGTGATCCATAATAATCTCGACGCCGCGATGCGGGCGGCGGGCAGCAATCTCAATGCCCAGGCAAAATCGGCCGCGCGCAGCGCCTTTGAGTCAGCAAAACAGAGGTTCTTCAATCACCTGATCACAGCGATGCAGACGCCGAGCATGATCGCCAGTATCGAGCGCGACCTCGACGCCGGGCACGCGGCGATCATTCAGATCGTCTCGACCGGCGAAGCCCTTCAGGAACGCCGCCTCGCCGAGATTCCCACGGAGGAATGGGATGATGTTCGGGTGGACGTCACGCCCCGCGAGTATGTCCTCTCCTATCTCGAACACAGCTTCCCGGTGCAGCTCTACGAAATGTTCACCGACAGCGAGGGCAATCTCTCCTCGCGGCCCGTCACCGACGAGGACGGCAATCCGGTCATCTCGCGAGCAGCACTTGAACGCCGCGATGCGATGATCGAGCGCCTTGCCTCGCTGACGCCGGTGCCGGCCGCCCTTGACCAGATCATCCATCACTTCGGCACTGACATGGTCGCTGAGGTGACCGGCCGCTCGCGGCGCATCGTCAAGCGGCGTGGATCGGACGGGATCGACCGTTTCGTTGTCGAAAACCGGCCGGGATCGGCCAATATCGCCGAGACAGACGCCTTTCAGGCCGATGCAAAGCGCGTGCTGATCTTCTCGGACGCGGGCGGCACGGGTCGCAGCTATCATGCCGATCTCGGTGCGCGGAACCAGCGTCTGCGCGTCCATTATCTGCTCGAAGCGGGCTGGAAGGCCGACAACGCCATCCAGGGCTTCGGCCGATCGAACCGCACCAACCAGAAGCAGCCGCCGCTGTTCCGGCCGGTGACCACAGATGTCAAAGCGCAGAAGCGCTTCGTCTCGACCATCGCCCGGCGGCTGGACTCGCTGGGCGCAATCACGCGCGGCCAGCGCCAGACCGGCGGTCAGGGACTGTTCCGGCCCGAGGACAATCTGGAAAGCTGGTATGCGACCGACGCGCTGCGCCAGCTCTACCGCCTGATCTTCGCGGGCAAGATCGATGGCTGTTCGCTCGAGCAGTTCGAGAGCGCGACGGGCCTGCGGCTCGGCGATGAAACCGGGCTGCGCGACGATCTCCCGCCGATCACCACCTTCCTTAACCGGATGCTGGCGCTCACTATCGCACTCCAGAACATCCTGTTCACCGCTTTCGAGGATCTGCTGTCCGCCCGCATCGAGGGGGCCATCGCGTCCGGAACCTATGAACTGGGGTTGGAGACGCTTCAGGCCGAGAGCTTCACGATCGTCGAGCGCGCCACCATCTATACCCATCCGGGCACGAGAGCGGAGACACGATTGCTGACGATCGAGCGCAAGGACCGCAACCGGCCGCTGACGCTGGACGAAGCGTTCGATCATCTGCGCGACCGACGCGCGAAGCTGCTGGTCAACGCCCAGTCAGGCCGCGCCGCCGTGCAGATCCCGACGCGAGGGGTCCAGCTTGATGACGGGAGCATCGAACCGCGCGTGCGCCTCGTGCGGCCTATGGAATCGACGCCGATGCCGCTCGCCGCGATGGCCGAGACCCAATGGCGCGAGGCGGAGCGCGACGCCTTCGCCCGCGCCTGGGAGAAGGAGCTCGCCGATGTGCCGGAGTTCGCCGTCAGCAGGATGCACGTCGTCACCGGGCTGCTGCTGCCGATCTGGAAGCGGCTGCCGCAGGAATCGACCCGCGTCTATCGCCTCCAGACCGATGACGGCGAGCGCATCGTCGGCCGCCGGGTAACGCCGGCCTGGGCCGCGACCGCCACGGCCAATGACAATGGCCCGGTCCTGGCGCCCGACGCCGCGTTCACCGCGCTGATGGAAGGCCAGACCATCCTCGATCTCGCCGACGGGCTTCAGCTTCGCCGCGCGCGCGTCATGGGTGCGGACCGCATCGAACTGTCCGGGTTCACCGACACGATGCGCGACCGGCTGAAGGCGATCGGCCTGATGTCCGAGATCATCTCATGGAAGCTGCGCCTGTTCGTGCCTGTATCGGCCGAAGGCATTTCCGTGCTTGCCCGCTTGCTTGATCGTCACCCGCTGCGGCGGGTCGGCGAGCGCCATGCTGCGTGACGGGAGGCGCATATGAAAAGCTCCGCTACCGAAATCGCGCGGCGTCTTGCCGACAACGCCGAGACGGTCTGCCGCCGCTATCTGTCGAAAGGACATCGGGAAGGCCGATACTGGCTGGTCGGCGACGCCCGAAACACGCCCGGTCGTAGTCTTTATGTCCGCCTGGCCGCCTCTCCTGACGGAGGGGCGGCCGGCAAATGGACCGATGCCGCGACCGGCGATCATGGCGATCTGCTCGACATTATCGCAATTGCGGGCGGTCATGCGCGGCTCAGCGAGACGCTGGAGGAGGCCCGACGTTTCCTCAGCCTGCCGCAACCGCCACGCCGGCGAGACGAACCCGGACCACGGCGGGAACCCAGGACACCGTCCGGCACGCCCGAAGCCGCCCGGCGGCTGGCCGCAGCGTCGCAATCGGTTCACGGCACCCTTGTCGCGGACTATCTCGCAGGGCGGAGCATCGGGCCGCTGCAAGCCGGCGACCCGCTGCGTTTCCATCCGCGCTGCTATTATCGCCCATCCCGGAAGGATTCCCCCGGCACACGCCGGGCCTGGCCGGCGATGATCGCGCTCGTCACTGATCTGTCCGGCGCGATTACGGGTGTCCATCGCACCTGGCTCGATCCGGCGACGATCGGCAAAGCGCCAGTCGCCTGTCCACGCCGCGCGATGGGTCATCTTCTCGGTCACGGTGTCCGCTTCGGGCGCGCCGGTTCGGTGATGGTGGCCGGCGAAGGCATCGAGACGATCCTGTCCCTCCGCACGATCATGCCGGATTTGCCCGCGATCGCGGGTCTTTCGGGCGCCCACCTGGCAGCCATCCGGTTCCCGCCCGATCTTCGGCGCCTCTATATCGCCCGCGACGAGGATTCCACCGGAGCCGCAGCCGAAAGCATGTTGACCCGCAGGGCTGTCGAGGCCGGGATCGAAACGCTCCCGCTTGCGCCGATGCTGGATGATTTCAATTCGGACCTGCATGGCCTGGGGGCTGATCGGTTGCGGTCCCATCTGGCGTCCCAACTGAGGGACGAAGACGCCGAGCGCCATCTCCTTTCCGGGTGAAGGCCGGGAAGCGGAATTTCGGCTTTCCGGTCAGCGGCGAAGCTGCGTCGTAGCATAGGGCGCCATTTCCGCTGAAAAGGCCGCGCCCACGCCTTCATAGAGGGCGACAGGAGCAACAGGCGTCCGGCGAGCACAACGGACAGGCGAGGCTATTTTCCGCCGCGGCCGCGAGCGGCCGCTTTGCATCGCGAAGCAAAATAGCCCCGTCTGTCCGTCCTCCGCTTTGCTTCGGCCGCCAGCGCGCGCCCGAAAAGGGCGCGCGCACGCTTGGCGCTTGGCGGTGTGCGCGCCGTCCGGCCCGCTGCCTTCCGTCGCCATGAAGGCCGCGAGGGTCGCGGCTCCCAGACGAAGGCGACACCCCATGAACGACAGCAACGACATTCCCGCTGACGAACCCGAACACGCCGAATCCCAGACGGCCTATCTGCTCCAGGAGATGCAGCTCTATGGCTACCGCCCCTTTGAGGATGAGCCGGATCAGCGGCCGCTACCCGAATCCCGCCTCGTCGACGGCGCAGTGGCCGATATGTTCGATGGCATGGTATCGGCCCTGATCGACACGCGGATCGAACCCGATCTCGAAGACATCCTGTGGGGACTGGTCAACGTCTTTCACAACGGCATCCAGCGGGTCGAGCGTGAACTGGACGATAATGAAGTCGCGCAGAAACGGATGCAGCGCGAACAGGATGGCTCCGAGGTCAAGTCGGTCGAGCTCGAACGCACGATCGCCGAGGGCGTGACCATGATCGAGCGCCGCGACACATTCGAATATCTGCGCGATGCCGCCGCCGACCAGTACCGCGCCTTCATCAGGAAGCCCTGGCTTCCCCGGTCCGGCTCGAAGGTCAACCGCAAGGCGCTGACCTCGGCGGTCATTGCCAGCAAGGATTTCATCAACGACCGCAAATGGTCCGACAAGCAGGTGCTTATGCCGAAAGGCGTCCGTATCGCGGTGTCATCGGGCCCGGCGTTCAACGACACCCGCCTCATCTGGTCGACCCTCGACAAGATCCGGGCCAGGTTCCCAGACATGGTGCTGATCCATGGTGCGACCGAAAGCGGCGGCGAGCATATCGCGGTCCTCTGGGCCGACAATCGCGGCGTCCCCAGCGTGCCCATCAGGCCCGACTGGAAACTCGGCAAGGCCGCGCCGTTCAAGCGCAATGACGAGATGCTCGCCACCATGCCCAAGGGGCTGGTGGTGTTCCCGGGCACCGGCATCCAGTCGAACATCCGCGACAAGGCCAGGACGCTCGGCATCAAGGTCTGGGATTTCCGTCATCTGGGCGGCGCGTAAGCGCCGCCTTTCCCTCGATTGAGATTCGAAGCCAGTTCGCCTATATGATGCGTGATGTTTGATGCTTACTGAGGACTATGTGCGATGCGTACGACACTTGCCATTGATGACGACGTGCTCATGGCTGCGAAGGCGATCGCCCATCAGCAGCGTAAGAGCATCGGCGAGGTCGTATCGGATCTCGCCCGCCGCTCTTTGCGACGTCCCCGTGCGTCGGGTTCTCGCAACGGCGTTCCGCTCCTGCCGGTGAGCGACCCACAAGCGATCGTCACCCTGGAGCAGGTCAACGCCCTGCGTGACGAATTGCCGTGACATATCTGCTGGACGTCAATGTCCTGATCGCCCTTATCGACCCGGCGCATGTCGGCCACGATGCCGCACATCGCTGGTTCGACGCTGAAGGACGCGCATCCTGGGCGACCTGTCCGCTGACCGAGAACGGGGTAATCCGCATCGTCGGTCATCCCAAATATCCGAATACGCCTGGATCGACGGCAAGTGTCGCCACGATCGTGTCCCAGCTCCGCGCGCTTTCCGGCCACAGCTTCTGGGCGGACAACATCAGTCTGGTCGATGCCGACCACGTCGATCCCGATCAGGTGCTCACCTCGGCACAGGTGACCGACACCTACCTGCTCGCTCTCGCCGTGGCCCATGGCGGCAAGCTCGCGACATTTGACCGTCGACTTTCGACCAAGGCCGTTAAAGGCGGCAAGAACGCTCTGCATGTGATCCGCGATTAATTCAGGTGCAGGCCGTCTCATCGGCTGAGATTTCCTGAATGATGCGCGGCCAAATTGTTGCGAGGTGGGTCGTTGGCTCCGCCGGGCCGCTCCGGCGCACCAGAGTGCGGCGTCATCAGTGGCGATCGTTCCCGGACCTCATTCTTACCGAGCGATTTGACCGCGAGGGCGTCAATGACGGGCGAAGATATCCTAGCCGCGTTTGTCATCCTGCTGACCGGTATCCTGGGTTCCGGGACGACTTCGTTCAGGTCGCTACCACCGGCGATCCTGTAGATTTCCGTCAGCCCGTCGTTGAATTCGGAGACGTGGCCTGCCGCCTGGCACAGCCCCCCGGTTCGGCCGCTGTTCGCCACCATCTTCATTCTGGGGCGGCGGGAGCAGCGCAGGTTACTGTTTGGCCGGTGCAGTGAGTTTCCAGGTTTGCGCTGACGCAGGCGAGCATGTTGATGGCAGATAGCTCCGCCATGCCTGTCCAAGGGAAGCGTCCCTCCCGACTTGCGAATCCCTAAGTCCGTTCCGTTTCCGCCAGCAACCCCGGCGGCGCCGGACCGTGTTGCCGCTGCGCGGCTGCCCGCACCACTCCCGCGCCTAAGGGGTCAGGCCGCCGCCTGAAGGCGGCGATGCAGACGGCACCGGACGGCCTTTGATCGGGCTTCGTCGGAGGGACGGTCCCTCGGACTTGAAGCAACGGAGCAATATCATGCAGAACATCGTCATTCTCGCCGGCAACCTCGGCGCAGACCCGGAAAGCCGCACCACCCAGAGCGGCACCAACATCACCAGCATTCGCCTCGCCACGTCGCGTCCCCGCTACAAAGACGGAAAGATCGTCCGCGATGAACAGGGTCGCCGGATCCAGGACACCGAGTGGCATCGCATCACCTGCTTCAACGGCCTCGGCAAGACGGTACAGGAGCATTGCACGTCGGGGATGAAGCTCCTGGTCCGGGGCCGCATCCACTACACCAAGTGGACCGACCAGCAGGGCAATGACCGCTATGGCTGCGAGATCATCGCCGAAACGGTTGACTTTCTCAGCCGCGGCAAACCCGCGCAGAAGGACGAAGGTTACACCGGGAACTACAACGACCTCGATGACGACATTCCGTTCTGATCGGGACGGAGCGGCCCGGCGGAGCAATCCGCCGGGCCTCTTTTTGTGCCGACGCCGGGCGTAAGCCGCCCAGGACCGCCCCCGCAGAAAACCGACCTTACGTGTCGGTCTGCGTCCAGATGCATGACACGTCCGCCATACCCTGACCATCGCTGCCTGGACCGAAACGGGACCGGGAGGGATGAGTGAGTGTCCACCGAGCCGGATCCGATCTGAACGAACCTCCAGCGGTTCCGCTTCCTCGCAGGCGCCACCTCCGCTCTCATTGGCTCTGATCCTTGGTCAGACCCATGGCTTCGCCATCAACCCATAAAGGGTCCGCTACGCGCAGCGTGCGGCCTTCGGGCTGCGCCCGTGCGGTGATTGCAGCCATGCGCCCGACACTTCGGGAGCCTGTCGAGCGGGGATGGTCCCCGCGACGAAAGACAGGAGCCCACGATGTCCAGGTCGCTCAACACCGTATCCGCCTATGCATGGAGCCTCGCGCGCAGCCTCATGGTCAACATCATCGTGTTCCGCACCGAATGCGGCCTGTTCAGCGCCATGCCGGCCAGCGAATGGGACGGCGACTCGGCAAGCATCGTTCGCGAGTTTGATCCCTTTGCCCGGTGAGACGGACGCGGGGCCGCTCGTCGGCCCCGCCTTACTTGAATGCGTATCGGCTGATTTCCGCAGATACGCCGTTACATAGATACGATTCCCTAGTATATTAGGTGGCCATGCGTTAGGCAGAGCGGCGACGTCCCCGCATGAACTTGCGGGAGATCGTCGCCACCAACTTGCGTCACATGCGTCATGCCAAAGGCTTGTCGCAGGAGGAACTTGCGGATCGTGCAGGGATCAACCGCAACTATGTTGGAATGCTGGAGCGCGAAGAACACGCGGCGACCGTCGATATGCTCGAACGGATCGCGACGATCCTCGACATTGACCCGATGGAATTCTTCCGCAAGTCGAGCTGATCTTCATCCATTATTGTCGGGACGACCGGTGCGCAGGGTGTTTCACGACCCGCGTCTCCTTTTCGGAAGGTACTGGCAGTGGGCGCAATTTGCGGGCCGCGTGCGAGGCGCTTATCCCATCGTTCGCATAACCGGGCTCCGTTTTCGGGACAACCGCAACGCGCCCTGGGCGCCAGGTGTCGCGCAATGACCATTCCTGCATTTGACGACGCGCCGCCGCAAACAAGGCGGGTGAACAGCTATGACGAACGCCATTTCGTTACCTATCTGCGCCTGCTCGAAGCGGATGCAGAGGGCGCGCACTGGCATGAGATTGTCCGCGTGATATTTGGCCTTGATCCGGCAACAGATCCCCAGCGCGCCTGGAGCATTTACGAAAGCCATCTCGCTCGCGCCAGGTGGATGACCGAAGTCGGATATCGCCATTTGCTCGAAGGACGCCCCCAGTAGAACCGTCGCCGCCGCCCACAGGGGATCACTGCGCCGTGCGCGCAGGTTCGCCCGCAAGGCGTTGAATTCATGCGCTCGGGCGGTTCTTCTGGCCTGGCTGAGAGCAGGCAAGCTCACTCTCCTGACCCCGAATGCGGGATACAGGGAGAGGTGCGATGCCAACTGCCAGCGATTGGCGGTCGCAAGCGATCGCCGGGGCAACCGCCAATTTCGATTATGCGGACTTTGCGCAGGAGTTCCTGCGGCACAACAAGAATTACCGCCGTGACTATGATCGGCTGACATCGACGATCGCGGACGGTTCACATCGGGAGAAGACCCTCAGCGCGGACTTCGTCCGGCGCTGGGGGTTGGTGTTTCCCCATCGACCCTTATGTGTCGGCCGCCGCCGCGCCCGCGCTATGGCGCCCCGACGTCGCGCCAGGCACAGTCGTGCTGGCGCCTCCGCCCCAAGGTTATGCCGCCGCGCCTGCGTTTGATCCGGCTGATCTCGGCCCGATCGTCGCCGATCACACCGACCAGAGCGGTCGCCACCTCGTTATCGACGATCCCGGTGGACGCCTGCGCCTGTGGCTGTCTGATCCAGCGATGCGCGCTGGCACGATCATCGCACTCTCACCCGACGGGGACTATCCCTTGCGCCGGGCCGCCGCCGACCGCTTCCTGCGCCGACTTCAGGGAGCGCCGCGCGGCAGACAATCCGCCGCTTTCCGGCCAACGGAATTTCAGCGCCTGCGCCTGAGTTTCCTGCTGCACCTGTTGAGTCTCCTCGCGGCGGGTCTGAGCACGCGCGAGCTGGCCGACACCGCTGTCTATCCCGGCCTGGAGCTTCACGGTTCCGACTGGCGCGCGGCAAATGAACGCCGGCAGGTTCAACGTCTGCGCGATGAGGCCATTCGGCTCAGCGAGACCGGATATCTCGATCTGCTCCGGAGCCGGTGACGCTCTACGCCGGTGCGACATTTCCCGCAGGCTGATTTTGCCCTCTCTCCCGGCATGGGCGGCATACGCCAGCCTTGTCTCCAGCACCACGCGCCTTGCCCTTATGGCCCGCGCTTCGACGGAGACCGATCATGCAGCCTGATGTCCCAGACACTGCGCCCCGCTTTCTGCGAACACCCGATGCTGCGAAGCGTCTCGGGCTTTCGCCGCGCACCCTGGAGAAGCATCGCTGCTTCGGAACCGGCCCCATCTACCACAAACTCGGCGGACGCATCGTCTACACGGTTGCTGACATAGACGATTGGGCGGCGGCCGGGATGCGGCGCTCGACATCCGATCCGGGGCCCGGCCTGGCCACGACGAGGCGGCGCGCTGCCAGCGATCGCGGGCGGTAATCCATGTCGCTACGCAAAGCTTCCACCCGGCAGCTCGACCTGTTCCGCCCGACCGGTGGGGATGTCGCTCCGCGCGATGCTCAGGATCTGATGAGCTGGCCCTTCTTCTCGCTGGCCAAGAGCAAGCGGGTCGCACCGATCGAATTCCGCATGGGCGAGGTCTCGATTCAGGTCGAAGCGACCCCGGAACATGGCATGGCGACCATCTGGGATGCTGATATTCTGATCTGGGCCGCGAGCCAGATCGTCGAGGCGCATGACGCCGGCCTGCCGACCTCGCGCCTGATCGCCGCCACGCCCTACGACATCCTGACCTTCACACGGCGCGGCACCGGTAAGGCCAGCTACGAGCGGCTGCGTGCAGGACTGGACCGGCTCCAGTCGACGACCGTCGCCACGAGTATCCGTCAACCCGCGCAGCGCCGCCGCCATCGTTTTTCCTGGATCAACGAATGGCGCGAACGCCTCGATGGCGATGGCCGGGCGCTCGGTATCGAGATGATCGTGCCGGACTGGTTCTATGCCGGTGTTCTCGATCATGCGCTCGTGCTTACCATCGACCGGGCCTATTTCGCCCTGACCGGCGGCCTTGAGCGGTGGCTCTACCGAATCTGCCGCAAGCATGGTGGGCGCCAGCAATATGGCTGGAGCTTCGATGTCGCCCATCTGCATCTGAAGTCCGGCGTTCTGTCTCCGCTCAAGCGCTTCAGCTTCGAGTTGCGCGATATCGTCCGCCGACAGCCGCTCCCCGGATACCGGCTGACGCTCACCCTCGAGCTTGGCCGACAGCGGCTCACCTTCGTCCCGATTCCCCTCGACCCGCTCGACGCCGCCATGCGGCGAATGGGCTACCCGCCTGTGGATAAGTTGCCATGAGACACGGACTATCAGGAACCGCGACTATCGGACGATCGGGAACCCGATCCTCGGACTATCAGGAACCGAAATCGTATATAACACAATGGAATCATTGGGCGATTTCACCCCTTAACATTGCTAACCTAGAATCCTTCGGATTCTTGCTAACGGGCCGCGCGCCTGTGGACGACGCGCGATGATAGTCGCGCTTCTGAACCAAAAAGGCGGCGTCGGGAAAACCACGCTCGCGCTCCACCTTGCCGGCCAATGGGCGCAGTCGGGTAGACGCGTCATGCTGATCGACGCAGACCCCCAGGGCTCTGCGCTCGACTGGGCGGAGCAACGCGCGGCCGAGGGCCTGCCGAGGCAGTTCAGCGTCATCGGCCTGGCTCGCGACACGCTGCATCAGGAAGCGCCTGCGCTGGCCCGTGACGTCGATCATGTCATCATCGACGGTCCCCCAAGGGTCGCAGGGCTGCTGCGTTCGGCGCTGCTCGCCGCGGATCTCATCCTCATACCGGTTCAGCCATCCCCGCTCGACGGCTGGGCCTCCGCTGAAATGCTGGCGTTGCTCGACCAGGCGCGGATTTTCAAACCCGCCATCACCGCGCGCTTCCTGCTCAATCGCTACCCGGCGCGCACGATCATCGCCCGCGCCACCGCCGAGAGCCTCGAAGCCCATGATCCGCCTTTGCTGCCAGAGCATGTCGGCCAGCGCGTCATTTTCGCGGAGGCCATGCGGACCGGCCGTCTGGCAAGCGAACTGGACGAGGATGGCATCGCCGCGCGCGAGGTCGCTGCGCTCGCCGATGCGATCGAAAGGCTTGCGCCATGAGCGGCGGCGGACGGTCGCGGCGCGGTTTTGCGGCGCGCCCTCGCTCCGCCGACGCCTGGATCGCCGCGCCAGAGGCCAGCGAACCATCGCCTCGCCGCAACGCCAATAGCGCCCGGCTGACGATCGACGTGACGCCGGACCTGCGCCGGCGCCTCAAGCTGGCGGCGCTGCAACGCGGCATCACGCTCGCCGATCTCGTGCGCGCCATGCTCGCCGAAGCCTTCCCTGAAGATGATCAGGGGAGAGCGCCATGAGCTTCGCCGCCCGTGATGATCGCACGCGCGTTGACCTGCTCTGGATCGAGAAGAAGATCGAGCGCTGGATACGCTTTGGCCGTGCAATCGAAGACCAGATTCTGGATCGCCGCCGGCGTCGCCTCGGATTCGCGCCGGACAGCGTGTTCGCGTTCGTGCGCTGGGCATCCAACGACTTCGGCACCGTGGTGTCCCGCATCGACATCGTGCGCGCCGTCATTCCAGGCGAGCCCTACCAGACGGTTCCCGGCATCGACCCCGGCGGCGAGATACTGCTGCGCGTCTCCGGTTGGCCCAAGGTCCAGCGGGTGTTCGAAGCAATCGACGTGGTCGACGCGCTCGGCGTCGATCCTGCCGACGCCGCGCCGGATTACTGGCGCCATGTCCATAACCGTCTGGCCGCGCGCGAGACGCCGCTTCCCTATACGCTGGAGCGCCATCGCGCCTGGCTCAACCGCAAAGGCGCCCTGCAATGAATGTCCGCTCGATACCCCTCGCGGTGATGACCGTGTCCATCATTCTCATCGGCATTTCGGTGGTCATCGACCCGCAGCCCCGGCTGATCTGGAACGCCAGCCCGAGCGTCCCCATCGGCTTCTATCGGGTGCATACCGGCGAGATGCCGGGGCGCGGCGATCTCGCCGTCGTGGCGCCCCCGCATCGCATCGCCCGCTATCTCGACGACGGCGGCTATCTGCCGTTCGGCCTGCCCCTCATCAAACCTGTCGCGGCGCTTGCCGGACAGCGTGTTTGCCGGGTCGGCGACACGATCAGCATCGACGGGACTGTCACGGGTGCTGCGAAGGCAAGCGATCGTTTCGGGCGGCCGCTGCCCGTTTGGCACGGCTGCCGCACGATCAGCGACAACCAGCTCTTCTTCATGAATCCGAACCGCGAGGACAGCCTCGACGGTCGCTACTTCGGCCCGCTTCCCGTCTCGACCGTGATCGGCGTCGCGACGCCGCTGTGAGCGTGGCGCCAGCAGTTTTTTTCCCTTCCACCCCGCAAAGCAAAGGAGACTGGCAATGCAACCCAACATCTTCAAACCCACGGCCGACGGCTATTCAGGCCGCATCAGGCTGCTCGGCATCGATGAGGCGCTTGTCCTCGTCCCGGCCGACCAGAGTGACGCGGAAAATGCCCCCGACTATCGTGTCCTGCTCGACGACGCGAACGGTCCAAGGATCGGCGCGGGCTGGAAGGAGGTCGGCGAGAAGGCGGGCGAATATGTCTCGATGGAGATCGAGAGTCCGCTGTTCGCGCAGCAATCGTTGCGCGCCCATCTGTTCCGTGTCGACGATGAAGGGACTGCGTTCCGGCTGTCGATCAGCCGCCCGCGATCCCGCGACGAACGGAACTGATACGATGCGTCCGCGCTGCCGGAAAACGCATCGTCGGGCGCTGTCGCTGGCGCTGCTCGCATGTCTCGCGAGCGCGCCGGCGACGGTTTGCGCGCGTGCCGATCACGAACAGCCTGCCGCCCGGACCGATGTCTCGCCTATCGCAGCACATGTCGCGGAGGCGTCGCGCCGGTTCCGTATTCCAGAGCGCTGGATATGGGCGGTCATGCGCGTCGAAAGCGCAGGTGATGTATCCGCCATCTCGCACGCAGGCGCCATGGGGCTGATGCAAATCATGCCCGGCACCTGGGCGGAACTGCGCGCGCGCTACCGCCTTGGCCGCAATCCCTATCAACCGCGCGATAACATTATCGCAGGCACGGCGTACTTGCGCGAACTGCACGATCGCTACGGCAATCCCGCCGCCATGCTCGCTGCCTATAATGCCGGTCCCGGACGCTATGATGAGCATCTGGCGACGGGCCGGCCGCTCCCACGAGAGACGCGCGCTTACCTCGCAATGCTCGCCCCGATGGTCGGCGGCGCGCAACAAGGCGGTCTGGCGAGCGCGCCCGCCGATGCGCTTGCCTGGACGCAGGCGCCGCTGTTTCCGCGTCACACTGCCGGTCCATCGGGGGCTGTCACGGTGCATGAAGATGACGTGGCCGACGACGCGCCGGCCGCGAGTAATGCGCCTCAGCCCGAGCCCCGCGATCGCCTGTTCATTCCCCTTTCCGGTCAGCAGCCGTCATGAACAGCGGGGTCGCAAACAAGCGTAGCGCGGGAGCCATTTGCGTGGGTTTTGTGGGAAGCTGCGGGGTGCCAGGAAGGGAAAGGGAGCACCGCAAGATAAAAGGACCGCCAGCAGGCGTGGTCCATGTGGTTGGTTGGATTGGGCTTTTTCGTATGGCTCCGATTTGGGCCTGCCAGCCACCTTTCCAGCAAACGTCGCGCGACCGGCGTTTGTGCGTCTGGCACCGGCGATTCCTCAGAAACTGCCCTTCGCAATGAGCGGCCCTGACGACGATTTTCAGGTCAGGCCGGGACGGCCGCGCGACGGCGGGACTAAGGGACGTCAGGCCAAATCCTTTGTGGGTCAGGTCATGCGTGCGGCTAACAAGGGCGGACGCGGCGGGCGCAGCTACAGTCCCCACCGGAAGGGAGGCGGGGCATCCCGCTTCGGGCGCGGCCGTGTGGCGGCACCGCGTCGCGCAACAGATCGGCGTGTCGTCGTCAAGATGCGGATTGTCCGGCACCAAGGGGTGAAATATCGTGCAGCGCCGCTTGCTCGGCACGCCAGCTATCTTGAACGTGAAGGTGTCACCCGCGAGGGCGCACCGGGGCGACTGTTCGACGCGACTGGCGACCAGGCGGACGGAATCGCCTTTGCTAATCGCTGCGAGGACGACCGCCACCATTTTCGCATCATCATCTCACCGGAAGACGCCAGGGAGATGGAGGACCTGCGCGCCTATACCCGCGAACTGATGGCGGACGCACAGCGCGACCTCGGCACCTCGCTCGACTGGGTGGCGGTCGATCACTGGAACACCGACGACCCCCATATTCATGTGCTGGTTCGCGGCCGCAGTGACGATGGCCGCGACCTCGTCATAAGCCGGGACTATATCCGCGAAGGCTTCCGCCATCGCGCCGAAGATCGCGTGACCCTTGAAATGGGCCCGCGCACCCAGCGCGAGATCCACGCCGCGCTCGGCCGCGAGGTTGAGGCCGATCGCTGGACCAGCCTTGATCGCGACCTGAGGGATATTTCCGATCGCCATGGCGGCATTGTTGATCTGCGCCCGGACTCCAATGGACATGGACCTGAAAACCGGCACCTTCTGGTCGGCCGCGCGCAGAAGCTGGAGGCCATGGGTCTGGTCGATCCGCTCGGTCCCGCAGCCTGGACCATCAAGCCTAGTCTGGAGGACAAGCTGCGCGATCTCGGCGTTCGCGGCGATATCATCAAGACGATGCACAAGGCGATGGCCAGGGACATGCCGAACCCGGACGTGTCCCGCTTCGCGATCCACCAAGCG
>Ga0182749_1000719_pt1 | contig 28542 bp, 26 predicted proteins | sample eDN3rd37CKraftMG_FD_128875 | JGI IMG/M metagenome (GOLD analysis project Ga0182749, IMG submission 128875) | Enriched Miracle-Growth compost microbial communities from Emeryville, California, USA - eDNA 3rd pass 37_C Kraft MG (version 2) (version 2) ...
CCCATTTCTGACGCCGCATGGACACGATCCGCATCCGCGGTGCGCGCACGCACAATCTCAAGAACATCGATCTCGATCTGCCGCGCGACAAGCTGATCGTCATCACCGGGCTTTCCGGCTCGGGCAAGTCCTCGCTCGCGTTCGACACCATCTACGCCGAGGGCCAGCGCCGCTACGTCGAGTCCCTCTCGGCGTACGCGCGGCAGTTCCTGTCGGTGATGGAGAAGCCGGACGTCGATCACATCGAGGGCCTCTCGCCCGCGATCTCGATCGAGCAGAAATCGACCTCGCACAACCCGCGCTCGACGGTCGGCACGATCACCGAGATCTACGATTATCTGCGCTTGCTGTTCGCGCGCGTGGGCACGCCGCGCTGCCCCGACCACGGCATTCCGCTCGAGGCGCAGACGGTGAGCCAGATGGTGGACGCCGTGCTCGCGCTCGATCCCGAGACGCGCTTCATGCTGCTGGCGCCGATCGTGCGCGAGCGCAAGGGCGAGCACGTGCAGATCTTCGAGCAGCTGCGCGCACAGGGTTTCGTGCGTGCGCGCGTCGACGGCGTCGTGCACGAGCTCGATGCGGTGCCTTCGCTCGCGTTGCGCCAGAAACACACGATCGAAGCCGTCATCGACCGCTTCCGCCCGCGCGAGGACATCAAGCAGCGGCTGGCCGAATCGTTCGAGACGGCGCTCCGCCTCGGCGAGGGCATCGCGATCCTGGCGAACCTCGACAATCCGAAGGCCGCCGAGACCACGTTCTCGTCACGCTTCTCCTGCCCGATCTGCGACTACTCGCTGCCCGAGCTCGAGCCGCGCCTGTTCTCGTTCAACTCGCCGGTGGGCGCCTGCCCCGGCTGCGACGGGCTCGGCGTCACGCAGTTCTTCGATCCGGCGCGCGTCGTCGTGAATCCGCAGCTTTCGCTGGCCGCCGGCGCGGTGCGCGGCTGGGACCGCCGCAACCAATACTATTTCCAGCTGATCCAGTCGCTCGCCAAGCACTACAAGTTCGACGTCGATACGCCATGGCACGACCTGCCGGAGAACACGCGACACCACATCCTGCACGGCTCCGGCGACGAGCAGATCAGCTTCCGCTACATGACGGGCACCGCCGGCGCGGTGACGCGCAAGCATCGGTTCGAAGGCATCCTGCCGAACCTCGAGCGGCGCTACAAGGAAACCGAATCGCCGGCCGTGCGCGAGGAGCTCGCCAAGTTCATCAGCGAGCGGCCCTGCCCCGACTGCAACGGCCAGCGTCTCAACCGCAGCGCGCGCAACGTGTTCGTCGGCGACCGCAACCTGCCGGTGCTGACGGCTCTGCCGATCGACCAGTCGCTCGACTTCTTCAAGACGCTGAAGCTGACCGGCTGGCGCGGTGAGATCGCGGCGAAGATCGTCAAGGAGATCCGCGAGCGGCTGCGCTTCCTCGTCGACGTCGGGCTCGATTACCTGACGCTCGACCGCCAGGCCGATTCCTTGTCCGGCGGCGAAGCGCAGCGCATCCGCCTGGCGAGCCAGATCGGCGCGGGCCTCGTCGGCGTCATGTACGTGCTCGACGAGCCGTCGATCGGCCTGCACCAGCGCGACAACGAGCGCCTGCTCGGCACGCTGAACCGCCTGCGCGACCTCGGCAACACGGTCATCGTCGTCGAGCACGACGAGGACGCGATCCGCACGGCGGACCACATCGTCGACATCGGCCCCGGCGCCGGCGTGCACGGCGGCGAAGTCGTCGCGCAGGGCACGTTCAAGGACATCATCGGATCGAAGCGGTCGCTGACCGGCCAGTACATGTCGGGCAAGCGGCGCATCGAGGTACCGAAGAAGCGGCGCAAGCCCGACGACGAGCGCGTGCTGAAGATCCTCGGCGCGTCCGGCAACAACCTCAAGAATGTCGATCTCGAGATTCCGGCCGGGCTCTTCGTCTGCGTGACCGGCGTGTCGGGCTCGGGCAAGTCGACGCTGATCAACGACACGCTGTACCGCTACGCAGCCGCGGAGCTCAACGGCGCCAACGAGAAGCCGGCGCCGTTCGCGAGCGTCGAAGGCCTCGAACTGTTCGACAAGGTCGTCGACATCGATCAGTCGCCGATCGGCCGCACGCCGCGCTCGAATCCGGCGACGTACACGGGCCTGTTCACGCCGCTCCGCGAGCTGTTCGCGCAGGTGCCCGAGGCGCGCGCACGCGGCTACGGCCCCGGCCGCTTCAGCTTCAACGTCAAGGGCGGCCGCTGCGAAGCCTGCGAAGGCGACGGCATGATCAAGGTCGAGATGCATTTCCTGCCGGACGTCTACGTGCCGTGCGACGTCTGCCACGGCAAGCGCTACAACCGCGAGACGCTCGAGATCATGTACAAGGGCCACAACATCTCGGACGTGCTCGAGATGACGGTGGAGGACGCGTTCAAGCTGTTCGAGCCGGTGCCCGCGCTCGCGCGCAAGCTGGAGACGCTGATCGACGTCGGCCTCGCATACATCAAGCTCGGCCAGAGCGCGACGACGCTCTCGGGCGGCGAGGCGCAGCGCGTCAAGCTCTCGCGCGAGCTTTCCAAGCGCGACACCGGCCGCACGCTCTACATCCTCGACGAGCCGACCACGGGCCTGCACTTCCATGACATCGAGCAGCTCCTGCGCGTGCTGCACCGCCTCGCGGACGACGGCAACACGGTGGTCGTGATCGAGCACAACCTCGACGTCATCAAGACGGCGGACTGGATCATCGACCTCGGCCCCGACGGCGGCGAGCGCGGCGGACGCATCATCGCCACCGGCACGCCGGAGGAGATCGCAAGAACCAAGCACTCGCACACGGGACATTTCCTCGCGCGCGCACTCAATGCCGCGCGCACCCGCGGCGGCAATGGCAACAACCGCGAAGCGGCCTGATGAAGCGCGCTCCGTCCTTCTCCCGCTCGGGGAGAGGTGGCGCGGAGCGCCGGATGAGGGAAACCGGAGTGGAGTCTTGCCGCCCGCGCAGCGGCGCGATCAGCCCGAATCCTCGCCGTCGCCTTCGCGGTCGTCGCTGTCCGCCGGCTCCGCGATTGGCGCGGCGAGCAGCTTGTCGATGCGATGGCCGTCCATGTCGACGACCTCGAAGCGCCAGCCTTCCCACGTGAAGTGCTCGCCCACCACCGGAATCCGCGCGAGCTGCTGTAGGGCGAAACCGGCGATCGTGTTGAAGTCGCGCAGCTCGGGCCAGCGCCGGATCTTGAGCCGGTCGAACACGTCCGCCACCGAAGCAAGCCCGTCGAGCAGGAACGAGCCGTCCGCGCGCGTCACGATGTCGGGCTCCTCGCCGATCTCGTCGGAAAGGTCGCCAGCGATCGCTTCGAGCAGGTCGGTCTGCGTGACGATGCCGTTGAGCGTGCCGTACTCGTCCATGACGATCGCCATCGAGACCGGCCGCGCCTTGAACTGCTCCAGGACTTTCAGCACCGCGGTCGCCTCGTTCAGCACCAGCGGCTGATACGGCGCCGCGATCGGATCGGGCGGCTTGCCGTCCAGCACCTGATCGACGAGGTCCTGCTTGCGCACCACGCCGATCACGTCGTCGAGGCCTCCGCGGCAGAGCAGCATCTGTTCGTGATGGCAGGCACGCAGCGCGCGCAGCCTCGCCTCCCTCGTATCGTTCGCGTCGATCCATTCGACATCGGGACGCGGCGTCATGATGTCGCGGATGCGCCGCTGGCCGAGATTGAACGTGCGCTCGACCACTTCCTGCTGCGCGCGCTGCAGCAGGCCGGCGCGCCGGCTCTGCGCGACGAGAAGCTTCAGCTCGTCCGGCGAGTGCAGCGATTCCTCGCCGCCGCCCGGCTTGAGTCCGGCGAGACGCACCACCGCGTTGCCGATGCCGTTGAGCACGACGATCGCGGGGCGGAACACGAACTGGAACGCCGCAAGCGGACGCACGACCCAGAGCGCCGTGCCCTCGCTCTTCTGGAGCGCGAGGCTCTTCGGCGCGAGCTCGCCGAGCACGATGTGCAGCGCGGTGATGAGGATGAACGCGACAGCCACGGCGACGCCGTGCGATGCCGCGCCGGCGATGTCGCCGAACGGCGCGAGCAGCGGCTCGATCAGGTGCGCCAGCGCCGGCTCGCCGATCCAGCCGAGCGCGAGCGAAGAGATTGTGATGCCGAGCTGCGTCGCCGCGAGGCTCGCGTCGAGCCGCCCGACCGCGCGCTGCAGCGCGCGCGCGTTCGCGCGACGCAGCGCAACGAGTTCCTCGACGCGGCTGCGCCGCACCGCGACCAGGGAAAACTCGGCGGCGACGAAGAAGCCGTTCGCGAAGACGAGGACGAAGACCGATGCGATTCCGATGAGCTCGCTGGCGAGAGTGTCCATGGGCAGCGTTCGTTGGCGTGGAGTCGGCCGCGCGGGATCGCGGCGCCTCTATCGTGCAGGAATCGGCGACGCCGCGCGCGGTGGAGTGCGCCGCGGGCCGGAATCTGCGGTCAGCGCCGCCGTCGCACCCGCCGAACGGACGCGGGTTACTCCGAATCCGGCGCGACCACGTCGAACCAGGTCTCGACGCGCCGGCCGTCGGCGAGCAGGAAGATGACCTGCACCTTTTCGCCCGGAACGACCGCATGCCGCGGATAGGCGAGCATCAGATGGCGTCCGCCCGGCTTCATCTCGACGGCCGCGCCGGGCTCGATGTCGAGCCGCGGCAGCTCGCGCATCTTCGACACGCCGCGCTCCACGACCGTTTCGTGAATCGACGACTGCCGGAACGCATCGCTCTGCACCGTGAGCACCGTGATCGGAGCGTCGCCGGTGTTCTTCAGCGTCGCGTAGCCGGCCAGCATGTGCGAGCCCGGCGGCGCCGCGCGGATCCACGCGTCGTATACGCCGAGCTTGCCTTCCGCGTGCGTCGGATCCGCCGCCGCAAGCATGAGCGCGGCCACGACGTGAATGAAACCTGCCGGACGACGGCGCATCGGCAACTCTCCCGCTTCCGTGAGGCCGTTATCATAGCGCCGACAATCGACGAGAATGGAGTCGCGACATGAAACCGAGCCTCCTGTCCGCCGCGATGGCCGCGCTGACTGCCGGCACCGCCGCGTCTGCCGCCGAGAATCCCGGCGTCACCATCTACCGCGACGACAACGATGCGCTGTTCGAGAACGGCCCGTCACCGCTCGGCGAAGGTTATGCGATCGTGCACGAACAGCGCGTGCTGAGGCTCGCCGGCGGACGCGAGTCGCTGGTCATCGACGGGCTGCCCGCGCTGCTCGACGCGGAAGCGGTATCGCTCGATCTCGGCAGTGGATCGCGCGTTCTCGCGCAGCGCGTGCTGTCGACGGGCGAAGGCGGCGCGCTGGCCGCGCATCGCGGCGAGACGGTCACGATCGTGAGCCGCTCCGGCGACAAGGTGCGGGGCACGCTGCTCGGCGTCGACGGCGGCGCGCTCATCGTGCGCGATGATGCATCTTCCGAAGTCAGCTACGTGCGCGATTACGATGCCGTGCAATTCACGCGCGGCAGCGGCCTGCCGGGCGCGACGCTGCAGATCAGCGTCGACGGCAAGGCCGGCGACGTGCCGGCCAGGCTGACGTATCCGACCTCGGGCCTCGGCTGGCGCGCGGCGTATTCAGCCGAGCTGCTCGACGGCAGCGGCTGCCGCATGCGGCTCGACGCGCTCGCCAGCATCGCGAATCGGAGCGGCCGCGACTATCTCGCGGCAAAGCTGAAACTCGTCGCCGGCTCGCCGAACATCGTGCGCAGCGGGCCGCGGCCGGTGGCATACAAGGCAGCCGTTGCTATGGCCCCGCCGCCGGAGCCGGGGCTGCCGGAGCAGGCGTCGCTCGGCGACTACCGCAGCTACACGATCGCGGACGCGCTCGACCTGCCCGACGCGAGCGTGACGCAGGTGCCGCTCTACGCATCCAGCGAGCTCGCCTGCGAGCGCCGCTGGATCTTCGAGAACGGCGGTGCGTGGTTTCCGCCGAAGCCGAACCTGCAGCGGGATTACGCATCGACATCGGCCGGCCCGGTGCTGAGCGAGCTGCGCTTCACGCCGACCGAAAACCTGCCGGCGGGACACCTGCGCGTGCTGACGCGCGATCGCGACGGCCGCGTCGAGTTTCTTGGCGAGGCGCACATCGCCGACACCCCGAAGGGCCGCGCCGTACCGGTTGCGCTCGGCCACGCGTTCGACCTGTCCGCAAAGCGCGAGCGGACCAGCTTCGACGTCGACCGCGCCGCGCGCGAGATGAGCGAAGGCTTCCGCGTCACGCTCACGAACACCGGCGAAACCGCGCGCTCGATCACCGTGCGCGAGCACCCGAACCGCTGGCGCGCGTGGACGCTGGTATCGTCCAGCCAGAAGCCGGGCAAGCAGACGCCGGACCTCCTCGAGTTCGAAGTGGCCGTGCCGGCGAACGGAGAGGCGACGCTGGAGTACGTGGTGAAGTACAACTGGACGGTGAAGGACGAATAGCGCGCGGTGGCGCAGCGCCCGGAGTTCGTTCCGATGCCGTCACCCGTCCCCGCTCCCGCAGGCGGGAGCGGGAAAAAGCCCGCCATTGCGCTCCCGGATTCGTGCCACACTCTTCGCAATCGGGAGAGCGAATCGTGCAACCAGGCAGGTAAAGAACCGATGCTCGAAACCCTCAGGCACGAAGCGATTCACGAGATACGCCTCGCGCGCCCGCCCGTGAACGCGCTCGATCCCACGCTCGTGCGCGCGTTGCGCGACGCGATCACACAGGCGCCGCGCGAGGGCGCGCGCGGGATCGTGCTGAGCGGGCGCGAGGGCATGTTCTCGGCCGGCCTCGATGTGCCTGCCCTGCTCCAGCTGCCGCGCGATGAGCTGCGCGTGTTCTGGATCGACTTCTTCGGGCTCTGCGGCGACCTCGCCTGCTCCCCGATCCCGACCGTCGCCGCGATCACCGGCCACGCGCCGGCCGGCGGCGCGGTGCTCGCGATCATGTGCGACTACCGCGTGATGGCCGACGGCTCGTTCCTCATCGGGCTCAACGAGACGCAGGTCGGCCTGCCGGTGCCCGAACGCATCCAGGCCGTCCTGCGGAGGCTGGTCGGCGCCTATCGCGCCGAGCGCCTGCTGGTGGCCGGCGCGATGCTCGAAGCCGCCGACGCGAAGACCGTCGGCTTCGTCGACGAACTCGTCGCGACCGGTCTCGTCGTGCCGCGCGCCATCGCGTGGCTGGACGAGCTGCTGCGGCTGCCGCCGACGGCGATGAGCGAGACGCGACGGCTCGCGCGCGCCGACCTCGCCGCGATCTTCGCCGACGAGACGGCGTTCCCGGTCGATCACATCCTGGACGCGTGGTTCGCGCCGGAAGCGCAGTCGGTGCTGACCGCGCTCGTGGCGCGGCTGAAATCGAAGGGCTGAGCCGGCCGCCGCGTCAGTGCTGCGTCTTCTGCGCGGCTTCGGCCTCCTTGATGAGATCGTCGAGGATCACGCCGAAATCCTGACCGTTCCAGGCCTTGATGATCGCCGCGCGCTTGCGCAGCTGCTGCTGGTACACCGGATCGAGATAGATCGACGGCGGCGGAAACACGCGCGTCTCATCGCCGCCGAGATAGAGCACGCCGTCCACGACTTCGCCCATCGGCGCCCAGGCGTCCGAATCCTCGAGCTGCCACTCGTGCTTGCCGTTGACGACGACGGGCTTCGCGCTCCATGCCGGCGCGATGATCGCGAAGTTGAGCTTTTCGAGCGCGCTGCCGCGCACGAGGCGGAAGCTCGGCGGCGGCGGCATACGCATCGTCTCGGCGGCGGCGGGCGTCGTCACCAGCGCGACGATGAAGAGCGAGCCCGGATGCTCCTTCTCGATGAGCTGGGCCGCGCTCGGCTCGGCGAAGCCGGAGCCTTCCGGCGTGGCCTGCGGATACTTCCGCAGCGCGTGCAGCGCACCCGAGATCAGCAGCGCGCGATGCTTCTTCGCCAGCACCTCGCGCGCGACCACGTCGGCAAAGAAGCGATCGCGATCCGGCAGCGCCCTGAACTGCTCGGCCGTCTCGATCTTCGCCCAGTCGAAAGCGGGATCGCCGAGCACGAGCCGCACCGGATGCGGGCAGAGACGTTTCTTGTTGACCTCGCGCACGGCCTCGTAGAACTGGCGATACATCGGCGCGTTCCACGCAAACATGACCTCGGTCTCGCGGAACATCGAGACCAGCTCCGCCTCGCTGACCGGCTCGCCGGTCGACCAGCGATCCGCGACCGGCTGCAGCCGCGCGTTGCCGAACTCGATGACGATGTCGTCCGTGCGGCAGAGAAACGCGGGATCGGCGATCAGCTTGCGCAAAAACTCGTGCTGCTGCGCGTTGCGGTGCCACTCGCCCATGAAGATCAGCGGATACCCGTCGTAGATCTTCGCGAGATCGGCGATGGCCGAGCGGCCCGTCGCCGCAGGCGCGATGATGGCGAACGCCGAGAGGAGCGCGGCGGCTGCGGACGCGATCGCACGGAACGCGCCGCGCGCACGACGCCTGCGACGGCGGACTTCGTTGCGGTACACCGGTCCACCGTTCATGCCGCCGCTCCCGTGTCAACCTGCAAGAGTTTACAGATGCTTCGATGCGATGCGCGATGGAGGATCGCGCGCAGATTCCGGGGGAAGGGGGTTTCGATGACGTACCGTCCGCAGCTTGCGCCGCGCGCTGCCCGTCTTGCCGTCATCCTGGCGACCGCGTCCGTGCTCGCCGCCGGCGCTGCCCGCGCCGCGGAGGAAGCCAGCTTCGAGCGCGTCTTCCCGAGCGTCTACAAGGATCTCCTCTTCAACGCGAAGAGCGCCTTCAACGGCAAGCGCTACGACGAAGCGTTTCCGCTGATGAAGAAAGCCGCGTGCGCCGGCGACAAGGAAAGCCAGTGGATGCTCGGCCACATGTACCTGCTCGGCCAGGGCGTCGAGCGCGACGATCTCGCCGGCTACGCCTGGATCAAGGCGGCGGCGGAATTCAATTCCGCCGAATATCGCGGCACCGTCCGCAGGATCGAAGACGCGATCGATCCGAAGCAGCTTCCCGCCGTGCAGGCCGAGGCGCGGACCTACATCGATGCCTACGGCCTTCGCGCCACGCACATGAGCTGCAACCGCGCCGCCTCGCAGCACGGCCACATCATGGACTGCATCGTCTGCATACCGCGCTACGACGGCCAGCTGGCGCTGCTGCGGCAGTGCAAGGCGGATGCGACCGCGCAGGCGGCCGGATCCTCGGCACCCGCGGACTCGCAGGCGCCGGCGGAGGAAAAGCCGTAACGCCGAATGTGCAATGCTTGCACGATGGCGCCGAAACCCCGCCTCGTCCGATCGCAAGAACGCTTCTGGCTCGGCGTCTGCGGCGGCCTCGCCGAATTCTTTGGCTGGCCCGTCCAGACCGTCCGCTCACTCTGGGTCGTCGCCGGGCTTTTCACCGGCATCGTTTCCGCATTGATCGCCTACGCGATGCTGGCGTGAGCGATGCCGAGGCCGCGCACGTTCAATCTGGATTTCGGGAGCAGTGAGGTCGCGGCGAGCGCGCGGCTCCGCTCACCGATTTCCGAACCGCTCAATCGGCCGCTCCAAATCCGTCGGCGAAGATCAGATCCGGCAGCTCGTACGCGCCGCGGTCGAAGTCGCCGTCGCCGTGGTCCTCGCCGAGATCGGTCGGGCGCAGGCGGCCGAGGAGATCGATGGTGGTTGCCGAGAATGGATCGGCACAGGCGTCGATATTGGCCGAGCTCGCCAGCAGCCGGTAGTCGCCTGCCGCGGCGTCGACGAAACCCGGATCGTGGTCGACGGCGACGATGCTCTCCGTTTCGTGCGCGTTCACGCAGACACTGGTGATGGTATCGACCGGCGTCGCCACGAGCACGGTGGTTTCCGGCTGCCAGATGATGCTGTTGAACAAGGCGAGGTTGTTGGCGCCGCTGTCGGAAAAGAGGCGCAGCACTGTCGATCCGGTCGCATTGCCGGCGATGGTGGACGAATTCACGGCCAGGCTCGAGCCGTCAAGCACGCGCACAAGATTGTTGTTGTGCGCGTCATTGCCGGCGATCAGCGAGTTCTGCACGCGCGCGACGCTGCCGGCGGTGAAAAGCAGCACGCTGCCGTTTTCCGAATAGTTGCCGCGTAGCGCCGTCTGGTCGAGCGAGAGGCCTGCGTCGAGCACGAAGAACGCGCCGCCCGTGTGCGTATCCGCACGGTTGAAGCTGACGCTGCTGCACTCGACCGGCGCGTCGCACGTCGTCACGATCACGCCGAAGCCGTCGGTGCCCGCGCCATGCCCCGCGACGAGATTCGAATTGCGCCTCATCGAGAGGAAGGCCCCGTTTTCGAGATAGGCGGCGCCACCGCTGTCGGTGGCACGGTTGCCCTCGATCACGAGCCCCTCGCCCGCGAGCGTGGTGCCGGCATCCTTCATGTAGACGCCGCCGCCCAGCGGCGCTTCGTTGTCGTCGATGCCCACGCGCGCGGAGCCCGGCCCGAGCACGAGCGAGGTGCCGCCGAACGCATGGACGCCACCGCCGAAAACATCGGCACGGTTCGCGTCGATGGCGGCCGTCACCGACCCGAGCTCATCCGTGTAGAAGACATTGGGTCCGGTGTCGACCATGCAGTCATTGAGATGCACACCACCGCCGCTGCCCGCCGAGTGATTGTTGCGGATAACCGCGCCTCTGAGGTGCAGCGATGCATTCTGGCAGTAGATCCCGCCGCCCGCCTCCGCCGCCTCGTTGCCCGAGCCGGGCGCCCCGTCGAGATTGCCGACGATGCTCTCGACCAGCGTCACGCCGGTTTCGCCCGGCGACACGCCGACGATATCGATGCCGCCGCCATGCGCCGCGACGTTCGCATCGACGATGCTTCGCTCCAGCCTCAGACTCACGTGACCCGAGAGCGCGATGCCGCTTGCCTGCCCGCCCTCGATGCGGAGACGGCGCAGGGTGACTTCGCGTCCAATCACGGGGCTGCCGATCGTGATCACCGGCGCCGACGTCACCGGCGAGCCGGTCAGCGTCAGGTACGCATCGTCCGGCGTGCCCGTGCAATCCGCGTAGCCGCCTTCGAGCGTGATCGATTTGTTCGAGATCGTGACGTTGATGCCGTCGTAGTCCTGATTCGACGCGATGTACACGATCGAACCGTCCGGCACCGCCCCGATCGCGGTCTGCAACGAGTTGAAGTTGCAGGGCGCGGCAGCTCCGACCCAGAACGTCGACGGCGCACCGGCCACCGCCAGCGACGAAGCGAGGAGCAGCAGCAGGCTTCCGAGCCGTGCGGGCATTGTGGACATGGGGTCTCCGCTGGCGTGAATCCGGTGATTCCTCCGAGACGTACGCAGAACGGGGGCCGGAACGACATGGCACGAGCTCGAAAACCAGCCGCGGGAGAAAGGCAAAGCGATGCACTTTGCGGAACGGTCGAGCGACTGGATACGGCAGTCACCGGAAACACCACCCAGCTAAGCCCCGATTCAGCCCCCCGCGACTACTCCTGTCGAGGTGTCCCGCCCCGATACCCGCCGCGCGCTGACGGTCCGGCCCGGTCACGCGAACTCGGCGCGCCTGGATGCGATGGCGCCGCCGGACGAAGCCGAAGGCGCGCTTGTCGTCGCGATCGACGCGATCGGCGTCTGCGGCACCGATCGCGAGATTCTTGCGGGACGCTACGGCGCATCGCCGCCGGGTCGCGAGCGTCTCGTGATCGGGCACGAATCGTTGGGGCATGTCGTCGAGGCGCCGGCGGAGAGCGGTTTCGCCGTTGGCGATTGCGTTGCGGGCATCGTGCGGCGACCGGATCCGGTGCCGTGCCCGCACTGCGCGATCGGCGAGTGGGATCTCTGCAGCAACGGACGCTACACCGAGCGCGGCATCAAGGAGCGCAACGGCTACGCCGCGGACGTCGTGCGGCTGGAGCCGGAATTCGCCGTGCGTGTCGACGAAGCGCTCGGCATCGCCGGCGTGCTGACCGAACCGGCGAGCGTGGTGGCGAAGGCATGGGCGGAAATCGACCGCTTCGCGTCGCGCTCGGCGGCGGACGACGCGCGCTCGGTGCTGGTGACGGGCGCAGGGCCGATCGGCTTGCTCGCTGCGCTGATGGCGGTGCAGCGCGGGCATGAGGTTTCTGTGTATGACCGCGCGGAATCCGGGCCGAAGCCGCAGCTCGTGCACGATCTCGGCGCTGACTACCGATCGCCGTCGGCGCATCCGCTGCGTGACGACGCGTTCGACGTGATCCTCGAATGCACCGGCGCGTCGGCGGTGATTCTCGACATGATCAACCACCTGCGGCCGAACGGCATCCTCTGCCTCACCGGCGTTTCCAGCGGCGGGCACCGCATCAGTATCGATCTCGGCAGCCTCAACCGCGAGATGGTGCTGGAGAACACGATCGTGTTCGGCTCAGTGAACGCACGGCGCGATCATTACGACCAGGGCGCGGCAGCGCTCGCGCAAGCGGATCGCGCCTGGCTGCAGCGGCTGATCTCACGGCGCGTTCCCGTCGACGAATGGCCGCGCGCGTTCGAACGCCAACCGGACGACGTGAAAGCCGTGCTCGACTTCGCGAGCTGACGATGTCGCGCATCGAGGATTACGGCCTCATCGGCGACTGCGAAAGCGCGGCGCTGGTCGGCCGCGACGGCTCGATCGACTGGCTGTGCTGGCCGCGCTTTGACAGCGACGCCTGCTTCGCGGCGCTGCTCGGCGATGGCGACAACGGCCGCTGGCGCATCGCGCCTTCGGCGAAAGTCGTCTCGTGCACGCGCGCCTATCGCGGCGCGACGCTGATCCTGGAGACGACGTTCGAGACGCGAACGGGCCGCGCAAAGCTCGTCGATTTCATGCCGCAGCGCGGCCGACACTCGGACATCGTGCGGCTCGTCATCGGCGAGCGCGGCACGGTGCCGATGGCGATGGAGCTCACGATCCGCTTTGGCTACGGCGCGCAGGTGCCGTGGGTCACGCGGCAGGACGACGGCGCGCTGCGCGCGGTCGCGGGGCCGGACAGCCTGACGCTGCGCACGCCGGTCGGCCTGCGCGGCGTGGACAGGCACACGGTCGCGGAGTTCTCGGTGTGTGCCGGAGACACGGTGCCGTTCGTGCTGACGTACGCGCCCTCGCACGAGCCGACGCCCGAAGCGATCGTACCCGCGAGCGCGCTCGCCGAAACCGAGCGTTTCTGGAACGCATGGATCGAGCGCTTCGAAGGCAAGGGCGCATACGGCGAGGATATCCGGCGCTCGCTGGTGATCCTGAAGGCGCTGACGTACGCGCCGACGGGCGGCATCGTCGCGGCGCCGACCACGTCGCTGCCCGAGAAGATCGGCGGCTCGCGCAACTGGGACTATCGCTACTGCTGGGTACGCGACGCGACACTGTCGCTGCTCGCGCTGATGAACGCCGGTTTCTTCGAGGAAGCGCAGGCATGGCGCGACTGGCTGATGCGGGCTGTCGCGGGCAACCCGGAGCAGATGCAGATCATGTACGGCCTTGCCGGCGAGCGGCGGCTGGACGAATGGACGGTTCCGTGGCTTGCCGGCTACGAGGGCTCGGCGCCGGTGCGCATCGGCAACGCCGCGCACGCGCAGCTCCAGATCGATGTGTACGGCGAGCTCATGGACGCGCTCTACCACGCGCGCCGCGGTGCGCTGTCGGGCAACGCATCCGGCTGGGACCTGCAGCGCGCGCTTATCGGCCATCTCGAGCACATCTGGCGCGAGAGCGATTCCGGCATCTGGGAAAGCCGCGGGCAACCCGAGCCGTTCACGTATTCACGCGTGATGGCGTGGGTCGCGTTCGATCGCGCGGTGAAATGCGTCGAGCGGCTCGGGCTGAAGGGCCCGGCCGCGCGCTGGCGCCGCGTCTGCGATCGCGTCCATGACGAGGTGCTCGCGAAAGGCTACGACCTCACGCGCAACACCTTCGTGCGCGCCTACGGCAGCACGCACCTCGATGCAAGCCTGCTGCTGCTGCCGCAGCTCGGCTTCCTGTCGCCGAACGACCGCCGCATCCGCGGCACCGTCGCCGCGATCGAGCGCGAGCTGGTGCGCGACGGCTTCGTCATGCGCTACGACACCGATTCTTCCGACGACGGCCTGCCGCCCGGCGAAGGCGCGTTCCTCGCCTGCAGCTTCTGGCTGGCCGACGCCTACACGATGTGCGGCCGCCATCGCGACGCGAAGCGCCTGTTCGAGCGGCTTTTGAACATCCGGAACGACCTCGGCCTTTTGTCCGAGGAATACGACGTGAGCGCCAAGCGGCTCGTCGGCAACTTCCCGCAGGCGTTCTCACACATCGCGCTGATCAACACCGCGCTGAATCTCCGGCGCATCGCGCCGCCCGCCGAGCAGCGCGCCGACCGCGCGACTGAGAACGTCGATCGCGGGGAGCGGAAAGCGCCGGCTCGAAAATCCTCGCGGGGGACGTCGCGCGGATCCCGCAAGGACTGACCTGCCATCCGCGCCAGCATTTCCCTTTCCCGATCCGCGACAGCCCGCGGACTTCGCGAGCACTATCGATACCCTCTCCGGACGCCCCGCGTTTTCCCTTTTCCCGCTTGCGGGAGAAGGTGCCGAAGGCGTAGAGAGGGGGATTCCGGCCAAAACCAATCAGTGCCGCCGTCGCCCTTTCGTTCCCTCGTACTCCGCATGCAGATAGACCGTATCGATCTCGCGATCGACGCTGATCAGGTAGCCACGGTCCTTCACGAACCCGGCCCGGTCGAGCCACGCGCCGGAGAGGCCGAATCTCGGGCACTTCGCGGCGCCGTCCTCCGCACGCAATATCGGCATCGCTCGCGCGTAATTTGTGCGACGTAATCACGGAGCCTCCGCTCAACGCAGCAAGCAAGGCTGGGGCGGCGACGATCGCTGCGAGCGCGATCAGCAATCTGGGCGTGTTCGTCATGTGTGCGCGATGAGCTTCCGGCGTGGACGCCGGGTCGGCTCACGCTTTCCTTCCCTCGATGACGCGCGTAGACGGCAATGCGGCGAAATGGACAAGTGCAGGTTTTGCGGCGGGGTTCGGTGGGCTGAAGCCCACCCTATGGGTTTGATCAGCGGTCGCTCGTCGCGACGTCGTGCGAGGGGTTGCTGATCCATCCGCTCCAAGACGGTGCAAACACGCGCGATCCCTGCATTCCCGCCGCCTCCATCGCCAGCAGGTTGTGACACGCCGTCACGCCCGAGCCGCACATGTGCGCCACCTGCCAGGGCTGAAATGCCCCGATCAGCGCATAGAACTCGCCGCGGAGTTGCGCCGCTGATTTGAACCGCCCGCTCGCGTCGAGGTTGTCGGAGAACGGCCGGTTCAGCGCGCCGGGGATGTGGCCGGCTTTCGTGTCGATCGGCTCGGTTTCGCCGCGGTAGCGCGGTGCGGTGCGGGCGTCGATGAGGAGGATGCTGCCGTCGTGGCGGCGGCGTTCGAGCTCGTCGGTCCAGACGACTTCGTGGCGGTCGAGCCTGGCCTCGATGTGCGCGTCACGGGGTTTCTCCGGGCCGCTTTCGAGCGGAAGTCCGGCGGCGCGCCACATCGCGAAGCCGCCGTCGAGAACAGAGGCGTGCTCGTGGCCGGCGAGGCGCAGAAGCCACCAGAGGCGCGCGGCGGCGAGTGCGCCGTTGGCGTCGTCGTAGGCGACCACGTGTTTGTCGGGCGTGAGGTTCCAGCGCGAGAACGCGGCGGAGAGCGCGGCGTCGGTGGGGAGGGGGTGGCGGCCGAGCGCGCCTTTCTGCGTGAGATCGGAAAGATCGGTGTCGAGGTCGGCGAAGACGGCGTTCCTGATGTGGGCGGCTTCGTAGTCGATGCGGCCTTTGGCGGCATCGCGGATGTCGGCGCGGCAATCGACGATGAGGACGTTGGGGTCGTCGAGGTGTTGCGCGAGCGATTCAGGCGCTACGAGCGGGCCAGGCCCGAGCTCGGGAAATTGCGTATTTCTGGAATCCGACGGGCTCATGCTCCAGGATTCTAGACCCATTTTTCGCCGCGCACGCTGCAGCGATCGCGCCCGGACGATCGCGGCCGCGACAAAAGCCGTGGTCGAACCGCCCTCGACCCGCGCGGTGCTCGTCCGTATCGTCGAGGCTGATCCTTGAGCCTTTCAAGGCAGCGAGCAAGGAACGCATGCCTCTCACAAGCTACGTCGGCGACCGGATCTGGCTCTGCGCCTATCCCGTTCGCCTCGCCGGCACGCGTTTTGGCGCGCGCATGACGGTGATCCGGCTCGCGTCCGGCCGGATGCTGCTGCATTCGCCCTGCCGCATCACCGCGACGCTCGCAGAGGAAATCGCGGCGCTCGGTCCGGTGGCGCACATCGTCGCGCCGGGAAACTTCCACCACATGCACGCTGCATCGGCGCAGGCGGCGTTTCCGGACGCGAAGACGTGGATTTGTCCGGGCGTCGAGAAGAGAGCGCCCGATCTCAGGTACGACGGCGTGCTCGGCGATGTCGCGCCGGCAGCGTGGCTGGGCGAAATCGATCAGGTGCTCGTGCAGGGCACGCGCATCATGCGCGAGATTGCGATGCATCACCGCGCGAGCCGCACGCTGATCCTCGTCGACCTGATCGAGAACTTCACCGACGCGACGCCGCATACCAGCGCTTCGCTGAAGCTCCTGTTCAAGTACGTGCTGCGCATGTGGGGGCGTCCGCGGCCGGCGCCGGAATACCGGATGGGATGGAGCGACCGCGCGGCGGCGGCGGAATCGCTCCGGCGGATCCTCGCGTGGGATTTCGAGCGGATCGTGCTGTCGCATGGCGATCTGATCGAGCGCGACGCGCACGCGATTGCGGCCGAAGCGTGGTCCGGCGTGCTCGGGCGGCAGGCCTGACGAGGCCCTCACCCTGCCCTTCCGCGGAGCGGGAGAGGGAAACTGCGCTGAGTGAAACGCGCTAGGCGCTTTCGAGGCGCTTCAGGAGATTCCTGAGGATCGACGCGGTGGCGCCCCAGACGCGGCGGCCGTCCCATTCGAACTCGAATGTCGTGCGGTTGCGGCCGTGCCAGTCGAAGTCGAGCCGCTTCAGCCGATCGGGCGTGAGGATGAAGTCGAGCGGGACTTCGAACACCTCGTCGACTTCCTCAGGATCAGGTCGGAGGTGATAGTCGCCGCGCACGAAGCCGGTGACGGGCGTGACGAAATAACCGGAGACGGTTTCGAAGCCGTCGAGATAGCCGAACGGCTCGACGCGCTGGGGCTCGATGCCGGTTTCCTCGAACGTCTCGCGCAGCGCGGCGGCAACGGCGTCGGCATCGCCCGGCTCGACGGCGCCGCCGGGAAAGCTGATCTGCCCCGCGTGCGTGCGCAGGTGCTGCGTGCGGCGCGTGAAGAGCACCGAGAGCGCATCGTCGCGGCGCACGAAGGGCACGAGCACGGCGGCGCGGCGCCGCGGCAGCGACGGATCGATGACGTCGGCGAGCTCGGCGAGATTCCAGCCGGGCGCGAGCGGAGGATCGCCGAGCGGACGCGCGGCCCTGCGCAGGCGCTCGACGTCATGGCCGATCGCCGGAGCGGAAGACGCGTGCGATCGCGCGCTCATCGGCGCACCGCCTCGCGCGCCGGCAGCGTGTGCTCCATGATGAAGCGGCGCTCGGTGTCGCTCATCGCGATCCAGCGCGCGATCTCGTCGCCCGTGCGCAAGCAGCCTTCGCAGAGGCCGTCGCGGCCGAGCCGGCAGATGCCGACGCAGGGGCTCAGGATCGGTGTGGGAGCGGTATTCATTCGTGGCGGTCGGGCGTGCGCTGCGCGTGTCGTCGTTGCTTCTGCCGCTTGTGGGAAAGGCCTGGTGTGCGGGCTCACCCTACTCTCCCGCAAGCGTGAGAGGAAAAAAAAGCCGCATTTCGCCGATGCTGCAATGAACACCGTCGCGACGGCGACGCTTGCGGACGCTGTCGCAGCTTTCGTGGCCCGTGCCCGCCGGCCCGCGCGAATCGGGTAGGCTTAGGCGCATCGGTTCGGGAAGGTAGATGCGCATGCTGGCGCTCGCAACCAAGGTCGTCGGCGATTACGGCAAGGTGCTCGCACGCGTGGCGCCGGATGTCTACGGCCTGCCCGAGAGCCTGCTGCCGCATCCGAAGGCGGCGATCCGCGAAGCGATCGTCAGCCTGCTCGAACAACTGGGCCCGGATCAGGTCGAGATCAAGGAAGGCCTGCGGCGCGGCTACGTGTATCTCGCGCAGTTCGTGTCGGACGACGAAGCCGAGATCGTCTCGCGCGGCCAGGCCAGCATCAACGGTCTGGGCGGCGACGCGGCCAGCGCGGAGCCGGCGATGCGGATCATCAACCGCATCAAGCTCGAAATGGAGAAGGCGCTGGAAGAGATGGGCGCATACCCATAGCGCGGGCCGTGGCCCACCGCGCTCGCTCCCTCTCCCGCAAGCGGGAGAGGGGAAGGACCTGCGAGGACGCGCTTACTTCACGTCGATGATCTTGATCTCGAGCACGATCACCTGATTGCCGGTGTTCGGATCCGGCGGCAGGAAGATCGTCCAGTGATCGCCGACTTTCATCCGCTGCACGACGTCCGGCACCTTCGGCCCGAACATCTTGCTCATGTCGGCCACCTTGGCCTTGATCGGCTCGCCGATGAAGGAGCTCTGCAGCTCGCGGCCGCTCGAGGACGAGACGCGCACATGGAAGGTGACTTCGCTGGCGGACGTGACCTGTCGGCCGTTGCCTTCCTCGATGACACGGTACTGCACGTCGCCGGGCAGCACGATCACGCCTTTCTTGGTGCGGTTCGCGGCCATGAACGCGTCGGCGTCGCGCTTGTTCTCGGCGAGCTGCCGGTCCATCTCGGCCTTGGCGCGCTGCTCGAACTTGGCGAGGGCGTCACGCATCTGTGCTTCGGGCACGGCCGGCGACTTCTTGAGGAACGCGTCCTGCACCGCGCGCGTCACCGTGTTGATGTCGATGTCCATCTTGCGGTCGGCGAGGCCGGAGCCGATCTGGAAGCCGATCGCGTACGACAGCTTGCCTTTCTCGGACGTGGTGTCCTGCGCCACCGCGGAGCCCGCCGCGAGCAGCGCCGCGAGAGCGAGTAACCAGCGAAACTTCATGCCTGCCTCCAGGAATTTGATGCAAACGGGAAAAACCGGAACCGCGGCGCGGGACCGAAAAAAGGCGCGGTAGTTTACCCGAGCGCCACGCGGGGTCCAACGCGGGCCCGGCGGCCGGGTGGGCGAGCGTTCAAGAACGCTTTCTTTACGCAGGAGCCGCCGTCCCGGCCGGCTTGAGAACGCCGCGCCGTGCGAAAGTTCGCCTCGCCGGGTCCGCGCCGGGCCGGGTGCGCATCGCCAATGCGCTCTGCAGGCTCTCCGGCGCCGGCGCGCTATGATCCGCGGCCCCGAACGAGACCTCGATTCCCCCATGAGCTATCGCAATCTCCTCACCGACGATCGCGGCGCGGTGCGCACGATCACGATCAACCGGCCCGACAAGCTCAACGCTCTGAACGCCGAGACGATCGGCGAGCTGCAGATCGCCTTCGAGCAGGCGCGCCACGACGATGCGATCCGCGTGGTCGTGCTCGCCGGCGCGGGCGAGAAGGCGTTCGTCGCGGGCGCGGACATTTCCGAGCTTACGACGCTCGATCCGATCGCGGCGCGCGCACGCGCGCGAGCGGGGCAGGCGATGATGCGCCGCGTCGAGACGCTCGGAAAGCCGGTCGTCGCGCGCATCCAGGGCTACGCGCTCGGCGGCGGCATGGAGCTCGCGATGAGTTGCCACCTGCGCGTCGGCAGCGAGAAGGCGAAGCTCGGCCAGCCCGAGATCAACCTCGGCCTGATGCCGGGCTTCGGCGGCACGCAGCGGCTGCTGCGCCTCGCCGGCCGCTCCGTCGCGCTCGAGCTCTGCCTGCTCGGCCATCAGATCGACGCCCAGCGCGCGCTCGCGCTCGGCGTGCTGAATCGCGTCGTCGCCGCGGACAAGCTCGACGACGAAGTCGCGGCGATCGCCGACCAGCTCGCGGCCGCCGCCCCGATCGCGCTCGCCGGCATTCTCGATGCCGTGCTCGTCGGCGGCGAATGCGCGCTCGACGAAGGGCTCGACTACGAGGCGCAGACGTTCGCCACCTGCTTCGCGACCGAGGACATGCGCGAAGGCACGCGCGCGTTCCTCGAACGCCGCAAGCCGAATTTCAGCGGGCGCTGAGCGGCGCGAAACGGCGCGGCTCGATGCGCCATGCGCGAGCCGACGCTGCCAGCACGAGGCAGCTCGGGCCGCCCCGGGTTCGCGCACGACCGGCCGCCCCGGGATTGAGGATCCACGGCAGCTCCGCGTCGTCGACGACGAGCTGGTGGCTGTGGCCGTACACCACCGCGCGCGCGTCCGGGAATGCCGCGCGCAGCCGTGCGTGGCGCTTCGAAGGCGGATGGCGATCGCCATGGGTGACCGCAAGCACGCCGCCGGGCAGCGCCACGCCCACCGTCTCGTCGAGACCGCGCAGGCGAGCCGACTCGCCGCGCGGCCACTTCGACGGAACGTCGTTGTTGCCGCGCACGGCGAACACGCGTGCGCCGCCCGCACTCAAGGCGTCGAGCACCGCGGCGCTGCCGACATCGCCCGCGTGCACGACGACCTCGCACTCGCCCGCCAACGCGGCGATGCGCGCGTCGAGATGGCCGTGCGTGTCGGCCAGCAGCAGCACGCGCAGCGCTCGCGTCGGCACTCGCCTCCTCACTCCCGAAAACGCTCGGGGGACTCCTCTCCCGTTTTGCGGGAGAGGGACTGCGGTTCAGTCGTGCCCGCCGCGGTATTTCTTCTCGCCGGCCGTCACCGCGATGCCGAGGCGATTCTCGCGCGGGGCGAGCGGGCACGTCGCGTGCGGCGTGAACGCGCAAGGCGGGTTGTAGGCCTTGTTGAAATCGATGACGACCTTGCCGTCCTTCGGCATGTCGCTGTAGAGGAAGCGCCCGCCGCCGTAGGTTTCTTTCGCGCTGGTCTTGTCGGCGAAGATGAACCAGAGCTCCTTCGCGTCGGGCTCCTCCAGCACGGGGAGCAGCGTGTACGTCTTGCCGTCGCGCTCGAATTCCACCTTGCCGGGCACCGGCATCTTGTCGATCTGGCCGATCACGTTGGGAATCTCGAGCGTGTGCGGCGGCTTGAATTCGGTGAATCTCGCCTCGACGCGCCAGCTCGGATCGATCGGGTAATAGTCGATGCCGACGAAATGCTTGCGCGTGTCGGCCTCGGTGTCCTTGACGCGCAGGCCTTTCCTGCCGTTGCGGTCGATGACGTAGAAGCTCGCGGTACCGAACGCGACGATGGTGGGTTTTCCGGTGATGTCGGCGGCGAGCTCCGCCGTCTTCACGGCCTTGCCGTCGATCGTCGCATTCGCCTTCGGATCCAGCTCGATCGACGTCCTGCCTTTCTTCAGCGTGACCGTGCCGAGATGCGCCGGGCCCGCGGCGAGCACGATGTCGTTCGACTTGTCGCTGCCGACCGTGTTCCTGCCGTTCTTCAGCCAGTGCAGGCCGATCAGGCTGAGCCAGCCGTCCGACGCCTTGAGGCGCTCGAGCCGCGCTGCGCGCCACTGCTCGACCTCGCCTTCGTATCCGGCAGGCTTCTTCGACTCGTCGACTCCGGCGGACATCACCTGGACTCCGGCGAGGCTTGCGGCAAGCAGCAGACTCAGTTTCAGCATGGGGCTTCCTTGGTGGTTTTTCGATGAGAGGTCACGCAGCCTGCGCGATCAGCGACCGCGCAGGAAGAAACGATCGAGCTCGTCCATGCCGAGCTGCACCCAGGTCGGCCGGCCGTGGTTGCACTGCCCGGAACGCTCGGTCGCTTCCATCTCGCGCAAGAGCGCGTTCATTTCGGGCAGCGTGAGCTTTCGATGGGCGCGCACCGAGCCGTGGCAGGCGATGGTGGCGAGCAGCTCGTTGGCCGTTTCCTCGATGCGCCGCGAATCGCCGTGCACGGCGAGGTCGGCCACGACATCGCGCACGAGCTGCGCGACATCGGCACCGTCGAGCAGCACCGGGATGCGCCGCACGGTGATGCTCTGCGGACCCGAACGGGCGACGTCGAAGCCGAGCTCGGCGAAGCGCTCCGCGCACTCTTCCACCGTGGCAGCCTCACGCTCGCTGACCGCGATCGTGAGCGGCACCAGCAGGAGCTGCGAGCGGATGCCCTCGCCTTCCTGGGCGGCCTTGAGCTTCTCATAGGTAATGCGTTCGTGCGCCGCGTGCATGTCGACGATGACGAGCCCGTGCGCGTTCTCCGCGAGCACGAAGATGCCGTGAAGCTGCGCGATCGCGTAGCCCAGCGGCGGTCCGTCGCCAGCCTGCGGCAGCGGCTTGTATTCGTGAGCGTGCGAGTGCGCGTGAGGGTGCGCGTGCGCGACCGACGCGGCGTGTGCCGGCTCGCCGAGCAGCGCGGCATATGGCGCCAGCGGCTCGCGAACGCCGAGCCCGAGCGTTTCCTGGCGCGTGCCCGCGTGCGACGGGAATCGCGCGTGCACCGCGGCGGACGCATGTGCCGACGCGGGGACCCCCTGCGCAGGCACCGCATGCGGGCCCGCGCGCGTGTCCGCCAGCGCGTCGTTCAAGGTGCGATAGAGGAAATCGTGGACGAGGCGCGCTTCGCGGAAGCGTACTTCGCTCTTGGCCGGATGCACGTTGACGTCGACCAGCGCCGGATCGATTTCGAGGAACAGCACGAAGGCCGGATGCCGTCCCTGGAACAGCACGTCCGCATACGCCTGCCGCACCGCGTGCGCGACGATGCGGTCGCGCACGGCGCGGCCGTTGACGTGGAAATGCTGCTGATCCGCCTGCGTGCGCGACGCTGTCGGCAGGCCCACCCAGCCGTGCAGGCGCAGGCCCGCCGCGGAATGCTCGATGGCGAGGCTCCGCGCGATGAACTCCTCGCCGAACACGTCGGCGACGCGGCGCGCCCGCTCGCTCGCGTCGAGCACGGGCTTCAGCACGCGCACCGGCCGGCCGTTGTGGGCGAGGCGGAACTCGATGGACGGGCGCGCGAGCGCGAGCGCCTTCACCAGCTCGTCGATGTGGCCGAATTCGGTGCGCTCGGCGCGCAGGAACTTGCGCCGCGCCGGCACGTTATAGAAGAGGTCGCGCACGTCCACCTGCGTGCCGCGCGCGTGCTGGGCCGGCACCGGCGAGTGCGGCTTGCCGCCGTCGACTTCGATGCGCCACGCACCGTCGGCGTCGTGGAGGCGCGAGACGAGCGCGAAGCGCGAGACCGATGCGATCGAAGGCAGCGCCTCGCCGCGGAAGCCAAGCGTGCCGACGCGCTCGAGATCCTCGAACGTCGCGATCTTGCTGGTCGCATGGGCGGCGACCGCGAGCGGCAGATCGTCCGGCGCGATGCCGGAGCCGTCGTCGCGCACGCGGATCAGGCGCGCGCCGCCGGCTTCGATGTCGATCTCTATGCGTCGCGCGCCGGCGTCGAGGCTGTTCTCGACCAGCTCCTTGACCACCGAAGCCGGCCGCTCGATGACCTCGCCGGCAGCGATCTGGTTGACGAGCTCGGGGGCGAGTTGGCGGATGCGCGGCATGAGGAGAGCGCATTCTAGCCGACGCCCTGCCCGATGCTCCGACAATCCGACAGGTTCTTACACGACAAAAGGCGAACCGACGCGGCTCGCGCCGGGACGAAGCAGGACTCAGCCCGACGGAATCTGCAGCACGTCGCCCGGCTGCAGGCGATCGCCGGAAATGCCGTTGGCTTCGCGCAGTTGCGCGATCGAAAGCCCGTGGTGCTGGGCGATCGTGCTCAGCGTATCGCCGCGGTTGACGACGTAGCGCGAGGTGGACGCGCTCTTGCGCGGCGGCTCCATGTTTGCGGCGAACCAGGTGCCGGGCGGCGGCGAGGTGCGGAACCAGGTGTCGACGCCTTCGAGGATCGCCGATGCGAGCTTTTCGCGGTGATGCGGGTTCTTGAGCTTCGCTTCCTCGGTCGGATTCGTGATGAACGCAGTCTCTACCAGGATCGAAGGCACGTCCGGCGAGCGCAGCACGACGAAGTTCGCGCGCTCGACATACCCGCGGTGTGTCGGGCCGAGCTTGCGCAGCGCGGTCAGCACGTTCTCGGCGACGGCATTGCTGGCGCCCATCGTCGCGCCCTGCGAGAGATCGAGCAGCACGGCCGCGAGCGTGTCGTCCTTGTCGTCCAGCGAGACGCCGCCGACGAGATCCGCCCGGTTCTCGCGATCGGCCAGCCAGCGCGCCGCCTCGTTGGTGGCGCCGCGCGGCGACAGCACCCACACCGACGAGCCGCGGGCGTCGCTCGACTTGAACGCGTCGGCGTGGATCGACACGAAGAGATCGGCCTTCTCCTCGCGTGCCTTGAGGTAGCGCTTCTCGAGCGGAATGAAGTAGTCGCCGTCGCGCGTCAGCACGGCGCTCATGCCGGGCGTGCGGTCGATCTGCTTCTTGAGCGCTCGCGCGACGGCCAGCGTGATGTCTTTTTCGCGCGTGCCCGTCGAGCCGGTCGCGCCCGGATCGTCACCGCCGTGACCGGCGTCGATCGCGATGATCACGTCGCGCGGCTTGCCGGGCGCCGCCTCGGCGACCGTCTTCACTGGCGCGGTTTTTTCGCTCGCGGGATAGAGATCGAGCACGAGGCGGTAGCCGAACTTGTCGGCGGGCGGCAGCAGGAAACTTTTCGGCCGCACGTCCCCGGCGAGATCGAACACGATGCGCGCGTCGTCCTTGCCGTGCTTGCCGGCGCGAATGCCCTTGAGCAGACCTTTCACCGCCGGCGCGTCGAAGCGGTCGCCGAAGGTGCTCGCGTGCACGTCGAGCACGATGCGGTCGGGCTTGTCCAGCTCGAAGAGCTTGTATTCGGCGGGGCCGGAGACATCGAAGACGGCCCGCGTGTATTCCGGGCCCGCCCAGATGCGCAGGTTCTGGATTTCAGCCGCGCAGGCCGCGCCCTGCGCCGCCAGCGACGTGACGGCACCGCAGAGGACCAGCCGGACGGACCATGGGACTCCCCACATGCGCCGTATTCAAACCCAAAGCCGTCACAACTTTCAAGCTTTTTTCTTTGAAAATCCGAAGGCTGGCGCCTATTCCTAAATAATGGTTTAGGATGGGGAGCGACGGCGGACGGATTCTCCTATCCCTTCTGCGTCCCCAGCCTACGTGTCCGCGCGTCCCGCCATCGCGTCGACGAAGCGATCGCCACGCGGCGATCGCGATTCGGCCTCGACCTCGCGCCGGTCGCCGGCATGCCGAAAACGCAGCACGAGGTCGGCGCCGGGCAGCGCACCGTGGCCGCGCTCCGGCCATTCGACGAGAACCAGAGACGTGCCGGTCCAGAGATCGCCGAGGCCGAGCCATTCGAGCTCGGCCGCATCGGCGATGCGGTAGAGATCGAGGTGATGCGCATCCCGATCGCCGGCGCGATACGACTCGACCAAGCTGTACGTCGGGCTCTTGACGCGCTCGCCGACGCCGAGCGAAGTCAGCAGCGCGCGCGCGAACGTCGTCTTGCCGGCGCCGAGATCGCCCTGGAGATGGATCACGCCGCCCCCGCGCACGGCTCCCGCAAGCCGCGACGCGAGGGTGCGCATGCCGGCTTCATCGACGGCACCTGCCTGCCAGCGGGCACTGCTCATGCATCGCTTCCGTTGACGAGCTCGCGCAGCGGTGCAAACAGATCGCCGGCGAGCAGCCCGCGCGGCGTATCGCCGGCCGCGAGATCGCCGGCGCGTGCATGCACGGCGACGGCCGAGCACGCGGCTTCCCACGGCTGAAATCCCTGTGCCAGCAGCGCGGCGACGACGCCGGTCAGCACATCGCCCATGCCGCCCGAGGCCATGCCGGCATTGCCCCACGGGCAGACGGCGACGCGCCCGTCCGGTGCCGCAACGAGGCTGCCCGCGCCCTTGAGCACCGTGACGGCTGCGTAGCGCCGCGCCAGTGCGCGTACGGCCGCGAAGCGGTCACGCTGCACGGCGCCCGCATCCGAGCCGAGCAGGCGCCCGGCTTCGCCCGGATGCGGCGTCAGCACCGCATTCGGCAGCGTCTGCGGCTCCGATGCGAGCAGGTTCAGCGCGTCCGCGTCGACGACCAACGGCCGGCCCGCAGCCGCCGCGGCACGCCAGAGCGAAGCGCCCCACTCGCCTTTGCCAAGGCCGGGACCGATGGCAACGACGGTGGCGCGGTCCAACAGCGCGCGCAGATCGCTCGTGTCCTCCACGGCACGCACCATCAGCTCCGGCCTGGCTGCGAGCAACGCCGCGACGTGTGCGCTGCGCGTGGCGACGCTCACGAGGCCGGCGCCGCAGCGCAGCGCCGCCTCTCCGGCAAGGCGGACCGCGCCGCCCATGCCGACATCGCCGCCGATCGCGAGGACGTGACCAAAATGGGATTTATTGACGTTTCCGCACCGCGGCGGCAGGCGCGGCGAGACGGCGCCGAGCAGCGTCGCATCGGCGGCGATGCCTTCGTACGCGCGTGCCGGAAGGTCGAGCGGTGCGAGCTCCTTCTCGCCGGCGCAGTCCGCCGCGTCGCCAGTGAATAGGCCGCGCTTCCATGCGACCAGGCTGACCGTCGCCTGCGCGCGCACGGCGGAACCGAGACGCATGCCGGTATCGGCCGACAGACCCGAGGGAATGTCGATCGCGAGCACCGGGCGCCCGCTGGCATTGACGCGCCCGATAAGCGCCGCGGCCTCGCCTTCGATCGCACGCGCAAGGCCGGTGCCGAAGAGGCCGTCGACGATTACGTCCGCATCGACGAAATCGGCGTCGGCATATGCCTTCGGCGATGGGCCGCCGGCTTCGAGGAATGCGGCGCGCGCCCGAGCGGCGTCTCCCGACGTCGCGTGTGCCGCCGCGAACGCATCGACACCGAATCCGTCCCTGAGTGCGAGCGCGCCGACGAGAAACGCGTCGCCTCTGTTGTTGCCGTGCCCTGCGAGTACGGCGATCCGCCGCGCCTCCGGCCAGCGGCGGCGCAGCGTGGCGAACACGGCATCGGCGGCGCGACGCATCAGCTCGAAACCGGCGATGCCGCATTCGTCGATCGCCGTGCGGTCGATGCGGCGCACCTGCTCGGCGGTGTACAGGGAGAGCGTCAGGTCGGCTGGGAACATGCCGGGATTATGGAACAGAAGCACGAGGGCCGATGGCCGGCTCTGCGCCCTCGGCGATGGCTCGCTTCGTCAGTGCTTCCGAGGAGGGCGTGCGCGATCGGTCGACGTGTTCCGGGCCGGCTTGCGCCGGCTCTCTGTGCAGTGCTCGCGACGGGCGCAGAGTGCCCAGTGACGCTGCGCTATCCTCGCCTGCGCATGGGCGCCATCGACTACCACCGTCTCGCTTCCGACATCCGCGCCTGGGGCGCGGAGCTCGGCTTCGGCCGGGTCGGCATCGCAGGCGTCGAGCTCGGCGAGGACGAAGCGCACCTCATGAACTGGCTTGGCGCCGGCTACCACGGCGAGATGGATTACATGGCGCGGCACGGCACGAAGCGCAGCCGGCCGGCAGATCTCGCGCCCGGCACCCTCCGCGTGATTGCCGCACGCATGGACTACGCGCCCGCCGGCATCGAACGCGCCTGGAGCATGCTTGCCGACGACGGCCGGGCCTACGTCTCGCGCTACGCGCTCGGCCGCGACTATCACAAGATCCTGCGTCATCGCTTGCAGAAGCTGGCCGATCGCATCGGCGAAGTGACCGGTCCGTTCGGCTATCGGGTGTTCACCGATTCCGCGCCGGTCCTGGAGAAGGCACTCGCGCGCGACGCAGGGCTCGGCTGGATCGGCAAGCACACGCTGCTGCTCTCGCGCGACGCGGGATCGTGGTTCTTCCTGGGCGAGATCTACACGGATCTGCCGCTGCCGGTCGACGAGCCCGCGTCCGCGCATTGCGGCACCTGCACACGCTGCATCGACATCTGTCCGACGCAGGCGATCGTCGCTCCGTATCGCCTCGACGCGCGCCGCTGCATCTCCTATCTCACGATCGAGCTGCGCGGTTCGATTCCTGTCGAGCTGCGCCCGCTGATCGGCAATCGCGTATTTGGCTGCGACGATTGCCAGCTCGTCTGCCCCTGGAACAAGTTCGCACGCATCGCGACGGAAGCCGACTTCGCGCCGCGCCACGGCCTGGACGAGGCGCAGCTCGTGGATCTGTTCCAATGGAGCGAGGCGGAATTCCTGGAGCGCACCGCCGGCATGGCGATACGACGCGCGGGCTACGAAGGATGGCTGCGCAATATCGCAGTTGCCCTCGGAAATGCGCGTCATGCGGAGCCGATCGTCAAGGCGCTCCAGTCACGATCGACACATCCGTCCGCCATCGTGCGCGAGCACGTCGCGTGGGCGCTTGCGGAGCAGGCACGCAGGAGGGCGCGTACATTCGCCACTGGATAGTTCATCGTTGCCCATAAAGTCGTTCCCCATAAAAAAAGGAGCCGCGCGGCAAGTTGTCCGCGCGGCTTTGCAGGGAGCACAAGCTCGATTTCTTTTTAGAATTTGACTGTCACGCGAGCCCAGTAATAACGGCCGAGCAAGTCGAAGTCGCTCGGATCGGTGTTCGCGTTCAGCGTGTTGTTCGCGAACAGCATCGGCGGCTGCTTGTCCGACACGTTGTTCACGCCGATGTCGAAGCGCGTGTTCAGCGAC
>Ga0182749_1000720_pt1 | contig 28535 bp, 23 predicted proteins | sample eDN3rd37CKraftMG_FD_128875 | JGI IMG/M metagenome (GOLD analysis project Ga0182749, IMG submission 128875) | Enriched Miracle-Growth compost microbial communities from Emeryville, California, USA - eDNA 3rd pass 37_C Kraft MG (version 2) (version 2) ...
GATCACGTCGCCCGCCGCGAACACGCCCGGCACCGAGGTGCGCGACGTGCGGCCCTCGACGGCGATCGTGCCCTCGGCGGTCAGGTCGAGCTTGCCGTGCACGAGGTGGACGCGCGGGTCCGAGCCGATCGCCACGAACAGGCCGTCCAGGGCGATCTCGCGCTCCTCGCCCGTGGTGAGGTCGCGCAGCAGCGCGCCGGTGAGGCCCGAGGAGCCGAGCATCTCGACGACCTCGGCGTTCCAGATGAACTCGATCTTGTCGTTCGCGAACGCGCGGTCCTGCAGCGCCTTCGACGCGCGCAGCTGGTCGCGGCGGTGGATCACGATCACGCGCGAGGCGAACTTGGTGAGGAAGGTCGCCTCCTCGAGCGCCGAGTCGCCGCCGCCCACGACGGCGACCACCTTGTCGCGGAAGAAGAAGCCGTCGCACGTGGCGCACCACGACACGCCGTGACCCGACAGCGTCTCCTCGCCCGGGACGCCCAGCTTGCGGTACGCCGAGCCGGTGGCGAAGATCAGCGCGGACGCCTCCTCGACCTTGCCGCTGCCGAGCGTCACGCGCTTGACGGGACCGTCCAGGTCCAGCTCGGTGGCGTCGTCGTAGGCGATCTCGGCGCCGAACTTCTCGGCCTGCTCCTGCATCTTCGCCATCAGGTCGGGGCCCATCACGCCCTCGGGGAACCCGGGGAAGTTCTCGACCTCGGTGGTCTGCATCAGGTCGCCGCCGACCTCGACCGAGCTGGCGATCACGAGCGGCTTGAGGTTCGCGCGCGCCGCGTAGATGGCGGCCGTGAAACCGGCCGGTCCCGATCCGATGATGATGAGCTGTCGCACGCGTTCCTCCTGTGTTCCCCGTACGCAACCCATGCTAGCCGCGGGGTATTCCGCCCGGGCCGGGGATGTCCGCGAGATGGAAAGCGCGTTGCGCCCGGGTCGGTCAGCCCCCGAGGCGGCTCGCGATGGCGAACGCGAGCACCACGGCGCCGATCACGCCCGCGACGACGCCGAACCAAACCGCCGAACCCGCGCCCGATCGCCGAACCCGCGCCCGATGCACCGCGGGCTCGGCGAACCAGCGCGGGTTCGGCGGCAGGGTGCCCGGGTCACCGGCGGCGGCGGCGGATGGTGCGGATCGTGCCGCCGACGACGAGGACCACGATCACGGCGCCGAGGATCACGATGCCCACGCGCTCCCAGTCGGCGCGGACGGTCACGTTCATGGACTGCGGCACGCCGATCGGGGCGCCTGTGGGGCTCACGAGCGACAGGTCGAGCCGGACCTGCCCGCTGCCGATCGACGCCTCCACGGGGATGCGCACGCGGGTGTTCTGGTCGGGCGCCGCGACCACCTCGATCGTGCGCTGCACCGCCAGTCGCGCGTCGTCCGGGCGGGTGATGAGCGTCACCGTGACGGGGTACGGCAGATCGTTGCGGATCCACACAGGCAGCGGCGCCTCGGAGCTGACCAGCTGCACGTCGCTCGCGACGACGCCGACGGCGTTCGCGAGCTCGGACAGCTGGGTGCGCTGGCCCGCCATCGCCGCTGTCCACGCGTCGGGGTGGGCGCTCCACGCCGCGCCGAGCAGCTGCAGCTCCTCGGCGCGGGCGCGCGCGGTGAGCAGGGTTGGGTCGCTCAGCACGGTGCCGACGACCCCGAGCGCCTCCTCGCCGTGCCGCAGCTCCGCGATCGCCGCGACGCGGTCCGCCGCCGGGCCGGCCCCGCCGATCTCGACCGCGGCGGGCGTATCGGCGAGCAGCGCCGACAGCGGCCGGGTGTCGAACGACGTGGCCGCCGCGATCGCCTGCTGCACGGCCTCCACCGGTCGCGGCGCGGGATCGCGGTCGACGGCGTCGTCCTCGGTGTCCACGCCGCCCGACCGCGCGAGCGCGACGAGCGCCGGCCCGCCGGATTCGCCGCCCGCGAGCCACACCGACGCCCGGGCCGCGTCGAGCAGGCCGTCGCGCGCGGCGGCGTCGTCGGTCGCGGCGGCCTGCGACAGCAGGTCGGAGGCGGCGGCGTCGTAGACGAGCGCGCCGTCGGCCCGCGCGGCCACCGCCGCGCCGTCGGCGCCCGCGACCGTGGCCGTGGAGGGGACGAGCGAGGCGCCGCCCGCCGCGCGCAGGGCGTCGACCGTTGCGGCGTCCACCGCGTTCGGGTCGGGCCAGTGCACGCCGTCGATCGCCTCGCCGATCGACAGCAGCTCGTCCAGCTCGAGCGCGGTCGGATCGGGAGCCGCGGAGGCCGTGGGCGCGGGGGTGGGCGTCGGCGACGCGGTCGGGGCGGGGGTGCCGGCGCCCGGGAGGTACGGCGCGAGGCCGAGGGGCGCAAGCAGCTCGGCCTGGCCGGCTGCCACCTGTACCGCGGGATCGGCGTCGCCGAACTGCAGCGCGAAGCGCTCGTTGGAGATCGTCTCGAGCCGCTCGAGCCAGGCCAGCGCGCTCGGCGGCGCCTGGGCGCCCAGCACGCGGATCGCTGCGGGGATCGCGGGGTCGACGGCCAGCGCCGCCTGCGTGCCCGCGGCGGCCTCGAGCTGGGCGGTGAGGGCCCCGTCGGGCGCGGTGAGCGCGGCGAGCTGATCGGCGGTGAGCAGGCCGCGGTCGGTGGCCGGCGCGGTGAGGGGGACGACAACCGTGACGGCCGGGCGCGCCTCGCCCGCCACGATCACGAGCCGATCGTCCACGTACTGCTCGTCGCCCGCGGTGAGCACGGCGCGCAGCGGGTACACGCCGGGCGCGCGCGGTGCCGACGGCGGGTCCTCCGTGAGCGCGACCGTGCCCGATGCGCCCGCGGCGACCGGCTCGCTCGTCGCGGTGTCGATGTCCGCGAGCGCGGTCGCGTCGGATCCGTCGATCCACGCCTCGAGCGCGGCGCGGTCGGCGAGCGGCTGCGTGCCGACGCGCAGCGTGACGGTGCCCTCGGGGATGCCGGCCAGCCCGACCGGCGCGCGGAGCGTCGCCTCGGCGGCGATCGCGTCGCCGGGGGCGATCGTCGTCTCGAGCGGCTCGAGGATGAGCTGCGCGCCGGGCGTCTCGTCCGGCGTCGGGGTCGGCGTGGGCTCGGTCGCCGCTGCGGCCGGCGCGGCGGTCGCCAGTCCCAGGAGCATCCCGAGCACCGCGGGGAGGGGGACGAGGATTCGCCGCCTGCGCGCGGTCGTGCGGGAGGGACGACGAAGAGCGGACATGCCGGGGTCCATCCTACGAACGGGCCTGTGTGCGGGCTGGTGGGCGTGCCGAGAGGGTCCCGGTTCGGTCGTCGCGCCCGACCCGGTCCGGCGGGCGGGACCCCCAACCGAGCTGTCTGGGGCGTCGGGTTGAATGGGGGCATGACACCGCACGCGGATCCGGAGCTGTGCCGCGCCCTCGCGACCGACCTCGCGGCCGCCCGCTTCCGCACCGAGGCCCTGCGCGCGGCCTGGGGCGTCGAGGCGGACGACGCGACCGGCCGCGGGCTGCGCTCCCCCGCGCTGCGGGCGCTCGGCGATCGGCGCGACCCGCTCGCGGTCCTCGCCCGGCTGCTCGTCTTCGGCGTCGCGCAGCCGGTGGCGGATGTCGACGCCGCCCTGCCGACCCTGGGGGCGGCGGGCCTGGAGGCGCTGGGGCTGACGGAGGCGATCGACGGACGCGTCGAGCCCCGCGCGATCGTGCGGCCGCAGTCGTTCCACGACGATCGCGGCCCGGGCGAATGGTGGATCGCGAGCGACCTCGACGAGCTCGCCCTCGGCGGCGGGGCGCTCGCGGAGGATCACGTGCTGGGCGTCGGCGGCGCCTCGCTGACCCTCGCCGGCCTGCAGCTGCCCACGCCCGCCGGTCGCGTGCTGGACCTCGGCACCGGCTGCGGCATCCAGGCGCTGCGGGCGCGCCGCTATGCGGACGAGGTCGTGGCGACCGACATCTCCGCCCGCGCCCTCGCCTTCGCGCGCCTCAACGCCGCGCTCAATCGCGCGGAGGGCATCGAGCCGCGGATCGGATCGCTGTTCGCGCCCGTCGCCGGCGAGCAGTTCGACCGCATCGTGACGAACCCGCCGTTCGTGATCACTCCGCGCGGCCAGGGCGTGCCCGAGTACGAGTACCGCGACGGCGGCCTGGTGGGCGACGCGCTCGTGGAGCGGGTGATCACGGGGGTCGGGCCGCTGCTGCGTCCCGGCGGCACGGCCCAGCTGCTGGCGAACTGGGAGACGCGCTCCGGGGTGAGCGGCCTGGACCGCGTGCGGGAGTGGGTGGCGTCGGCACCGGTGCCGCTGGACGCGTGGATCGTCGAGCGCGAGGAGCTCGATCCCATCCGCTACGCCGAGATGTGGATCCGCGACGGCGGCACCACGCCCGGGTCGCCGCGGTTCGACGCGCTGCTGGACGCGTGGCTCGACGACTTCGCGGCGCGCGGCGTGACGGCGATCGGCTTCGGCTACGTGCTGCTGCGCCGCGCGGAGGGGGCGCCGACCCTCGCGCGGTACGAACGGGTGCCGCAGCCGATCCCGTCCGAGGGGGCGCTCGGATCGCACCTCGCGGCCGCGCTCGCGCAGCACGATCGCGCCGCGGCCCTCGACGACGACCAGCTGGCCGCGTCCCGGTTCCGCACCGCCGCCGACGTGACGGAGGCGCGGCACCACCGGCCGGGCGAGGAGGCGCCGAGCGTCATCGAGCTCCGGCAGGGCGGCGGCTTCGGGCGCTCCGTGCAGGCCGATCCGGCGCTCGCCGGATTCCTCGGCGCGTGCGACGGGGAGCTTCCCGCGGGCGTGCTCATCGACGCGATCGCCCAGCTGCTGGACGCCGACGCCGCCCGCCTCCGCGCGGCCCTGCTGCCGACCCTCCGCGAGCTGCTGCTCGACGGCTTCGTGACCTTCGCGGACTGACGCCTCGGAGCCGGGCCGGTCAGGGGCGCAGCAGCGACTTGATCGCGCGGCGCTCGTCCATGGCGGCGTACGCCTCGGCCGCGTCGTCCAGCGCGAAGGTCGCGTCGAAGACCCGGCCGGGAGCGATCGAGCCGTCGAGCACCTCGGGGAGGAGCTCGGCGACGTAGTCGCGCACGGGCGCCACGCCGCCGCGCACGCCGACGTTGGTGGCGAACATCGTGCGCACGGGCAGCTCGGGTCCCCCGTGGGGGACGCCCACGAACCCGACCTGACCCCCGGGCCGCGCCGAGCGCAGCGCCTGGTCCATCGACTCCTTCGTGCCGACGCACTCGAGCACGCAGTCCGGCCCGACGCCGTCGAACATGTCCTTGAGGATCGCGACGCCCTCATCGCCGCGCTCGGCGACGATGTCGGTCGCGCCGAACGCGGTGGCGAGCCGCTGGCGCGGCTCGTGACGCGACATCGCGACGATCCGCTCGGCGCCGAGGCGCCGCGCCGCCAGCACGCCCGACAGGCCCACGGCGCCGTCGCCGACGACCGCGACCGTCGCGCCCGGGCGCACGTTCGCCGAGATCGCCGCGTGGTGGCCGGTGAGGAACACGTCGGACAGGGTCAGCAGGCCGGGGATCAGCGCCTCGTCCGGCAGGCCGCCGTCGACGACGGTGAGGGTGCCGTCGGCGTGCGGCACGCGCACGAGCTCGCCCTGGCACCCGTCGACGTCCAGGCCCCAGTGATCCGTACCGCCCCAGCTGCCGCCCTCCCGGCACGAGGTGCTGAAGCCGTTGCGGCAGTTCACGCACTCGCCGCAGCAGTCGTAGAACGGCGCGATCACCACGTCGCCGACGCGCACGCGCGAGACGTCCGCGGCCACCTCCTCGACGATCGCGATCATCTCGTGGCCGATCCGCTTGGGGGTGCGCGGCGTCGTCACGCCGCGGTACGGCCACAGGTCCGAGCCGCACACGCAGGCGGCGATGACGCGCACGATCGCGTCGCGGCCCACGCCGCCGCCCGTGGCCGCCAGGCGCGGATCGGGCACCTCCTCGACGCGGATGTCGCGGGGGCCGTGCAGGATCGTCGCGCGCATGGTCCGAGCCTATTGCGGTCGCGGGCGCGCAGGGGAGCCGCCCGGCGGGCCCGACTACCCTGGAGACCATGCTCAACATGGCCGCCGGACTCGCGCGCCTCGGCGACCTCGCGGCCCATCCGGTCGTGGCCGAGCTGGGCCGCGCGTTCGCGGCGGCCGGCCACGACCTCGCGATCGTCGGCGGCCCCGTGCGCGACGCGCTGCTGGGCCGCACCACCCACGACCTGGACTTCACGACATCGGCCCGGCCCGACGACATCCTCCGGATCGTCACGCCGATCAGCACGGCCCAGTGGGACATCGGGCGCGAGTTCGGCACGATCGGCGCGCGCGTGCGCGGCGAGCAGGTGGAGATCACGACGTACCGCGCCGACAGCTACGACGGCACCACGCGCAAGCCCACCGTCGAGTTCGGCGACACGCTCGAGGCCGACCTGACCCGCCGCGATTTCACGGTGAACGCGATGGCGCTGCGCGTGCCGCAGATCACGCTTGTCGACCCGACCGGCGGCGTCGAGGATCTCCTCGCGGGCGTGCTGCGCACGCCGATCGATCCCGCCGTCAGCTTCGGCGACGACCCGCTGCGCATGCTGCGCGCCGCTCGGTTCTCCTCGCAGCTGGGCTTCGAGATCGAGGCGGACACCCGCGCCGCGATCGAGCGGCTGCGCGGCACGCTCTCGATCGTGAGCCCGGAGCGGATCCAGGGCGAGCTGACCCGGCTGCTCGGCACCGACGATCCCGTCCGCGGCATCCGCGTGCTCGTCGAGACCGGCCTCGCGGAGGAGTTCCTGCCCGAGATCTCGGCGCTGCGCCTCGAGGTCGACGAGCACCACCACCACAAGGACGTGTACGAGCACTCGCTCACGGTGCTGACGCAGGCGATCGAGCACGAGTGCGCCCGGCGGCCCGGCGCCGATCCCGACATCCCGCTGCGCCTGGCGGCCCTGCTGCACGACATCGGCAAGCCCCGCACCCGCAAGCTCGAGCCGGGCGGGGCGGTCACGTTCCACCACCACGACGTCGTGGGCGCGCGCATGGCGCGCAAGCGCCTGCAGGCCCTGCGCTTCGACGGCGGCACCACGACGTCGGTGGCGACGCTCATCGAGCTGCACCTGCGGTTCTTCGGGTACTCCGAGGGCACGTGGACGGACTCGGCGGTGCGGCGCTACGTCCGCGATGCGGGCGACGAGCTCGAGCGGCTGCACATCCTCACCCGCGCCGACGTCACCACCCGCAACAAGCGCAAGGCGGCCCGGCTGGCGCGCGCGTACGACGACATCGAGGAGCGGATCGCCGCGCTGCGGGAGCAGGAGGAGCTCGACGCGATCCGCCCCGAGCTCGACGGCAACCGGATCCAGGAGATCCTCGGCATCGGCCCGGGCCCGGACGTGGGCCGGGCCTACCGGTTCCTCCTCGACCTGCGCCTGGACGAGGGCGTGCTCGGCCCGGACGAGGCCGAGGCCCGGCTGCGGGCCTGGTGGGCCGCGCAGGCCTGACCCCGGCGCGCTCCGGTTCGTGCGCCGGCCGCGCCGCGTGCGCCGGCTACGCCGCGCCACGCCCGGCGGTTTCTCCGGGTAACCCCCGAATCCCGGCCAGCCGCGGGGGAATCCCGGGTCGGCCCTAGTAACTTCGTGGGGTGGACCATACGTCGCCTGATCAGCACACGTCATCGGTGCAGCCGCTGACCGTACTCCTCGGCTGCGACACCTTCTCCCCCGACATCAACGGCGCCGCCCGGTTCGCCGAGCGGCTAGCCGCCGGCCTGGTGGCGCGCGGGCACGACGTGCACGTCTCGGCCCCGGCCCGCCGGTACCGCCGGCAGCCCCCCGCGGTCGAGCAGATCGAGGGGCAGCCGCTCACCGTGCACCGCCTGCCGTCGGTCCGCCTGTTCTGGCACGAATGGCTGCGGTTCGTGTGGCCGTGGCGCGCGAAGCACTGGGCGCGCGTGGTGCTCGACCGGGTCAAGCCCGACGTGGTGCACATCCAGTCGCACATCGTGATCGGCCGCGGCCTCGCGCGGGAGGCGCGCAAGCGCGGCATCCCCGTCATCGCGACCAACCACGTGATGCCCGAGAACATCCTCGACAACACACTGCTTCCCGACGCCCTGAACCGGGTGTTCGTCAAGCTGGCGTGGGCGGACGCCGAGCGCACGTTCGGGCTCACCGCCGCCGTGACGACGCCCACCCGCAAGGCCGCCGACTTCCTCGAGTCCACGATCGACATCGCCGGCGTGATCCCCGTCAGCTGCGGCATCGACCAGAGCCAGTACACGCCCGACCTGTCGCCCCGCACCGAGAACCGCGTGGTGTTCGTCGGCCGCCTGACGACCGAGAAGCAGGTCGACGTGATCCTGCGCGCCGTCGCGCGCCTCGACGCCGCGCTCGACGTGAAGCTCGACCTCGTCGGCGACGGCGATCAGCGCCCCCACCTCGAGCGGCTGGCCGACGAGCTGGGCATCCGCGATCGCGTGCACTTCTTCGGTCACACGAGCGACGCCGAGCTGCGCGCCGCCCTCACGCGGGCGAGCGTGTTCGCGATCGCCTCGATCGCCGAGCTGCAGTCGATCGCGACCATGGAGGCGATGGCCTCCGGCCTGCCCGTCGTGGCCGCCAACGCGGTGGCGCTGCCGCATCTGGTCCACGAGGGCGAGAACGGCCACCTGTTCGAGCCGGGCAACGTCGACGAGCTGGCTGATCGCCTCCGCGACGTGCTGACGGCGTCGCCCGAGGATCGCCGCGCCATGCAGGAGGCGTCGCTGCGGATCGTCTCGGCCCACGACATCAATCGCACCCTCGACACCTTCGAGGCGCTCTACCGCGGCGAACCGCTCCCCGCCTAGGCCGCGCATGCACGTCGTGATGTTCGCCGACCAGCACGCCGAGACGCTGGGCGGCGCACAGGTGTCGATCCGCATGCAGCGGCGCTACCTCGAGCGCGTCGGCCACACCGTTTCGATCGTCGCCCCGCGCCGGCACGGCCGCCGATCCCGAGCGGCCGCCCCCGAACCCGCGTACATCGACCTCCCCTCGGTGCCGGCGACGATCGACGGCGAGTACGCGTTCACCTGGACCGGGCCGCGCACCGACGCCGCCGTCGAGCGCGGGCTCGCGGGGCGGCCGGCCCCGGACCTCGTCCACATCCAGGCGGACTTCTGGGCCGGGTTCCTCGGGTATCGCTTCGCGCGCCGGCACGATCTGCCGGTCGTGCACACCATGCACAACCGCGTGGACGTGGGGCTGCGGGCGACCGCGCCGTTCCCCGGCCTCGTGCTGCGGGGCCTCAACGCCTGGCGGCGGCTCGCCCTCCCCGGCACGGCGCCGGGCTCCGACGGGTGGGCGCACCTGCGCGGGCTGGCGGAGGGGGCCGACGCGGTCACGGCGCCGTCGGAGCACTTCGCGCGCCGCCTGGAGCGCCACGGCGTGTTCCCCCGCGTCGACGCGATCTGGAACGGGATGGACGACGAGGTCCTCGATCGCATGCTCGCCGCACCGCCCCGGCGCGCCACCGAGGTGCCCACGTTCGTGTGGGTGGGACGGATGAGCCCCGAGAAGCGGCTGCTGCCGTTCCTCGAGGCCGTGGCGCGCGCCGGCGTGCAGATGCGCGTGGAGGTGATCGGCGGCGGGTGGCAGTTCCGCGCCGCGCGCCGCCTCGTCGCCCGATACGGCCTCGGCGAGTCGGTCGCCTTCCTCGGCGGGCTGCCCTACGAGCGGACCCTGGCGCGGATCGCCGCCGCCGACGCGCTCGTGCAGACCTCGATCGGCTTCGAGACGCAGGGCATGACGCCGTTCGAGGCGGCGGCGCTCGGCACGCCGAGCGTGATGAGCGACCCCGACATCGCGGCCGAGGTCGGCGAGGGCGTGTGGCACGTGGGCGCTCCCGGCCGGCCCGACCCCTCGATCGACGCGCTCGCCGCGGCGCTCCGACGCGCGGCCGCCGACATCCGCGCGGGCGCCGCCCCCGTGCCCGACCCCACGGTGCGCGATCGCTTCCGGCAGTCCGCCAGCACGGAGCGCATGCTCGGCGTGTACCGGCGCGTTCTCGGGCGCTGATCCCCCGCTGGCGGGCGGCTTGGTCCGCCCCGGGCGGGCGGGCCTGATCCCGCGTATCCGGCCGCACACCCGATCGCCCGGCGCCTGCCACGATGCGCGCGGATCCTGCCAACTGCGCCCGACGGACCGGATCCGGCCCTGCCGGGCGCATAGCGTTCCGGCATGACCACTCCTGCCGACATCATCGCCCACTACCGCGCCAAGCTCGCCTTCGAGACCGATCCGTCCGACGTGTACGCCGCCCAGAAGGCCGGTGAGTCCTTCGTGCTCGTGGACACCCGCTCCGCCGAGGCGTGGGCGCAGGGACGCGCGAAGGGCGCGATCCACCTGCCGACCCGCGAGATCGCCGATCGCGCCGCCGCGGAGATCCCGGCCGGCACGCCCGTCGTCGTGTACTGCTGGAGCCCCGGCTGCAACGGCGGCGACAAGGCGGCGCTGGCCTTCGCGGAGCTGGGCTACGACGTCAAGCTCATGCTGGGCGGCTTCGAGTACTGGGCCCGCGAGGGCTACCCCGTCGTCACCGACGCCGGCGAGCACCGCCCGCCGATCGACCCGCTCACCGGCGTCACCCGCTGACGCCATCAGGCGTCGGGCCGGGGCGCCAGGTCGGCGCGGTGCGGCCAGTCGTCCGTTCCGAAACGGCGCTGGCCGTACCCGTCGTTCGGCAGCAGCCACAGCGTCAGCCCGACGCTCGCCGCGACGACCACGATGACAATGATTCCGAGAAAGATGCTCATGACCGAAAAGCTACGGTTGCGCTGATTCGGTCACGAGTGGCAGGATCGACGCAGTTCGACGGATTCCTGCCACGCGAACGGTCGCCGATCGCAGGAATCCCGCCACCGGGAGGATCCGATGATCAAGACCGTCGCGTGCATCGTGCTCGAGGGCGCCGCCGTGTTCGAGTTCGGCGTCGTGTGCGAGGCGTTCGGCCTCGATCGCTCCGACCAGGGTGTGCCGTCCTTCGACTTCCGGCCCGTCACGCCCGAGCCCGGCCTGGTGCGGACCAAGATGGGCTTCTCGCTGCACATCGAGAACGACCTCTCCTTCGCCGACGACGCCGACCTCGTCGTGGTCACCGCGACGCCGCATCAGTTCTGGGACGACATCGATCCGCGCGTGCTGGACGTCGTGCGCCGCGCCGTGGAGCGGGGCGCGTGGGTGCTGAGCGTCTGCAGCGGCTCGTTCACGCTCGGCGCGGCCGGCGTCCTCGACGGCAAGCGCGCGACGACCCACTGGATGTACACGGACGAGATGGCGCGACGGTACCCGCGCGTGACGATCGATCCCGACGTGCTCTACGTGCAGGAGGGGCGGATCATCACGAGCGCTGGCACGGCGGCCGGCATCGACGCCTGCCTGCACCTGCTGCGCCAGGAGATCGGGGCGGAGCTGACCAACGTCGTCGCGCGCCGCATGGTGGTGGCGCCGCAGCGCGACGGCGGGCAGGCGCAGTTCATCCTCAATCCGCTCCCCGAGGCGCACGGCATGTCGCTGTCGCCGACGCTCGACTGGGCGATCGCGAACCTGCAGCGCGACCTGTCGGTGGAGGATCTCGCGGCGCACGCGCACATGTCCGCGCGCACGTTCGCGCGTCGCTTCAAGGCCGATCACGGCACGACGCCCGCGGCGTGGCTCGCGAGGCAGCGCGTGCTGCAGGCGCAGCGCCTGCTCGAGCGCACCGACTGGGGCCTCGACCGGATCGCCGCCGAGTGCGGCTTTGGCTCGGCCGCCGTGCTGCGCCAGAACTTCGCCCGCGCCCTCGGCACGAGCCCGACCGCCTACCGCGCGCGCTTCACCTGCCGCCCCGACGAGCCGATCCGCCTCCCCGATCGCGAACTCGCCCTCGCCTGACCCCCGGCGCGGCGCGCGGCCCGATCCCGGCGCGTGGCCCCGCGATCCCCCGACCCCGCATCTTTCCGCCGAGACTGCAACTTTGCGCCGAGACAGTGGCGAAATGCCCCGTTCTCGGCGCAAACATGCAGTCTCGCGGTGGAGAGGGGGTCCGGGGGTCGCCGATGCGGGGATCGGGCGGGGGATGGGGGTGGCCCGCGGGGGCGGGGGTTGGTAAAGTTGAGTCGAGGGGTCTCAGGTTTACAGGATTGGAGGGGGACATGCAGGCGGAGCAGCCGCAGCAGGACGAGCAGCAGAGCGCCCTGGAGCAGTTCGGCATCAACCTCACCGAGCGCGCACGCGCCGGCAAGCTCGACCCGGTGATCGGGCGCGACAGCGAGATCCGCCGCGTCAGCCAGGTGCTCACGCGGCGCACCAAGAACAATCCCGTGCTGATCGGCGAGCCCGGCGTCGGCAAGACCGCCGTCGTCGAGGGGCTCGCGCAGCGGATCGTGGCCGGCGACGTCGCCGAGAGCCTCAAGGGCAAGGAGCTGATCGCCCTCGACATCTCGGCGCTCGTGGCGGGGGCCATGTACCGCGGGCAGTTCGAGGAGCGCCTGAAGAACGTGCTCAAGGAGATCACGGAGTCCGAGGGGCGCGTGATCACGTTCATCGACGAGCTGCACGTCCTCATGGGCGCGGGCGGGGGCGAGGGATCGGTCGCCGCCGCCAACATGCTCAAGCCCATGCTCGCGCGCGGCGAGCTGCGCATGATCGGCGCCACGACGCTCAACGAGTACCGCGAGTTCATCGAGAAGGACGCCGCGCTCGAGCGGCGCTTCCAGCAGGTGTACGTGGGCGAGCCCAGCGTCGAGGACACGATCGCGATCCTGCGCGGCCTCAAGGAGCGCTACGAGGCGCACCACAAGGTCGCGATCGCGGACGGCGCCCTCGTGGCCGCGGCCTCGCTGAGCCACCGCTACATCCCCAGCCGCCAGCTGCCGGACAAGGCGATCGACCTGATCGACGAGGCGGCGAGCCGGCTGCGCATGGAGATCGACTCCGCGCCGCTGGAGATCGATGAGCTGCGCCGGCACGTCGATCGCCTGAAGCTCGAGGAGCTCGCGCTCAAGAAGGAGAAGGATCCCGCGAGCAAGGAGCGGCTCGCGAAGCTGCGCGAGACGCTCGCCGAGCAGGAGGAGCGCCTCGGCGTGCTGCAGGCGCGGTGGGAGGCAGAGCGCGCCTCGCTCAACCGGGTCGGCGACCTCAAGACCCAGCTCGACGCCGCGCGCGTCGAGGCGGAGCGGGCGCAGCGCGAGGGCAACCTCGAGAAGGCATCGCGCCTGCTGTACGCCGAGATCCCCGCGCTCGAGCGACAGCTGGCCGAGGCGGAGCGCGTAGAGCAGTCCGACGAGCGGATGGTGGGCGATCAGGTCACCGAGGAGGACATCGCGCAGGTGATCGCCGCCTGGACGGGCATCCCCGTCGGCCGGCTCATGCAGGGCGAGACCGAGAAGCTGCTGCACCTCGAGGCCGAGCTCGGCAAGCGCCTCATCGGCCAGAAGGACGCCGTCCGCGCCGTCGCCGACGCGGTGCGCCGCTCGCGCGCCGGCATCAGCGACCCGCACCGCCCCACCGGATCGTTCCTGTTCCTCGGGCCGACCGGCGTGGGCAAGACGGAGCTCGCCAAGGCGCTGGCCGAGTTCCTCTTCGACGACGAGCAGGCGATGGTCCGCATCGACATGTCGGAGTACGGCGAGAAGCACTCCGTCAGCCGGCTCGTCGGCGCCCCTCCGGGATACGTCGGCTACGACCAGGGCGGCCAGCTCACCGAGGCCGTGCGCCGCCGCCCCTACAGCGTGGTGCTGCTCGACGAGGTCGAGAAGGCGCACCCCGAGGTGTTCGACGTGCTGCTGCAGGTCATGGACGACGGGCGCCTCACCGACGGCCAGGGCCGCACGGTCGACTTCAAGAACGTCATCCTCATCCTCACCTCGAACATCGGATCGCCGATCCTCGTGGACCCGACGATCTCGCCCGACGCCAAGCGCGAGCAGGTGATGCACCTAGTGCACGCCTCGTTCAAGCCGGAGTTCATCAACCGCCTCGACGACATCGTCATGTTCCACGCGCTCAGCCAGGACGACCTCGCCCAGATCGTGGAGCTGCAGGTGGATCTGCTGCAGGCGCGCCTGTCGGACCGGCGGCTCACCCTCGCCGTCACGCCGGACGCGCGGGCGTGGCTCGCCGAGCGCGGCTACGACCCGGTGTTCGGCGCCCGGCCGCTGCGTCGCCTCATCCAGACGGAGATCCAGGATCGGCTGGCCCGCGCGATCCTCTCGGGCGGGGTGCGCGACGGCGACGCGGTGCGCGTGGACGTGGCGGCCTCCGGCGACGAGCTGGCGGTGACGAGCCAGGGCCCCGTCGGCGACTGACACCGCGGCCGGCGGGCCCGTGGGGAGTCCTCCCCAGGCCGCGCATTGTCGTCGGCACGCGATGCGCGGAATACTCGTGAGGGAAGAGGGGGACCATCATGAGCGGTACCACGCCCAACCTGCCCGGACAGGACGGCCAGCAGAACGACCCGACGGGCGTGCCCGTTCCGCCGCCGGTGAACATGCCGCCGCTGCCGCCCCTGCCCTGGGAGCAGCAGAACGCGGCGCCCGGCCCCGCGCAGCCCGCCCCCGCCCCGCAGGACCCGGCGGCCGCGCTCGGCGCGCAGCCGACCCCGTACGGCGCGGGCGCGGCGCAGCCCCCGCAGGACCCCTACGCCGCGCAGCCCTCGCAGGACCCGTACGCGGCGGCATACGGCCGCGACCCGTACGCGACGCCGGCGCCGCAGGGCACGGGCGCCTACGCCGCGGGCGCCGGCGGGTACGCCGCCGCGCCGCAGCAGACCGCGCCGGCCCAGACCGCGCCCTACGCCACGACGCAGCCCTACGCCACGACGCAGCCGTACGGCACGTCGACGCAGGCCTACGGCACGCAGCCGTACGGGGCCGCGCCCTACGGCGCGCAGCCGCCGAAGAAGAAGGGCATGCCGGCGTGGGCCTGGTGGGCGATCGGCGTCGGCGCCGTCGTCGTGGTGGGGGCGGTGATCGCGGTCACGGCCGTGATCAACCTGATCCTGCCGTACACGGAGACGGCCGGCACCGACACCGGCACGTCCGACACCGACACGGGCGGCTCCGACACGGGCAGCACCGACGGCGGCGACACCGGCACGGACACCGGCACCGACTCCGGCTCGACCGATGGCGGCGACGCGGGCGGCTCGGCGGGGGCCGCCGCGGACTACCCGCTGCGGGCCGTCGTGCCGGTCCTCGACTTCGCCTTCGAGGTGCCCGCGCTGGAGGGCTGGTCGATCTCGGACCAGGACGAGTACTACACGTTCGCCGAGAACGGGACCAACCCGTGCGTCTTCGAGGCGCAGACCATGGACCTGTACGGCGCCGACGCCGCGGCCGCCGACGACACCGCCGCGACCGCCGCCGACTTCCCCGCGTACTTCGAGGAGATCGGCGTCGGCACCGAGATCGTGTCGCAGGAGTTCGAGGAGGTCGCGTCGGTGGCGATCGACTCCCCCGCGGGAACGATCGAGTTCGCGACGTACGACTCGATCGTCACGTGGAGCGACGGATCCGAGTACCTCGAGCGGTGGTACTTCCGCAGCTTCGTGGACACGGAGACGACGATGTACGCCTACCTCTCCTGCCCCGCCGCGGACTTCACCGAGGCGGAGCTGGACGCGACGATCGACGCGCTCTCGATCCGCTGATCACGCGACGTCGTCGCGTCGTGCGTCAGGCCTTGAGCGCCTCGGCGAGCTTGACGCGCCCGCCCATCCGCAGCAGCGAGTTCTCGTAGATCCGCGCGCCGATCAGCACGATCGCCACGCACGTGGCCGCCATGATCGCCAGCGACACGATCGGCTCCCACCACATCGCCTCGTCGAAGTACAGGCGGATCGGCATCGCCACCGCCGCCGAGAACGGCACGTACGACATGACGGTCATGACCACGGGGTTCTCGCCGAGGAAGATCGCGAGATAGAACGGGATCATCACGAGGAACATCAGCGGCATCACGGTGGGGCTGATGTCCTCCTGGCGCGAGACCATCGCACCGGCGGCCGCGAACATCGCCGACAGGATCGGGAAGCCGAACAGGAAGAACACCGCGAACCAGGCCATGGGCGCGCCGAAGTCGCTCAGGACGTCCGACTGCCCCGTCACGGCGAGGGAGATCGTCGCCGCCGCGATGATGAGCAGGATCTGACCCATCGACAGCACGAGGTTGCCCAGCACCTTGCCCGCCAGCAGCACGCGGGGCGGGATCGTGGAGATGAGGATCTCGATCACGCGCGTCTGCTTCTCCTCCACCACAGCCGTCGAGATCGGCATCGCGAAGCTGAGCGCCGTGCCCATGAACACGATGCCGAAGATCATGCCGAGGGCGTAGCGCAGCCCGAACGGCACCCCGGGATCCTCCAGCAGCGTGACCTCGGGCGCGACCGAGAGCAGCGACACGACGTCGGACGGCGCGTCCGTGAGGGCGACGATCTCCACGCCCGTGGGCGAGGCGTCGCTCGGCAGCACGAGCGCGTCGACCTCGCCGTCGCGCACCAGCTCCTCCCCCGCCGCGCGATCGGCGACCTCGGTCACCGCGATCGCCTCGGTGTCGGGCAGCAGCGCGGCGGCGTCGGGCGTCGCGGCGACGGGCGTGCCGCCCGACGTGGCGCCGAGGACGCCCATCACCACGATGCCGCCCACCACGATCAGCAGGGTGATGAGCGTCGAGATGACGAACGCCTTGCTGCGGAGCCGGCCCATGATGTCGCGCTCGGCGACGAGCCAGGTCGCCTGCGCGGGCGACAGCGGTGCGGGGACGGCGTTCATCGGATGACCTCCTTGAAGATCTGGGAGAGCGAGGGCTGCTGGGGGGTGAAGCTCGCGACGTCGCCGCGCGCGACGGCGCGCTGCAGCACGCGCTGCGCGGCCGCATCGTCGGCCGCCTCGAACAGGGCGTAACCGCCGTCGAACTCGAGCACCTCGATGCCCGGCTCGTCGCGCACCCAGCCGGCGTCGTGACGCGAGACGAGCTCGAAGCGGCGCGTGGCGTGCTCGGCGCGGAGCGCCTCCCGCGAGCCGGCCGCGCGTACGCGCCCGGCCGCGATGATGACGAGGTCGTCGCACAGCCGCTCGACGACGTCGAGCTGGTGCGAGGAGAACAGCACGGCGGCGCCCGCTGCGGCGCGCTCCTGGAGCACGCCGGCGACCACCTCGACGGCCAGCGGGTCGAGGCCGGAGAACGGCTCGTCGAGGATGAGGACATCCGGGTCGTGCACCAGGGCGGCGGCGATCTGCGCGCGCTGCTGATTGCCGAGCGAGAGCGCCTCGACGTTGTCGCCCATGCGCTCCTCGAGGCCCAGCCGCTCCAGGATCTCCGTCGCGCGGCGGACCGACTCGGCGCGGTCGAAGCCGTGCAGCCGGGCGAGGTAGACGATCTGATCGAGCACCTTCATCTTGGGGTAGAGCCCCCGCTCCTCCGGCATGTACCCGAACCGGCGCCGGTCGGCCGCGGTCAGCTCCGACCCGTCGAGCTCCACGCTGCCCGCGTCGCGCTCGATGAGGCCCAGCACGATCCGCATGGTGGTCGTCTTGCCCGCGCCGTTGCCGCCGACGAAGCCGGTCAGCCGGCCCGGCGCCACGTCGAAGCTCACGCCGTCGAGCGCCCGGCGTTCCCCGTAGCTCTTGATGATCCCCTGCAGTCGCAGCATCTCGATCCCTTCCGTGATCCTGCCTCCACGCTAGGAACCGGCGGTGGGCGGCGCCTCCCCCGCGCGACGGATTCCCGCTCCTCCGTCCGGCGGCGGATGCGCGCTCATCCGTCCGGCCGCGGATCAGCGGGGAATAAACCGGCGCAGGATGTCCTTTCACCCGCATGGATCGGCGCGTGGCCGATCGACAGCCCACCCGAACGCAGGAGCATCATGACCAAGATCGGCTACATCGTCGGCAGCATCAGCAGCACGTCCCTCAACCGTCGGCTCGCGGAGGCCGTCGTGAGGCTCATGCCGGAGGAGGTCGAGGCCGTCGAGATCCCGATCAAGGACCTGCCGTTCTACTCGCCCGACTACGACGCCGACTTCCCGCAGGTGGGCCGCGACTTCAAGGCCGCGATCGAGGGCGTCGACGGCGTGCTCATCGTGACCCCGGAGTACAACCGCTCGATCCCGGGCGTGCTCAAGAACGCCATCGAGTGGTCGGCGCGTCCCTACGGCAACATGTCGTTCAGCCGCAAGCCGGTCGCCGTGCTCGGCGGCTCGCCGGGCGGCATCGCCACCGCCGCCGGCCAGCAGCACCTCAAGGCGATCCTCGCGCACGTGGACGCGATCGTCATGGGCCAGCCGGAGGGCTTCATCCAGGTGACGCCGGGCCTGATCGAGGACGGCGAGATCCGCAACGAGGGCACCCGCGCGTTCCTGCAGTCGTTCGTCGACACGTTCCTGGGCCTCGTCGCCCGCGTGGAGAAGGCGTACGCCTGACGCGCACCGAGGCGCCCCGGGCTCCGGCTCGGGGCGCCTCGTCGTCTGCGGCGTCAGGCCAGCCCGTGCCGGTGCGCGTAGACCACGGCGGCGACGCGATCGCGCGCCCCGAGCTTGAGCAGGATGTTCGAGACGTGCGTCTTCACGGTGGCCTCGCCGATGAACAGCCGCTGCGCGATCTCCGCGTTGCTCAGCGCCTGCGCGAGCAGCCGCAGCACCTCCGCCTCGCGCTCCGTGAGATCCGGATGTATGCCCGCCGGCGCATGCACCGGTTCGGCGGGCGGGGCGAACCGCTCGATGACGCGCCGGGTGACCGCCGGCGCCAGCAGCGCGTCGCCGTCGGCCACCACGCGCACGGCGTTCACGAGCTCCTCCGGGCCAGCGTTCTTCAACAGGAAGCCGCTGGCCCCGGCGTCCAGCGCCGCGAAGAGGTAGTCATCGCGATCGAAGGTCGTCACGATCACGACGCGCGGCGCCGGTGTGCCGTCCGTCTCGGCGCGCGCGAGGATGCCGCGGGTCGCCTCGATGCCGTCCATGTCCGGCATCTGCACGTCCATGCAGATCACGTCCGGCGATGCCTCGGCCGCGGCCGCGGCCGCGATCGCCTCCCGGCCCGTGGCGGCCTCCCCGACGACCTCGAGGTCCGACGCCTCGAGGATGACGCGGAACCCCGTTCGCATCGCGGCGTGGTCGTCGACGATCAGCACCCGCGTCATGCGCCGATCCCCCGCCGCGCCGGCACGCGCACGCGCACGCGGTAGCCGGTGCGCTCCGTGCCGCCGAGCGCGTGGCGCGGCCCGATCTCGAGCGTGCCGCCCACGGCCGTGGCGCGCTCGCGCATGCCGAGCTGCCCGATCCCGGGGCGCGCGCCCGCGCGGACCCAGCCGGTGTTCGTGACCTCCAGCTCCACCGCGTCGTCCTCGTAGCGGAGCCGGATCTCGGCGGTGACGTCGGGGCCGCCGTGGCGGTGCGCATTGGTGAGCGCCTCCTGCGCGATCCGGTACAGGTTGACGTGCACGAGGTCCGGCACGGGGTGGGGCTTGCCGATCACGTCGAACCGGGTCGGGGTGCCAACCGCCGTCATGGCGCGGGCGAGGTCCTCGAGCCCCTCCAGCCGCAGGGCCGAGGCCGGCTCGCCGTCGCCGCTGTCCTGCGGACGGAGCGTGCCCAGCAGCTGCCGCAGCTCCTCGATCGCGGAGCGGGCCGCGTCCTCCACCTGCCGAAGCATTCCCGCAGCGGCATGTAAATCGCGCTCGAGGACGGTGCGCGCGGCGCCGGCCTGCACCCCCATCACCGACACGTGGTGGCCGACCACGTCGTGCAGCTCGCGCGCGATGCGGATGCGGTCGAGCGCCACGGCCTGCGCGGCGGACGCCTCGCGCTCCTCCTCCAGGCGGGCGGTGAGCTCGCGCAGCGCCCGGCGGTCCAGCGCCGCCCGGTAGGCGTGATCGCCCATGATCCATGCCCCGCCGAAGTAGGCGACGTTGATCAGCCACTGGATGAGCAGGTACGCGAGCATCGGCGAGAAGGCACCGGCGGTCATCTCCGACTCGGCCGCGGCGTCCGTCACGGACCGGAACGTGCTCACGAGCATCCACAGGAACATCCCGAGCACGATGATCGCCCGCGCCCAGAACGCCCGGCGGCGATCGTCGAGCCAGGAGCCGATCGTGTAGAACGCGATGAACATCGAGACGTTGCTCGCGAACGCCTCCGGGACGCGCAGCTCCACGCCGACGAAGTACGCGGCGCACACGACGGCCGCGACCGCCGCCGGGTAGCGCCGCCGCAGCGCCAGCGGCAGCGTCGTGAACACGGCGAGCGGGATGGTCCACACCAGGTCGGCCGTGTCCTCGCCGTAGAACTGCGCGATGGACGACAGGGCGCCGCTCACGATCGCGGCGACGAACAGCCCGCCCGCCAGGACGGCGTCGAGGCGCCGCTCCCGCGGGGTGAGCCGGCGGCGCAGCGGCGCGGGCGACGCGAGCGGGGGCGCATCGGTGACGACGGTCATCCCTCCACGCTAGGCAGTTCCGGCCCGCCCGCCCTCCCCCGCGCGACGGATTCTCCGGCGCGTGGCGTCCCGGCGCCCGCCGCGGCGGGCATGCGCGAGAATCGGGGGGTGGCTCGACCTCTCATCGGCATCACGGCGTGGCAGCGCACGATCGACATCGACTTCGGCCGGCGTCGTCCGGCCATCACGACGGGCCGCGAGTACGTCGACGCCGTCGCCGCCGCCGGCGGGGTGCCGGTGCTCGTGGCGGCGCCCGGCGATCCGGACGAGCTGCTCGAGCGGCTGGACGGGCTGCTGCTGGCGGGCGGCGAGGATGTCGAGCCGTGGAGATACGGCGCCGAGCCGGAGCCCGGGCGCGACTACGCCCCCGAGCGCGACGCCTTCGAGCTCGCGCTCGTCCGCGGCGCCCGCGAGCGGCGGCTGCCCACGCTGGCCATCTGCCGCGGCCTGCAGCTGACGAACGTCGCGTTCGGCGGCTCCCTCGTGGTCGACCTCGGCGAGACCGGCGTGCACGGCCGCGTCGACGACATCGACGCCCACAACCGCGTGCGCCACGACATCGAGCTCGCGCCCGACAGCCGCCTCGCCGCGCTGTACGCGACGACGACGCGCACCGTCAACTCGCTGCACCACCAGGCGGCCGACCGCGTCGCGCCCGGGTTCCGCGCCGTGGCGTGGGCGCCCGACGGCACGATCGAGGCGATCGAGTGCGACGACGCGACGTGGCCGTTCTGGGCCGTGCAGTGGCACCCCGAGAAGCTCGTCGCCCCCGATGAGTGGCGCGCCGAGCTCCCCCTGTTCGCGGCGCTCGTGCGCGCGTGCGGTGCCCGCGTGGGGGCGCCGTGATGCCCCCGTCCCCCATCCGCCCTGTCCCGGAAGGCCGTTCATGACCGTCACCCATTCCGTCCGCACCTACCGCTCGGAGGAGCAGCTGCCCCGCGAGGAGCAGCTCGCGTGGAAGATCGCGGCGGTCGCGGCCGATCCCGTCGAGGTCGAGGCGGACGTGGCCGAGATGGTGATCAACCGCGTCATCGACAACGCCGCGGTGGCCGCCGCGTCGCTCACGCGCGGCCCGATCAACTCCGCCCGCGCCCAGGCCCTCAGCCACCCGGTCTCGACCGGCGGGCGCGGCGCGACGGTGTTCGGCTGCGCGTTCGACACCCTCACGAGCCCCGAGTGGGCGGCGTGGGCCAACGGCGTGGCCGTGCGCGAGCTCGACTACCACGACACGTTCCTGGCCGCCGAGTACTCGCACCCCGGCGACAACATCCCGCCGCTCGTCGCCGTCGCCCAGCACGTGGGTGCGGACGGGCGATCGCTGCTGCGCGGCATCGCCACCGGGTACGAGATCCAGATGGACCTCGTGCGCGCGATCAGCCTGCACAGGCACAAGATCGACCACGTCGCGCACCTGGGGCCGTCGGCCGCCGCCGGGATCGGGACGATGCTGGGGCTCGCGCCGGAGGTCATCTACCAGGCGATCGGCCAGGCGCTGCACACGACGACCGCCACCCGCCAGAGCCGCAAGGGCGAGATCTCCACCTGGAAGGCGCACGCGCCGGCGTTCGCGGGGAAGATGGCGGTGGAGGCCGTCGATCGCGCGATGCGCGGGCAGACCAGCCCCTCCCCCATCTACGAGGGCGAGGACGGCGTGATCGCGTGGCTGCTGGACGGCCCCGACGCGCGCTACGAGGTGCCGCTGCCCGCCCCGGGCGAGCCCAAGCGCGCGATCCTCGACTCGTACACCAAGGAGCACTCCGCCGAGTACCAGGCGCAGGCGTGGATCGATCTGGCGCGCCGCCTCGGCGCCGAGCGCCCGGAGATCCGCGATCCGCGCAACGTCGAGTCGATCGTGCTGCACACGAGCCATCACACGCACGTGGTCATCGGGTCGGGGTCCGGCGACCCGCAGAAGTACGACCCCGCCGCGTCCCGCGAGACGCTCGATCACTCGATCCCGTACATCTTCACGGTCGCGCTGCAGGACGGCGGCTGGCACCACGTCGACTCGTACGCGCCGGAGCGCGCGCAGCGGCCCGACACCGTGGCGCTGTGGCGCAAGGTCACCACGGCGCTCGATGACGAATGGACGCGGCGCTACCACTCGGAGGACCCGAACGAGAAGGCGTTCGGCGGGCGCGTCGAGATCCGGCTCGCCGACGGATCGACGATCGTCGACGAGATCGCCGTCGCCGACGCCCACCCGCTGGGCGCCCGGCCGTTCGCGCGCGCCGACTACGTGCGCAAGTTCCGGCTGCTCGCCGAGCCGGCGCTCGAGCCGGCCGAGATCGATCGCTTCCTCCGCCTCGCCGAGCGGCTGCCCGAGCTGAGCGCCGACGAGGTCCGCCGGCTCACGATCGTCGCCAAGCCCGGCCTGCTCGAGGCCGCTCCCCAGCCGAAGGGGCTGTTCTGATGCTCTACTCCACCGTCCCGGCGCACGAGAAGCGCCGCCTCCTGCGCGAGCGCATCGCGTCGGGCGATCTGCTCCGCTTCCCCGGCGCGTTCAACCCCCTCTCGGCCCGGCTCATCGAGCGCAAGGGCTTCGACGGCGTCTACGTGTCGGGCGCGGTGATCGCGGCCGACCTGGGCCTGCCCGACATCGGCCTGACGACGCTCACGGAGGTCGCCACGCGCGCCGGGCAGATCGCGCGGATGACCGATCTGCCGGTGATCGTCGATGCCGACACGGGATTCGGCGAGCCCATAAACGCCGCGCGCACCATCCAGACGCTGGAGGACGCCGGGGTGGCCGGATGCCACATCGAGGACCAGGTCAACCCGAAGCGCTGCGGGCACCTCGACGGCAAGGAGGTCGTCGACGAGCCGACCGCGCTGCAGCGCATCCGCGCCGCCGCCGACGCCCGCCGCGACGCGAACTTCCTGATCATCGCCCGCACCGACATCCGCGCGGTGGCGGGGCTCGAGGCGACCATCGCCCGCGCGCGCCGGCTCGCCGAGGCCGGCGCCGACATGATCTTCGCCGAGGCGATGGCCGACCTGGCGGAGTTCGAGGCGATCTGCGCCGCGGTGGACGTGCCCGTGCTGGCCAACATGACGGAGTTCGGCAAGAGCGACCTGTTCACGGTCGACCAGCTGCGCGCCGCCGGGGTGGGGCTCGTGATCTGGCCCGTGTCGCTGCTGCGGATGGCGATGGGCGCGGCCGAGCGGGCGCTCGACACGCTGATCGCGGAGGGGCGGCTGACATCGCGCCTCGGCGAGATGCAGCACCGCGCCGACCTCTACGACCTGGTCGACTACGCCGGCTACAACGCCTTCGACTCGGACATCTTCACCTTCGACATCCCGCGCTGAGGGTTGCGGCCTCGGTCTCGGCTCGCTGCGCTCGCTCGACCCGTCTCCGCTTCGCGCTTCGCGCTCCGGTCGACGACCGGGGGATTGACGGTTCGTCGACCGAGCGGAGCGAGCGGAGACGGGTCGAACGGAGCGCCCGGAGGGCGCGGAGCTGAGACCGTGGGGTGACTGGCCGGTCACGGCCGGTCGACGAGCGGGGGATTGACGGTTCGTCGACCGAGCGGAGCGAGCGGAGACGGGTCGAACGGAGCGCCCGGAGGGCGCGGAGTTGAGACCGTGGGGTGGCTGGCCGGCTGAGGGTTGCGGCCTCGGTCTCGGCTCGCTGCGCTCGCTCGACCCGTCTCCGCTGCGCGCTTCGCGCTCCGGTCGACGACCGGGGTTCGCGGCTCGTCGGCGGAGCGAAGCGGCGTCGAGAGCGGGACGGTGCCCGGCCTCAGCCGAAGATCATCGGCACGTCATCGTCGTCGTCGCCCGCGATGTCGAGGTCGACGACGACCGGCACGTGGTCGCTCGGCTGGGCGCCCTTGCGCTCGGCGCGGTGGATGGCCGCCCCCGTCGCCGCGCTCGCGAACGCGGGGGAGCCGAGGATGAAGTCGATCCGGATGCCCTCGTTGCGCGGGAACTTCAGGCGCTGGTAGTCCCAGTACGTGAAGCCGGTCGGCACGAACGGGCGCACGACGTCCGCGAGGCCGGCGTCCTGGAGCGCCTGGAAGGCGGCGCGCTCGGCGGGGGAGACGTGCGTGGAGCGCCCCACCACGATGTCGGGGTCGCCGTTGTCCTCGTCGGTCGGGATGATGTTGTAGTCGCCGACGAGGGCGAGCGGCAGGTCCGGCTGCGCGGCGAGGGTGTCGGCGGTGTACTGGCGCAGCGCCTCGAGCCAGCGGAGCTTGTACGCGTAGTGCGGGTCGTTCAGGGTGCGGCCGTTCGGCACGTACAGGCTCCAGACCCGCACGCCGTTGATGGTGGCGCCGAGCGCGCGCGCCTCCTGGGGTGCGTCGTCGCCGTCATACCCCTTCTGGAATCCAGGCATGCCGGGAAAGGCATACTCGATGTCCTCGAGCGGCTCGCGGCTGGCGATCGCGACGCCGTTCCACTGATTGTGGCCGTTGACCTCGACGTGGTAGCCGGCGGCCTCGAACGGCTCGTACGGGAACTGCTCCGGCTTGCACTTGATCTCCTGCATGGCGAGCACGTCCACGTGCTCGCGCTCCGCGAACGACACGATGCGGTCGACGCGCGTGCGGACGGAGTTGACGTTCCAAGTGGCCAGGCGCATGCAGCCAGCCTAATCGCGGCCGCCGACATCGATCGCGGTGTGCGGCCTAGGCTGACGGAATGGTCGCGCCGGACATCGAGGTCACCGTCGAGCTGGCGCGAGGCCTGCTGCGCGCCCAGCACCCCGATCTCGCGGACCTGCGGCTCGAGCTCGTGGCGAACGGGTGGGACAACGCGATGCTCCGGCTCGGCCCGGACCTGGCGGTGCGGCTGCCGCGGCGCGCGGCGGCGGCGGAGCTCGTGCGACACGAACAGCGGTGGCTGCCCGAACTCGCGCCGCGCCTCCCCGTTCCCGTCCCGGTTCCGATCCGCGTCGGTATGCCGCAGGAGGAATATCCCTGGCACTGGTCGATCGTGCCGTGGCGCAGGGGCGAGCGCCTCGCGAGCCGTCCGTTGCCCGCCCGCCGAGGGCTCGCCGGCCCGCTCGCCGCATTTCACCGCGCGCTCCACGTGCCCGCGCCGCCCGACGCCCCGGACAACCCGGTGCGGGGCGTGCCGCTGGCGACGCGGCTCGAGGCCGTGAGGCGCCGCGTCGAACGGGGCTGCTCGAGTCGACGGCGGTCGACGCGTGGCTGCTCGAGCTCGGCCACCAGGCGCTGGCGGAGGCGCTGCGCGAGGACTGAGGAACCCGGGGGTCGCGGCGTGACCCGCGGCGGGGTCGTCGCGTCCCTAGACTTGTGCGCATGGCCGCACCCGCATCCACGCCCGAGCTCGAAGCCGACCGTCAGAAGCTCATCGAGCTCATCACGGCCGAGGCGGTGTTCCACGGCGACTTCACGCTCTCGAGCGGCAAGAAGGCGACCTACTACGTCGACATGCGCAAGCTCACGCTCGACCACCGCGCGGCGCCGGCGATCGGACGGATCATGCTCGACCTCGTCCGCGACATCGACGGCGTCGTCGCCGTGGGCGGGCTGACGCTCGGAGCCGACCCCATCGCGAACGCCGTGATGCACGCGTCCGCGGCCACCGATCGCCCCCTCGACGCGTTCGTCGTGCGCAAGGAGCCGAAGGACCACGGCCGCGGGCGGCAGATCGAGGGCGCCGAGGTCGAGGGCCGGCGCGTCGTCGTGCTGGAGGACACCTCGACCACGGGCCAGTCGGCGCTCAAGGCGGTCGAGGCGCTGCGCAAGGCGGGCGCGGACGTGGCCGCCGTCGCGGTGATCGTGGACCGGAAGACGGGGGCTCAGGCCGCCGTGGAGGCCGCGGGGCTGGAGTGGCGCGCGGCGATCGATCTCGACGACCTGGGGCTCGCACCGCAGTGAACAGGATCGCGCTCGGCGTCGACCTCGGCGGCACGAAGGTCGAGGCGGGTCTCGTCGCCGCGGACGGCAGCGTCGTCCCGGGCAGCCGGCATCGGCGCCCCACCGGACGCGACATCACCGCGGCCGGGCTGCGCGAGGCGATCTCGGCGGCCGTGGGGGAGGCGCTGGAGCTGCTCCCCGCCGACGCGGAGTTCGCCGGCGCCGGCATCGGCTCGGCGGGGCCGATCAACCTCGCCGACGGCACGATCGACCCCGTCAACATGCCCGCCGCGCAGGGCTTCCCGCTGGTCGAGGCGGTCCGCGACGCCGTGATCGGCGCGACGGGGCTGCCGGAGGTCGAGGTCCGGCTGCGGCACGACGGCGGCTGCTTCGCGCTGGCGGAGTCGTGGATCGGCGCCGCGGCGGGCACGCGCGCCTCGCTGTCGATCGTGGTCTCCACGGGAGTCGGCGGCGGCATCGTCATGGACGGCCGCCCGATCGGCGGCGCCAGCGGAAACGCCGGGCACCTCGGTCAGACGTTCGTCGACGGCACCACGACGGAGGAGATCGCCTCCGGCCCGCACACCGTGCGCTGGGCGCAGTCCCGCGGCTGGGTGGGGGAGACGGGCGAGGACCTCGCGCGATCCGCCGCGGCGGGCGACGCGATCGCGCGCGCGGCGATCGAGCGCTCCGCCCGCGCGGTCGGGCGCGCGCTCGCCGACGCGGCGACGCTGCTGGATCTGGAGGTCATCGCCATCAGCGGCGGCTTCTCGCGCGTGTCGGACGACTACGTCGACCTCGTGGCCGCCGCCCTGCGCGACACCGCGGTGCTGCCGTACGCGCGCGCCGCTCGCGTGGTGCGCAGCGCCCTGGGCGACGAGGGCCCGCTCGTCGGCGCCGCCGCCCTCATCCTCCGCTGACCCCCCGCAGGCCCGCGGGTGGGTGAGGGAGTGCGCGGCGCGGTCAGACGCCGCTGTTCAGTTCGGCGGCGCCGTCGCCCTCGATGCTGGGGTTGATCAGGTCCGCCACCGATTCGACGATCTCGTCGGGGCGGAAGGGGAAGCGCTCGATCGACTCGCGCGTGCTGATCCCGGTGAGCACCAGGACCGTGTGCAGGCCCGCCTCGATGCCGGCGACGATGTCAGTGTCCATGCGATCGCCGATCATCCCGGTGTTCTCGCTGTGCGCGCCGATGCGGTTGAGCGCGGATCGGAACATCATGGGGTTCGGCTTGCCCACGATGTAGGGCTCCTTGCCCGTCGCGGCGGTGATGAGGGCGTTGATCGCGCCGGTCGCCGGCAGCACGCCCTGCGCGCTCGGCCCGGTGGCGTCGGGATTCGTCGAGATGAACCGGGCACCGCCGTTGATCAGGCGCACGGCCTTGGTGAGCGCCTCGAACGAGTAGTTGCGCGTCTCGCCCACGACCACGTAGTCGGGGTCCGTCTCGGTCATGATGAACCCGGCCTCGTGCATCGCGGTGAGGATGCCCGCCTCGCCGATCACGAACGCGGTGCCGCCGGGGCTCTGCTGCTTCAGGAACGCCGCGGTGGCCAGCGCGCTCGTCCAGATGTTCTCCTCCGGCACGTCGATGCCGGAGGTGCGCAGCCGCGCCGACAGATCGCGCGGCGTGAAGATCGAGTTGTTCGTCAGCACCAGGAACGGCGTGCCCGTCTCGCGCCACTGCGTGAGCAGCTCGCGCGCACCGGGGATCGGCTGCTCCTCATGGACGAGCACGCCGTCCATGTCGGTGAGCCAGCACTCGATCGCCTCACGTCGGGACATACCCCCAGCCTAGGGCTCGCGCGCACGCGCCGCGGCGGGCCGCGCGCCGTCGCATCGGCCGCACGCGGCGGGGCTAAGGTCGAGAGCGTGATCGCACGAGCGCGCCCGTCGTGGGATCCTGCGCACCTTCCGGATCAGGCGGGGCGGACGTTCCTCATCACGGGCGCCAACCGGGGACTCGGCTATTTCGCCGCCGAGCAGATCGCGCGCGCCGGCGGGCACGTCATCCTCAGCGGGCGGCACCCGAATCGCCTCGCCGCGGCCCACGACGCGCTCGAGGCGCGCGTGCCCGACGCCTCCGTCGAGACGCTGCTGCTCGACGTGACGAACTCGGGATCGATTCGCGCCGCCGCGGCGTCGCTGCGCGGCGGGATCTTCCAGCGCGGCCGCCTCGACGGGGTGCTGCTGAACGCCGGCATCGTGCACACCCCGCGCCGGCGCGAGGTCACGCGCGACGGTCGCGAGCTCGTCCTCGCGACGAACGCCCTCGGGCACTTCGTGCTCGGCGCGGAGCTGCTGGTCACGCTCGCCAAGTCGGC